>VFQP010005221.1_pt1 | contig 11503 bp, 12 predicted proteins | sample 3512351 | NCBI WGS metagenome assembly VFQP01 (sample SAMN10412372, study PRJNA504923) | tailings metagenome | isolation source: Relicate 1 Philex TSF1 revegetated site | place: Philippines: Tuba, Benguet | collected 2017-08-29
CCACCGGTTCGCTGGACATCAACCAGGTGTTCGACGCCATTGCGGCCGGCGAAGCCAGCCACCAGATCCTGGTGTTCGGCGTGGTGTTCGTGGTGGCGGGGCTGGCCTTCAAGCTGGGCGTGGTGCCTTTCCACATGTGGATTCCTGACGTGTACCACGGCGCGCCCACGGCCATCACGCTCATGATCGGTGGCGCCCCCAAGCTGGCGGCCTTTGCCATCGTCATCCGCCTGCTGGTGGAAGGCCTGCTGCCGCTGGCGGTGGACTGGCAGCAGATGCTGGCCGTGCTGGCCGTGACCTCGCTGCTGGTGGGCAACCTGGCCGCCATTGCACAGACCAACCTCAAGCGCATGCTGGCTTTTTCCACCATCGCGCAAATGGGTTTCATGCTGCTGGGCCTGCTGGCCGGTGTGGTGGGTGGCGACGCGGGCAACGCGTCCAACGCCTACGGTGCGACCATGTTCTACGTCATCACCTACGTGCTGACCACGCTGGCCACCTTCGGCATCATCCTGCTGCTGTCGCGCCAGGGCTTCGAGTCCGAAGAGATTGTTGATCTGGCCGGCCTCAACCAGCGCAGCCCGCTGTACGCCGGCGTCATGGCCGCCTGCATGCTGTCGCTGGCCGGTGTGCCGCCGCTGGTGGGTTTCTACGCCAAGCTGGTGGTGCTGCAGGCGCTGCTGGGCACGGGGCAGGCCATCTACATCGGTGTGGCGGTGTTCGCGGTGCTGATGTCGCTGATCGGGGCGTTCTACTACCTGCGCGTCATCAAGGTGATGTATTTCGACGCGCCGTCGCAGACGGCCGCCATCGAAGCTCCCGGCGACGTTCGCGCGGTGCTCTCGCTCAATGGCGCGCTGGTGCTGTTGCTGGGCCTGCTGCCCGGTGGTCTGATGGCGCTGTGCGCCCAGGCCATCGCGGTGCTGCTGGCCTGATCGGGCATGTCGCTCACCGGATCCATCTGGCTGGTGGTGCTGGCCGCACTGCTGGCGGCCAACCTGCCGTTCGTCAACGAGCGCTGGTTGGCGGTCTGGCCGCGCCAGGCTCCCAAGACCCTGTGGCACCGCCTGCTGGAACTGGTGCTGCTGTACGCCGCGGTGGGGGCCCTCGGGTTTGCGCTGGAACACCGCGCCGGGCAGATTGCACCGCAGGGCTGGGAGTTCTACGCCATCACGGCCTCCCTGTTCCTGACCCTGGCGTTCCCCGGTTTCGTCTGGCGCTACCTGCTCAAGCGCCGCTGAGGCCATGGCGGCGGACGACAGCCACCTGCGCGAAACCTCGCTGCACAGCGAGACGGTGCTGCGGGGGCATTTCCTGCACATCCGCCGCGACACCGTGCAGCTGCCCGACGGGCAGCAGGCCACGCGCGAGTACGTCGTCCATCCCGGCGCGGTGATGGTGATTCCGCTGCTGGACGATGGCCGTGTGCTGCTGGAGCGGCAGTTCCGTTTTCCGGTGGGGCAGGTGATGGTCGAGTTTCCGGCCGGCAAGCTGGACGCGGGCGAGGACGTGCTGCGCTGTGCCCAGCGCGAGCTGCGCGAGGAAACCGGTTACCGGGCCCGCGAATGGGCGCGGGCCGGCCAGTTGCACCCCACCATTGCCTACGCCAACGAGTTCATCGACATCTGGTTTGCCCGTGGCCTGGAGGCGGGCGAGCGCGCGCTGGACGACGGCGAGTTCCTCGACCTCCTGATCGCAACCCCGCAGGAGCTGCTGGGTTGGTGCCGCGACGGCCAGGTTACCGACGCCAAGACGCTGACCGGTGTGTTGTGGCTGCAGAACGTCCTCAGTGGCGCCTGGGCATTGGACTGGCAACGGCCCGCCTGAGGCGCGCACGGCGATAATCCGCCCCATGAAGGTTCTGAATCTGCGCTGCAGCCACGACCATGGCTTTGAAGGCTGGTTCGGCTCCGAGGCCGAATTCCAGGACCAGCTCGCGCGGGGGCTGGTCGGCTGCCCCCTGTGCGGCGACGTGGCCATTGAAAAAATGCCCAGTGCGCCGCGCCTGAACCTGGGGGCCGAACAGCCGGCGTCCACGCCACCCGCTCCACCGCAGAATGACGAGCGCCAACGCGTCTGGGCCGCGATGCGCCAGGCGCTGGCGAACGCCGAAGACGTGGGTGAGCGCTTCGTGGACGAGGCCCGCCGCATGCACCACGGCGAGACCGAGCACCGCCAGATCCGCGGTCAGGCCAGCGTGGCCGACGCGCTGGAACTGCTCGAAGAGGGCGTGCCCGTGCTGCCGCTGCCGGACGTCCTCAAAGAGACGCTTCAGTAAAGCTCACAACCGCCCGCCGCCGGGCCGCGACCCGCGCAGCGGCGGAGCGTGGGGGCTTATGGGTACAAACCCCGGAGGTCGCGAGCGTGCAGGATGCGCTTGCAGGCCACGATGAAGGTGGCGGTGCGCAGGCTGACCTTGTTCTCCTCGGCCACCTGCCAGACGGCGCTGAAGGCGTCGGTCATGATCTTCACCAGGCGGGCGTTGATCTCGTCCTCGCTCCAGAAGAAGCTGGAGAAATCCTGCACCCACTCGAAGTAGCTCACCGTCACGCCACCGGCGTTGGCGATCACGTCGGGCAGCACCAGCACGTTGCGCTCGTGCAGGATGTCGTCGGCCTGCGGGGTGGTGGGGCCGTTGGCGCCTTCGATGACCATGCGGGCCTGGATGCGGCCGGCGTTCTTCTCGGTGATCTGGCCTTCGAGCGCGGCCGGGATCAGGATGTCGCAGGGCACGTCCCAGAAGGCGTCGTTGGCGATCACCTCGGCCTGGGCAAAACCAGCCACGCTGCCGGCGCGGGCCACGTGGGCCATCAGCGCGGGCACGTCCAGCCCGGCTTCGCGGTAGATGGTGCCACCGTGGTCCTGCACCGCCACCACGCGGGCGCCGGCTTCGGCAAACAGCTTGCCTGCCACGCCGCCCACGTTGCCGAAACCCTGCACCGCGACACGGGCGCCCTGCACGGACAGGCCGATGCGGCGGGCGGCTTCCACGCCCACGGTGAACACGCCGCGGCCGGTGGCTTCGTGGCGGCCCAGCGAGCCGCCCAGGTCCACCGGCTTGCCAGTGACCACGCCGGTGGCGGTGGCGCCTTCGTTCATGGAGTAGGTGTCCATCATCCAGGCCATCACCTGGGCGTTGGTGTTGACGTCGGGTGCGGGGATGTCCTTGGACGGACCGATGATGATGCCGATCTCGCTGGTGTAGCGGCGCGTGAGGCGTTCCAGCTCACCCATGGACAGCGTCTTGGGGTTGACGCGGATACCGCCTTTGGCGCCGCCGTAGGGCACGTTCACGGCCGCGTTCTTGATGGACATCCAGGCCGACAGCGCCATCACCTCCGACAGCGTCACGTCCTGGTGGAAACGCACGCCGCCCTTGCCGGGGCCGCGCGAGGTGTTGTGCTGCACGCGGTAGCCCTCGAAGTGGGCCACGGTGCCGTCGTCCAGGTGGATGGGCACGTCCACGATCAGGGCGCGTTTGGGGCGCTTGAGGGTTTCGACCCAGCGCGCCAGGTTGCCCAGGTAGGGCGTGACGCGGTCCACCTGCTGCAGGTAGATGCCCCAGGGGCCGAGGTGGTCGGCCTGCAGGTAGGAGGGCAGGGCGTGGGTCATGGGGGCCACGGGCGAGGGGGATGACATGGAGGGCTCCGGTTGATCCGGTGTCTCTTGAACACCGTGAACGCCACTGTAGGCCGGGGCGCGGCGGCTGTCCAAGGCCGCTTTGCCATCCTGTCATGCAAAAAATTTATAACAAGAGGGCGCCCTCAGGTGTGGAACTGCAGCGCCGCCAGGCTGGCGTACAGGCCGCCGCGGGCCACCAGTTCGGCGTGGTTGCCTTGTTCCACCAGCCGGCCCTGGTCCAGCACCAGTATGCGGTCGGCCTTCTGCACCGTGGCCAGCCGGTGGGCGATGACCAGCGTAGTGCGTCCGTGCATGGCGCTCGCCAGCGCTGCCTGCACCGCCTGTTCGCTCTGGGCATCCAGTGCACTGGTGGCTTCGTCCAGCAGCAGCAGCGGGGCGTTCTTGAGCATGGCGCGGGCGATGGCGATGCGCTGGCGCTGCCCGCCCGAGAGCCGCACGCCCCGTTCGCCCAGGAAGCTCTGGTAACCCTCGGGCAGCTCGCGGATGAAGCTGTCGGCGTGTGCGGCGGCTGCAGCGGCCATGACCTCGTCGTCGCTGGCCTCGGGCCGGCCATAGCGGATGTTGTCCAGGGCGCTGGCGGAAAAGATCACCGGCTCCTGCGGCACGATGGCGATGCGCCCGCGCAGGTCGGCCAGGGCCAGGCGTTGCAGCGGCACACCATCCAGCGTGATGGTGCCGGCCTGCGGGTCGTGAAAACGCAGCAGCAGCTGGAACACCGTGGTCTTGCCCGCACCACTGGGGCCGACCAGCGCCACGGTTTCGCCGGGGCGGATGTCCAGGTCCAGCGTCTGCAGGGCGGCGCGATCAGGGCGCGACGGGTAGTGGAAGGTGAGGTGCTCGAACCGCAGCGCGCTGCCACCCGAGACCGCTGGCAGTGGCAAGGGGTTGGCAGGTTCCTGAACCGGCGATTCGGTGGCCAGCAGCTCCATCAGCCGTTCGGTGGCGCCGGCCGCGCGCAGCCAGTCGCCGTAGACCTCGCCCAGCACGGCCACGGCGCCGGCCAGCATGATCACGTAGAACACCGCCTGACCCAGTTGACCCGGCGTCATCTGCCCGGCCAGCACGGCCTGTGTACCCTGGTACAGGCCCCACAGCAGCAGGGCGGCGTTGGCGATGATGACGAAGGCCACCAGCGCGGCACGCGCCCGGCTGCGGCGCACGGCGGTGGCAAAGGCGCCGTCGTTGGCCTGGCGGAAGCGTTCGGCCTCGCGCGATTCGGCCACGTGGCTTTGCACCACCGGCACGGCGCCCAGCACCTCGGCGGCGATGGCGCTGGTGTCGGCCATGCGGTCCTGGCTGCTGCGCGAGAGCTTGCGCACCCGCCGGCCGAACCACATGGTGGGCAGCACCACCAGGAGGACCACCAGCACCACCTGCAGCATGACGTAGGGGTGGCTCCAGATCAGCATGGCCAGCGCGCCCACGCCCATGATGGCGTTGCGCAGGCCCAGCGACAGCGAGGAGCCGACCAGGGTCTGGATCACCGTGGTGTCGGTGCCCAGGCGCGACAGCACCTCGCCGATCTGGGTGCATTCAAAAAATGCAGGGCTTTGCCGCAGCACGTGGGCGTATACGGCCTGGCGCAGGTCGGCCATGATGCGTTCGCCCAGCCAGCTCACGAGGTAGAAACGCGAGGCCGAAAACACGCCCAGCGCGGCGGCGATGCCGAAGAGGATCAGGAAGTGTTCCCCCAGCAGCCGACCGGCGAGCTGGTCGGCAGAGGGCACCAGGCCCTGGTCGATGAGCCGGCGCAAGGCCAGCGGGAACACGAGGGTGGTGACGGCCGCCGCGAGGAGAAAAAAACCCGCCAGCGTGATGCGGGTGCGGTAGGGCCGGAGGAAAGGCAGCAGACCCGACAGTGCGCGGGCCTTGGGGGCGTGGTTCATGCCCCCAGTATGGCCCAGCGCGCTGACGGCTTCAGGGTGTGGTCTTGGCGGGTTTTGATTCGATGGCCACGGCGGGCGCCGCCGGCGCCGGTTTGGCGGCCACCGGTTTCGCCGCCGCCGGCTTGGCCGCTGCGGGGGCGTCAAACGCCGAGCCATTCACGCGCAGGCCTTGCTCGGAGAGCTTGGCGGCGCGTGCCGGGCCGATGCCGCTGACGCGCTGGATCAGGTCACCCCAGTCCTTGAAGGCGCCGGCCTTGCGGGCGTCGAGTATCTTGCTGGAGGTGCCGGGGCCTATGCCCTTGACGCTGTCGAGGTCGGCGGCGCTGGCCGAGTTCACGTCCACGGCCGCCATGGCCAGTGCGCTGAACAACGACAGACCCACGGCGAGCAGTTTTTTCCACATGGTGTTTCTCCCTGGTTGGTGTAGTTGGCAGAATTGCCACTTTCAATATACGGTGCCCCCCTGTCAGCGAGGCCACCGCAGGCAGGGGAAAATCGGGCCGTCTGTTGGCTGGCCCCCACGCAGTCCGTACACGTATTGAGAAAGTTTCATCTTGAGCCGTCCCCTGCCGTCTTTTGACCCCCGAACCGTGCCCGTGGTGGGGACGGACCTTCATCTGCCGGCGGTGGACGCCGCCCGCCTGGCGCCCCAGGCGCTGCGCGAGCGCTTCATCCACCCACCCGCTTGGGAGCCCGAGGTGCGGCGCGAGCCCCGCTTCACCGACCGCACGCCGGCGCAGGCGGCCGTGCTGGTGCCGCTGGTGCAGCGCGACCAGCCCACCCTGCTGCTTACCCAGCGCACCGCCCACCTGTCCACCCATTCGGGCCAGGTGGCCTTTCCGGGTGGGCGTGTCGATGCCGAAGACGCCGATGCCGTGGCCGCCGCGCTGCGCGAGGCCGAGGAGGAGATCGGGCTGCCGCGCAGCCATGTGGAGGTGATTGGCACCCTGCCCACCTATGTCACCGGAACGGCGTTCGTGGTCACGCCGGTGGTGGCCCTGGTGCGGCCCGGTTTCACCCTGGTGCCCAACCCCGGCGAGGTGCAGGACGCCTTCGAGGTGCCGCTGCAGTGGATCATGGACCCCGCCCACCACCGCCGCCATGCCTTCGAATGGGACGGCAGCCGCCGCGAGTGGTATTCCATGCCGTATGACGATCACGGGCACGAGCGTTTCATCTGGGGCGCCACGGCCGGCATGCTGCGCAACTTCTACCGGATGCTGGCTGCCTGAGCGCCTCGGGCTATCATCCGCACCCATGGGATTTTTCGCCATTCTCATCGCCTTGCTGATCGAGCAGGCGCGCCCGCTGGGCCCCGACAACCTGGTGCACGCGGGCATGCGAGGCTGGTCGCGCTGGGTGCGCAGCAGCCTGGATGCGGGTGCCCAGGCCCAGGGCTGGGCAGCCTGGGCGCTGGCCGTGCTGGGCCCGGCGGTCCTGGTGGCGCTGGTGCACTGGGGGCTGGACCTGCTGCTGGGCACCTGGGTGGCCTTTGTCTGGACCGTGGCGGTGTTGTACCTGTGTGTGGGGTTCCGCCAGTTCAGCCACCATTTCACCGACATCCGCGACGCGCTGGAGGCGGGCGACGAAACCGGTGCCCGCGCCGCGCTGGCGCGCTGGCAGCGTGTGGACGTACACCAGCTGGCCCGCGACGAACTGCTGCGCCACGTGATCGAACATTCGGTGCTGGCCGCGCACCGCCATGTGTTCGGCGTGCTCCTGTGTTACCTGGTGTTCGCCTGGCTGGGTCTGGGCCCGGCCGGTGCGGTGTTCTACCGCCTGGCGGAATACCTCTCGCGCAGCTGGCGCGAGCGGCCCGACGGCACCCCCAGCGCCGCGCTGCGCCGCGCCGCCGAGCGGGCCTGGCTGCTGATCGACCACATACCGGCCCGCGTCACCGCGCTGGGTTTTGCCGTGGTGGGCAACTTCGAGGACGCGGTGGCCAACTGGCGCCAGGACGCCGCCCGTTTTGCCCAGCCCAACGACGGCGTGCTGCTGGCGGCCGCGTCGGGCGCCATCAATGTGCGCCTGGGCGGGCAGCCGCTGGGCGAGGTGGTGCCCCTGATCGGCGAGGGTGGCACGCCGCAGACCGACGGCCGCGTGCCGCAACTGGCCCACCTGGGCAGCGTGGTCGGCCTCATCTGGCGCAGCGTGGTGCTGTGGATGCTGCTGCTGGCCCTGGTCATGCTGGCCAGTCTGTAGGCGCAGGCGCTGCTCTCAGTAGCGCGGCCGCGACAGTTCTTCGAGGATGTCCTGGTAGATGCGGTAGCGCTGCGCGCTGATGCGCGGCGGCGCTTCGCGTTCCACGGCGTCACGCACGGCGCAGCCGGGCTCGTGGGTGTGGCTGCAGTTGTGGAAGCGGCAGCCGCCCAGCAAGGGCTGGAAGTCGCGCATCAGCGAAGCCAGCCGGGCGGCTTCGATGTGGTGCAGGCCGAATTCCTGGAACCCCGGCGAATCGATGAGCGCGCTCGGCTGCCCGCTGTCGTGGGCGCCCGCCATCCAGTACCAGGTGGTGCTGGTGGTGGTGTGTTTGCCGGAATTGAGCGCGCGCGAGACCTCGCCGGTCTGCGCGCCCGCGTCGGGCACCAGCCGGTTGATCAGCGAACTCTTGCCGGCGCCTGAAGGGCCCAGCACCAGCGTGGCGCGGCCATGCAGGCGTTCGGTCAGAGCCCCCACCAGTGGCTCGCCACCCGGTTTCAGCGACAGCGGCAGCACCGCGTGCCCGGCTTCCCGGTAGGGTGCCAGGCGGGTCCAGGCCCGGTCGAAGGCCTCGGTGAGGTCGCGCTTGTTGAGCACGATCAGCGCCTCCAGGCGCTGCTCCTCGGCCGCGATCAGCGCCCGGCTCAGCTGGTGTTCGGAAAATTCGGGATCGGCGGCCACCAGCACCAGCACCTGGTCCAGGTTGGCCGCAAAGGACTTGGTGCGGATCTCGTCCTGGCGGTAGAACAGGTTGCGGCGTTCGTGCACCCGCTCGATGGTGCCTTCGTCCTGCGTGGGCAGCCAGTCCACCCGGTCGCCCACCACCACCGCGCTTTTCTTGCCGCGCGGGTGGCAGATGCGGCGCTCGCCGTCGGGCGACTCCACCAGGCAGTGCCGGCCGAAGGCCGCCACCACCAGGCCGGTCTGTGCCGATGCGCTCAAGCCACCAGCGCGTCCACGCGCGCGGCACAGTCGAAATCGCTCTCCGAGATGCCGTTCACGTCGTGCGTGTTGAAGCGCACGGTGCAGTGACCATAGCTCACCTGCAGGTCCGGGTGGTGGTCCTCCCGGTGGGCGATGTGCGCCAGCGCGTTCACAAAGGCCAGGGTCCGGTAGTAGTCCGGGAACTTGAAGGTTTTCTCGATGGAGCCGTCCATCAGCTTCCAGCCTTGCGGCGCGTCACCGTTCAGGGTGGTGAGCCGGGTGACGATTTCGGTGGCGCTCAGGGCGCGGCGGGTGGCGTGTGCGGGGTTCATGCGAGGGCCTTCATGCGGGGGCGGTCATGCGCGCCAGCCGTTCGCTGGCGGGCGGGTGGGAGTAATAGAAGCGTGCGAACAGCGGGTCGGGCGTCAGCGTGCTGGCGTTGTCCTGGTAGAGCTTGAGCAGTGCGCTGGAGAGATCGGCGCCACTGGTCTGGGCCATGGCGTAGGCATCGGCCTCGAATTCGTGGCGGCGCGAGATCTGCGCCATCAGCGGCGACAGGAAGAAGGTGAACGGCGGCAGGGCCAGCGCGAACAGCAGCAGGGCCACCGCGTGGTTGGGGGCGTCCAGCGATGGCGTGACACCCAGACCCGTGTAGAAGCCGGCCTGGCCGCTGAGCCAGCCCAGCAGCGCGAACCCCAGCAGGCTGATGGCGAACATCGACACGATGCGCTTGAGGATGTGGCGGTGGTGGTAGTGGCCGAGCTCGTGCGCCAGCACCGCGTCCACCTCGGGCGGGTCCAGCTGGGCCAGCAGGGTGTCGAAGAAGACCACGCGCTTGGCCGCACCGAAGCCGGTGAAGTAGGCGTTGGCGTGGGCGCTGCGGCGGCTGCCGTCCATCACGAACAGGCCCTTGGCGGCAAACCCGCAGCGCGCCATCAGGGCTTCGACGCGGGCCTTGAGGCTGGCGTCCTCCAGCGGTTTGAACTCGTTGAACAGGGGCGCGATGACGGTGGGGTAGATCACCAGCATCAGCAGGTTGAACGCCATCCACACGCCCCAGGCCCACAGCCACCAGAAGGTGCCGGCCTCGGCCATGAGCCACAGGATGAGGGCGGCAATGGGCAGCCCGATGGCCGTGCCCAGCAGGGTCGACTTGATCAGGTCGACCACCCACAGACGGGGCGTGGTCTTGTTGAAGCCGAAGCGCTCCTCCAGCCGGAAAGTCGCGTACCAGGCCAGTGGCAGCTCGATGAGCCCGCCGATGAGCGCAAAACCGGCCAGCAGCGCCAGCTGCTGCACCATGCCGCCGCCCAGCCAGGCCAGCAGCCCCTGGTTGAGCAGGTCCAGCCCGCCCAGCAGCGTCCAGCCCAGTACCACGGCGGTACCCAGGGCGATCTCCAGCACGCCCAGCCGGTGTTTGGCGATGGTGTAGTCGGCGGCTTTCTGGTGGGCCGGCAAGGGGATGGTGGCAGCAAAGGCGGCCGGCACCGCTGCGCGGTGCTGCGCCACGTGCCGCACCTGGCGGAACGACAGCCACAGCCGCACCAGCGCCTGCACCAGCAGGGCCGCACCGAAAGCGACCGTGACCAAGGGTGAAAGGGATTCCATGGACGGGAAGTCTAGCGAATGGGCGGCCGGATGCCGGCGCGAATCGGCGAAAATCCCCGCCATGAACACGCCAACCGCCCCCGACCAGCCCATGGCTGCCACCGCCGCGCCCGAACTCAAGAAAAGCGATCAGAACCTGGTGTGGCTGGATTGCGAGATGAGCGGCCTGGACCCCGAAGTCGAGCGCCTGCTGGAGATCGCCGTGGTCATCACCGGCCCCAACCTGGAGCCGCGGGTGGAGGGCCCGGTGCTGGTCATCCACCAGAGCGACGCGGTGCTGGACGCCATGGACGCCTGGAACAAGGGCACCCACGGCCGCAGCGGCCTGATCGACAAGGTGAAGGCCAGCACGCTGACCGAGGCACAGGCCGAGGCCGAGCTGCTGGAGTTCATTGCCCGCTACGTGCCGAACGGCAAATCACCCATGTGTGGCAACACCATCGGCCAGGACCGCCGTTTCCTGGTCAAGTACATGCCCAAGCTGGAGGCCTACCTCCACTACCGCAACCTGGACGTGAGCACCCTCAAGGAGCTGGCCAAGCGCTGGCGGCCCGAGGTCTATGCCTCGTTCAAGAAGCGCCAGCTGCACACGGCGCTGGCGGATGTGCACGAGTCCATCGACGAACTCGTGCACTACCGCGAACATTTCCTCCGGTTGCCTGGGGCGAAGTAACCGGGGACACCGCCGGTCCGGCTTTGTCGGTCGGCTGGTGTCGCCCCCTGGGGGGTGACGCGAAGCGGCGCGGGGGGTTAGAAAAGTTGCAGGCTGACCCAGTAGCCGATGGCGGCCACGAAGGCCGAGGCGGGGATGGTCAGGATCCAGGCCCAGACGATGTTGCCTGCGACGCCCCAGCGCACCGCGCTGGCGCGCTGCACCGAGCCTACGCCCACGATGGCGCCGGTGATGGTGTGGGTCGTGGAGACCGGGATACCCAGCGTCGTGGCCAGGAACAGCGTCAGCGCACCACCGGTTTCGGCGCAGAAGCCGCCCACCGGTTTCAGCTTGGTGATCTTCTGGCCCATGGTCTTGACGATGCGCCAGCCACCGAACATGGTGCCGACGCCGATGGCCGCGTAGCACGAGATGATGACCCAGTAGGGCGGTGAAGCGTCGGTGGTGCTGGCGTACCCGGTGGCGATCAGCAGCATCCAGATGATGCCAATGGTCTTCTGCGCGTCGTTGCCGCCATGGCCCAGGCTGTAGGCGCCGGCCGACACCAGTTGCAGCCGGCGGAACCAGCGGT
>VFQP010005222.1_pt1 | contig 11503 bp, 12 predicted proteins | sample 3512351 | NCBI WGS metagenome assembly VFQP01 (sample SAMN10412372, study PRJNA504923) | tailings metagenome | isolation source: Relicate 1 Philex TSF1 revegetated site | place: Philippines: Tuba, Benguet | collected 2017-08-29
GCCGCGGAGGCCCGGCGTGGCCATGCGCCCGCTCAGCGTCGCCGGCGCCGGTTGAGGTGAAGTGCAGTGCCAGCAAGGTCACCACTACAAACTCAGTCGTGCAACCAACAGCTCAGCGCTACCCATACGCCTCTTGAGCAGCAGAGCCGCTCACCACGCGTGTCGGGATGGACCTGCCCCACAGCCAGGGAAGGCAGGCGACACAGCGGGCGCCGCACAGCAATGTGCCTCTCGTCGTCGTGCGTCCACCAGCGGCGCTGCACTTGCGGCACGGTCCAGCTCCCTCGGCCACCGCTTTGGCGCCCCCCGCCCAGCTTTGCGGGCACCAGCGAGCGTCACGCACGCTCGCGCGCGCGCTCTATTACAGCGCCAGCGCTGCGACTGACGAAGGCGTGCTGTCCCTGGCGCCACGCACCGAGCTGGACCCTGCGCAGGTGCGTGAGGTGCAACGGGGCCAACGGGGAAGCACCGTCGCGCTGCAAGCAGTGCAGGAGGAGTGACGGGCTGCAGTGTGGGGCGGTCACAGCACGACGAGGTGCCGCCTGAGGTGCATTGCGCTGCACTGGGTGTGCGGCGCCGCCCGGGTGCGCTCGGGCGAGCACGCTGACGAGGACGTGTCGAGCCGGCGCCTCCCAAGGGCGCCTGGCAGGGCAGGCGCCTGGGGCACCAGTGGCACCACGCAATCACTACGCACAAAGGCCGTGGCGGTGATATATGTCTCGTCGCTGTCTTGCAACGCGTGTCCGGCGTGGCGGAGCTTCGCGGTGGCGGGCACTGGCCTGGCCGGCAGCACATGCACGCACACGCCATTGCTCCTCTGAGCGGGGCACTGGGCGAGGTGCCGGCAGGGACCGCACGCCGCACAGGCCGTGGGCACGCGTGCGGGAGGCTCGACTTGCTCAGCCCAGCCCCGCCTGGTGCTGCTGCTGCTGCTGCCGCGCGCACCCGCAGCTCACGCACGTGTTCGGTTACCCGCGCGACCTCACCTCGCGCTTCTTCATCGGCCGCGTCATCGGCGCCGGCTCGTTCGGCGTCGTCCGCGAGTGCATGGAGGCCGCCACCGGCCGCCGCTTCGCCGTCAAGACCATTGGCAAGGTGAGACAAGGGTGCACGCAAACCTGGTTTCGAGTCCTACCTCTTTTTCCTGCCATACGCCGCCCGCACCGCGCAGCGGCACACAGCAGGCTGGCCCTCGCAGCGCCGCCAGGGCGCCACGTCACCACCAGCGCGTGCCCTGTTGTGCTCCCTGGCAGGTGCCCAAGCGCGGGCCGGCCACGCCCAGGTACCTGCTCAAGCTGCGCACCGAGGTGGAGATCATGCAGCAGCTCGGCTACTCGCTCGACGCCGTCAACCTCAAGGTGCGGTTTGGACCCATGATGGGCAGGAAGTGAACCCAAGCTCGCCCGGGTGGTGGCGCCTGCAACAGCTAAAGGCGGCTAGGGTTGGTGTGCCGCGTCGGAACAGCAGGGCAGGGCAGGGCGCCACGCAGCTGGGCGGCTTGGGAGAGGGAGGGTGGCGGGACCCTACCAGCAGGGCAGGAGCAGCAGCGGGCTTGACGCCGAGGGAGGGAGCATGTTGCCAGAGGGCAGACGAGCGTGGCGGTGCCTTTGCTTTTCCTTGCGCAGGACGTGTTTGAGGACAACGAGAGCATCCACCTGGTGATGGAGCTGTGCGAGGGCGGCGCGCTGCTCGAGCGCATCGAGCGGCTCAAGTACTCGGAGGCCTACATCTCGCGCATCGTGCGCAGCATCCTGCGCTTCGTGTCGCAGTGCCACGCCAAGGGCATCATCTACCGGGACATCAAGGTGCGGCGGCGGCGGGGCAGAGCACACTCAGCACGGGTCTCCGACGTGCAGCTTGCGCTTTTTTCTGCACCTGGCGCTCAGGCTGCCTCCGGCACAAGCAGAGGAGACTTGCCCGCCAGACGTTGCCAGAGATTGGCAAACGCGTGTGTGTGCGTGTGTGCTTGCGTGCGTGCACCTGCAGCCGGACAACTTCCTCTTCTCCTCCAACGAGGACGACGCGCCCCTCAAGGCCACGGACTTTGGCCTCTCCATCCGGCACTGGCCCGACGAGCCCAAGCTCACCTCCCGGTCAGGTGCGGCGCTGCGGCGGCACGCAGCTCCGGGGCCGCGGGCTCAACGGCGTGAAAATGTCCTGGGCCGCCCTCGCAGTTGCCTGGCACCTCGCGCTCACAGAAAGGGCCTGGCGTGCCGCGTTTGGGGGCGTCGTGGAGTGCCGACCGCCTGCGTTCCGCTGCCGTGCCTCCTGGGTCGTTGGCAACGCAGGCACGCCGGCGTACATGGCGCCGGAGCTGGTGATGCAGTCCTACTCCCAGGAGTGCGACGTGTGGAGCGTGGGCATGCTCACGTACCAGCTGCTCACGGGCAGGTGCGTTGACTTCTCTTGTGGGGGTTGGGCGGGCCGAGGGGTACGCGTGGGGTGTGGGCGTGCGCGCCTGTCAGCTGCTCACGGGCAGGTGCGCCGCTGCGCCTTGCTGGTGGAGCTGCGAGCGTGGCAGGACCAGCGCGCCGTGCTTTGAGAGTGGGAGCTGATCACCCAAAGTCAGCAAGGGCCTGGGACAGCCTGCTGCCCACTGCAATTGTGGGTTGCATGGCGACAACGCAACCCGCGTCGTGCTGCTGCGCGTGCGCACCGTGTCACAGGTTCCCGTTCTGGGAGGACGTGCGGACGCAGTCGCTCACGGACGTGTGGCGCGCCATCATGACCGAGGAGATCAACTGGGACGCCGAGGTGCGCGCTGTGCTGTGCACGCTGAGCTTCTGCTGCGCACGCTGAGCCTCACGGGACCCCTGGCCAAAGCGACGTTTCGCTTCTTCTCACGCGACACGCCGGCCGCGCCTGTTGCGTGCTCGCGTTTCTCACCACGCTCTCTTGCGCCGCAGGAGCTGCAGCAGCTGTCGCTGAGTGCGCGCTCCTTCCTGCAGCAGCTGCTCCGGCGCGACCCCAAGCTGCGGCCCAGCGCGCAGCAGGCGCTGGAGCACCCCTGGGTGCGTGACCAAGGGCTGGCGCCCAACCTGCCGCTGTCGGGCTCGGTGGTGCAGCGCCTGCAGCGCTTCAGCACCTACGGGCACCTCAAGCAAGTGGTGAGTCGCCGCCGCCGCCAGCGCCGCCGCTGCGCCTGCACTGCCACATTGCGTTCGGTGTGGTGTTGCGGCGCTGTGGCCAGCACTGGAGCAAACGACGGCTCCGGTGTGGGGGGCGCGTGCATGCGCCTGACGTTGTCCCCGTGCTGTGCTCGCTGGGCCGAGCCGCCCGCAGGTGCTGCGCATGATCGCGGGCGAGATGGCGAGCCAGGAGCAGTCCCACGTGCGCAAGTACCTCAGCGACCTCAAGGTGAGTTTAGAGATCAGAGACGACAGCGACAAACATAGCGCACATTTGCGAGAGGCTCGAAGGTTTTGCGAGGCTCTACGGAGCAGGCCGGAAGAGACGTCTTGTGTGGTTAACTCACCTTGCTGTGTGTGCGCAGGAGCTGTTCCGGGAGCTGGACACGGACCACAGCGGCAGCGTCTCGCTGCAGGAGCTAAGCCAGGGCCTGCGCAAGCAGGGATACGTGCTGACTGACTCGGAGATTGAGCAGCTGGTGAGTGGGGGTGGCTTCGGAGGACCTTTGGGATGCGGCGCTGCGGCTGGGCGCTGACGTCGCTCGCTCACGGGCGCGGAGATTGAGCAGCTGGTGAGCTAGCTTCCAGGGGGGGGGCCCGGCTCGCTCTGCTGGGGCTGCTGCGTGCTGCCACTTGGCCCGCTCGTGGCGTGCGATGGCAGCAACGCCGTGCCCCCAGCCGGCCCGCACGTTCGCGTGACGCAAAGTGACATGAGCTGTTGCCTGGCACGTTCACACGCACAGGTGCGCAAGGTGGACGCCGACCACGACGGCGACATTGCGCTCCAGGAGTTCCTCACCACGCTCATTGACTGGAGCCGCGTGCAGCAGGAGCAGAACTGGCAGGTGCGCTGCCACCGCCACCCACCCCGGCACGCCCCCACATCCACTCGCGCTGACGCAAGCGCTCGCCAGCCCACCTTGGCGCCCGCGCCTCATTCCTTGGCTGCTGCCGATGTCGCCGGACGCGAGCACCCTCGCTGGGAGCGGTGTGGAGAGAAGGTTCTCCTCCTCCACACCGCTCCCCGGGCGCAGGAAACGTGCGCGCTCGGCGTCACGCGTTGCCACACGCACACTGCTTGACGTGCTGCACCTCCCTGGTGGACCCGGCGCTGCCGCGTTGCCTGTGCCTGTGTTGGGACTTGCATCTCTTCGGGGGGCTGGAGCCCACCCACCGAGCGCCGTGCAGCACGGAAGGCAAGACGACCGCCCGCGTGCGTGCTTTGCGTTTTTGTGTGGGAGCAGGTGTACCTGGACCACGCGTTCCGGCGGCTGGACCAGGACGGTGACGGCTTCATCTCCCTGGATGAGCTGCTGGACCAGCTGCCGGCGCCGGTGCAGCGCGTGGGCGGCCCGGCGGCGGAGATGGAGCGGCGGGCCGAGGCCAAGCTCATGCTGCGGGAGGCCGACACCAACGGGGACGGCAAGATCAGGTGCGGGCCGTGTAGGGGCCATGTGCACGCAACCTGCGTGGGGGGTTTACGGGTAAGGAAGTCGTCACTCAAGATGCGAGATGCGAGGTGGCCGTGCTGAGGGCGAACGCGAGCGAGGCCCATCGACACGCCAACGCCGAGGTCCCGGCCCCGTTTCGCTGACCCGCCTTGCTCGCTTCCCCGCCGCCCGCTCGGTCGCGTGCGCGTCGCGCGCGCAGCAAGGAGGAGTCCCTTCGTTTCGTCGTGTCTTTCGCTCCTCACCTCACCTCACCTCCTTGCTTCCCCGCCCGCTTGTGTGCGCGCCGCGTCGTGCGCGCAGCAAGGAGGAGTTCCAGGACCTGCTCCGCGACTCGCACGCGCCTGACTCGCTCTCCTTTTACGACGACCGCCTGGCGCCGCACATGGGGCGCTGGCGCGGCAGCAGCAGCAGCAGCTCCTCTGGCGCGGCGAGCAGCAGCAGCGGTGTTGGCGGCAGCAGCCTGGACCCCAGCGCCGTGCCGCTGGGCCTGGAGCTGTCGGCAGACGGGGGGGCCGGGAGGGCGGCGGCGGCGGCGGCGGCGGCGGCGGCGGCGGCGGCGGCGGCGGGAGGGGGCCGGCGGAAGAGCCAGTCACCGGGGCCAGGGTCGCCGCAGCGGGGGCAGCAGCAGCAGCAGCAGCAGGGGCTCCGGCGCAAGTAGGCCCCGGGGGGCCCGTGCGGGGTTGTGGGCCGACGGGGAGGGGCGAGAGCAGGTGGGGGGCGGGGGTGTTTTTGGCCATTGGTGTGGCGGCGTGGGGAATAGGGGATGAGGGGGAGGCCATGCCATGTCGCGTGGTCTGCGACGTTTTGCGACTGAAACGAGCGCGCTGCGGCGATTTGGTTGACCGCCCCCTTCTTCAACGGCCGGGCGCCATTTTGGTTTTGTATCCTGTGCCTCTTCGGTCGGTCCTCATGCAGGGTGGCCTGGGCGGCGCTGGGCGGTCCCGTTTGCATGCGTGTTGCCCCGTGCCCCCTCCCCTTGGTGGCTCGAGCGTCCAGGTGATGGGCGCCCCCAGCGCGCGTGCAGGGGCGGGACGGGGCAGGCGTCCTGCCCGGCAGGGCGGAATCGCGCCGCCACACGCCACGCCCTGAGCCGTAGCAGAGTTGAACTTTCTCGCCCCACCGTTTATGTATTCACGCCTCTCTCTTGGCCTGGACAGCAGCGAGCAGCACGCCTGCAGGGCTCGGCTCATACACGCTGCTGATTGTGCGGGAGGCAAGTGAATGGCCCACCGCCATCAGCAGGTTCAACCGCGGCAGGTTGTGGCGCAGGGCTCATTGGCCCCCCGGCGACGGTCACGCGGGCAGATCTTTTCTGTCTCGAGGCGCTCAGGGGGAAGGCCTTCACCTGTCCTGCTTGCCCTATGCCCAGCCGCTCTGCGCATCTTGGCCCCTCGCTGCCCCTGGCCCCTCTCTTTGCTGCTCGACCCTCCTCACGCCTCTTTTGCTGGAGCTGCAGCTGCTGCTTTTTGGCGACGCTGATTAGATGGCTGCTCAAGCACGCCCAGCGAGCTGCTTTCGGACCTTTTTGACCTGGTGCGCACCTGCCCTGCCCTGCAACTTTTCTCCTGAACCTGCTCGCGTCTCTTGAGCGTGCAAGAAGCTTCGTGAACGTCACAGCGCAGACGGCACCTTGCAAGCGAAAAGGCGTCAGAGTCAGCGTCACGCCGGCGCTACCGGTGGGTCGCTCGCTGCGCCTGGGGCAGCCACCCCGAGCAGCCGCGCCTCGTCCTCCTTTTGCTTTTGCTTCTGCGCCTTCTTCTTGGCCTCCCGCCGCTCCGCCTTGGACCGCGCGTCAGACGCCTGCGTGGCATGCAGGAGGGGCCAGCGGCGGGCGGCGTCAGTGCGCACGCACCGCCAGCGTTTGGCGAGTGCATGCTTGGGTGATGCAGGCGCTGGCCAGGGGCGGGGCGCCACATTCCTCCTGAGCCGACCCCGAGCCCGTGGCGCCCTGCCGCAGCGGCGGGGCGAAAAGCACGCACCTGCTTGGCCGCGTCCGCCGCCTCTGCCTGCTTGCGCCACTCCTTGATGCGCCGGTCAATGTCCACCACCTCCTGCGTGCCGCCACGCACGCGCGGGCGCGCGTCTCAGGCCGTGACGCCAGCACGCGCCGCACGCTCGCTCGCGCCACGACGCCAGGCACATCCGCTCCAGTTGCTATGGGGCTGAAGCTGAAGCTCCTTCTGAAAGTCCCGAGCCGCGCACCTGCTGCTCGATCTTGAGGGTGGACTGCGCCTGGCCCAGCCGGTCGGCGCGCCCCAGCTGCTCCAGCAGCGCCCGCACCGCCTCGTCCACGTCGGGCGCCCGCCCCGCCGCCTCCCCGCCTGCGCGCGCGCGCGCGCAACGCGCAACCCGCCGCCTGCCTTTGCTTACGCGCCCTCAATGCTGGCGGGTCGCCCTCGCCTCGCTGATGGTGCCGTTAGCTGTGGACTCGAGTGAGGCGCACCTGCGCCCGCCTCCCTGCCGCTGGCCACCAGCTGCCCCAGGTAGGCGTGCAGCTTGACGCCCGCCCTGGAGGAGCAGGCCGACCTCAGCGCCGCCAGCGCCAGCACCGAGGGCGCCAGCACCAGCGGCCCGTCCGTCAGCATGAGCCAGTCCAGTGCGCTCAGCGCCTTGGCCCTGCATGCGGTTAGGGCTTGCAGACGGTTAGGGCGTGGTGTTCGACCAGGCCGCGCACCGCACCGCAAAGGGCGGCGGCCTCTGCCAGACGCCGCAGCACGGGTGCGGGGTGGAGAAGGGACGGCTGGCGGCGGCGGGCGTGGCCGGCGGAGAGCGGCACCCTTGGTGTGGCGGCTCTCACTTGATGGCGGGCAGGGTGTCGGCGGGGATCTGCAGCAGCTCGGCGTCGCACGCCGCCTGCCGCTCCAGCGCCGTCGCCTGCGCCGACCCCGGCTCCGCCTTGACCTCGGCCTGCTGCTGCTGCTGCTGACGCTGCGCCGCCGCCGCTCTCCGGTCCTGCACGTCCTGCAGCCCACCCGCCGCCGCATCAGGCACCACATCAGCTCGGGCCTCAACCAGGGGGCGCTGATGCGGCGCTGCACAGGGAGAGGTGAGCGGCGACGGGTACGCTCGCGGCCACGCCAGCAGATGTGCAGGCTCACCTCGAGCAGCCCCTGCAGCGCGCGGTAGGGCGAGTGCACCAGCAGGTCGAACTGCAGCTGCGCCAGGAGGCCGACCTCGGCCTGCAGCACCGCCTTTTCCGGCACGCTCGTCACGTCGTGCAGGTCCCGCACCTTGACGAACGCGTCCTCCACCTGCGCAGCAGTGGTGCAATGGACGTGCCACGTGCGCGGGCACGCGTAGGGCTCTCGGGTGGGCGGGCTGCAACACCATGAGCAGCGGAACGGCAACAATTTGCGGTTGGTTGCCCGCTCGCCAGGGTGGGAGCAGCTGGGTGGGACGTCCCTGGCACCGCACGCTGGCCGCTGACGCGTCGGTCAGAGCCAGGCGGGCGGTGGCGTTTGAGCACGGGGCATCAGACAGCGACGCCGGCACACGGCCGGGAAGACAGCGAGAGAGAGGTGCACTTGTGGGATGTGAGGCGCCTGGCGCGGCCCGCGAGCAAAGCAGGTGCACACGTGCGCGCGTGCTGCCCGGGATTCCAGACGGGGCACGCGCCGTCTCCCACGCGCCCTGCACTACTGCGGGCGAGGCGTGTCCGGTAAAGTCGCACCTTGCTGGCCAGGAAGACGCACGTGGCTAGCACGCGGATGGGGTCGGCGTTGAACACGTTGACGCCCACGAAGAAGCGCTTGAAGTAGAACAGCGCCGTCACCTGCGCACCACGCGGGGCACCACGCGGCCACTGCTGGGCGCCGCGCTCCGCTGTGCGTGCGTGGGGTGGGATGTGGCTAGCGGGCCCTGCTGCGAATGTGCCAGTCCCTGTGGCAGCGTGGAGGGGCCGAGGGCGTACGTCTAGGGGAGGCGTGTGCGCGCAGGCTGCGGGGTCGCACCTGGACCTTCTTGGGCAGGTGGCAGGCTCGGCAAATGTCCCCCAGCTTGCCCTCGTAAAAGGAGAGCAGCTTGCGCGCCTCCTCCAGCGTGATGGCTGCACGCGGCGCAGGCACGCCGCCGTGCAAACACAGCTCCACCTGCTGCGCCTGAAGCAGCTGGGTGAGCTGGCTGGCGCTGCGCTTCAGCCCTACAAGACTCACGCAGCTCTGGCGCCGCCGACGGTGTGGCGCTGCCCTCCTCGCGTGCCCGCTTGGCGTCCGGCTCGTCGTCCTCCTCGCCCGTGTCCCGGCCCCCCTGGTGGCACTCGGCCAGCCGCCGCGCCTGCGTCCAGAGTTTGTGCCACCGGTGCGCGCCGTGGCAGGCGATCCCACGCGGGCAGTCGCATCTGTCGCCCAGTGCGGGCGTGTGGGGCCAGCAGCCCTCCCAGGGGCATGCTGACCGTGTGCCCATCATCGCGCTGTGAGGGTTGTGCGCTACTGCAGCTGGCTGGGCCTGGTCTGCTGCGCACACCGCACGCGCCCCGCACCAGCTCGTCTGGAGGGAAGAGCCAGCGCTGGCAGTGGCCGGACGTGCTGAAGTCCATTTGTGAGGAGTCCGCGTGGTCCTGCTGCTGCTGCTGCTGCTGCTCTCTCCCTGCATGGCTGAGGCTCCGAACGAGGGCGCCGATGAACAGGCTCGAACACGCTCGCAAGTGGCCCGCCGTCGCCACTTGTTCTGCCTCGGCGTCGCGCGCACGACACCGCCGCAGCCTCCCCGCGTGAAAAGCGTGCGTTTGGCTCGCCGAGCATCCCCCTCCTCACTAAACGCTCTCGTTGCTCCAGGATGGGTCGCCCAGTGGCAGGCCAGGGCAAGTACAAGCTCGACATGTCCCACCAGGAGGTGGAGCGCCTGCTGGAGGAGCTTGAAGAGGTACGCCTGGGGCGCAGAGGGGGGTGTTGTTGCGCGCGCCGTTTCCGGCAGCCGCCGAGGCACAGCCCCTCCTCACGCGCCAAGCTGCCACGCGTGCTGCGTCGGGCGTGCGCAGATGCTCAAGCACACGCCTGCGGAGTGGATCACAGCTGAGGCAGCGGGGAGCTGGCTCTGCCATGACCAAGGGTGAGCGGCCCCACGCGCCGCAGCCTTCACGCTGCAGCAAGCAGGCGCAGGGACGCTGGCGTGCACAGCAGCAGAGACAGCAGCGTCAGCATATGCAGCAGAGCAGCGCACGCAGAGAGGAGCGCACGGCAGGGCATGAGGTGGTGCGCGGCTTGGCAATGTGGTTGCCCCGGGCCACGCACCACTGACGGCAGCAGCGCGTGCACGCACGCACACGCAGCTACGAGGACCAGGCCGAGTTCGAGGACGCGCTGCACGGCACGTTTGAGGAGTTCATCTCGTGCATGCCGCACATCGAGTCCAAGCGCGACGAGAAGGACCGCCTGGTGAGTGCACGCACACGCCCCAAGGCGCCCAGGTTGCGGCCACCTTGTACAGGGAGGGAGGGTGGCTAACGTCTTGACTGGCAAACATCCCGCCACCCGAGCGAGGGCACCTCAGGCGCGGCATGCGCGGCGGGACCCGTGTGGCGCAGGTGATTCGGCTCAAGCCAGAGCCTCCGGCAGAGGAGTGGAAGGCCCGCAAGATGACGCTCAAAATCACCGACCGGCAGCAGCTCTGGAACGTGTGCGTCAAGAGCCCAAACGCCAGGTGCGCGGCTGCCCTGCCCGGCGCGCTCACTCACTAGAGGGGCAGCCCTTGTGGCTCAAGAGGGGCGCTGCAGGGAGGGCCGCCCCAGCGCTGCGCCGCCGCGCGTTGTCGGTCTCGGGGCAGGGCTGGTGGGCCGCAGAGCGGGTGACGGTGAAGGTGCGCGCCCCGCGTTCGTGTGGCTGGCTCCGTTGCTCCGCGCAGGGTGGAGATTCCCGAGCTGGAGTTTGAAATCTCGGCGGACGGGAAGCGCAAGATCGACATGTGGGAGCCGGCGACCGCGGCGTGGGCGATGACGGGCGGGGACGGAGGCTGCACAGTGCGCGTTTTGGACGCGCCGGAGCCGGCGCCCCGCCAGCGGGTGTTGTCCACGTGTTGCTTGGTGCGCGCAGCATCTACAACATTGTGAGCAGCGCCATCTTCAACCTGGGCACGCACGTGCGCACCACGGGCGCCGCCATGTGCGACGACCACAAGTGAGCACGCCTGCGGTTGCCGTCGGCACTGCCTGCTTGCGCGACGGAGAGGTCGATGACAGGGCAGCGCGAGGGTAGCGGCAAGGGATGCCAGCCAGTCAGTCACGCGTCGCCGGTGTGACGCTGCGGCGCGCTTGGACGGGCGCCTGGGGACCTCAGCTGGGCTGGCGGCGCTGCTCGCTGCCCTGCAGGGTCAAGATCATGGAGTGCGTGGACCAGCTCAACAAGCTGCTGGACGTGGACGAGCCCTGGACGTGGATCGTGCACGACCCGTCGGGCCTGAGCGAGTTCAGCGACATGGAGCCCATCACGGTCGAGGAGGTGGCGGCGGAGGACGCGTGAATCCCCTGTTTTTGCGTGCCCTGTGACGGCTTGTCGTTTTGGAGAGTGAGGGCTGTGAGCCAGAGGTGCACACTCTTGCGTGCAAGCGCGAGTGAGAGAGCGCAGCGAGCTTGCTGGTGGCCATTGCAGCGAGCACCTGATCAACCGCGTTGCACAACAGGGAGCGGCCACGGGAAAGATGGAACCTGTCCACAGCGAGCGCCAGGGCAGAGGGGAAGCGCGCAAGGCAGAGGAAGGAATGACCTGCCTGACCCTGGCGGTGCAGGAGGGAGGAGGATCAAAGGTGGCATGAACCAGGGGGGGAGCCGGCAGACCGGTAGCCAAGGGGCGCTGCGGTGGCAGCGCTTTGTGCAAATGCTGTAGCGGAGCAGGAGGCTGGCAAAGACACAGAGACACCATGAACGTGTACGGGAGGGACACGACTGCGCTATTCAGGCAAGGTGCGCGGCAGGCGGAGCGTGCTCACGCTTTC
>VFQP010005223.1_pt1 | contig 11502 bp, 10 predicted proteins | sample 3512351 | NCBI WGS metagenome assembly VFQP01 (sample SAMN10412372, study PRJNA504923) | tailings metagenome | isolation source: Relicate 1 Philex TSF1 revegetated site | place: Philippines: Tuba, Benguet | collected 2017-08-29
TGAGTGCAGTGATCAAAGACAACGCGCACGGCAAGACCCTGGTCAGCCTGCGCGGCCTGAACAAGCACTACGGCGACTTCACCGCCGTGGACAACCTCGACCTGGAAATCCAGGACGGCGAGTTCCTGACCTTCCTCGGTTCCAGCGGCTCGGGCAAGTCCACCACCCTGTCGATGCTGGCAGGCTTCGAAACGCCGAGCAGCGGCGAGATCCTGGTCGATGGCCAGTCACTGGTCAACGTGCCGCCGCACAAGCGTGACATCGGCATGGTGTTCCAGCGCTATTCGCTGTTCCCGCACCTGAACGTGCGCGACAACATCGGCTTTCCGCTGGCCATTCGCAAGCTTAGTGCCAGCGAAACCAGCAAGCGCGTCGATGCCATGCTCAAGCTGGTGCAGCTGGAGAAGTTCGCCCACCGCAAGCCGTCGCAGATGTCCGGTGGCCAGCAGCAGCGCGTGGCTATCGCCCGGGCGCTGGTGTACGAACCGCGCATCCTGCTGATGGACGAACCGCTCGGCGCGCTGGACAAGAAGCTGCGCGAAGACCTGCAGGACGAACTGCGCCAGTTGCACCGGCGCCTGGGCATCACCATCGTCTACGTCACCCACGACCAGGAAGAAGCCATGCGCCTGTCCCAGCGCATCGCCATCTTCAGCCATGGCAAGATCGTCGGCCTGGGCACCGGTTACGACCTGTACCAGAACCCGCCGAATGCCTTCGTCGCCTCGTTCCTGGGCAACTCCAACTTCCTGCGGATCAAGGCCAGCAGCAATGGCGCGGGCAGCTTCGAGGGCCAGCCGGTGGCCATCCGCCTGACCCCGGGCCTGGCCGCCTCGCAGGATGCACTGATCATGGTGCGCCCGGAAAAGGCCCTGGCCCTGACCGCCGAACAAGCCGCGCGCGAGCCGCTGCCGGCGGGCTGGAACGAGGTCAGTGCCAAGGTTGGTGAAGTGCTGTTCCTGGGCGAGAGCCAGACCTGCCATGTGGTGACAGCGGGCGGTACCGAGCTGACGGTAAAGGCGTTGTCGGCGGCGGGCATGCCGATGCAGCCGGGGGATACCGTGAAGGTGCGCTGGGCGGTGGCGGATGCGTGCATCTATACCGAGTGGGCAGAAAGTGACCTGAGCAAGTCTGCCGGGGCGCATTGATACCGCTGGGGCCGCTTTGCGGCCCTTTCGCCGGCAAGCCAGCTCCCACAGGTACAGCGCAGATTTCAGGATTGGCACGGCCCCTGTGGGAGCTGGCTTGCCGGCGATGGGCTGCACAGCAGCCCCATTAACGCGAACTTACAAGCATCAGGCAAAGCCCACTGCCCCATGGACTGTCACATTATCATCACGCCACTGTCGTAATCTGCCGGCCATCTCTATGCCATAGGCCTTCCGGCATGCCCCGCCTGCTTGTCTTGCTGCTCACCCTGCTACCGCTGGCGACCCTGGCCGAGCCCGCTCACCTGCGCGTGCAAGGCTCCAACACCATCGGCGCGGCCTTGCTGCCGGCGCTGGTGCAAGGGCAATTGCGCGCGCAGCAAGCTACCGCCATCGAACAATACCCGGGCAAGCTGGCCAACGAGACTGTCATCACCGCTCGCGATACGCGTGGCCAGCCTTTGCGCATCGACATCGCCGCACACGGTTCCAGCACCGGCTTCGTCGCCCTGGGCCATGGCGAGGCCGACCTGGCCGCCGCGTCGCGGCCGATCAACGACAACGAAGCAAGCCAACTGCAGGCTTTGGGCGACCTGCGCGCCGCTGCCGCCGAACAAGTCATCGGCCTGGATGGCGTCGCCGTCATCGTTCACCCCGACAACCCGCTGCCACAGCTCACCACGGGGCAACTGGCACAGATTTTTGCCGGGCAGATCCAGCGCTGGGAGCAATTGGGTGTTGCCGGCGGGGCTATCCACCTGTACGCCCGTGACGACCGCTCCGGTACCTTCGAGACCTTCAAGGCCCTGGTGCTGGAACCCCAGCAAAGCGAGCTTTCGCCCAAGGCCCAACGCTTCGAGTCCAGCGACGAGCTGGCCGCGCGAGTGGGCGCCGACCGCCAGGCCATCGGCTTCAGCAGCCTGGCGGCGGTGCATGGGGCCAAGGTGCTGGCGGTTGCCGAGGGTGACGCGCCGGCTATGCTGCCGGAGCGTGCACTGGTGGCCAGCGAGGACTACCCGCTATCACGGCGCCTGTACTTCTACCTGCCGGCCAACCCCAAGCCCCAGGCCAAGGCGCTGGCCGATTTCACCCAGAGTCCCGCGGGCCAGGCGATCGTCGCCCAGCAGGGTTTCGTTTCGCAGCAGATCAAGGCCCAACCTGTGCCCCTTCAGGCCGACATGCCGCCGCGCTATCGCACCCTCGCCCTACAGGCGCAACGGTTGAGCGTGAATTTCCGCTTCCAGGAAGGCAGCGCCAGCCTCGACAACAAGGCCCTGCGCGATGTCCAGCGGGTTGCCGACTACCTGCGCCAAGCGGGCAAGTTGCGGCGCAAGGCGGTGCTGGTGGGCTTTGGCGATCCCAAGGAGACACCCGGTCGCGCCGCCCTGCTCTCCCGCCTGCGGGCCCAGGCGGTGCGCCGCGAGCTGGCGCGCGATGGCGTGGAGGTGCTGGAGGTGACGGGGATGGGGGATGAACTGCCAGTGGCAGGGAACGAACTGGAGCAAGGGCGACTGCGTAATCGCCGGGTGGAAGTGTGGGTGCATTGATCTGAAAGCAGCACACACCCTGTAGGAGCAGCCTTGTGCTGCGAAGAGGCCAGTATGGCCAACACATTTGTGCAAGGTTGACCGGCCTCTTCGCAGCACAAGGCTGCTCCTACAAGAAGCGTGCTTAAGTGTGTGCCGTGCTTGGCAAAGAAATGTAACAGCTCCCCATTCGGCATCACCGGCAAACGGGTCTAGGCTCAAGCCCATGTGATACCGGGCCCCTCTGACGGCTGCCAGGCCGCCATGTCGGATCACTGTTGCCATGCAACGTCGACATTCAAGGAGGGGCTCATGACAGCTCTACACACATTCCTCACCACCCCGTTCCTCGGTACCAGCACCTGGTTGTGGCTGGTGTTCATGGCCATCGTCATCGGTTTGCTGGTACTCGATCTCGGCGTGCTGCACCGCCACGACCGGGAAATCGAAATGCGCGAGAGCCTGCTGCTGTATTCGGGCTATTTCAGCGTCGGCGTGCTGTTCGGCGCCGGGGTCTGGTACCAGTTGGGCGCGCAGTCGGCGCTGGAGTTCTACACCGGGTTCCTGGTCGAACAGTCGCTGTCGATGGACAACGTGTTCGTCATGGCGATGATCTTCAGCTATTTCGCCATCCCCCGCCGCTACCAGCACCGCGTGCTGTTCTGGGGCATCCTCGGGGTGGTGTTCCTGCGGGCGATCATGATCGGCGTGGGCGCGGCGCTGGTGCAGAACTTCGCCTGGGTACTCTATATCTTCGGTGCCTTCCTGCTGTTTACCGGGGTGAAGATGGCGCTGTCGAAGGAAGATAGCCGCCCCGACCTGGCCAACAACCCGATCCTCAAGTTCGTGCGCCGGCACATGCGGGTCACCGAGCAGATCCACGGCTCGCACTTCTTCGTGCAGCAGACCCCGCCCGGGCAGCACAAGGCGCTACGCCATGCCACCCCGCTGTTCATGGCGCTGGTGCTGATCGAACTGGCCGACCTGGTGTTCGCCGTCGACAGTGTCCCGGCAATCTTCGCCATCACCCAGGACCCGTTCATCGTCTACACCTCGAACATCTTCGCCATCCTCGGCTTGCGCTCGTTGTATTTTGCGCTGGCGGCGCTGATGCACCGGTTCGTTTACCTCAAGTACGCGCTCGCGCTGGTGCTGATCTTCATTGGCTGCAAGATCTTCTACCACGGCATGGTGGGCAAGGTGCCGGCATTGCTGTCGCTGGGGGTGACGTTCGGGTTGTTGCTGGGTGGGGTGGTGGTTTCGTTGGTCAAGACGCGGGGGGGAAAGCCGGAAATCAAGAATGGTCAATCCAAGCAGCCTTCAAATGCCGATCGTACAGTCAGCGAGAAGGAGGAAGACCCGCAGATGCGGGTCTGACCATCCAGAGGAACCAGTGAGCCTTCAAGCGCGTCTTCGCGGGCAAGCCCGCGAAGAGGCCGGAACAAGCCGGTAAATCACCGCCCGCTACGCATCATCTCCGCCGGCACGTACTTGCCGATCTCATACTTGCCAATCGCCGCCCGGTGCACTTCATCTGGCCCGTCGGCCAGGCGCAAGGTGCGCTGCATGGCGTACATGTAAGCCAGCGGGAAATCGCCACTCACCCCTGCCCCCCCATGAATCTGGATCGCCCGGTCGATCACCTTCAATGCCACGTTCGGCGCCACTACCTTGATTTGCGCAATCTCGCTGCGGGCCACCTTGTTGCCGACCGTGTCCATCATGTAGGCCGCTTTCAACGTCAGCAGCCGGGCCATGTCGATCTCCATGCGCGAGTCGGCAATCTTGTCGACGTTGCCGCCCAGGCGCGCCAGTGGCCGGCCGAAGGCGGTACGCTCCACCGAGCGCTTGCACATCAGTTCCAGCGCGCGCTCGGCCATGCCGATCGAGCGCATGCAGTGGTGGATACGGCCAGGGCCAAGGCGCCCCTGGGCAATTTCGAAGCCACGGCCTTCACCCAGGATCACGTTCTCATACGGTACCCGCACATTCTCGAAGAGCACCTCGGCGTGGCCATGGGGAGCATCGTCATAGCCGAACACCGGCAGCGGGCGGACGATCTTCACCCCAGGTGCATCGGTGGGCACCAGCACCATCGAGTGCTGCTGGTGGCGTGGCCCTTCAGGGTCGGACAGGCCCATGAAGATCATTACCTTGCAGCGCGGGTCGCAAGCGCCAGAGGTCCACCACTTGCGGCCGTTGATTACCCATTGGTCACCGTCACGCACGGCGGTGGCGGCCATGTTGGTGGCATCCGAGGAAGCCACGTCCGGTTCGGTCATGGCGAACGCCGAACGGATCTCGCCACGCAGCAGCGGCTCCAGCCACTGGCGCTTCTGCGCTTCACTGCCATAGCGCACCAGCACTTCCATGTTGCCGGTGTCCGGCGCCGAGCAGTTGAACGGCTCCGGGCCGAGCAACGAACGGCCCATGATTTCCGCCAGCGGGGCGTATTCCAGGTTGCTCAGGCCGGCACCGTATTCCGATTCGGGCAGGAACAGGTTCCACAGCCCTTCAGCGCGGGCCTTGGCCTTGAGTTCTTCCATGATCGCGGTGGGCTGCCAGCGGTCACCCTCGGCGACCTGGCGCTCGAACACCGCCTCGGCGGGGTAGACATAGGCGTCCATGAACGCGCTGACGCGCTCACGCAGTGCCTGGACCTTGGGCGAATAGGCGAAATCCATCGGGGCTACCTTCACGGTTCGGAGTACATGGGCCAGAGCCTAGAGCAGCATGGCCTCATCCACCTAGCCTATTTTCCGCGTGTATAAACATTCATAACCGATATATGATCGGCCAATAATTCCAACAAAGAGCGGCGCCCATGAACCTCAGCAAGGTCGACCTCAACCTGTTCATCGTGTTCGATGCGATCTACACCGAAGCGAACCTGACCCGCGCCGGGCAGATCGTCGGCATCACCCAGCCGGCAGTGTCCAACGCCCTTTCGCGGCTGCGCGAAACCTTCAATGACCCGCTGTTCGTGCGCACCGCGCAAGGCATGGTGCCAACGCCCATGGCGCAGAACATCATCGGCCCGGTGCGCAATGCCTTGGCACTGTTGCGCACCTCGGTGCAGGAAAGCCGCATTTTCAACCCGCAACAGGCCAACAAGACTTTCCGCATCAGCATGACCGACCTGACCGAAGCGGTCATCCTGCCGCCGCTGTTCCAGCGCTTGCGCCGCCTGGCGCCGGCGGTGCTGATCGAAAGCTTTTTGTGCAAGCGCCGCGAGACCACCAAGGAACTTGCCGCCGGCCGCCTGGACTTCGCCATCGACGCACCGTTGAACACCGACCCGCAGGTACGCCACGTCAAACTGATGCAAGACCGCTATGTCTGCGCCCTGCGCCAGGGCCATCCGCTGGCCGACAGCAAGCTGACCCTCGACAACTACCTCGGCATGACCCACATCCATATTTCCAGCCGCCGCAACGGCTTGGGCTATGTCGACCTGGCCCTGGGCAAGATGGGCGTACAGCGCAAGGTTGCCTTGCGCTCGCAGCATTACCTTATGGCCTCGCAGGTGTTGCAGCAGACCGACATGGCGATGACCGTCCCCGAGCGCTTCGCCCGCCGCCATCAGCTGCGTTACCAGCCACTGCCGGTCGAGGTACCTGCGCTGGAAACGCACCTGTACTGGCATGAAAGCACCGATCAGGACCCGGCCAACCGCTGGATGCGCGAGCAGATCACCGAGTTGTGCGAACGTGTGGTGGCCGAGGAAGAGAGGGCCTCGGAACCAGCCTGAACAGAATGGCGGGATGCGGAGAAAAAAATTCCAAGAAAAACTCGATAGATAGAAATTTTTCTTGATCATTTCCAGAATAGAGCCGCTGGAAGTGAAAAATATCTCCGAAGTAGCGGGTACGCTTGCTCCAACGATTGCCGATTTCACGGCGACAGACACGGACCCGCCCTCATGCCCAGCGCCCCGCTCTATTTCGATTACGCCGCCACCACTCCGGTCGACGACCGGGTCATCGAAACCATGTTCGCCTGCCTTGGTAGCCAGGGCAACTTCGGCAACCCGGCGTCCAGTGGCCATGCCTTCGGCCAGGCAGCCCGCCACGCCGTGGAGCAGGCCCGTCAGCAAGTGGCCGAACGCGTCGGCGCACAGGCCGATGCACTGGTCTGGACCTCAGGTGCGACCGAGTCCAACAACCTGGCGCTCAAGGGCATTGCCCAGGGCCTCGGCCAGCCCGGGCACCTGATCACCAGCCAACTGGAACACAAGGCCGTGCTCGATACGGTGGCCGAACTGGAGCGCCAGGGTTGGGCCGTTACCCGCCTGGCACCGGATGCCGCCGGCCTGATTCAGCCTGCGGCGGTGCAGGCAGCGTTGTGCGCCGACACCCGCCTGGTATCGCTGATGGCGGTGAACAATGAACTGGGCACGATCACCGACTTTGCCGCGATTGGCGAACAGGTACGTGCCCACGGTGCCCTGCTGCACGTGGATGCGGCGCAGGCGGTGGGCAAACTGGCCATCGACCTGAACGCCATGGCCGTGGACCTGATGTCGTTCTCGGCGCACAAGGTGTATGGGCCCAAGGGCATCGGTGCGCTCTACGTGGGGCCACGCGCCCGCACGCTGATGCGTGCGCAGATGCACGGTGGCGGCCATGAGCAAGGCCTGCGTTCCGGCACCCTGGCGACCCACCAGATTGCCGGCATGGGCAGTGCCTTTGCCCTGGCCGGCCAGCCCGGCGACAGCGAACACCTGCGCCTCGAACAACTGGCCAGGCGCCTGCGTGAAGGCCTGCTGGCCCTGCCCGGCGTCACCCTCAACGGCTGCGCCAAACAACGCATTCCCCATACGCTGAACCTGTGTATCGACAGCAAGGGCTTCAACAGCGCGGCGCTGGCCAGCGAGCTGGCGTTGTCGACCACCTCGGCCTGCAATTCGGCGAGCAATGCAGCCTCGCATGTGCTGCTCGCGTTGGGGCTGGATGAACGCCAGGCACGTAACAGCGTGCGCCTGAGCATCGGGCGTTTCAGCAACGAGGCCGAAGTGGACAAGGCCCTCGAAGTGTTTGCCCGGGTGCTGACAGCGGCGTCAGCGGCACTTTGGTGAAACTTCCCTAAAACAGCCGGCTGTCCGGGGTGAAGTCCTCGACCTCGAGCCTGGCGCTGTTTGCCTGCGGATGGCGCGGGTTGAACAGGTAATTGGTGGTGCTGGGCATGATCGCGCTCGGCACCGGCAGCAGCAACGCCGAACACTCATCCAGAAAACGGTTGCCCAGGCCCCGGGTCAGTTCGGTCTGGCTCGACCAGCCAGGCTGCAAGGCGGGCAACTGCGCTTGCGAAACGGTGTCGGGCAACTCGATACGCAGCAGCCGCATGGTGGTGGGGAAATCCTCAGGGTCGATCTCCAGGTGCACCAGCACCTCCAGCATTGCCCCGGCCGGGCTGGTGGCGGCATATACCACTGGCCGGCCCGCCTGGTGCCAGCGGCCGCTGACACGCAAGCCGCCCGTTCCGCTCAAGTCTGCATAGGCGCTGATACGCCACAGAATCACAGGCCGAAGCCCTCGGCGATCTGCAGCAACATCTCCTCGACCTGGGTGGTGCCCTGCTGGGTGGTGAGCATCTGCATCGGCGTCAGCCCCGAGAAGCGCTCCTTGGGCTTGGACAGCCAGCGTTTTGCCTTGCCCGCTTCACCGAACACGGCTTCGGCCATGGCGGTGATATGGGCCGAGCGGAACAGCCGGTCACTTTCTTCCACGGTCAGCGGCTGGTCACGTTCGATGCGGGTTTTCAGCGTGCGCAGGGGAATGATCTGGTCACGCTCCACAGGGGTGAACACGCCGAGTTCGGTCAGTTTCACCAGCCAGGTGGCAGCGAAGCCATGGGTGATACGGGTGTGGATTTCGAAGTCACTGGCGAGTTCGGGGATTTCCAGCAGTGCATGCAGGCGCGCCCGGTACTCGTGGTAACCATTGTCGCGAAGCACTTCGGCAAGCATGGCGCTCTCCTTTCCGGCGTTTGCCGACAAGTATGCGGCATATGCCGGATTTTGCAAGCCGACCGGAAAGACGGGGCCGCAGAGCGGCCCCGGCAACCTCACAGGAAGGTGAACACCTGCGAAGCCGGCAACCGCGACTTGTTCAGCCCGGCATTGAAGTCCGCCTCGCTGCGATAGCCCAGGCTGAGAATGACCACACTGGTGAACCCACGCTCACGCAAGCCCAGCTCGGCATCGAGAATCTTGCTGTCGAAGCCTTCGATCGGGGTGGCATCCAGCCCATGTGCCGCAGCCCCCAGCAAGGCAGTACCCAACGCCAGGTAGGTCTGCTTTTCCATCCAGTGCTGCAGGTCCTTCTGATCGAAGCGGTGCAGGTCGACGTAATGCCGGCGGCTCTGGTTCTGCCCGGCACGCGCCTGCTCATCGCGGAAGCGGCCATCGGCGCCTTCCTGGTGGAGCACGGCATCCAGGTGCGCTTCGGTCATCACGGTTCGGGTGCAGAACACGATCACATGCGAGGCATCGAGGATCTTCGGCGAATTGTAGGCATAGCGCTCTGTGGTGCTCTTGGCCAGGCGAGCCTTGCCTTCGGCGCTATCGGCAACGATGAAATGCCACGGCTGCGAGTTGACCGAAGACGGGCTGTGGCGCAGTTGTTCGAGCAAGGCATCGACAGTCGCCTGGGGAATGCGGCGCGAGGCATCGTAGGCTTTGGTGGTGTAGCGGCGCTTGGCCAGCGAGACGGTATCCATGCAACAACTCCGGGAATGAACAGAGGATTTGCCGGGCATCTTATCTTTCCTGCAGAAAAGAAAAACCGGCACAATGCAGCAACACTTTCATCCCTGGAGTGAAAATGCTGCGCATCGCCGACCTCGAACTGTTCGTCCGCAGCAGCGTGCTGGGCAGCTTTACCGCCGCCGCCCATGAGGCCGAACTGCTGCCGGGGCAGGTGGCCGCCGCGATCAAGCGCCTGGAGCGCGACCTGGATGTGCGCCTGTTCGCCCGCACTACCCGCAGCCTGCGCCTGACCGCCGAAGGCGAGTTGTACCTGCCGACTGCCCTGAATGTGCTGGAGAGCCTGCGCCAGGGGCGTGAAGACCTGCATGGCAACGCCAACACCCTGCGCGGTACCCTGCAGGTTTCGGCACCGTCAGACCTGGGCCGCAACATGTTGCTGCCGTGGCTGAGCGCCTTCCGCCGCGAGCACCCGGCCCTGCACCTTCGCTTCTTCCTGTCTGACCAGATTGCCGACCTCAACCGCGACCCGGTAGATGTGGCGATCCGCTACGGCCTCAACCAGGACGCCAACTACATTGCCCTGCCGCTGGCAGACTGGAACCGCCGGGTGCTGGTGGCGGCGCCCGACTACCTGGCCCGTCACGGCCGCCCCCTCACGCCCGACGCCCTGCAGCAGCATGCCTGCCTGCTGTACATGCAGCACAACCGGGTCTACGACAAGTGGCGGGTGGGCAACCGCACCGTGCAGGTGCGTGGGCCGCTGGTCAGCGACGATGCCGACGTGATCCGCCGCCTGGCCTTGCAGGGCGAAGGCATCGTCTACAAGTCGTGGCTGGACGTAAGCGCCAACATCGCGGCCGGCGAACTGGAAATCATCCTGCCCGAGCACTTTGGTGAACCCGCCCCGGTCACCCTGGTGTGCCCGCACCGAAAGCAGCTCACACCCGCAGTGGCGCAACTGCATCTGTGGCTGCGCGAACGCTTCGAGGCCTTGCGCAACCGGGCGCTGGCCAACGGCTGCACAATCGTTCCAGACTGAGCCTGGCCGTTGCGCTAAGGTAGCGATTTCTGCCACGGCACGCCCCCATGAGCAACTGGATCGACCTCAAGCAAGACGCCGACACCGGCATCGAGTCGGTCCGCGCGCATTTCGTCGGGCATGCCTACGACCCGCACTGGCACGACAGCTTCCTGGTTGGCGTTACCGAGCAGGGCGTGCAGCAATTCGATTGCCGGCGAGTGCGCCATCGCAGCACGCCGGGGAACGTATTCCTGCTGGAGCCCGGTGAAATCCATAACGGCCATGCGCCCACCGAGGACGGCTTCACCTATTCGACCCTGTACCTGGAACCCACCTGGGTGGACAGCCAACTGCGGGCACTTTTCGAACACGCGCCGGGCGACAGCCTGCCCAGCTTCGCCGATACCTTGTGCCACGATGAGCGCCTGGCGCGTGCCACTGCCCTCGCCTTCCAGGCCGTGCATACCCAGGACTTGCGCATTGTCCGGCAGACGGCCATGGACGACCTGCTGGCCTGCCTGACCCGCCACCTGCACTGGCGCCGGCGCCTGAACCCGGACCCGCGCCTGCCGCTGACCGCGCAGCGCGCGCGGGATTACCTGCACGCCAACCTGGAGCGCGACATCGGCCTGGAAGACCTGGCCCAAGCCTGTGGCATCGACCGCTTCCGCCTCACCCGCGCATTCAAGGCCGCATTCGGCCTGGCGCCGCATGCCTATCTGATCCAGCTGCGCCTGGCCCGGGCGCGGCGCCTGCTCGCCCAGGGCCAGACTCCCACCGAAGTGGCCATGGCCCTGGGCTTTGCCGACCAGAGCCACCTGGGGCGCTGGTTCCGCCGTGCCTACCAGCTGACCCCGGCCGACTACCGCAGGCGCTGCTCAAACCTTCCAGACTGAAAGGCGGCGGGCAGCGAGCATGGTGCTTCGTTTATCCGGAGCCCTTGATCATGTCGCAGTCGTTGTTGCCCTTCATCCTGTTTGCGTTGGTATCCAGCATCAGCCCCGGGCCGACCAACCTGTTGATTCTTGCCCATGGGGCACGCTTTGGCCTGTGCGCGAGCCTGGCGCAGGTCGTTGCGGCCTGCGGTGCCGCAGCGGC
>VFQP010005224.1_pt1 | contig 11502 bp, 16 predicted proteins | sample 3512351 | NCBI WGS metagenome assembly VFQP01 (sample SAMN10412372, study PRJNA504923) | tailings metagenome | isolation source: Relicate 1 Philex TSF1 revegetated site | place: Philippines: Tuba, Benguet | collected 2017-08-29
CTGCCGGCGTTCGGGCCGCTTTGGTAGTTGGCACTCCGTTTTCTACCCTTGCATTTCTGTGGACTTCAGGGAAAGATTACCCAGATGCGACCACTTGAGCCCTCGCTCCAACTGCCCACTGCTGTTCAGACGACCTGGGCGCTGCGGCAGCCCTAGAGGCATACGCCCCACCATCCGCCGAGCGGGTCTACGTGGGCAAGCGGGGTGGCCGGCCCTCCATAAAGCAGGTGCAGGCGGCCAGGCCTGGACTCGCGCCCCTTCATGATGCAGTGTATTTGTTTTCCACGGAAGCTGCTTTTCTTCACGTGTGCTCGCTGATATACTGATCTCTGCTCCCTTGCTCGAGCAGGCAGAGATCGATGAGTTGCTGGTGCAGGCGGCAGCAAGCGGCAGGACGGTGGTTCGGCTCAAGGGCGGCTGCCCCAGCGTGTTCAGTCGGGTGGGGTGCAGCCTGAAGGGTGCAGGCAACTGCTATTCCAAGCATGCCGGGCGGTCCGCAAATGTGTGGCGATTTAGTTTTTGGTACAAGTTTTGTTGGTCAAAAACTCAACTGCTGCACTCTGGCCCTTGCAGGTGCACTCTGAGCTGGCAGCGCTGCGGGCGGCGGGGATCCCCTATGAGATAGTGCCGGGAATATCATCCGTCCAGGCGGCTCCGCTGGCGGCAGGTGTGCGGCCCTGCCTGCCTGGACGCCCCCGCCCATCTGTGTGCGCACCTCCGACTGCCTGCCAACCCCACGGCCCACACGTCAAGAGCTGCCTTGTCCGAGTCTATGCACGGCGCTGGCCTGAAACATGCACGAGTGTTTTGCTCTTGTGCAGGTTTCCCTCTGACCCACCCAGAGCTCAGCAAGGCGTTTGTTGTGACAAGCGCTCACGACCCCGAGACCATGGACTGGCCGGCCCTGGTGGTGGGGGGCAGAGGGCGGGCTGGAGGCACCTTTTGGGCGCCCGTGCTTGCAGGTCGAGAACACGTCGAACGGGCAGCAAACTGAAGGCGTGCAGGTGCTGTGCAGGGGACGCTGCGCGACGAGGGGCACACCTGGATTTGCACATTAGCATGCCAGCATGGGCCACCTGCCTGCTGCCTGACACGCCTGCAGGCTCAGCCAACGGCTGTGTTCCTGATGGGTGGGCGCAACCTGCCACAGATTGTGGGGCAGCTACTACGGCATGGCAAGCCAAGCAGCATGCCCGTGGCAGTGATTCGGCAGGCGGCTGGTGCAGAGCAGGCCGTGTGGCGGGGCACGCTGGCCGAAATTGTGGACCAGACAGCCGGGGAGCGCCTGTCGCCGTGTATCCTGGTGGTTGGCCACATTGCGAACTTGTTTCCATCGTTTGGAGATCGTTGACGGCAGATGTAAACGAGAGTGCTAGTTCTGGTGGCTGGCAGAGGGGCGGCGTTTGCGGCATCGCCACAGCGCACAGCAGGCTGGGTTAGGCGCCTGCGAGCATGCATTGCGACTCGAGAGCCTTCATCAAGTTTCCTCACACATCCTTGACTTGTTTTCGCAGGTCGCGGGTTTGTCTTGGCTTAGCCCGCTACCAGCCGGTGAGTTGTGCACCGTCGTCACCGCCGCAGCTTCGCATGTCGAATTCTACATGCTAGATTGCATGTGCACACCCCGAAGCCGACCGCTGTCAGGCAGTCCAGGCGCGCGCAGTCTTTTTGCAGCTTCTTACCGTTCCTGCACTCTTTATCGCCCTGCAGATGCAACAGCTGGCCCGAGGAGCCGCCCGCACAGCCTTCCAGCAGCTTAAGATCATGGCCGCCGCCAGGGCGCCGAGCTGCCGCGCCAGCACTGTCGCCGTGGCGGCGCCACGCCTGACCGCAGCCCGTGCAGCCGCGCCTGCCCTGCCCCTGCTGCGCGCGCCGGTTGCCCCTCGCAGTGCCGGCCTGCTGGCCTCTGTACGTCTGCAGCGCGCGATCTGCGTGGCGGCGCGGGCGCAGGCGGCGGAGGCAGCAGCGGCGGCGGCAGAGCAGCAGCAGGAGGCGACACCTGCTGCGGCAGCGGCCCAGGAGCAGCAGCAGGAGGACGGACCGAAGAAGGAATATGTGGTGGTCAACTTCTTCCACCTAGTGGACCTTGAACGGCCCTGGGAGGTGTGCTGCCAGCCTGGCTGGGCATGCGACCTGCAAAGGCTGCTTCCTGCTTTAACAGGCCGGTCCGGCCAACGCATGTACAAATTCAGTGCACGCATTTGGGTCCTCCTCAGAGAGGAGAGCTCCTGCCTGATCCTCCTGCTGAAAGATTTTCCCGCGCGCGCTCAAGTGCTAGCGCCGATGGCAAGGTTTCACGTGGTCTTTGCCTTGGGCAGCGCTTGGCAGCAGCAGCCAGAGGCCTTCACCCCCTGCAGCGCCTGCCCACTGCTGCAGATTATCAATGCCAGCAAGCAATGGCTTGAGGGACGAGAAGTTCGTGGCCGCATCTACTTCTCTGAGCAGGCAAGGCATGCAGCATTGAGCGCCAGGTTGAAGAAAGAGTTGCTGGATGTTGCCTTCAGTAATCCCAGTCTGTGCCCAGGCTGCTTCCACATGACCCGCTGTACGTTGGCAGTCCTTCCTGCGTGCGCTGAGTGAGCCTAACATATGTTTGCCCTCGCTGCCTTCCGCAGGGTGTGAATGCGCAGTTTGGCGGCGTGCGGGAGGATGCGGAGGGCTACGCAGAGTGGCTCTCGGAGCAGCCTCTTTTCAAGGTGGGCCTCGTCATACAACTTACAAGGCTGTAGATCTTCCAGTTCTTGCTGCCGGCCATCTGGGCTGCACATCTGCAGTGCTTCCTTCCACTTCCGTTTTGCGAATTCCGCGTTCCGCCTCTCCTGCCTGCACCGCACCCGTGCACGCGTCGATCTCTTTTCCCACGGTGCGGGCCTCCCCTCCCCTCGGTGGATGTAACACGGCGCCAGAGCGACCGCCATCTTACCATTAGCCCGCCGCCCTGCGCCCCCCGGCGAGCGGGTTATACGCGGTGGCGACACCCTGCACCGCTCGCCAGCTCCATACCCAGGGCCTCACGAGCAGCCTCCCAGCTTCTCGCCGCGTGCCGCCGACCTGCCCGCCTTCTGGCGCACCCCACCTGCCTGGCTGGGCGCTGCAGGGCCTCTTCTTCACTGTCTGGCCTGCTGAAGACCACATGTACCCGAAGCTGCGGCTCAAGTACAAGCCAAACCTCATCAGCCTGGCGGGCGGCATGCAGGAGCTGCCGATCACCAAGCCCGAGGAGCGCGCCATCCCCACGCCGGTGAGGGGTACCAGGGGGGCAAGCTTAGTACTAGGCATTACATTTGTTCGTTGCATGCTGAGTCACAGGCAGCGCAAAGGGGCAAGCGTGAGTGCCCCGGCTGCTGGAGTTGGCTTCTCAAGCAGCCGTGTCGACATGGCTGGCATGCTGCTTCCCTTGAAACATGCTGCCTCGCCATCCCAGCCCCACAAACCCGAGATGACCCTCGCCCTTTTCCTTACGTTTTTGATTTCTCGACGCGTCCCGTCCCCCCGCCCCTGCCTGCCAGCCCGCGGAGTGGAAGCGCATGCTGGCTGAGGCCAAGGTGACTGGCAGGAAGCCGCTGGTCCTGGATGTGCGCAACAGCTACGAGTGGGATGCAGGCCACTTTGAGGGCGCGGCGCGGCCGCTGGAGGTGCGTGGGCCCCTTCCCTCTGTTGTGCTGCCCGGCCTACGTGTCTTGTTAGGTTTTTGATGCCTGCAAGGGCAGTGAGGGGCATTTCAGCAGCTCCTCCGGCGCACTGTGGCTGCCCAATGGCCCGACTGTTTCTTGCTACGGGGTGGCCTCCCAGCACACCGCTTGTTTTTGTAGCTGGCAGCGGCTTTCCTGCTCGAACCGCACACAAGCATGCCTCTTCTGGTTCCATTTTCACTGCTTATGCCCCAGATTCTTGGACTGACGTCCCTGGTGGGGCTGCACTGGTGGGCAGCACTGCCTCTCCTCATGCGCTCCTCCCTCACAGTGCACGATGCCTCACGGTCCGTCCACCCCCGCTTTCTTCCCCTCTTGCTGCAGGACAACTTCCACGAGACGCCCACCGAGGCGCTGCCCCAGAAGCTGCCCGCATACCTGGAGGTGCGGTACACGGCGATACTGCCTTTTGTTAGCATGACCTGGCCAACCGCCGAAGAGGAGGGGTGGCAAGCACAGCCAGGAACTCGATTCGCGCCTCTTTGCTTCATCTCTGTTCATGCTCTTGCTTCCTGTGGTGCAGGAAGCAGACCCGGAGCAGCCTGTGATGATCTACTGCACAGGCGGCATTCGCTGCGACGTGTACGGCACTTACCTGAAGCAGAAGGGGTGAGAGCCGGGGCGCGCAGGGTGTGCAAGGCCCTGGCAGCTGCACGACGAGCGAGGGCAGGATGAACTACTTGCGGTGCACGGCCGCACTGTCCCCAGGTGGCAATGCTCGTGCCGCTGGCCGAGTCAGCCCTGCTGGGTGGTCAGCGCCTGGCAGGGATACTGCTGCCGCGACACCCCGCCCTGGCGCCCGCCCCAACCCCCCGCAGCTTCAACAATCTGTACACGCTGCAAGGCGGCATCCAGAACTACATGCGGGAGGAGGGCCTGGAGCACTGGAACGGCTCGCTGTTCGTGTTTGACGGCCGCATGGCCATCCGCTACAGTGAGGCCGCGCGCTTTTGCCGCAAAGCGTTTTTCAGGGGCAAGCAACGCAAGTTGCCCCACTGGCTGCAAACTAGTCTCCTTGCCGTCTACCTGTCTTGAGCAGCCCTGTGGTGATTGGTTCATTGCTCTGCCCCTGTCCCGCCTGCAGACAAGGATGAGGAGGCGCCCCTCGAGGCTGCCGCGCCCTGCCAGGTCTGCGGAGCCGAGGCGGTGCTGCCCCACATGAACTGCGCAAACATGGACTGGTGGGTTTTCTCGTTTTCGGAAATGTGGAGGACCCTGGTGTGGTGGTGTTTGATCTGCTGCGCCTGCTCGTGCCTTTGCCACTGCATTGCATTTGCTGGAGGCTTAGTGCTGCCGTGTCGCCCATGGCATCCAGGGCTGGTGCCCGCGACGCTGCTTGCTTGGGCCCTGGCTCGTACCCCCGTTGCCACTGCCTCTGAGCCTGTCTGGCTTGTGCTCCTCGTGCTGCCCCTGAGCGCATGATGTTCCCGGCCTCTCCTGCGCAGCAACAAGCTATTTATCGCGTGCGACGCGTGCAAGGGCAGGTTCCGCGGCTGCTGCTGCGAGTCGTGCATGGATGCGCCCCGCCTGCTGCGCCCCACCAAGACCAAGGGGACGTACGGGAACTGGAGCGAGTACGCGTCGTCATCGGAAGGTGAAGACCCGATTGGAGGTGATTCAGGCATGGCTTCAGTCCTTGGGGTGCAACCCTGGGCTTCTGTCTTGTCGGAGGGGGGCCTTAATTTGACTGTACATGGTGACCATTCTCAGGTGGGATGGGGCTGCTGCTTCCTTTCTTCTGTCTGCCAGCCGCTGTACCGAGGGTTGTCAGTTCATACGCTGCTACGAACAGCTGGGTGGCTGGAGCTGCCAGCCATCTAGCTCCTGCCAGCGGCCGCTGCTCGACAGCTAATGCCCCCCCTTCCACCACCACGTGGCGCAGAGGCCAGCCAGGCGATCGCCTCTGGGCGCGGCGAGGGCCGCATCTCGCGGCGGCGCAAGCGGCAGCAGGCGCTGAAGCAGCGGGACCTGGCGAAGCGGGCAGTCAAGGTGGGCCCGCGGCCCTGCTGGCCTGCATGCTGCGCTCTGCACGCTAAGTTTTGCGCCCCTGTGCCCCGCAGTCCAGCTCGACTGGGCAAGATGCGCTGCCAGCTCCGCGGCACGGCACACATTGCAGTGCTTCCCGCGACATAGCTGGCCAACTAAGCGGCGGAAAGCCATGCAACCACCGACCGCGTCCTGAACCTACCCCGCACCTGCAGGTGGAGCGGCGGCGGCAGGCCAAGGAGGCGCTGACCCAGCTGCAGAGCCAGATGGCAGAGGGCTCGGCGCCTGGCGAGCCTGCCACGCCCGCGGCAGGCGACGAGCAGGCGGAGCGGCTGCAGCGGCTGGCGCGGCTGCGCGAGCTGCGGCAGCGCCTGCAGCAGCGGCAGGCCGCCTCTGCTTCTGCTTGACAATGTTTGTGTATAGCAGCCGGCAAGCACATAGCTTGCTGGCCACTCCCATACCCTTCTCCCTTCCTACCTGTTCTCTTGGTGCTGCCCTCAGGTCGCAGCACCAGCAAACTGTTTCATTGCCGCTCCTCCCTCGCCGCTCCTCTTCCTCGATTGACAGCTCTTAACATTCGCTGCGCCTTCCCGCTGTGCGCGCTTGCTGCACCGCTCGGCCCTTGCTGTCCTTACCATTTCATCAGGCTGCAGTTGATTGGTGACGACTGCATGTTTTCTGTCAGTCAAGAGTGGAACCGGTGAATGACAGAACTCACTGTCGTGCTCTTATAGATGATGCCAACATTGCGCCGCCACGGGGGCTTTTCCTGCTGCCACCAGCACGGTCATTGCTCTGTGCCCGTCGGGCGCTTCAGACGGCAACCACCAAGAAGTGGACAGGTCTTCAGCACAGTGATTGGCCCTGTGTGGGTTCGCTTCAGACGGCAACCACCATTGGCTGGGCTGGTATGCTTAGCATCCACCCCTGCTGTTAGCACTCCACTCCTGGCGGAGGTGGTATTTCTCCTGTACCTTTCAGAGAGAATCCTCAGTGCCCACTCCTGGGAGAAGTTGACATGATGTGCAGCCAACACTTCACAGTTTAACTTTGAATGTTGGCTCCTCTGATAGTGGTTTGGGGCAAAAGGTCAACAACACATTGTTGCACCGAGACGCATTGAACAGGTGCGTGGGGGCACAGGTCATGCGGCCAGTCATGACGCCAACAATTCCAACCGAGCCAACCGAGTACCAATCAGCCCATCTGCGTGTCGGGCTGCACGAACAACGGCGAACTTTAGGGTGGGACACTCTCTGGTGGCGATGGCCGCTTGGCTGCCGTTGCTGTTTCTGGTAGCTGCGCTTGTCCTGGCCAGCACGTTCGTAGACGCCGCATCGCCGCCCAGTCTGACTGCTGTACAGCACAGATGCCGCAGCCATGTGCCAGGGGATCCGTCGCCGCCGCCGCCCCTGCTGCGGCGGTTGGCACATTGGGGCACAGGTCCCAGCACAAACTCAACGGTGACTTTGCTGGTGCAACTCAGTCTGGACAGGCGAGACGTGTGACTAAGCAGTCGTGGCATGCTGAGGCGTGATGTATCTCCTCGTGCTTGGCAGCGGTGCTCTGCCTCCAGCCCCTGCCTTTGATGTTCAGCCGCTTGAAAACCATCAAGCCTTTCCTGGGCCCCTCTGTGCTCCAGGCTGGAGAGGCTGGCAGACCAGTGCAGCATGTGGCCCCTCCCTCTGGCAGCGGCAGTATACCTGCCCATGCGCGGCGGCCTGGCGGCAGCAACGCTGCCTCACGCGGCGCCGGTGTCCGAAGCGGCAGCCACAAAGCTTGTTGCTCAGTTTCACGGCAGGATGGGGCACGAAGGTATGTGACGACTGTTATCTCGTACATCAATGCACGTGCATGCATCTGTGCCTGCCACCTACTGTCTGTGGGGCACTGGACGTCGGGCCGTACAGCTGGGTACCTGGGGCATTCGCTGGATTTTTAACTTTGGAGTGACGGACAGCCGGCTGTCACTCCTGGTGCCTGCATGAGCCCTGCAGGCATATGTCAGCTGCGGCTGGCTCTATTTGCAGAGGACCTGGCAGCGGAGGGCCCTGCGCCGCTTGTGATGTACCCAGTGAATGCCCTGCGCAATCGGGCACTGCAGATGGCAACCACAGAGGTGCTGGCAGGCCTCCTCGGGATGCATGCTGCTGGTTGCGCTGCCGTTGGTATGTGTGCAGCGGAAATGACCCGTGATCCCAAGGAACGGTCGGCCTGCAGCCAGGGCAGGCTCACCTGCAGGGGGATCTGCTCGGCTTCCCTGGCAGCCTGTGTGCTGCTGCTCGCCTCCTGTTGCAACATATTCGCTCCCCTCCCATCCATCAACCCGCATGCAGGCGGTGCTGTGCGTGGACACAGATATTCTGGTCAGCACAGCCTTTGCCGCCGAGGCCAGCAGCAGCCAGGGCTGGGCAGCGCTGCAACGGCAGCTCGACGGCGGGGCCGCCGTGGTGCTGCCCGCCTTTGAGACCCAGCATGACGTGAATGGGCAGTGCAGGAGGGCCGGGGCTCGCTTTGGAGGCTGCTCTTGGTGCGAGGCTGGCAGGCCGATGATAGTGTGGAGGGCTTTGCTCTGCTGGCTGCCTGGCTGATTTCACTGCTTCTTTTCACTGCTCCCTCTGGGGCGTTCTGCAGCAGTTAGTAGGGTTTCCAGCCGCTGCACCTGCTGGCCCGGCTGCATTTGCTTGCCACGTGTCCGCCATTTGTTTACTGCCGGGCGTGGCATTCATTGTGCAGCGACATGTTGGCGTGCACATACGAACTCGCCATGTGGTTTCCTCTGTGCGCAGCCGACAAGACGCGGGCGATGCAGCGCTGGCACGCAGGTGATCTGTGGCTGTTCAAGGCCTCCGAGTACAGTGCTGCCTATTCTCCAGCCGACTACGGCCGGTTCAAGGCGGCCACGGACTTTTATGCTGTTGATTATGCTGAGGTGGGGAGCAGGGGCGCAGGATGTGCATGGCCCCAGGGAGGGAGGGCTCGTTTTCATGGTTGACTTGCGTTCATGCCCACCATATGCACACGCAGAAGCTAAGCCTCTGCCGGCTCTGCTGACTACCATGCGTACTAATTTATACTTACGATCACATGCGTACTTATAAGCACACGCGGGCGCACCACAGCTTTGCAATGTGCGGCTGAAGGCATCACCAGCAGTGAGGCTGAGGCTGTGGTGAAGCCCCGTATTGCCCTGTCTCGCAGGACTTTGAGCCTTACGTCGTCATGGCTCGCAAACACACGCCCTGGTATGACGAGCGGTTCCGACAGTATGGCTATAACAAGGCAAGACTGGAAAGGGATGCAAGACGAGCGACTGCCTTTTCAGCCTGTAGTTTTGTGGCTGCTCCTGCGGTTTGCTTGCAAGCTGCTCACTTGCAGCTGTCACATGGACCCAACATGTGCATGGCCATTCGTTGCTTGCAGGCAGGGCATGTAAAGACCTTTGTGGCATGGGGAGGGCGCCTGGTGGTGCATCCGAGGGCGTTCACGATCCATGTCCCACATGAGCGCTCGCAATCGTACCGCTCAGCCTTCCGGCCGCAGTCGTCGCATGATGTGCAGCGGAGAGCCCAGGCGAGGGGGGCATCAGGAGCTGTCGCATGTGGTGCTGCTGGCAGGGCTCCCAGGCTTAGGCTGGACTGGCAACACGCATGCGGGCCAAGGTTCGCAAGGCGTGCAGTGTCTAGCTGCTCGCCTGCTCTGCCCGGTGGTTCTGCTGTTGATGCGATGCACATGCCTCATCTGTGCTGATCAATGCACAGTACTGGACCCCTCTGCAGCTGCTAAAACTCATCGAGGGGATGAAGGCGGAGCTGCAAGCGGGGACATTTGTACCAGTCACCGCTTTTGCCGTCGAGCAGTGCACGGCACAGCAGCAGCAGGGCAGGGCACAGCAACCCCATGCTGAGTTGTAGGCAATGTTGTGCCGCAGCAGCGGCAGCACACCAGTGGACTAATCAACACCAGCACACAACAGGCTGGCTGCCGCAACAGCAGTTCCATCTTACCCTTGAAATACGAATTCCCTTTGCATATTCTTGATATCAATTCAACTCAAAAATGTGCGTTGAGATTCATCACATGCAGTCCATGTTTGTTCAAGCAGCGGCACAGCCTAGCGTAGCGGTTGAGAGGCAACACATTGTGGCCATAGCGTGCATCACAGCTTGGCCACCGCCGCCGCCAGGCTCTTTGCGATGAAAGAGGTGCAGGCAGCTGCCACCTGTTGCAGCGCTGCCTTGGCCGTCGCCGCTTCTGCCGCGTACTGCTTGACCAGGGTCAATGCCAGCCTGGCAAGCTTGGCAGAGGCGGCCAGCTCAGCACTGGACGAGCAAGCGCCATGCAGCGCGCCTGCCAGCTGCGCCGCCACCGGTGCCGACAGCGCGGGCTTGGCATTGAGCGCCGCCTGCAGCACGCCGACGACGTGCTCGTTCCATGCGCTGCCTGCCGCCGTGCCTGGCGCTGCCGAGCATGCTGCTACCAACACCTCTGGCAGGAGCTGAGCTGGCAGCGCCGACTTGACTGCATTGCTGACCACCTCAGCCTGGTGCTTGCTGAGCCCTGAAGGGCTGCTCAGCAGCGGCTTCAGGCACGCAGCAATGAAGGCCTGCGGATTCGAGGTGGCTGCACGACAGAGGACGAGCATAGCGCAGGTGCGTTCACCATCAGCAGCGCACATGCGCTGGGGCGGCAGCAAAGACAGGCACCTGCTGTTTGAGCCTGCTGGCAGGACGTCCATCGAAATATTAACACAGCACCAGCACGCACAGCGCGTGCACAGCACAAGCGCGCACACATTGAACGCGGCACACAGGGCACAGGGCGCACTTACCCACGTGCTCCACAGCAGCTGCCAGGTCTCGAGGGGCGGCACCCAGCAACCCCTGCAGGCGCGGCAGCAGCACTGCCCCAGCAGCGACTGAGCAGCGGGCATAGCTGCTGGTTGGGGAGACCAGCTCTTGGAGCAGCAGGAGCAGCAGAGAGTCATCCTCTAGGCTGGCCAGGCCAGAGGCCTGCAGCGCCGCAGAGCCTGCTGCTGTGCCTGCTGCCGCCCGCAGCGCCAGCGTGCCCAGCGCTGCCTGCAGCTCAGCGGGGATGCAGCGCAGCTCGCCGCCGCCGCCAGAGGCGTGGGCAGCCAGGGCATGCCGCACCGCCTGCACAGCGGCCGCCAGCTCAGCATCCGCTGCCGAGTGGTCAGTCAGGGGGTCGGCACGGGCCGCTGCCTGGCGACGCCGCTTGCTGCTGCCGCCTGGCACCGCCTGGCCCTCTGCATGCCGTTTCGCAGAGCCAACTGCATCGTCTCCCTCTGTGCCATCCTGGCACTGCTGCCCGCGTGCTGCTGCCAGCTGCCCCTGCAGCGCTGTCGCTGCCTGGTCATCTGCCAGCACAGGGGCCCACAAGAGGCACGGCTCTGGAGTGAATAGAAAGTCGGGGCAGGGCGGCACCGCGGCATGGATGGCCTCCCCGCTGACATCGCAGGCCAGCAGCTGCAGCAGGCCAGCACCGCTGGCTCCAATGGCCGCCAACTGCGCCACGCTGGCCACCACAGCTGCATGCTGACTGCTTGTGAAGCGGTGAGGCGCCGCTCGCAGGAGCAGCAGCAGGTTGGCCTGAGCAGCTAGCGGGAGAGCGGCCAGCGCTGGGAGACCGGGCGCTGGGCTGCCGCATGCACTCATGGGCCTCACGAGGGCATCAATTGCTGCTCCCAGCTGGGCTGCCTGCGCGCAAAGGAGAGTTTGCGCCACGCCGGGCGGTGAGCGGCGGCGGGCCACGGCAAAAGCGGCAAGTGTGGTCAATCGGACGTCGGTGGCATATGACCGCATTC
>VFQP010005225.1_pt1 | contig 11500 bp, 16 predicted proteins | sample 3512351 | NCBI WGS metagenome assembly VFQP01 (sample SAMN10412372, study PRJNA504923) | tailings metagenome | isolation source: Relicate 1 Philex TSF1 revegetated site | place: Philippines: Tuba, Benguet | collected 2017-08-29
AGGTCGGAGGGGTTGTGCATTATGATACGCACACATGATCAAGTACACACACTGCTTGCGTCCATGACACACAAACAGTACTTGTGTGCATCCTTTCAACTACCCCTCATCCTTTCAAGAACCCTCATCCTATTCCTATACCATGTTGACTGTGACAAGACCAACAATGTTGACTGTGGCCACCAATGCACACACTTGGCGAAACCACCATGGATGTCGTTTTCGTATATGAACACATAAAGGGTGTTTCCCCAGGGACTTGATCATCTGGGATCATGGGTGCAGGAAATGAGAGGATGGGGTGGGGTGAGTGGAAATGATTGTACATGCTTGCTACATATCTCTACATGACCCCTATGATTCTTATATATAGGTGTCACTTCTCAGCACACCCTTACCATACAACACACCCACCCACACAACACACACCATTTCTGGGGCAAACAGTATACAGGTCAGCAATGCCCACCCTATCAGTCGTGGGTGCAGGTCATGCCACAGTGCTACAAACACAAAAATGGGCCATATGTTGTACATACGCCATGATGAGCCACCCAGTGGGATGTACATGTAGCGCACCAACCAGAGGTTGAAGCTGCAGTGCCACCCACGCCAAAATCCCTAGGTGTGTGTGTACGTATCAATACATATGTGGGTGGGTGGGTGTATGGATGTGTGCATGTGTATGTGTGTGTATGTATGGATGTGTATGGATGTGTGTTGTGTGTGTGTCGTATCATAATCATCACCCAGTACCGACCACCACCACAACCCACCCCCACCCCACCCCCACACCCAACACAAACAAAACGCACCTCAATGTCATAATTGTTCAGGACACATCGCCGAATATTCTCCGGCACATACACCCCCGCACCAATCCCCCCCAAGCGCGCCAACCGCCACACCACCACAAACTTGAGCCACATGAACACCAGGACCCACAGGGCCCCTGTCGTGAGTTGCAGTGGGGGGAAGAGGGGGGCTAGTTGTGGGTGCTGCCACACTGCAAAGCGTGCGATGGCATTGAAATACAAGGTGTGTGTCCATAGCTCTAGGAGAAGGAGGCAACACAACCATCGTAGTGCATAGGTGATCAACTGTGAGGTGTGGGTGGGTGGGTGGGTGTATGTGGGTGTGTGAGTGAAAAGAGGGTGCATGATGAAAAGCACATGAAGGAGTAGTGTGTTTGTACATGCATGCAAACCGATTGTTGTGTCCCTAAACACACACACACACACCTACACGTACACCAAAACAACAGCACCAACATACCATGCGCCACGGTACTCGTATACACTGTGGTGATGCTAGTTGTGCAGCAAATGCATTGTAGGTGATGATTGGGCCAGAGAGGTACACTGGTGTGAATACACAGTATGCCAGGTATGTCATGGGGGTCTGTATTGAGAGAGGAGGGGGGTGCTGCATCAATACCTGTGCGTATGGTGATGTGTGTGTGTGGGTATGTGTATGTGTGGGTGTGTGGGTGTGTATAAAGACACAACAATGTGTGTGCATGTATGTACAAATGAAACCCAATGTGCAAGTCTACAGAACATATCCAACAAACATTGTACTTGCCAACAGATACCATAAAAGGCCATGGGAAAAACAACAAGGCCGGGACAAAGGATACATCAACATGATGCATGCATACCTTGTATTGCTGTTGCATAGTGGGTGTGACCTCTGTACCCACCAAATCCTTGGTACCACCACCCCCACCCCCACCACTACCCCCCCCACCACCCCCACCTTTGTTATTCTTGTTGTTTTGGTGTTTGGTAACTGCATATCCATCCCCCACATTGTGTGGCGGTTGTGTCACCACACCAGCAGCAGTGGTGTGGTTTGGTGACCCCCGACACGCACCGGCAGTATTCCACACAACATCACATCCATAGCTTATACACCGTAGTATAGTGAGGTTGACAACAACATCCCAGCGTACAGGTCCTAGGTATGCTAACCACCCATTGGGCCAGGATCTGATGTGGGGGGGTGCGTGTATTTAGGTGGATATGTATGTGGGTATGTATATGTGGGTATGTAGAGGAATGTAGGGGAGAGTCATGCAGCAAACATGTGTGCCCATATATGTACAGCTGTATGTGCTCACACACTCTCTCATCACGGGTGCCATGTGGACATGCACACACAAATGCACACACACACATACATGTACACAAATACATAAAGGTACACACACATACACACACAAATGCATACACATGCTATACACACATACTACACAAAAACTACACACATACACAAACTATACACACATGCTACACACACATACGCAGGGTTGTCAGCAAGCCATGGTCCCCATGTCTTTGCAACAGCCAGCATAACACAATTCCATACCCACACTGCTCCAATACTGTGTGTGTGAATGGGGGGGTGTGAGGAGTGTGTGTGTGAGGAGTGTGTGTGTGAGGGGTATGTGTGTGAGGGGTGTAGGGTGTACATGGGGATGTGTGTAGGTGTACATAGCGATGTGTGTAGGTGTACATGGGGATGTGTGTAGATGAAACAGTGGATACACATAATCAACATGCAGAGACAGACATTCATACACAACACGAGGAATCAACATACACTCCCCACCTACCTGTATCGATGGTGCTGATGGTGCATCACATGTTGTACGAGTATGTAATTGCTCCACACAACAAATCCTATCAATGTGCTTGCAATACCATGACAATACACTGTGTATAATAGGGGGGGGGGGGGGGGGCGACACAAGGGAAAGGGTTTGAGAATGTACAGGGTGCATAGTGTTGTTCAATAGGACAAGTACAGGGCATAGGTCACAGATAGTGCCGTTTTTTAACAAGGACAACTACAGATGCTGATGTACAGGTGTATGCAATGTGTGGGTTCTGAACAAGGACGTGGGTTCTGAACAAGGACGTCATGTGTGCCTTTAGATGATTCACACAACAACCACAACTCCAACCAACACACCTATAAACAGCATGCCAAACACAGCAAGGGTTGATGGCCACAGGTGGGGTGCATAGTGTACAACCTGTTTGGTATACATGCAGATGATGTACTTTGGTATACATGAAGATGGTGTACTTTGGTATACAAAGATGATGTTCACCCACACACATGTGCTCTCGTACCACGTTGGACACCACAGCGTGCACAAAAAACACAGCAGCAAGTGCAGGCATGCTGCCGCGTATGGTGCGCCATTGTATGTCGGACAGATCCTGTGCAGTGTCAATGGTGCACTTGCAGCAACGTGGCAAGACAACAAGATGACTCATGTTTGCAGCATGCATACCACGCTTCGGCCAAAAAGCCAACCTTTGTACAGCCCTAGAAGTTGTCCATGGTATTCTCCGCCAGTATCAAAGCTGCTGGAGACCAAGACACTGTTGTAGAGCCAGTACACAGTTGCTGCAAGCACAACCTGATGAAGAGGTTGGGCATGAACATGCGTACATCGTGCTTGCGTGCATAGTCTCCATGTTACTCACCGTGCTAGCAACTGCACGTTCCATGTATGCTCACGTCATTTCGCTCTTGTGCTAGATGTGCTATCAGATCCCATCACTACGTATGTTCTGTTACATCACGTATACACAAACATACAAAATACATACATATTGCGTACACCGACAGGGTGCTGAAAAAAGGCTTTCTTGAAAAAAGGCTGGTGTACACGTTCAGTAACCCAACAGGTGCTCACTGGCGAGCAATGGTGCCTCCAAGTCGCCCTTGGCGGCTTGCACTCTATACACAGGCACGTCTGTCAAGAACTGAGATGCTTGCATGGGTGCCGCAGGGGTCTCTCGTGCCCGCTCCAGCTGGCACAGCCTCAGCGCCATGCACACCACGCCTGCCAGGTTGACAAGGCTGAGCACCATCAACACGTCCCAATAGTGCTCCACCAGCCATGAGCCACGTGCAGACAACCACCCAAGCAGCATGGGGGCATTGGGGCTCCTTGTGGGGAGCAGGATGTTGGGCATGGTCATGTCATCCATGGCATAGTCCTCCATAGGATTGAGTTGTTCCTGTTGGTGTGTTCAAAAGAGGGGGTGTGCTTCAAGCAAAGCACATATGTCAAACCACCAGTCACATATTGTTGGTTGTCACCACAACCATGTTGATCCACACGCACAACATGTCCCCCAGCGCACCTCATGACTGTCTGTGCTGCTTGCAGTAATCGTAATCTCCATCTCACGCTCATACTCAACCTCCTCGGTGTTTGGCATGCTTACTGTGTTTTTGCGCAAGGGGGGGCGCAGTGCCATGGGGGCCTGCTCTGTGGTGGACAGTTGCAGGGGGACCAAACGGCGAGCAGCTTGTTCCTAGTGATGATGATGATGGTGATGATGGTGTGATGACGGTGATTTACAGTACTGTGGAATATTTGTGTCTACACAAAACATACCGCTTGCATCACCCAAGGGTTGCCAGCCGCAAACTGCACGGCGTCATTCAACGCGCGCTTGAGCAATCCTGCCATCTGAGCCACGCCTGGCATGCTGTGCATGCTGACCTCCACCTCCATGTCAGCCTCACGGTCAATGGTGTCCATCTCTGCCCCCTCGATGATCTCATTGGTGGGGGGGTCCATGGGTGTGGTGTTAGGGAGGGTGCGTTGGAGTGTGTTGAGGACACGATCGGCAGCCTCAAAACCCACCTGGGGAGGGACAGGGTGGTGGTGAAGTGACAGTGTGGTGTTTTTGGTTGGTCTGTGTGGTTCTTGCGCTAGAATGTGATATATTGCGCAGGTGTATTGCAACAGGTGTTCTTGCGCAGGTGCATGACTCTCTCTGTGTTGACCCACAGCCTCCCACCCTCAAAACATTACCCTATACCTTGTGCATGGCACTTGCATCCACCTGCTGTGCCTCCGCTGTGCGCAGGGCCACCGGCAGGGCCCCCCCCATGAGCGCACGGGGGTCCAGCGCTGCCAAGTACACCCCCCCACTCAAAACGGGCCCCAGCTGCTGGTGCTGCTTCATTGAGTCATTCAACACATCAGACCAGTCGTCCGTGCTCTCCATGCTACGACTGGTGTGGGACAGCTGTCCTGTTTTTGTGTTTTTCAGTTCAACAGAGACGTCCACCGCAATGGGCCTCCCCTCTGCTTGTGCAGCAGTGACGGCAGGACTATTGATAACAGTGTTTCGCACGGTATCCATGACCTGGTGGTTATTGAAGAGGGTGTGTGTAGGGGGAGGGGGAGGGAGAAAGAGGGACAGGGGTATCGAATGAAGGACAATACACCATGCTTTTCTTCCCCAAAGACCCTCACAACACCTCGACACATCTCAACACACACCTCAATACACACATCAACACACCTCCACACACATACCTCACGGATGTTGTCAGCCACGACACCCATATTGTTTCCAGTCACTGTGTACTCCACATCCACAGTCACGTCACCATTGGCATTTGTGTGAGCAACAGCATGGGGGCTGATGCCAGCAGGGGTATTGAGCAATGCCAGGGAATTATCTGTGGGGAGAAGCATGGAAGAAGGTGTGTAGCACGAGGGAGGAGGTGTGTAGTATGGGGGAGTACAGCATACGAGAAGGGGGTTTTAACAGGACGACTTGTTCGGAAGGAGAACAACACCCCAAATACAACACACAAACACCAAACACACATACACACACTATGTATCATCCTATATACCAAGTGCTTTGGACAGGTCCTGGGAGTCCATCCCTGTCACACCAGCAAACTCCATTGTCAATTCCACCTCACGTTGTTCCTCCTGCCTCTGCTGTTCCTCCTGCTGCACTGTCGTGGGTGCATCCACACTGCCAACAGGATCTGTGGCAACCACCAGTGTCTCGTGTTGTGGGGTATTGAGGTGCGGTGGGATGGTGGGTCGTGTGATGGCTGCCTGCGCAGCAGCAAGCCCTGCAGCAGGGAGGGTGGATGCCACAGGGGTTGCTTGGTCTGCATGGCCCATCCCTGCTGGAGAGTGTGGTTTGAGATTGGTACATGTACGGGTATACAAGTATACAATTCCACAACGACACAACAGGGGTCCGCACACCCTGAAATGCCCCCACCTACCTGCGCAAAAGCCCTGCAAGAGCTCCAAGCCGTATGCTCGTGCGTGGGCAACAAGGTCATTGCCAGTTTGGCACTCAGGGCTGTGGGATGGGGCAATGTGTGTATATACACGAGACGATCTGATCCAACCCCCCATCTAGCCCATCACACACACCAAAAACACTTGCTCTCGGTGTACACGTCAAACTTTCCGCAGCAATCCTTGATAGTTGTAATGTCGCCCTGCTGACTGTTGGCTTGATAAAACGCGACGTGATCCACGCATTCGTAGAGCTTGGCCAACAGATTAGGACAGGGCGATGGCATTGTCGCAGCCACGCATGATACACACAAAAGGGCTATCAATAAACGATACATGTCGCTGCCTGAGGTTGGGGAATGGCTGGTAAGACCATCGGCAATCATCATCATCGGCCAGGGGGCACAATACCAGAAACGTTGTCGCGTAGACTACTGTACCTTTACGAATGTACACTAGTGTGTGTTGAAAACCATTGGGGGAATGCACGTTCGTCAACGTTGCTGGCCGATGTCACCACGATCGATCGGGTACTATGTGGGTGTACGTGTTATGCGGGACGTGTGTAATGCGTGAGTGTGTACAGTGAGATCACAACAGACTAGGATGTTAATCGCTTCAGAAACGTGCGTGGGCAGCGGTCTGTTTTGCTTGTGTCCCCCTGTATTGCTCCCCTGCAGACCTGTAGGGGATACTGTGAGGGATGCTGTCCTGTACAGCAACGTGCACCTCAATGATCACTATGCTGTAAAACACCATTAGAACACCATCACATGTATGGCAGCATGGCAGCATGGCATCAAGTCGTCGATGAGCGTGCTGGTCAACCTACAACAAGAAAACAAAACAGTGCGTTACCAATACCAGTTTTGTTGCAACATACTGGGCAGCGTAAAACCTGCCTCTCAACCACATTAAACACCCCTCTTTCTCGCCAACCACAAACACAAATACAATGCTCGCCTCTACCATGGTGCCTGGGCTGCGCAGCCCTCCACTACGCACAGTTCGACATAACACACAGAGCAGCAGATCTTTGACAATTAGATGTGCCAAAGGCGACGTGCTACTGCAGGTCAACGATTTGCATGCCAAGGTTGCTGACTCTGGGAAGGAGATCCTCAAGGGCGTGAGCCTCACCATTCGGGAGGGAGAAGTACATGCAATCATGGGCAAAAACGGCTCGGGCAAATCAACGCTGTCCAAGGTGTGTGGACGTGTGTGCAATCCGGCGGTGTGCACCATACCCACCCAACAACACACACCAACAACAACACAGGTGTTGGTAGGCCACCCAGACTATGAGGTCACGAGTGGGAGCGTCACCTACAAGGGCAAAGATTTGTTGGAAATGGAACCCGAGGAGCGCAGTCACGAGGGTGTGTTTCTCTCCTTTCAATCCCCCATTGAAGTGCCCGGCGTGAGCAATATTGATTTTTTGCGTCTGGCATGCAATGCACGGCGCAAGGCCAAGGGGGAAGCAGAGCTGGACCCCATTGAGTTTTATGGCTACTTGATGCCCAAGCTTGAGTTGCTCAACATGGATGTGGCATTTTTGAATCGCAATGTCAATGAGGGATTCAGTGGTGGTGAGAAGAAGCGCAATGAGATTTTGCAGCTTGCATGCTTGGAGGTATGTCTTTGGGGGTGGGTGTCCTGGTCAAAACATTGAGTATGCTGTGTGCATGCCATCTCATTTTGTTCAATTGTTGTTCAATTTCTCCTCCCCCTTATATTTCAGGCTGATTTATCAATTCTTGATGAGATTGATAGTGGGTTGGACATTGATGCCCTGCGTGATGTGTCCACTGCTGTCAATGCACTCAAGAGGGAAGACAGCGCTACTCTGATGGTGACACATTACAAGGTGGGTAGGTGACACACTATACACACGCATACACTTTCATACACATATACTATACACACACACACACAACCATCATGCACACCACCAGTATCCACTCTCCCCCTGAACACACAGCGTTTGCTAGACTATATCAAGCCAGACTTTGTGCATGTGATGCGTGAGGGCAAGATCATTACAACAGGGGGGATGGAAATTGTGGACCGACTGGAGGCAGAGGGGTACCAGACGTTGGCGACTGTGTGAAAAGAGAGGGGAGCTGCCGGTGTTTGGATTGGAAGTTTCTTTACTGCCACACGGTGCCGTGTGTGGGATTTTTGATGTTTTGCTTTTCCTGCGTTACCTATTTTCAACAACAACACATGTGCACGCTCTATTTCGACGTCCTGACATCTCCTCTTGAGCAAAAACACAGTCTCACACAGATCTCCTCTCCTCTGTGAAATCACCATCACCTCCCTTTCCCGGTGCCCCCAGTGGGCATCCCCCCCAGTGCACATCCATTGTGCTGATGTCACACATTTAAAACCCAACAGATGCCCATCCCTTCTTTTGCAGTTCCAGTCGAATTTCACGAATGCGCTTGCGATTAATGTTGAAGTCACTCTCCCCCACACGGCTGGCGCTGCGATACTCCACCTCACTGTTGCGCCCTGGAAACCAAAATTCCACATCATCCACAAAGCCCACAGTCGGGGAGGTGTACTCTACATAAATGTAGTCGTCTGTCTTTTTGATAATGTTGGGTGTAAACTTGTCTGGCTGAAGGCGGGTGAGCTGTGGTGTGGGTTGTGTGTGTGGAGTGGAGTGTGGAGTGGGCATGTGGTGGGCATGTGTTCGGCGAGTGTCACAATTCGTACCACTTCTTCGAGTTCAGACATTGCCTGTGCCTGTGATACTGCGCCAGAGCGGCCACGGCCTTCTGGTGGGTTGTAGGTACTGTGTGTTGAACGGGGGGTTGTTGTGGTGCATGGGTCCCATGAACCTCAATGCGCAAACTAGTGCGAATCAAAAGCCACCCCTGTCTCCTTACAGTGGGGGCACATAGTGTGCGGGGTCGTTGAGCTCCTCTGCAGTGGAGATGCAGTTGGGGGTTGGTGGGCACAGGGAGAGGGAACGTGCTCCACCTCCATAGTCACGGACACCCAGACTGCCAGGGCGAGGTGCAGCACCAAAGTTGAATACAGCTGCTAGCACACCCACATTGACGCTTGCAAGGAGCATTTCACTGTGTGTTGATGATAGAGGTGCTGGAAAAAATACAATGAGATCTACAGCCGAGATTGAACACAGGCGCTGGTGTCTTCGTACCGTCGTGTGTTTCCCTGATCATGTTGTGGTGTGCTAGGTTTTTGAGCAGTGCAGACGATGTGCATCCTGGGGGACACGCGGTGCTGCTTGGGCTGCATGGGCAGGGCATGCCGTGTGGAAATCATGGTGCTTGATGTGTGATGTAGTGTGGAAGTGATCAAATGCAATGGTGATGCACAAATCACTAAGTGTAACCAATGATCAAGTCCTGCTGTTTGTCTCCACCATCGCGTCCTCCTTTGGATGCAATGCAGTGTGCTCATGGATGTGTGTGCAGGCATCAGCTGCGGGCGCGATGGAGCCACTGATAGTGCATAGTGCATGCACACCGACCCTGACTGACCTCCAGACCTCCAGGGTGCCATAACCCACCAGCATGTTTTTCTTTCGAATGTGCGCAGCATTTTTCATTCTCCATACATACACTCGCATAGATCATGGTACTGCTAGCTACTATCACCAGCATAGACCACAATCCATCACACACATGCCATCCATAGAAACAAGATGTGGTCACTAACGCACACTGTGTTGTCTACTGCGTCGTGACAAATTTCATTGACACCACATCGACATCATGCACATGTTTTGACCGCGTCACTGCAACTTGTTGGTCACATCTGCAGCATCCCATACACAACGTGACTTGCGTGTCGTTTTGGACGATCAACTAGCAAATGTGTCAATCGATGCATTCAACACGCCGAAATAGTATTTGTAGACGGATGTCAAGCCGTGCCATCATCCTCATGCTGGTGCTGGCCATCTGCTGCCCTCTGACAGCACAAGGTGTGTTGGTGGGGCAGACACACACATCCCACTGCAGGAAGGCACAGCAGCACCATCACTGCTCCACATCAACCACACAGCACAAAGTAATGACAGGGGCCGTGTGCGGTACATCACAAACTACGCCGACATGGCCCAGTCACTCACTGAAGTGCAAAGAGATTGCAGGGCTAACAACATCACCACTACATGTGCCACCATTGTCATTCAAGACAATATCATCTACCCCACGGGGGCATGGCAGCAGCAAATCACCACCAACATCAATGTGGTGGGCCAGTGCCTCGGTGGTAAGCCATGCAGCATTGATGGCAACCGTATGGCACGCCACTTTCTTGTGGTGGGGGAAAACTCGAGCCTGCTTCTACAAAACCTGCAGGTTTGTGTTGTGTTGAGGTGCAGATATCTGCATGTTGAGGTGATGCTATCCATCATCCATCACATCACATCACAGCTTCAAAATGGACTTGCCAGTTCCAGCATTGGTGGTATTGGTGCAGCATACGGTGGATCCCTGCAGATATCCAGCTCTGCACGTGTCAGTGCTGTCAATGTCATGTTTTTGAGCAATGCAGCAGGCCAGGGTGGGGCAGTCTCTGTATTTGCAGATGGCCTGTTTACTGCAAACAATTGTGTTTTTGAGGGCAACACTGCAGATGCAGGTGTGTTACCCGTGTGGTGGTGGTGGCGGCCCATGTCACGCATATACATATACATATACACACACTCTCATACATATACACACACTCTCCCCATGCACACACACATACACTCACACATGCAACCCCACCTCAACACAAGGTGGTGCTGTGCAAGTCGCAGGCGCCACTGCCACCATGGACAACTCTGTGTTTACCAACAATCAGGCCAGTCAAGGCGGTGCTGTGTATGCAGAAGGCACCGCACGTGTTACAATTACAAATAGTGGATTTCGTAACAATCAGGCACAGCAGGTGGGACCAGATGTGTTTATTAAGTATGATGAGCCTGTGGTTGTACAGACAGCACCATATCCACCATTGTTCAACGTCAGCAATGGGTACGTACAAGGGGTTTGTGCTTGCATGAAAACCCACACCCACTCACACAAGCACACTCACACCAACACCACACACACTCACCAACCCACACTTACCCACCTACCACACAGCAATGCCCAGCGTCTCGATAGCAACAAAACAGCCCAGCCAATACGCCCCCTCCCCTCCAGCATAGCCTCCACCCTCCAACCATACCCACAGCTGACCACCACCCTCACTGTGACACCCTCCCCCTCACTGCAGCCGCTCGAGGGTGAGATTGAGGTGTGGAATGAAACAGCATTGATAGTGGCTATACAGGGGAGGGCGAGCAGCATTGCCCTCATGGCCCACATTGTGCTGACAGGTGCGTGTGTGTGTGTGTGTGTGTGTGTGTGTGTGTGTGTGTGTGTGTGTGTGTGTGTG
>VFQP010005228.1_pt1 | contig 11491 bp, 7 predicted proteins | sample 3512351 | NCBI WGS metagenome assembly VFQP01 (sample SAMN10412372, study PRJNA504923) | tailings metagenome | isolation source: Relicate 1 Philex TSF1 revegetated site | place: Philippines: Tuba, Benguet | collected 2017-08-29
ATGGCTCTCCGCTGGCCAGCGCCAGCGCGGAAGACGTCACATCAAAGGGAAAGCAGTTGTACAGTGCCCTGCAGCGCATCCACGCTGATGCCGGGCTGAGGGAGGAGGCAACCAAGGTGCGCCGCGCAGAGGGGGGAGACGGTGGGCGGCTTTGACACACGCTGGGTGGCAGCAAGCGCCAGAGTGCGCGCCCTGATTGCTCCTGCGCCACACAGATTGCTCCCCATCGTTGATCCGCCCCTGCCCCGCCCGTGGGGCGCGCCCCCGCCCGGCCTGGCGGCACGGCGCACACCACAAGCACAGCCAGACGAACAGCAGCAACAACAACACCACCGACGTCAGCAGAATGACCGCACAACCTTGATCAGCAGCACATCTTTCGCCCATGGACCCCGCAGCAGCCGTCCGGCTGGCCCTCAGTGCGCACGAGCCCCCGGTGCGTGCTGCCCTGCTTGCCGAACGCTCAGCAAGGAGGAGCGCAGCGTGCACGAGCGCCCACCCACCTTGCAGACGCGGTCGTCGTCCTGCTCCTGACCGCAGGCACGGCGCGTTGCCAAGCTCAAGGCGCTGCGGCACCACGCTGTGCAGGTGGCGGCAGGGTGCGTCCGCCCACCCTCGGCGCTGTGCCCTCACCAGCCCATGTTAGGGCCTCGCACCTGCCTCCTCCTCCTCACTCCTCCCGATCAACAAGACCGGGTCCCTGGCGCACGTCCATGCGCACGCCCCCGCGTGCCCGCAGGCTCAGACCCGGCGCCGTGCCCTTCTGGCTGGCGCCCTGCGCGCAGCAGCTGCTGCCGCTGCTGCTCGACGGCCAGCCCGACGTGCGCCACGCCGCCGCCGCCGTGCTGGGCACGCTGGGGGCGCAGCTGGCCGCCGCGCACGCGCCGCTGCCGCGCGCCACGCCCAGCGACCCCGCTCTCTCGCCGCTGCTGCTCTTCCAGTTCCTGCAGCACGCGCTGGTGGCGGGCATGGGGCCGCCGCACCCGCCGCCCACCCAGGCGCACCAGGTGCGTGCGCGCGTGCATGCTAGATCCACCACGAGAGGCTGACGAGCACCAGAGCGTTGACAAGGTCTGCGGCTTGGCGGCGCGCTTTTGCGCAGGTGAGCATGCTGGAGGCGCTGGAGGTGGCGCTGGGCGCGCTGCGCGACGCCGCCGCGCCGCCCACGCTGACCGCCGCGTCGCGCGCGCTGGGCGCGGCGCTGGCGGCGCTGCTGCGGCTGCTCGAGGCGCCTGGCACGCCGCTGGGCGCGCTGGGCCCCGCGCTGCGCGCGCTGCGCCTCGCCGCCGAGCTCGACGTGCACCTGAGGCAGCTGCGCAGCCTGGCGTCGGCGGACGCCGTGCCCGGCGCGCCGCCGTTCTGCGACGCCTCCTCCGCCTCAACGCCAGCACCCGCCAGTGCCCCCCACCAGCACCAACAGTCCGAGGTGGCCCTCGTGTTCACCGACCTCATCGACCTTTTGCTGGGTTGGTCTCTGGACCCCGCCCTGGCCTCAGAAGACAGGCAAGCCAGGGCCCTCTGTCTTGTTGCGCTTCAGTCGCACTGGTGCTTCCGACGCCAGGCTCATGACGACGTGTGCCGCATGCGCAGGGCGGCGATCCATGCGCTCTTCCTCGCCTGGGCCGAGCACTGGCCCGCGCACGCCGACTTCACCTCTGGCCTCATCGCCACCCTCACCGAGGACCTTCACGCCGCCGCCCTGGCCTACGCCGCGCACAGCGCCGACGCCGCCCCACCCCCTGCAAGCGCTCCCGCTGCAGCAACCGCACGGCAGGAGCAGCACCGGCAGCAGCAGGAGGAACTGGACGCGTGCCTCCGGCTGGCCGGCGCGGCGACAGCGATCCTCCGTGGCGCCGGCGCCGGCGGCGCCGCAGCGCTGGCGCTGCCGCCGCTGCCCGCCCTGCTGGCTTCGCTGGACGTGCTGGTGAGCGGCGTGGGCGCGCGGCGGCGGCGCTGCCGGCGGGCGCTGGCGGAGCTGACGGCGCGTCCGCCGGGCCCGGCGGCGCCGGCGCGGCGCGCGCACGCCGCCGCGCGCGCCGAGGCCGAGGCCGAGCTCGCCGCCGCGCTTGAGCAGCACCGCGCGCTGTGCGCGCTGTGCCTGCCGGCGCTGCGGCAGCTGTCGACGGCGGCGCGCGACCTGCTGCTCGACGGGGGCGAGCCCTCGCCCATGCCCGAGGGCTTGGCGGCGCTGCTGGCGCTGCAGCGGCGCGGCCCGCTGCTGCCTCCCGTCGCCGCCGAACCAACCGACACCACGCTTCCAGAGGTCAAGCAGCTAGTGCGCCTCATCTTCGCACGCGTTGCGGGCGAGGACGGCGGCGCGGCGCCGGTAGGGGCTGCAGTGGCGCCAATGGCGCCAGCAGGCCGGCAGCTGGCCGCGTGGCTGGTGGAGGGTATGGTGGAGCTCCTCCTGCGGCTGCTGGACGGCGCAGCCGACCCGCAGCAGCAGCCGTCGCCACCAGCGGCGGCGGCGGCGGGAGCCAGCGGCGCGGAGGCCGGCGCCCTCGGCACGGCAGCCCTGCTGCTGTGTGTGCTGCAGGGCATCAGCGGCGCGGCGTGCCTCCGCGTGGCGCAGGACGCCCGCCTGCTGGGGCCCTTGGAGCCCGCCGCCGGGAGCGGCGGCGGCGGCGGCGTGTGGGCGTTTGCCTCTGCCGGCAACGGCGACGGGGACGACGACGCGGCGCCGGCGGCGCTGCGCTCCTTCCTGTGCGACGTGCTGGGCATGCACGGCAGCGTCAGCCGCCGGCTGTTCCAGCTGCTGCTCTCCCGCGCCGCCACCGGCCAGCTCGGCGGCGCCGCAGCGGCGCCTGCCTCGCAGGAGGCGGCCGATGGCGGTGTGGGGGCGCTGTTCGCGCTGCGGGCGCTGGGCGCGGCGTGCGCGGCGCAGGCGCTCGCGCAGCAGCAGCTGGTGGCGCTGCGGTCCGCGGTGGAGGGGCGGCTGCTGGGCGCCGCCGCCGGCGACGACGACGACGACGGCGACCTTGCTGCCGCTTCGCAGCTTGAGCAGGCGCTGTTTGCGACGTGGTCGGCGTGCTGGCACGCGCTATGCTCCAGCTTCGTCGGCGGCTCTGGAAGCAGCAGCGGCGCCGGCGGCGGCAGCGATGAGGATGGCGCCAGCGGCGCGGCAGGAGGGAGCGGCGGCGAGGGTGGTGGAAAGGCGGCGGCGCTGGCGGCATTGGCGCGGCACGTGGCCGAGGGACTGGAGGTGGTGGCGGAGCTGATGCTGGCCTCGCAGCGGCGGTGGCCACAGCCCACGCGCAGGCCGGCGCACAGCGTTGGTGGCGGCATGGGCGCCGGCGGCGACGAGGACCCGGCGGCGGCGTGGGCGTCGCGGCTGTGCGCGTGGCCGGCGCAGGCGCTGGCGCAGCTGCCGCTGCGCGTGGGGCCAGCGGCGGCGGGCGCTGCGCTTCGGCGGCCCGGCGCCGCCGATGCGCTGCTGCGCGTGCTGCGCGTGCTGTCCAGCGCTACGTGGGGCGAGGCGCGGGCCGGCGCGGTGCACGCCGCCACCGCCGCCGCGCACGTGCTCTCGCCCTCCGCCCACAACGACCTTGCACCCGCTCCGCCCACGCCCGCCCTCGCCGCTCCTCCCAAGGAGGAGGACGCTGATGAGGAGGAAGAGGAGGAGGAGGACGTGGTGGAGTTGCTGTCGCGGCTGGCGGCGCTCGCTCTCGAGCTGCTCCCAGACGTCGACGCGCGCGTGTCGCAGCTGGCGGCCTCCCTCGCCCTGGACCTCGCCGCCGTGCCGCTGCTGGCGCTCACCACCACCTTCCGGGCGCCTTCCTGCGACCCGCGCTCCTCAGCGGCTGCTGTCGACGCCACGGCCCCCAGCGCCGCGGCCGCCACCAACGACGACGATGACGCCCTGGGCGAGTTGGGCGGGGACGGCGGCGGCTTGCTGCTGCGGCCGCCCTCGTGGCACGACGCGCTGGCCGCGGCGGCGCAGCCGCCCCGCTGCAACTGGCGCCCCGCCAGCCTGGGCCGCCTCTTTGGCCTGCTGTTCCCAGAGGGCGCGCTGGCTGCCCGGCAGCTGCCGGCGGAGGTGCCGGGCCCCGGCGGCGTGCTGCTGCGGCGCCGGGCCGAGCCACCTGGGGGCGTGGGCGGCGCAGCAGCGGCGGATAATGCAGCGTTGCGGCCCGGCGTAATCGCGCTGCAGCTCGCGGCCTTGGAGGTGGATGTCACGGGCGTGGCGGAGGCGCCGCTGCCTAGCCCATGGGTGGAGTTTGCGGCGGAGCTTTCGCCAGCAGAGCTGCCGCCCGCAAGCAAGGCGGGCGCGCCGCCAGCGCCACGCGACGATGCGCCGGACGGGCCGCCGGCGCGGCGCGGCGACGACGACGCGGCGGCGGCGGCGGCGGCGCTGCCGTGGCAGCGCAGCAGCGCGGCGGCGGCCGCCTGGCAGGCTTGCCAGGACGCGGCAAGCTCCACAGTGGCGGCTCGGCTCCGCACGCACCTGGGCGGGCCCACGCAGAGCCTGGCGGCGCTGGAGCGCCTGCTGCAGCTGCTCCTGTCGCAGCTGTCGTCCACCGCGGCGGGCGGAGTGCCGGCGGGCGGCGGCGGCGCGGGTGCGGCGGAGGGTGCCGGCGACGGTGCGGCGCGGCGCGAGGGCGCGGGACCCGTGGCGGCGGCGGCGGCGGCGGCGGCGCTGCACGAGGCGGGGTGGCTGGCGCTCGAGTTTGTCGACGCGCTGGAGCGGGGCGTGGCGGCGGCGGTGCACGGCGGGCTGGCGGGCGGTGGGCTGCCGCCGGCGGTGCTGGCATTCTACTCGGCCAACCGCAAGGTGAGAGGAGCGGTCCGAGGGAGCTGGCGTGGCGCTGAGCGTGCAAACAAGCACCGCTAGTAGTGGGAAGCAAACGTGTCGCTGTGGGCGCCACTGCGTTGTCGTCGTCGTGGCATTCATGGTGCTGCGCTGCCACAGCCCGCTCATAGAGGATCGCCAAGCAGAGTGGGGTGAGCGTCGCTGTGTGCGTGGCGCGCAGGTGTGCGAGGACTGGTTCCAGCGCGTGCGCGCAACCCGCATGCACCTGGCGGCGGCGCTGCGGCACCACCACGCCGCGGTGATGCACGGGTGGCAGCGACTGGGCGACCTCGCCGACCTGCTGCCCTCCGCCCTGGCGGCCGCGCCAGGCAACGCCGCCGGCGCCTCGTCAGGCACCGCAGCGCAGGTAGCGGCAACGGCCGCGCCGTCACCTGCCGGCGGCGCGCCTGGTGGAGGAGTGGGCGGGGCTCCGGGCGCGCTGGTGAGCCCGTCAGGCAAGGGCGCACCGCAGCAGGGCCGCACCGGGGCGGCGGGCACGCCGGCGCCGCCGCCGCCCACGACGCTGCTGCAGAACCGCCGGTCCGCCACACCTGCCACGCCAGGTGCGACGCCCTCTCTTGCCCTTGGAGATGCAATGGAGCGCGGAAGTGCACTTGCTTGACAAAGGTTTCGCCGTGTTTGTCCGTGCAGGCGGGACAGCGGTCGGGCCAGGACAGGCGCCGGCGCCCGTCGTCGCCGCCGCGCCGCCGCCGCCGCCGCCCTCGCCGCAGCAGCAGCACTTCGCTCAGCTGCAGGCGCTGGCCAGGGACGTGCTGGGCGCGCTGCGCTGCGTCGCCGACGCGCTGCTGGCGCTCGGCGAGTGGGAGGCGCTCGCCGGCCTGCACGCCTGGGCCTCCCGCGCTTTCCTGCCGCTGCTGCACTGGCAACCCAGCGACCCTGCCGCTGCCACCGCCGCCACCACCACCAGCGCTGCCTCCGCCAGCGGCAGTAGAGACGCGGCGAAGGGCACGCCGCCTGCTCCGGCGGTGGCGGCGGCGGCGGCGGCGGCGTCTCCGACAGAGGACCCGCTACTATGGCTTCAGGGCTACACGCAGATGGCCCAGGGTCGCTTCGAGACGGCGCTGGTGCACTTTGGCCCGTTCCTGCGGCAGCAGGCGCAGCGCGCGCAGCAGGCGGCGGGCAGCGAGCTGGCGGCGGCGGCGGCGCCGGCGTCCCCGGCGGACGCGGCCGTCGCGGCGCTGCAGCCGGCGGTGGTGGACAAGGTGGCGGACTGCTACGCGGCGTTGGCCGACTGGCCGCGCTTCCACGCGTTCGTGACGTCGCAGCACCGCCGCGCGCAGCAGCAGCAGCAGCAGGGCGCGGGCGGCGGCGGAGGGGCGGGCGCGCAGCTGCAGCAGGGCGGCTGGTGGCTGGCGTGCTTCAAGGCGCAGCACATGCAGGACGTGTGCTCGCTGGCGAGCTACGACGTGAACGGGCCGGGCAACCCGGAGCTGCAGGTGCGGCGGCGTGCCAGGCGTGCAGATCGCGAGGGCCTGTGCGTTGAGCTGTACGCCTGGTGCAGCCATCTCCGGCAAGCAGATGTGTGCTGGGGGGCCCTGTGCTGTGGGGCCCTGGGAAAGGCGAAGGATGGAAACTCTGAGGCGAGGGCAGCAGCGCTATTGCCCTCGTCGTGCCCCCGTGCAGGCGATGACCGTGTCTCCAGCGCAGTCGGCCCTGCTCCAGGGCCTCAAGGCACTGCACAGCGCCGCCACCGCCTCCTCCCCCGCCGCCGGGCCCGCACCCGACCTGCCGGGCGCTCCCGCCGCGGCCGCCGCGGCGGCGGCGGCGGCGGCGGCGGCAACGGCGCTGCAGCATCGCGCGTCCCTTTCGCAGGCGCAGCACCACCGGCAGCTCTTCCTGGACCGGCTGCGCGCGTGCTGGCCGGCGTGCTGCGACGCGCTACGGCAGGCTTGCTGGCAGGGCTGGCACGCCGCGCTGCGCCCGCCGCTCTCCACGCTGCACGGCCTGGCCGGCGTCCACGCCGAGCTCTGCAACGGCGACAGCAGCGACCCGCCGCTCCCGCTGCTCCCGCTGCTGCTGCCGGCTCACCACCCGCCCGCGTCGCCCCTCAGCCCCGCCGCGCTGCTGCTGCCCGCCGCCCCGCCCTACCTGCCCGCCGCGCCGGCGCGCCGCGCGCGCGGCGTCGGCGCGCCGGCGGCGCTGCCCATGCTGACTCAGCTGCTGCGCAGCCAGCTCGCCCGCGACCCCTACGGCGCCTCGGTCCGCACCCAGCAGCTCATGACGCTGCTCGCCGCGTCAGCCCGCGCCAGCGGCAACACCGAGCTGGCCGCCCGCGCCTCCGACAAGCTCTGCGCCCTAACCACCGCCATGCACGCTAGGGTTGTGGCGGCGGCCGCCGCCGCCGCCGCGCCGGCGCAGCAGGCAGCGGCGCAGCTCTGGGCGGCGGCGCTGGCTGCGGTGCCCATCAACTTGTCCGTGGAGGTGGGCGCGATGCCGCCGGCAGAGGCGGTGGAGCGGATGCTCGGTCACGTGCAGCCGGTGCTGCAGCGGACGCGGCAGCTGCTGGCGCTGGCGGCGGCCGACGCCGCGCCGGGCGGCACGGAGGAGGCGCGGGCGTGGCGGCGGGCAGGCGCCGACGGCTTTGCCGCCGCGCTGCTCTCCGTGGCGCACTGGGCCGGGCGGTGCGCGCCGCGGGACGTGGCGGCGCTCGCGCGTGGCGGGACGGCGGCGGCGGGGCGGCCGGCGGCGCAGCAGGGGCCCGTAGCGCTGGTGGACTGGGTGGGCGTGCTGCGCACGTTGTGCGACGGCAACGACGCGCCGGCGGCGACGGCGGCGGCGGCGACGCGGCCGGTGGTGCCGGTGCAGGCGGTGGCGGGCGGGCCGCAGCTACTGGAGGCGTGCGCCTGCGTGGCGGCGCTGCGCCTGGCGCCGGACCTGCCGAGGGCGTGGCTGCAGTGGGGCACTGCGCTGCTCAACTGGCAGCGCGCGGCCCGCCAGCAGCAGCAGCAGCAGCAAAGCAGGAGTGGAGGCGCCGCGGCGGCGGCGGAGCAGGGCGGGCAGCGGGGTGGCGCGGCGGCGGAGGGCGAGGAGGGCGTGGGCGACGAGGAGCAGCTGGCGGCGGCGGGCGTGCACGCGCTGTGCGTGTGGCTGCGGTGCGCGTGGCGGCGGCGCGACGTCGAGGGGCCCGAGCACGTGACGCCCGCGCTGCTGCGCATCCTGCAGGTAGGGTGTGGGGGGCCGCTCACTCTGCGGCGCTTTCCCTCCGATCATTCGCAACAGCTGCAGACTTGGGAGGCCTCAGCAGTGGGAGTGGCTAGCAGCGTGACTCACCTTCCAGGAAGGAAGGAGGGAAGGAAGGAAATCTAAAGTTTTTTCTCGTCTGTTCGCTGCTTGCAGGTGGTGTGGCGCCATGGGCACGCCATCGAGCCCTCGCTGCAGCAGCACCTCGCGCTGCCGCCGCCAGGCGTCTGGCAGGCCGTCACGCCGCAGATCTTCGCCCAGCTGCGCCACCCGCAGCCCGCCGTGCGCGGGCTGCTGCTGCAGCTGCTTCAGCGCGTGGCGGCCGCCGCGCCGTTCGCCGTGCTGTACCCCGCGCTGGCAGAGGTGCAGGCAGAGGAGCGCGCCGGCGGCACGCCGCTGCCCGAACTGCAGGTGCGCGTCTGCTTCACCCGCACCAATCCTGGCAGCCACACCCGACCTGCCCAGAGCAGGCGGCACGGCGAAACGTGAGACGGCGCATGCCAGTCGCTTGAGGCTTTAGCGCTGACGTTGTGCGGCGTGTGCCATTGCTGGGCGCGTGGTGCGGGGCCGCAGGCGCTGCTGCAGGCGCAGGACCTGGCGCGCCCGCGGCTCATGGAGGACGTGCGCACGCTGATGCAGGAGGCCGAGCGCCTCACGGTGACGTGGGAGGAGCGGTGGCACATGCTGCTGTCGGAGCTGGACGTGGACGTGGCACGCAGGCGAGTCTTTCGCCGTGTGTGTGTGAGCTTTGCATCTGTTTGGGCACCTCGGCGGGGCCGGAGCCCAGCTACCAGGCGTACCTGATGTCGCGTAGCACAGAGGCAAGCGAGCCAAAAGCACGCGCACAGGTGCAGAGACGCGTGTGCGGACGCAGCCGACGGGTGGCGCAGCGCGGCGTCCTCCGCAGGCGGGACCCAACCTGGCCCAATGGTAGCAGAGCATCGGGTGCCGTGCTGTGATCCTGACGATGTTCTCAGGTGTGTCAGCCTGAGGGCCGAAGCAGAGCGCCTTGAATCGTCCTGGGCCGCCACCCACGCCACCCACCTCCCCTCCACCGCGCCACAGCCGCCCAGCGCCGCCGACCCGCCCGCCGACGACGACGGCCCCGCCGCGCCTCCGCCCGCGCCGCCCCCACCCGTCCCCGCCTTCGGCGCCATCACCGACGACTTCAGCTTCGCCGCAGCTCCCCCGGCGCCCGCGCCGCTCCCACCGCCGCCCACCGCCACTCCCAGCAAGCGCGGGCACGCCGCGGCGGGCAAGCGCGCCGCAGCTTCCTCGCAGCTCCCCGCCGTGCAGCTCGTCCCCATCGGCAAGAACGCGGCGCCGGACATCACTGCCACGCCCGGCATGCTTGGGGCCCATGGGGGCAAGCACGCGCCCAGCAGCGGCAAGCCGCCTGGCGCCAGCGCCAGCGGCAAGCACACCTCAAAGGCCTCGTCCTCTAAGGCCTCCTCCAAGGGGTCCAAGGGCACCACGCTCAAGCTCAACGCGCTCCTAGCCGCGCCCGCGCCCGGCGGCGGCGCAGCGGCCGCGCCGGGCGCCGCCGTCGCCGCCGCCATCGCCGCCGCGCCGCCGCGCCCCGCCTTCAACGCCTGGGCGGCGCCGCTGCCGATGCTCAACCGCGCCGCGCCCGGCGCCGCCGACCCCCCTCTCGGCGCCAAGCCGCCCTCCTCCGCTACCGCCGGTAAGGCTCGCCCTAGCTCCGGCGCGGGAGCGGCGCCGGCCGCGGCGGCCGTGGCGGCGACGGGATGGGGCGCCGGCGGCATCCAAGACCTCGCCGAGTTGGAGCTGGGGACGGCGTCGACGCCCGGCGGCGCAAGCCAGGTGCCCGGCACGCCGGGCAGCGGCGCGACGCAGGGCGCGGCGGGGATGACTGGGACGGGGAGCCAGGCGGACAGCGGGCCGGAGGGGCGGTCGCAGGGCGGCGGGGAGGGCCGCGAGGAGGCGGCGCGGGCGGCGCGCGAGGAGCGGGAGCAGGCGGCAGAGGAGGCGCGGGCGCTGGCCGAGGCGGCGGCGGCAGAGCAGCGGAGGGCCGTGCTGCACAGCCGGTACGCTTGCTCCTCTTTCCTTCCCCGTCGCTTTTCCTTTTAGCGTGGTACGCGTGACGAATCGCTGACAATTCCGTCGCCTCGCTGTGGGTGTCCGTGGTGGCGGGGGGACGGGCTCGCAGGTACAAGGCGCTCATGTCTCCCGTGGTGCTGGCGCTGGAGCGGAGCTACCGGGCCTGCGCGGCGTGCGCGCCCGAGACGCCCGCCGAGCATGACTTCGCCACCCAGGTGCGACCTTCCTTCTCATCCCCCCATCCTCATCCCCTCCTTTCTCCCCTCGTCCCATCCCTCCCGACAACGCTCACGCCTGCACTTGTCCCTATCTCCCCTCCATTCCTCCTTTCTTCCCTGTCCTCCCGACCATGGTCACGCCTGCACGACCTCGAACAGCGCAAGCAAGCGTGGGTGAGCGGGACCCCTGCCCACGCCAACGCGCCGCAGGTGCTGCCCCAGCTGGCCGCCGCCATCGCCCTCTTCAAGTCGCCCTCCGCCGAGGCGATCGGCCAGCTCGGCACGCAGCCGCAGGCCTGCTGGGCGCCGCTAAAGTCGCTGCTGCAGCAGCTAGACGAGCAGCTCCGCCGGCCCGCCATCAAGACGCGCCACGTGTCGCCTGCGCTGGCCAGCCTGGTGGACTCTGCCGTGCCCATGCCGGGCCTCCACGCCTCCTCCGCCTTCGCCTCCGCCTCCGCGCACCACCACCACCACCACCACGGCGGCGGCGCCGCGCTCGGGCCGCCGGCGGACGCTGGCGACGGCGGCGGCGGCGGCGGGAGAGGAGGTGGTGGCGGCGGCGGGGTGACGATTGCGGGCGTGCGGCCGGTGCTGCGTGCGCTCTTCACCAAGACGCGGCCCAAGCGGCTGGTGCTGCTGGGGTCGGACGGGCACGACTACGTCTTCCTTCTCAAGGGAAGGGACGACCTGCGCATGGACGAACGGCTCATGCAGGTGCGCGGAGCGGCTTTGCTTTTCGGTTGAGAAAAGCTCGCCAGCCGCAGCCTGCGGGAAGCAACACTGCGTATCGTGGCGGCCGCCACGCCACGGTTGCGTCGTAAGCGGCATGAACGAGTGTGGCGGCGTGCGCAGGTGCTGCGCGTGTCCAACGCGCTGCTCAAGGCGGACCCCTCGGCCTCGCAGCTGGGCCTGGCCACGCGCCACTACAGCGTCACGCCGCTGGGCGAGCGCTGCGGCCTCATCCAGTGGGTGCACCACACCGCCTCGGTCTTCTCGCTGTTCCGCGGCTGGCAGGCGGCCGCGAGGGAGCGCCACGCCGCCATGCTGGCGGCCCGCCAGGAAGCCGCTGCGGCGGCCGCCGCTGCGGTCGCCGGCCCCAGCGGGCAGCACGGCGGGGCGGCGGCGGCTGCCGCCGCCGCCGCCGCGAGCGCCGCCCTCGGCCGGCCACAGCCAGCGGCGCCCGGCACGCCGATGCGCGGCGGCGGCGCCGCGGCTGGCCGGG
>VFQP010005229.1_pt1 | contig 11488 bp, 10 predicted proteins | sample 3512351 | NCBI WGS metagenome assembly VFQP01 (sample SAMN10412372, study PRJNA504923) | tailings metagenome | isolation source: Relicate 1 Philex TSF1 revegetated site | place: Philippines: Tuba, Benguet | collected 2017-08-29
GTGATACCGGCGCTTCACCACGCCCCGCAGCGGCTGCGGCGGGGTGGCGATCAGGCGGCAGTCGATGAAGTTGGCGCCGTCATGGGCGGCGAGGAAGGCGCGCAGCTCGGCGTCCGGCCGCACCGGAAGATCCTGGCCGCTCAGATTGATCAGATAGTCCCATTCGAGCTCGGCGCGGCAGAGGTCGGCGATGGCGTCGATCAGCATCTGCGCCAGGCTCCAGCCGCCCCAGCTTGCGGCCAGCGACGGCAACACCCGCAGGTTGGGCTGTCCCCGCCGCCGGCGCACGACCTCGTGCACGGCGTCGTCGGCGGTGGCGTCCACATGCAGCAGAATGATGTCCGATGAACCCTCGAGCAGTCCGATCAGGGCGTCCAGCTGTTGGGGGTTCTTATGCGCCGCGATGAAATAAGCGATCCTCAAGCCCAGATCCGTCTGTAAGCCGCCACGGAGCGCCGGCGCGGCCCGCGCCTGGGCTTTCCTTCATGGTCCCGTCGTCGGCGGTATGTTAAGCGGTAGTCCGGCAGGAAGAATACGAGGAAATCGACATAATGCGCCGGTCACGCAGCATCCGTATCATCGCCACCCTCGGCCCGGCCAGCAACACGCCGGAGATGATCGGGGCGCTGCACCGGGCCGGCGCCGACGTCTTTCGCCTCAACATGAGCCATGGCGATCACGGCCAGATCGCGGCGCTCTACCGCATGATCCGCGCGCTGGAGGCCGATTCCGGCCATCCGATCGGTGTCCTCGCCGACCTGCAGGGTCCGAAATTCCGCATCGGCGCGTTCGCGTCCGGCCCGGTGATGCTGGCCGAAGGGGCCCGCTTCCGCCTCGACCGCGACGATGCGCCGGGCGATGACGGCCGGGTGCAGCTTCCCCATCCGGAGATCTTCGCCGCCCTCGATCCCGGCCAGCGGCTGCTGCTGGACGACGGGCGCATCCGGCTGAGAGTGCTGGAGGTCGCCGCCGACAGCGCCGAGACCGTCGTCGAGGTCGGCGGGCCGCTGTCGAACCGCAAGGGCGTCAACCTGCCCGAGGCGGTGCTGCCGCTGCCACCGCTGACCGAGAAGGACAAGCGCGACCTGGCCTTCGCGCTGGATCTGGGGGTCGACTGGATCGCCCAGTCCTTCGTGCAGACCGCCGCCGACGTGGCCGCCGCCCGCGCGCTGATCGCCGGCCGCGCCGGCCTGCTGGCCAAGATCGAGAAGCCCCAGGCGCTCAAGGACATCGGCGCCATCGCCGACATCGTCGACGCGCTCATGGTGGCGCGCGGCGATCTTGGTGTCGAGATGCCCGTCGAGGACGTGCCGGGGGCGCAGAAAACCATCATCGACGCGGCCCGGCGCCGCGGCAAGCTGGTGGTCGTGGCCACCCAGATGCTCGATTCCATGGTCAAGTCGCCGGTGCCGACGCGGGCCGAGGTGTCGGACGTGGCCACCGCCGTGTTCGAAGGCGCCGACGCGGTGATGCTGTCGGCGGAGTCGGCCGCGGGCGATCATCCGATCGAGGCCGTGGGCGTGATGGACCGGGTGGGCGCCAAGGTCGAGCGCGACCCGCATTACCGCACCTATATCGATTCGGTCCGCCCGACGCCGGACGCGACCAGCGCTGACGCCATCACCACCGCCGCGCGCCAGGTGGCGCAGACCATCGGCGCCGCCGCCATCGTCACTTATACCAGCTCGGGCTCGACCGCCCTGCGCGCCGCCCGCGAGCGGCCCGACGTGCCGATCCTGGCGCTCACGCCGCGGCAGGACACCGCGCGCCGCCTCACCCTGTGCTGGGGCCTCACCAGCGTCATCGGCGAGGATTGCCACAACTTCACCGAGATGGTCGACAAGGCGCGGCGCACCGCCAGGGAACGCGGCTTCGCCCGGGCCGGCGACCATGTCGTCGTCACCGCCGGCGAGCCTTTCGGCACGCCCGGCCGCACCAACGTGCTGCGCATCGCCCAGGTGCGCGAGGACGACTGATCCACCAAAAGGCAAGTAATCCCGAAAATGAAAAGGCCGGCCTCCCCGAAGGAAAGCCGGCCTTGCCGAAGTCTGTGAGCGGAGCGGTCCGTGACCGCCCCGATACGGATCAGAAGCGGTAGGTGAGCTGGATCTCGACCGTCCGCGGCAGGGTGGAGACGCCGTAGCGGTCGGCGACGAAGCCGCCCGCCGTGCCGGTGCCGCCGCCGGTGCTCGGCACCTCGCTCGAGACCAGCATGGCGTATTTGTTGGTCAGGTTCTTGCCGATCACGGCGAGCTGCCAGGCGCCGTCGTCGGTGCCGAGGCGAACCGCGGCGTCCAGGGTGGCGAAGCCCTTCTGGACGTCATACGGGTTGCCGAAGGCGCTCAGATAGTACTTGCTCTTGAACTGCAGGTTGGTCGAGAGGCCCAGCAGGAAGCCACCGCCCACATCCATCTCGTAATCCGCGGTGAACGAACCCGAGATCTTGGGCGCGTTGGCGCGCGGGTGGCCGCCCAACTGCTGCTTCGTCGGCAGCGCGTAGCCGTCGATGATGTTGCAGCCCGCCGCCGGCGTCTGGCCGGCATAGCACGGCGCGGTGAACTCGGCGTATTTGGCCACGTTGTAGTTGAACGAGCCGCCGAGCGTCAGGCCGGGGACCGCGTCCGGACGCCAGGTCGCCTGCACCTCGAAACCGGTGGTCTTGGCGCTGCCGGCATTTTCGGTCTGGTAGGCGAAGATCGGCGAGTTGAAGAAGTCCAGCTGCAGGTTGGTGAACTTGTAGCGGTAGGCTTCCACTTCCAGGCTCAGCGTATCGGCGAGGAACGACGTCTTCACGCCGGCCTCGAAGCCCTCGACGCCTTCCGGCTGGAACTCGAAATCCTCCAGCGGATTCGGCGAGGCGACCGAGTAGATGCCCGAGTTGGAGAAACCGCCCGACTTGAAGCCCTGCTTGTAGGCCGCATAGAGGGTCAGGCCCGAAACCGGCTGCCAGCGCAGAGTCACTTCCGGCGAGACGTCGTCGAACGACAGGGCCGAATCGATCTGGTCGTTCGGCTTGAAGATGCCGGTCAGGTTGCCGTTCACATAGGGCTGCAGGAAGAACGACTTCTTGGTCTCGTGCAGCCAGCGGGCGCCGCCGGTCAGCTGCAGTTCCTCGGTGATGTCCCACACCAGTTCGCCATAGACCGAAACGGTCTCGCCCTTGGTGCCCGACAGCTTGCGGTAGGCCGTGTAGCGGTATTCGGGAGCCACCGAGCTGTCCTCGGCGCCGGCGAAGATCACGTCCTGCACGAAGTCGCGGTCGGTGTTCTGGTAGTAGAAGCCGAGCACGAAGTTCACCGGGCTGTCGTATTTCGACACGGCCCGCACTTCGGTCGAGTAGTTGTCGAACGCGTTGCGCTCGGCCGCCATGGTGGTGGTCGAGCCGCCGCCGTCATGGTCGCCGACCCAGGCGTTCTTCTGGCTGTGGTAGTTCAGAACGGCCGTCAGGTCGAGAACGTCCAGATCCCAGTCGAACTTGCCGGTGATCGAGTGCGACTTGTACTTGTCGCCCAGCTGGCCGCCCCAGCGGTTCAGCAGCGGGTTGGTCGCCGCGATGTCGGCCGGGATCGGATTGTTGGCGTGCTTCCAGTCCGGGTTGCACTCGGCCTGAGTATTCGGCACCGGGACGCCGCCCACATTGAGGTGCGGCACGCCGTTCAGGGTCGGGCAGCGCCAGCGTTCCATCTGGCCGGTGGGCGAGTTGCTGGTGACGTCGGCGAAGCTGGCCTTGATGTTGTAGGTGAAGCTGTCGCTCGGGGTGCCCTTCAGGGTCACGCGGCCATAGAGCGATTCCGTGCCCGGATACTTGCCGTCCAGCGGCGCGGGGTTGTTGTGCACGGTGCTGATGCCGGTGGCGCGGTCGCGGGTGGTGTAGGTGGTGTCGACCGCGTTGTTGTCGATGTAACCGCCCCACATCTTGGTGCCCTGCAGCGCGACACGCACGCCGAACTTCTCGGTCACCGGCACCGACACCATGGCTTCGCCGACGAGGCGCTGCTGGCGCACCTCATAGCCCATGCGCGCCATGCCCTCGAAGTCGTTGCCCGGATCGTTGGTGGTGATGGCGAGGGCGCCGGCGGTGGCGTTCTTGCCGAAATAGAGCGCCTGCGGGCCCTTTAGGATCGCCACCTGCGACACGTCGAACAGGCCTTCGTCGATGACCCGGCCCTGCGGATAGTAGACGCCGTCGAGAATCACCGCGACCGACTGCTCGATGCCGATGGAGGTGTAGCTCGAGCCGATGCCGCGGATGCTGAGGCTGGCGCCGGCGCCGCTGGTGCCGCGCACGATCGACAGCTGGGGCGTGTTGGCGGCCACGTCCTGCAGGCTGGTCAGGTTGTACTTCTCGATCTGCTCCTGGCCGACGGCAGTGATGGCGACCGGAATGTCGCGCACCGACTGCTCCTCGCCGCGCGCCTGCACCACGACCTCTTCGATCTGGGCGTTGGCGGGCGCCGCGCCCAGCAGCAGGGCCGCCGGCACGGTGGTCGAGAGCATATATCGGAGAATCGAGCGATGACGCCGCTCGTGACGATCGTTCATGGGGATCCCTTCGGATTGTTTGCACATGTCGCGCCTTGTAGGCCGGCGCTTTTTTTGACGGGCGCACCCTAGGGACGGCGGTCGGCTCAAAAAACAGTCAAATGCAAAACTGTATGCAAACTAGCCATGCGGAAAGCTAAGACCATGATAAATAATAAAAAAAGACGTCGCTGTTTACGTTTCACGCTGTCGGGGTACCGTGTTTTTCACCGATCGTCCGATCAAGGCCGCCGGCAAAGAAGAAGGGCCGCGTCTCGCGACGCGGCCCTTCCAATTCCTTCACCAGGAGGCTGGTATCAGCCCTGGCGCGCCTTGTAGCGGCGCTGCGTCTTGTTAATGACGTAGACGCGGCCCTTGCGGCGGATAACGCGGCAGTCGCGGTGGCGCGACTTCAGCGACTTGAGTGAGTTCTTGATCTTCATTGTTATGCTCCGGACCGCCTTGCGGCTGAATTCGAGGCGCGGACCATATGGGCGCCCGCTGCCGTTGTCAACACGCAGAAAAGCCGCTTTTCAGAATCCCTTACGGGACGATGCTACACTACTGGGCTGCGCTACTGGTTGGCCGCCTCTTCCTCGCTGAGGCCATCGCTCGAGGCGGTGAGGATGATCACCGCGCCGACACCCAGCGCCAGTCCCATGATGCCATAGGTCCACCACGCCGACGGCTCGCCCTCGCTGCGGGCGGCGAGGCGCTGTTCGGTGGCGCGCAGGCTCATGCCGTTGACCATCAGGTCCTCGTAGCCGTCGGGCGAGAACTTCAGGTCGGCCAGCGAGGCCAGGTTCCGGCGCGTGTTGAAGGAATTGGTGCTGACGCTGTCGGGCATGCGCGCCGCCAGGTTGAAGCCGTACTTTACGTCGGACTTGCGCAGATGCGCCGGGCCGCCGAACGGAATCTTCATGTAGGCCATGCCCGCGACCTCGTCGCGGTCCATCACCCCGGCCAGCGTATCCTGTTGCGGAGCGTAGAGGGCGCGCCAGGCATCCTCCTGCGCGAGGGCCGGCGCGGTCTGTGCAGCGACCAGCGCGACGGCGGTGGCCATGAGGGCGGTCTTCCGCAGCATGAAGGAACTCCGAATCCGACGAGCGAGGGATTGATGATTAACCGGTTTTCCCGGTCCTGTCATCGCCCCGGATTGGAGGATCAGCGGCCGATCAGGAAACGGGCGATGCGCTCGATCCGCGTGCCGAAGGGAGGAAAGGCCGCCTTGTTGAAGGCGATGCGGCCCTGCTCCATCACCGAACGGGCATGGCTGAACGTGCGAAACCCGGCCTCGCCGTGATACGCGCCGATGCCGCTGGCGCCGACGCCGCCGAATGGCAGGTCCTCGATCGCCACATGCATCATCGTGTCGTTGATCGTGACGCCGCCCGACAGGGTGCGGTCGAGCACCCGCTGCTTCTCGGCACGGTCATCGGTGAAGTGGTAGAGCGCCAGCGGCCGGTCGCCGGCATTGATGGCGCGAATCACCTGATCGATGGTGCGGTATGATTTCAGCGGCAGGATCGGCCCGAAAATCTCCTCCCGCATGATCCGCATGTCGTCGGTCGCGTTCAGGACCAGGGTCGGCGCGATCTTGCGGACGTCGCGCAGCGCTTGGCCGCCGGGATTGATCTCGACGATTTCGGCGCCCTTGGCGCGGGCGTCGGCGACCAGCGCCTCGAGCCGTGCATGGTGCTGGTCGGAGACGATGGACGTATAGTCGGGATTGTCGGCAAGGCTGGGATACATGGCGCCGGCGTGCCGGCGGAACGCGGCGGCGAACGCGTCCATCCTGTCCTCCGGCACGAAGCCGTAATCGGGCGCGATGCAGGTCTGGCCGGCGTTGATCAGCTTGCCGAACGCGATGGCGCTGGCGGCTTTCTCGAGATCGTAGCCGGCGCCGACGATCACCGGAGACTTGCCGCCCAGCTCCAGCGTCACCGGGACGAGGTTCTCGGCCGCGGCCATCATCACCCGGCGGCCAGTGGCGGTCGATCCGGTGAACATCAGGTGGTCGAACTTGCGGCGCGAGAACGCGGCGGCGACATCCGGGCCGCCGGTGATCACCGCCACCCGGTCTTCGCCGAAGGTCTCGGCGAGCAGTTCCGCGGTCAGCGCCGACGCATTCGGCGTCAGTTCCGACGGCTTGATCATCACCCGGTTGCCGGCGGCCAGCGCCTGGGCCAGCGGCACGAAGCACAGCTTGTAGGGGTAGTTCCACGGCGCCATCACGCCGATCACACCGAGCGGCTGATAATTGACGTAGGCGCGGGCGAAGGGCTGCTGCAGCCGGTTCAGCGGCACCGGCCGCGGCTTGATCCATTTGGGCAGGTGCTTGCGGGTGTGCCGCAGGACCATCAACGAACCCATGGCCTCGGCCAGCAGGGTCTCGTGACGGCTGCGGTTGCCGAAATCCTCGTTCAGCGCCTCGGCCATGCGAACGTGGTTGCGCCGGATCAGCGCATCGAGCGCGTCAAGATGCTCCAGCCGCTCGCGCAGTGGCGCCGGTCCTTCGGACAGGAACGCGCGGCGCTGGACGGCCAGGATGGACTCGATCTCCGCGTCGTGGTCGTGCTGAGTCGGTATGCGTAGGGCGTAGGGTTGGGAAGTCATTACCGGATACTAGCAGATGCGAGTGCGATGCAAAATCCTCGAAGCACGTTGCGACAACGAGCGAGTTGGCGGAAAGTGCCGCCATGGCCCGTGAAGACTTCCGATTTTCCCACAGGATCCGCGTCCGCTACGCCGAGGTGGACGCCCAGGGCGTTGTGTTCAACGCTCACTACCTGACCTATTTCGACGTCGGTCACACCGAGTACATGCGGGCCATGGGGTACGACTACAAAACCGAGGTGGCGCGCTCGGGGCTGGACTTCCATCTGGTGAAATCGGTGGTGGAATACCGCCAGCCCCTGGTGTTCGATCAGGACGTGGACGTGTGCGTGCGGGCCGCGAGGGTTGGGCGCACAAGCATCACCAACCTGTTCGAAATCCACCCGGCTGGCGGCGACAGCCTGCTCGCCTCGGGCGAAACGGTGCTGGTCTGCGCCGATCTCGCCACACATCGCCCGGTGCCGGTGATGGCCTCGTTCCTCGAGGCGATGAAGCGGTTCGAGGGCGAGCGGCTCGTCGCGGCGTCCTGAAGAACGCCGTCATTGATCGCCACTGCCCGCGCCTGAAAGCGCTTACCGGCCGAGCCGCTCGAACGCGGCGCGGACGAGTGGCAGCCGGTCGTTGCCGAAATACATGTCGGCACCGTTCACGAACATGGTCGGCGAGCCGAACCCGCCGCGGTCGATGACTTCCTGCGTGTTGGTCTTCAGTCGGTCCTTGATCTCCTGCCGGGCTATGCCGTCGAAGAACCGGGCTTGGTCGAGGCCGGTCCCGGCGACGATCTCGGCCAGCACGGCGTCGTCGTTGATGTCGCGGTTCTCGCCCCAATAGGCGTGGAACACGCGTGCCGCGAACGGCACCAGCAATCCGTCCTCGGCGGCGATGAAGCAGCCGCGCATGGCCTTCACGCTGTTGATCGGGAAGATCGAGGGCCAGTTGATCTCGATCCCGGCGAGCCGCGCCCAGTCGTACAGGTCCTTGCGCGAATATTTGGCCTTTGCCGGCACCGGGTTGTCCCGGTTGCGGTAGACGCTGTCATTGACCGCGTTGAAGATGCCGCCCACCAGAACCGGCTTCCAGTCGATGTCGACGCCGAATTCGGCGGCGATGGGCTGGACGTTCTGGAACGCCAGATAGGTCCACGGACTGGAGCAATCGAAGAAGAATTCGAATCGGATCATCAGCTGTTCTCCAGATGCGGCTGGTCCCAGTACTTGTAGACCACCAGCCAGACCAGCACCGCCGAGCCGCCCAGATAGGCGGCGCTGACCCAGGCGAGCTGGCTTACCGACACGCCGTGGTCGAAGGCGACGCCCATGACGTAGGGCGACAGCGCCGTCGCCAGCATGCCGCAGCTGCTCATGATGGCACGCACCGAGCCGACATGGCGCGGGCCATACATTTCGGTCCAGAACGCGGTCCCGGCGGGAATGCCGAAACCCAGCGTGATCCCGGACAGCCCCAGATAGAGCCAGGCCGCGATCTGGTGGTCGGTCAGGGCCAGCGAGATCATGCCGGCCATGAACGGCCAGGTGTTCCAGGCGATCATCTTGCGCGCGCCGACCTTGTCGACCAGTGGCCCGGCGATGACCGAGCACAGGAACGCCACTCCCGCATAGGCGATGAACGCCTTGGGCTGCAGCCCCAGCGGCCAGCCGTTCAGGTTGGCGACGTGCTGCTGGTGGAAGATGAAGCCGGTGAGGATGAACGGCATGGTCATGGCCGAGGGAAACATCAGGTAGAACCGGATGTCGCGCAGCAGCACGCGCCGCGTCCAGCCGGACTTCAGCTGCTTCGACTGCGCGCCCTCCTCGTTGTCGCGCAGGAACGCCTCGTGGCGTTCCTTGTGGCCGACCAGCAGCCACAGCATCATCGGGATCAGCGTCAGCGTCAGGAACAGGGCGCTGTAGTGCCAGGCGTCCCGCCAGCCGAAATTGGCGTTGAGCGACTTGGCCAGCAGCGGGAACGTGGCCTGCGCCAGCGCCAGGCCGAACGACGCCACCGAGATCGCCCGCCCCCGGTCCTTGTCGAAATAGCGCGCCATCGATGTGAACGAGGCGTGCATCATCAGACCCTGCCCCGAGATGCGCAGCAGGAAGAACGACAGCACCAGGGTGAACACCGAGTTGGCCGTCGACATGGAGAAACAGCCGGCGATCAGGGTCACGCAGATCAGGAAGGTGAAGGTGCGCAGATCCACGTCGTCGATCTTGCGCCCGGCCCACATCATCAGCAGCCCGGCGAGGCCGGTGGCCAGCGAGAACAGCAGGCCGATGTCGCCGTGGCTCATGCCGAAGGACTGGCGCACCGAGTCCGTGTAGGGCCCGAAATAGTAGGTTTGCCCGAAGCCGGAGAAGAACAGCATCATGAACCCGTAGGCCAGGAAGCGCGGGTTCGAGAGAATGAAGGCCAGATAGTTCATCCTGCGCCCCTCCCCGTGGGCGCGGCCGTTGTCGTATCGGCGATAATGGGTCTACATACCGGGGAGTAACCGTAGCTGCACGAAGGGGCGAAGGCCATGACCGAATGGCGCTATTTCGAGGATCTGGCCATCGGCGAGACGGTGGAATCCGAGCCCTTCACCCTGGACCGGAGCGAGATGATCGCCTTCGCCTCCAAATACGATCCGCAATGGTTCCACAACGACGAGGCGGCGGCGGAAGGCCACAAGGTGTTCGAGGGCCTCTCGGCCAGCGGCATCTACACCGCCGCGATCTGGCGGCTGCTCGATCACCAGGTGTTCGGCGACGTCAACTGGGTGTGCGGCATCGGCTGGGACCAGGTGCGCTGGCGCAAGCCCCTGAAACCGGGCGACAGGGTGCGCGCCTGGGCGGAAATCCTGGAAAAGCGCCCCTGGAAGAAGCGCGGCGATATCGGCCGGGTCACCATTCGCCACGAACTGCGCAACGACGCGGGCGAGGCCGTGTTCCACTTCCTCGGCGACAGCCTGGTGCACAAGCGGCCGAAAGCTTGACTACCCCCGCGTGGCCGCATGCTGGGCGGACACGCCGCCGACGTGGTTCTCCAGGCTCATGCGGTCGAGGGACTTCGGCGGCAGATTGACGAAGGTCGACAGCAGGGCGTGGATGTCCTTGTAGGTCTCGGCGAACTCGGCGGCGATCTCGGCCGGGCTGTGCTCGCCGTCCTCGAAACGCGATGGATCCGGAAAGCTCCAGGTGGCGGTCACGGGCTGGCCATGCCAGACCGGCATGGACTCGCCGGCGGCCTTGTCGCACAGGGTGATGACGAAGTCGAAGAACGGCGCGCCCTCGCCGCTGTACTCCTCGATGGATTTCGAGCGCAACTCGGCCGTCGGATGGCCCATCTGCTCCAGCAGCGCGAGGGCATAGGGATCGATCGAGCCCTTGGGATTGGTGCCGGCGCTGTAGCCGTTGAATTTGCCCTGTCCCAGCGCGTCGAGGATCGCTTCGGCGATGATGCTGCGCGCGGCGTTGCGTATATCCAGGAAAAGAACGTCGTAGACACCGTCGCTAACCATGGAGGCTCCTCGTTGGCAATAGTCCAGCGGGCCGCCGTTGCGGCTGCCGCGTGGCCCGATGGTTGGGGAACCGCCCCGGCGACGCCAGTGAACTTTTTCTGACATTATTCTCGCGCCGGCTCCCCGGCCGGCCGCAGGTTTCGTTAGGCAGATACCGCCGCACGCGCGATGATGGGCCGATTTTGACGAGGATCCCCATGTTCGGAGGCCAGGCCAGCCGATCGGAAGCCCGGCCCGCCATGTTCCGGCGGCTTGCTTGGCTTGCGTTATGAGCCCGGCCGCCGCGCCCATCCCTGTTACGGAACCCGAGCGCCTCGAAGCGCTGCGCCGCTACCGCGTTCTGGACAGTCTGCCCGAGCCCGCTTTCGACGATCTGGCGATGCTGGCGGCGCAGATCTGCGGCACGCCGCTCGCCAGGATCTCGCTGGTCGATGCCGAGCGGCAGTGGTTCAAATCCGCGTTCGGCGGCCCGACCGGCGAAACGCGGCGCGACGAGGCGTTTTGCGCTCACGCGATCATGGACAAGACGCTGTTCGTGGTTCCCGATGCCGCTCTCGACACCCGTTTCCGCGGCCATCCAGCCGTGCTGGGCGATCCGGGGATCCGGTTCTATGCCGGCACGCCGCTGATCACCGAGGAAGGACATGCGCTCGGCACCCTGTGCGTGCTCGACCGTGTGCCACGCCAGCTCGATCCCGGCCAACGGGCGGCGCTGGAGGCCCTCGGTCGGCAGGTGATGGCGCAGCTGGAATTGCGCCGGCGGCTGCTCGACACGGCAGAATACCGGCTCGCCGCCATCGTCGAATCCTCCGATGACGCGATCATCGCCAAGGATGTGAACGGTGTGGTCAC
>VFQP010005231.1_pt1 | contig 11485 bp, 16 predicted proteins | sample 3512351 | NCBI WGS metagenome assembly VFQP01 (sample SAMN10412372, study PRJNA504923) | tailings metagenome | isolation source: Relicate 1 Philex TSF1 revegetated site | place: Philippines: Tuba, Benguet | collected 2017-08-29
CGCCGCCGCCGCGTCCCCGTCGTCGCCTTTCGCCCCCTCCTCCTGTTGTTGCTGTCGCTGCTGCTGCTTCTCGAGCTGCCGCTGCTTGCGCCGCTCCCGCCGCTCCCGCTTGAGGCGCCGCCGCTCCGCCGTGCCGTCCGCGTCCATCAAAAGCGCCTGCGTGGGCGCGGGCGCGTCAGGGCGGATTAGGGCTTGGGCGCGCCGTGCGCCGGCCCTCTCCGCGCCCCTCGTTCTGCCCACCTGTCTGAACTGCTGCTGGCGACGCTGCCCCACCTGTCCCTGTCACGCGTGGCCCTCTCCCCTCCCCCCCCCCAACACACTCACCTGCAGAGGGTCCAGCTCCTCCTCCGCCTCGTCGACCGACCCGCCGGAACTGCTGCTGACGTCGCTGCCGCTGCTGCTGCCGCTGCCCTCCTTCCCTCGCCGCCTCCGCCTCTGCTCCTCCTCTTCGCTGCTGCTGCTGCTGCTGCTCCCGCGCCGGCCGCCCTTGCCCTTGCCCTTGCCGCCCCGGTCAGGGCTGCCGCTGCCGCCGCGGCCCCGCTTGCCGAGTGACTTGCCGCGGTCGTGGTGGCCCGAGGAGCCCGCACGGTGAAGCGGCGCGTCCTCCTGCGTGGGCGGGGAAGAGAGAGCAACGGGTGTGAGGCCAAAGGGCGATGCACACATCGCCGCCGCCGCCGCTGCTGCTGCTGCTGCGAGGAAGAGAGAGCGACGGGTGTGAGGCCAGAAAGTAGTGCAGCAGCAGCAGCTGCTGCTGCTGCTGCTGCCGCCGCTGCTGCTGCCTCTGGAGAGCACACGCGTCATCTCGTGTGGACCACGTGCATCACTGGTCCAGCACCAGTGCTGTTGCGCTGCGTGCTGCTGCTGCTGCTGCTCTAGAGAGGGCCTGCCCCTTGCGCCCCCCTGCGCTCCGCTCCGCATGTGCACCTCATGTCCCTGTCCGCCCCGCCCCACCTGCGGCGCCGCGTGCTGCTGCTGCTGCCCCGGCGGCGGCGACGGCGTGTTGCGCCACAGCGGCGTGGCGTTGGCCTCCCGCAGCTTGATCCGCTTGAGCCGCCGGCTGCAGCGCACAGCACGCACAGCACGGCACAGCACGTCGCTGCCTGGTCGCCGGCCTGACATCACCCTCCTCCTTCCTGCGTTGCAGCCAGAACGCCCGTCAGTCACTCACTACTCCTGGAAGTTCTCCGCCTGGATGCCGTCGGTGGGGTCCACCTGCCCGCCGTACCCTCCTCCATGCCGGCCATACCCTCCACCTCCGCCGAAGCCGCCTCCGGCCCAGGGCGGTGGGCCGCCTCCGCCTCCCCGGGGCTCGTCATAGTACGCCGGGCGCGGCGGCGGCGGCGGCATCAGCTCGCGGTCGCGGTCGTGGCGGGGCGGCGGCGGCGGCAGCGGCCTGCGCGCAGCAGCGTGCGCCGTGCGTGTGAGACGCTCTGCGCCGCAGGCGGAGTGGTTTCGACGCGCCCCTGGGTCCGGCACGCGCGCCGCCACAGTGCGACGTGGCTGCAGCTGCGCCAGGGGAGTATGTGATGTGGGCTCCTTGGCAGCGAAGAGAGCTGCTGCGTGGCGCGTGTGTGTGCACGTCAGCGCAGCAGAGGTGCCGCCCGCCCGGCCGCGAACTCTGCCGCTGCGGGCCTCATGGACCACGCACCTCTCATACTTGCGGTACTCTGGCGAAGGCCTGCGCGGCTGATGCCTGCCTGGGCTGCGGGAGCGCGACCTGGAGCGCCTCGAGCGTGGCGGAGGGCTGTCGTCGCGGTGCCGCCGCGGGGAAGAGCGCTCTCGCCGAGGAGGCGATGGCGAGCGCCTGCGCGGCGGCGAGCGCGACGAGCCGCCGCCCTTGTAGCGCCCGCTGCCGTGCCGCTCGCCTCGCGGGGAGTCGGGGCTCCTCGACCGACGCCTGGGCGACGCCGATGAACGTGGCGCCGGCGCCATGGGATGGTGTGCTCTCTCGCAGTCCGCCTCGCAGTCGAAGCACACGAGCTGCACGCCTCGTGAAGCATGGACAGTTAGGTCTTTGAGATCTGGTGGATCACTCTGCGAGGAGAGTGCAAGCGAGCAGCCAGCCCCGGTCACGATGGAGATGCTGCTGGCGGTGCTGCTCTTAGCAGGTAGCCGCTGGCTCTGAAGACCGAGCTGTGGAGCTTTGAAAGCAGAAGGAGCAGCACGGAAACAGACGATGCCGCTGCCGCTGTTGCTGCGCGCACCAATTGTCACAGGGGCGGCGTACGCCAGCGCGCAGGGCGTCAGTGAGCAGCTCAAGGCGGGGGACGCAGCCTTTTCACGCGGCGAATACTCGTCGGCCATCGCAGCCTACACGACCGCCATCGGTGCGCGGCGACGAGAACGAGTGTGGCGTGCAGCTGGTGCTGGTGCAGCGGGCTCGCGATGTCCAAGCAACTCGCCCTGGCTAGCTTGCTCGGCCCAGGTGTCCACCTTCTGCAGCAAGCCGCAGCGTGCGCCCCACAGCAGCAGCAAGAGCAGCAGCAGCAGCAAGAGCAGCAACTCACGGAGGGCCTGCTCGGGCACGTGCATCTGTTGGGGCAGGCGTGCGCCCGCGTCGGTTTTCCCCGCCCGGCCTCACGTCCCTCCTTGGCCGCACTGGCTGGCTTCGCACGCAGATGGCGACTCGCAGAGCCCCATGCTCTACACCAAGCGCGCGGCGGCGTACATCTCGCTCAGGCAGCAGGCGCAGGCGCTGCGCGACCTCAACAAGGCAGTGGAGCTGGACCCCAGCTACGTGCAGGTGAGGAGCACAGCGGCAGGGGCCCAAGGGATGTGGCAAGGGGCCAAGGGGTGCAGCAGGGGAGGACCGCGTGGGTGACAGGTGGGGAGCTGGACTCCAGCGCCGTGCAGGACCCAACCCGCAGGACGTCCGGCGTCCAGACGCCCGCACGGTCCACGGTTGCGAGGGCCCTTGGGTGTGACTACCCGCCGTGTGCAGGGGTACCTATCGCGAGGCAAGCTGCAGCGGTCCATGTGCAAGTGAGCTGGGGGGCGGCGGCGGGGCACGCGCGCGCGAGCGGGGGCGGGCGAAAGTCCCCATCGTCACGGGTCGCCGGAGGCAGCAGAGGATGGACTGAGGCAGCGAAGGATGGATTGAGGCAGCAAAGGATGGATGCTGATTGCGAGTATCCAGGGACAGCGGGCGGCGGCACCTCGCGACGACGCGGCGTCCACGGCGCTGAGGTGCGCTGCGCGTGCTGTGCGCGTGCTGTGCTGTGGTGTGCTGCAGCATGGCAGCGGCGGAGCGGGACTTGAACCACGTGCTGCAGCTCAAGCCAGACCACAAGACAGCCGCCCGGGAGGTGAGGGAGGGCCTTCGATTCGTTTTCCAGGGCTGAGGGGTGAGGGGGCGAGGTGTGGAGGGAGCGCGGGGGCCTGCCACAAGACAGCCAGCCGCGAGGTGAGGAGCGCGCGGGCCGCTCGTGTCTGTTGGGTGCAGTAGGCAAGTGGGGTGCGGGGCGTTCTGGAGCGCATCTCTGCGCATTTGCCTTGGAACAAGGAGCCGCCAGCGCATGGCGGCCACCCGTGGGCGCGAGCCGAGCCCTGCGCCGCCACCAAGCCCTAACCGGTTGGCCCTCGCAGCTGGAGACGCTGAGCCTGGTGGCGGGGCGGCTGGCGGAGGTGGAGAGGCAGGCGGCGGCGGGCGACCGGGCCGGCGCTCGGGCGGGCCTGGCGCTGCTGTACGGCGACGCGGGAGACTGCGTCAAGGTGCGTTGGGTGGGGGCGGGAGGGGAGGCGGGGGGAGGTTGGGGGTGGGCGGGCGCGCGGGCGGGCCTGGCGCTGCTGTACGGCAATGCGGGGGACTGCGTCCAGGTGCGTTTGGCGCGGGGAGGGGGCGGGGAGGCTCTGCACTTCTGAACTCTGGTCTGAAAACTCTGCGGCTCTACGCGTGTCCAGGGAGCGCGTGTGAGTGGCCCGATAAGCCATTGCTTGTCGTGGGGCTGGCAGAGCCAGGCGGCGGTGGCGGCGCCTGGTGGCACGCTGCATCAGCCCTTGATTCCCACAGGCGGCTCGTGGTCTTTCCGTCCCTGCACCTCCTGGTGGCCGCAGGCGCAGCTGATTGAGGCGCAGCTGTGGATGCAGGACAAGGACTACGAGCAGGCAGCCGCCGCCACGGGCAGGCTCCTCAAGAGCGACCCAGGGCACCTAGAGGCGCTGGTGCTGCGCGGCAAGGCCTACTACTACCTGAATGGTGAGGGCTTAGGGCTTTAGGGCTCAGGGATGTCGAAACTCGTTATGGCAAGTACCTACGGGAGTCCAGTCCAACGCGCACGAGCCGGGTGCTTCTCCCTGGTTGCGGTCGCCTGAGGCCCTGAGGAAGCCCTAAGCCCTAACTCGCGCCCATGCATGCGCGCGCAGACCACGAGGTGGCCAAGCGGCACTTTGGCGAGGCGCTGAAGCACGACCCTGACTACAGCCCGGCCAGGACAGAGTTCAACAAGGTGAGCGCATGGGCCCTCAGGGCTTAGGGCCTTGGCCACATTGGGGCGCGCGCGCTGAGCCCTAAGCCCTCAAATTTGCATGCAGGTCAAGGCGTACGACCGCAAGCGGCAGGCGGGCGAGCGCGCGCTGGAGGAGAACGACGCCGTGGCGGCGCGCGCCGCCTTCACCGAGGCCCTGCATGTGAGCGCCCCCCTCTAAACCCTAAGCCCCACCTGGCGTGTGGGCGGCAAGCCCCCGCCGCGAAACTAATGCCGGCCTCGGCTCGCGCCACGCCGCTAAGCCCTGGCCGCCCCGCAAACCCTGGCCATGCGCCGCAGCTGGACCCCGAGCACCGGCAGGGCAACGTGGCGCTGTGGGCGGGCCTGGCCAAGGCGCGCTGGCGCCTGCAGCAGTGGGACGAGGCCATCGAGGCCTGGGACGCCGTGCTCACGCTCAGCCCCGGCCACATCGAAGCCCTCGAGTCGCGCATCCGGTGCGCGCCTTAACCCTAAACCCTAATCCCCCATCTCTGCCGCATCGCCATGCGGACGGCCTCCAGGAAAGGAGAGCAAAACGGCCCGCGCGGAAAGGGAGTCGAGTGGGGCGTGGGCGCCGAGCCCTGTAAGCCCTAAGCCCTGGGTGGGGTGGTCACATGCATGCAGGCTGATGATTGAGGCGGAGAAGTACGACCAGGCGGTGGCGGCGGCGCGCGAGGCGGTCAACGCGCACAACGACCACGCCACGTTCCACCACCTGGCGCAAGAGGCGGAGAAGAGGCAGAAGATGGCGTCGCGCAAGGACTACTACAAGGTGCGCGCGCGGTGCACGAGAGTATGTGTGTGTGCTACTTGACGGGGTGGGAGCAGGAAGCAGCGGAACGCCGGCGGGGTGCTGGGGCAGCGGTGGGGGCGGCATCGCAGAGGGGAGGGAAGAGAAAGACCCGCTGCCCCGCTGCTCGCTGCGCACGGCTGCGGGCCCCGCCCCCTAAACCCTCAAAACCCTCGACCCTCATGCGCAGATCCTGGGCGTGGCGCGCGACGCCAGCGAGCCAGAGATCAAGAAGGCCTACCGCGCGCTGGCCAAGCAGCTGCATCCCGACAAGGTGCGCGGTTGCCCCGCCTCCATGCGCACGCGCGCCAAACCCTAGGGCTTGCACGGCCTCGGCGGCAGCCTGAATGCGCTCTTTCGCCCGCAACGAAAGGCTTCGCCACCCCTGTGGACCGCGCGCCTAACCCTGAGCCGCCCAAACCCTAATGCCCTAATGATGCGGCAGGTGTCCGAGTCGGAGAAGAAGGACTCCGAGGCGCGGTTCCGCGACGTGGCCGAGGCGTATGAGGTGCTCACCGACGAGGAGAAGCGCCGCCGGTGAGGGCTCTGTTGGGGCTTAGAGTCTCGTGCCACATGGACCTGGGCGCTTTGTGGTTGGGCTTGGTTGAGGGAAGGGGCGGTGGACCCCGGACTCTGGTGCGGGGCTGCGGGCCCTGAGCCCTGAGCAAAGCCCTGAGGGCCCCATGCGTGCGCGCGGCGCAGGTTCGACAACGGCGAGGACGTGAACAACCCCAACGCCGGCGGGCAGGGCTTCCACCACCCCTTCCAGCACTTCCAGCAAGGCGGCCACCAATTCCACTTCCAGTGGGGCTGAGCCATGCGGGCGCAAGCCCTGGCCGGGCCCTTGGCGGCCCGGCCGCTGCGTGCGCATTCGGTCCACAGGGACAGAGAGAGGCAGAGAGGCGCAGAGCAGAGGAAAGGGAGGTGTGCGAGCGTTTGCCCTTCTTCTTTTCACGCGTGATTTGCAAGTGGATGGCGCTGCCGTACGGTGTGAGCAAGCGCAGCAGGTGCAGGGTAGCGCTTGGGCGCCCGACCGCGTGCGGCGGGGCGCCAGGGGGCGGCAGCAGAAAAGACTGGGAGCCACAGCAAGAGAGCCATCAGCAAGACGCGACCTCTGAGGCACCAAAGCGCACATCACCACCCCCTGTGCTCCTGACCTACAGAGCTCTGCAAACAAGAGAACATGAAAGGGAGACGGTGTGTGCGCAGGCCATGCACCTGTGCACATGTGCACCCAGTGTCCTCGTGCAGAGTGGGGCCTCAGAGGCCGGTTCAGCGCAGCAGCTGTGACAGGTCGATCCGAGGGCGAGAGATGACAATGCAAAGAGACGGCTGCGTGCACTGTCAACCTGTTGCGAGCACCACGCACGTCTGCGAGCAAGGTCCCACCTCCACCCACACCCACCGTCCTAAGCCAGTCAACTCCTCACCTGATGCACGAGACCTGCGGCCTCATCAACCGGCGTCGATGCCGCCACGTGCGCCTGTCAGGAAGCACCACTGCCCGTCTGCACTGCCTCCGCCCACACCCACCCTCAGCCCTCAAAAAGAAATGCAAACACCTGCAGCGTCGCAGCGGCACCCTTCGCCGCGCCACCGCAGACTCCGTCGTTGTCGTCAGATCACACTGCGCCGCCGCCTGCCTTCGCCGCCGCGCCGCCAACCGCCTCCGCCATCAGATGGCGGACGACACGGTCCGCTTCGCGTCCCCGTGCTGCTTGCCGCCCGCGCCCCCGCTCCGCCGCTCGCCGCCCTCCAGCCCCCCGGCCCCCGCCGCCGCCGCCGCCGCTGGCGGACCCTGCCACTTGGATTGCAGCTCGCCCAGCATCACCCCCACCTGCAAACGAAACATAAAGAAAGCAACGTGCGTCTCAGGGCCGCAGAGTTCCTCCGCGCGGGCAACAGCTTGTGCTGGCAGCTTTCTCCCTGCCCTGCCGTCAAGCCGGCTGGCAGCACCTTGCTGCTGAACAGATCTCAAGGCTTGACGGTGGTTGCTGCATTGGGCTACAGCGCACCGCGGCGCCTCAGGTGCCCACAAAACAACCGCAAGCCAACAGGGGGTCCATGGGTCCGCACCTGCCCCAGGAACGGGCTGACGAGGCCGCCCGTGCCGCCGCCGCCACCGCCCGCCGACGGCCGCAGCGCGCCACTCGCAGCGCGGCTCCCGCCGCCGCCGCCGCCGCCGCTGCCGTCGGCGCTCGGCCGCCCCGGCGACGCCCGCCCGCCGCCGCCGCCGCGTGGCGACAAGCGGGCAGAGGTGTTGGACACGGGTCCAGAGGTGGCGCGGGCCATGCGAGTGTGCGTGCGCGTGAAGCTGACGTTCATGGGCGCCGGGAGGCTGGCGGCGGGCGGCACACGCTGACTGGGGTGGCTGCTGCCGTCGCGCTGCGCAGCAGGGGCATGGCGATGCGCACGGCAAAGCGGGTCCTCAAAAAGGTCTTCCAAGGGTGCAAACAGCGATTTCTGCTCCGGGCAGGGGTGCGCCGCAGCTTCGCTGTTCCGCCGCTCGCGGCTTGCGGTCGGGTGACGCTCTGGCCTGGGCTGGTGCCTAGTCTGCCTCGCTGCTGATCCTTCCTGCATGACACGGGCAGTGCCCCGTTCCGTTCATGCAAGATGCACACACACTGCGATGCCCGGTGGCCGTTGGCGGCGGCCGGGGATGCGCCGTCCGCGAGTTTTAGCTGCTAGCTTTGCTGCCTGGCACGCACCGCGTGAGCTGCGATCAGCGCGCACACTCACGATGCCGGAGTTCATGAGTACCAGCGCGCCGGGCCGGAACGCATTGTCGGGGAACACGGGCATGACTTGCTCCTGCATGGTTAGGGCCCACACCCAGTTCAACCGGTCGGTGTGTGCTGCCTGCAGCAAGGAGGGAACCAGCATGGGTGAGGGTGAGGGCCTAGGGCTTTCACCTCGTGGATGAAGGCCTTGTGGCGCGCCGCCATGACGATGCCGGAGGGCGGCAGCGAACGGTGCCTGAGGCCCACGGGGGGAAACGGCGACAGCGACCTGCGGCGCAGTCATGCACACAGGCAAGGGAGGACTGGTCGGCACACAGTCTGCCTTGCCTTCGCTGACATCTGCCACCACCACGCCTGCGCGCTCTGCCAGAGGGGCCTCCCTCGCCCTTTTGTCAGCGCCGCCTTGCCCTGTCCTCGCTCCCTCAAGCGCCCACACGCACATCCACAGCCATGCCTGCCCTGTTCCGCGACGGCATGTCCCTCGCCCCAACTGCTGCGCTGCCTTGCAGGGCTGTTCCACACCCCGCCCCCAGCACTCACATCCACAGCCAGGCCGCCCACGCCTGCAGGTTCCACGACGGCATCTCCCGCGCCTCGATGGGGCGCGTCATGTCGCGCGTGCGCGCGCCCTCGGCCCACGCCGGCTCCTCGGCTTCCCCTGCACCGCACGCCCCACACATGCGCAGAATTCGGCGGTTTGTGACATGATCATCTGCGTGCCAGAGACACGACGTCTGCTCCGCCAGACGTAAATTTCATCACACAGGGCGTGCACAGGGCGTGCACAGGGCGTGAGTATGCCGTGCAAATTGCACCCACACTGGCTCCTCTGGATGCCGTGCGGCATGAACCGTCATGTGCAACAAAACACGGGGTGCACCATGAGGTCTGACGGGCTCCCGCACTGCATGCACCCCTTCCCCGCACACACACGCAGTGCCGCCGCGGGAATCGCAGCAGCCGCAGCTAACCCTGAACTCGTCCGTGCAGCAAGAATGAGGGACTGCAACACGCACTGCTGCCTTGCCCAACGCACGAGATATCGCGCGCACCGCAGCAGTCGCGCCCAAACTCCACCGTGTGCTTGTCACGGTGCATGTAGTCGCTCCCCACGGTGTACAGCACCATGTTGCGCCTGCGCGCATGGGGCGCGCTAGGGTCCACCCTAGGGTTCACCGCAGCGCTGGGGTCCAGCGTAGGGTGCGCCGCAGACGGTCTCGCTGGCGTCCTTGCGCCGGGGCGGCCGTGTGATGCCGCGCGGGCGTGCAGGCGTGGACCCTAGTCAAACCCTAACCATGTCATGCTCACCAGAAGCCGGACACAGCCGGCGACCCAAAGGCCATCTCCGAGACCTGGGTCGCGTGCCAGGTGAACAGCAGGCAGTCCGTCCTGGCGATGGCCTGCGTTTGCAGAGCGAGGCGTGCCTTGCCACACGTGACGCCCTCGCCCAGAGCAACCGTCTGCGAGGCCCTACCCAACGCCAGCAGCAGGAATCATCGCCCACCTGCACGATGCTGCCGCGCGTCGTGTCAAAGCCTGCACGCCACCACGCAAGCATGACGCAAGCATGGCGCAAGCACGGCGCAAGCACGCCTCGCTGGCGCCGTCGCGACGATCGCCGTCTCCCACGCCCGCACGAGGGCGCTAGGGTTGCGAGCCCGAATAGGGCCGCGTCGCTCACCGAGGTAGATGCCAAACAGGTTGAAGAGTCGGTAGTCAAACATCTCGCCCGAGTGAAGGTGCCACAACCGTTCAGGGTCTGACTCCATGCTCAGGTCCACCACGCCGTCCACGATGACTGCAAAGGGGAAAGGGCGCGGGCAGGCAGGGTGCATGGGCTAGCCCTAACCCTGAGCTGTGTTGGGTGCCGGCCTGGGCTCTCACAGGCATGCCAAACGGCGCAACCACTAGGAACGCAGTCCCGCTCCGTTCCAGCGGCGGTGTGCCGCACTCACTGTGGAGGCAGATCTCGCTCAGCCCTGCACGCACGCCCCAGCCACGCGCACCACAGCACAGCCTTGTTTCAACGAGCCCCGGTGGCGCTGATGCGGTGCTCGCTACCTATGGCGTTGGCTAGACGTCAGGGGTCAGGGCGCACCTTTGACGTAGATGGTATCACCTGCCTTGTACCTGATCAAAAGCAAACGCAATGTGCACAGCACGGAAAGCTGTGTGCCGTTGGTGTTCACAGCGCCGCTGCGTGTCCCAGGCCGCCGCGCCAACGCGTGTCCCCAGAACACTCCTCACCTGTTCCACCTGCCGCGTTTGATCACGTCGCGGAACTCGAGCTTGCCCATGCCCGAGCGCCTGCATGGGCGGCACGCGGCCGGCGCACCCTAGGGTTCGGCTAGGGTTGGTTGCGGTGACCAGCACGAACGCCACTCGCATTTGTCCACCCCGGCCGCGACGTCAACCAACGCCCACGCATGCATTGGGACAGCACCAACTGCGAGGGCCCTCCGCCAAGCCCTCACGCAAGCCCTCTGTCTGCTGCGGGCGCGTCCCCACACCTGTAGAAGCAGCGCCAGAGCTGGTCCGTGTCCTCATCCTTGAAGGTGATGGGCCGCTCGTCGGCGATGTGGATGACGAGAGAGGTGAAGTGGAACGCGCCCGTAAGCACGGACCAGAACACGAAGCCCTGTGTGCATGCGTGCCAGGGCGCCACAGGCAAGCCTCGGCGACCCAGACGCTTTCCGTTGCCACCCGGACACTGTCCGTAGCTACCCAGGCGCCCTCAGCCATCCAAATCAGGCGCGCCAGGGTCAGGAAACAGCACTCACCCAGGGCAGCAGGTTGACGGCGTTGTTCTTGACCTCGTTCAGGCCCGGCAGCCCCGTCAGGCCGTTCACCAGCAGGAAGATCTGCGCCGGCGGTTTCGCGAGCGGTTTCTTGAGCGGAGTCTGCAGGAGCTTGTCAGAGGCCCAAGGAACCATCGTCAGCGCTGCGCACGATGCTACGTGGGCACTCACGTAGGCGAGGGTGAGGCTCAGGCGGATGAGGAGCAGGTCGCTCCACATGGCGGCGAAGAAGAAGAAGACTGCGGGCGCCGGAAAGGGGGGCGGCGGGGCACTGGTGCCACGGCGTGCGTGTCTCGCGGCACCAGGATGCTGCTGCCGCAAGGCCAGAGAGAGCGTGGCAACAGCTTCCACTCACTATTGGACACCGTGCCCCACGAACCGATGCCGTACGTGATGACATCGTACCCCATTCGCGCCGACAATTGCGGGCTGAGATATGTGGCCTGCATATTGTGAGCAAAAACAAAAAAGCTGCACTCTGGTGCTGCTGCACAGGGCGCTGCGCCTGAACCCAGCCAGCTCTCTTGGGAGGTGCTGCCGCGCTCCTTATGTGCCAGCTCGCCGCATCTGACGCCGGCCCCACCTCCGGCGCACCCCTCTGCCAGAAAGCAGCGCTGGAGCACCAGAGCCATAATTCTGGCACCGTGCGAGCCGCGCCCTTCCTCTTGTGGGGATGGAGCGCAGCTTGCGAGC
>VFQP010005232.1_pt1 | contig 11482 bp, 13 predicted proteins | sample 3512351 | NCBI WGS metagenome assembly VFQP01 (sample SAMN10412372, study PRJNA504923) | tailings metagenome | isolation source: Relicate 1 Philex TSF1 revegetated site | place: Philippines: Tuba, Benguet | collected 2017-08-29
GGCTGTACTACCACCAGGGCACGGCCGAGGGGCTGCTGCTGAGGGGCAAGCAGGTGTGAGGGAGGGGAGGGGAGGGGAGGAGGAAGGGAAGGGAGGGGGGACGTGCACAACCTGTGCGGGCTGTACTACCACCAGGGCACGGCCGAGGGGCTGCTGCTGAGGGGCAAGCAGGTACATGCGAGGGCGTGGGGGCGACTGTCTCAGCATCAACGCGTCGCCGCCTCGACATGCAGCAGCCGAGGCGGGCGTGCGCACCCCTTGGCGCTGAGTTTGGTCGCGCCTCATCTGCCCTCATGCGTGTCGCAGGTGTATGGCGAGGACGGCGACCGGCCCTTTGTGCTGTCCCGGGCCTTCTTCTCAGGCGAGGCGCTCAGCGCTGTGCGGCCTGACCCCAGAACCTTTTCACTCGCCCGCAACCACCAGCGTGCAGCGTCTGGTGGTGACTGCACTTCTCCTGGACGTGGTCGTGTGAATTCGTCGTGGTCGGGGACGACGCGCGCGCTGTGCGTGCTGTGCTGTGCGTGCTGTGCGCGCTGTGGCGCAGGCACGCAGCGGGTGGGGCCCATCTGGACCGGCGACAACACGGCCGACTGGCACCACCTCAAGGTGAGGGGAGGCGCTGCTAACTCCACGCATGTGCGAGGGTTTGCACCGGGCCTGCCTGCGTGTTCCTGCTCCTTGGCCGGCGGGTGAGGTGTGGCTGCTGTGTGCAGTGCCAGGAGCGTGCGGCGGCTGCGGCTGGCGGGTCGCCGCCGCCGCCTCGCCTGCCGCCTGGGCGCTTGGCTCGCTTGCCCTCACCTCCACCCAGGTCTCCCCTTGCTGCCTGACCTTGGCCCTGTCCCGGCTGACCTCCTCGCATGCCACCGTCTCCCACCCTGCACAGGTCTCCCTGCCCATGCTCATGACGCTGGGCCTGACGGGCCTCCCCTTCAGCGGCGCCGACGTGGGCGGCTTTTTCGGCAACCCCGACGCCGAGCTGCTCACGCGGTGGTACCAGCTGGGCGCCTACTACCCCTTTTTCAGGGGCCACGCGCACCTTGAGACGCAGGTGAGGGGGGTGGGGATGGCGTGGGACTGGGGTCCGCTAGCTGGGCAGGGCCACGCGCACCTTCAGACGCAGGTGGGGGTGCAAGAGGGCGCGTGCTTGCGCGTCCTTCTCCGCAGCGCAGCTCATGCAGCCCACGGCCGGGTAGCGTCATGGAGGGCGTCCATGAGCCCTTGGCAAGGGCTCATGAGCGTGTGCATGGTTGGCGGGCGCTCTGTGCAAACCCTCGCCCATGATGATGCAGAGGCGCGAGCCGTGGGTGTTTGGCGAGCCGACCACTACGCGCATCCGCGACGCCATCCGCCTGCGCTACGCGCTGCTGCCCTACGTCTACACGCTCTTCAGGCAAGCCCTGGATCAGGGTTTAGGGCTAACCCCAGGCGGCCTGGCATGACCCAGTCAGCAAAACGCGACGCAGCGCCTCGGGTGGCATTGCGGGTGTTTGCTGGGGCGTGTTTGGCGGGGCCGGGGCCTCCATGCGCACCGAGCCCTAAGCCCTAAGCTGGCGTCGCCTGGTCTGGCCGCAGGCACGCGAACCTGACGGGCGCGCCGGTGGTGGCGCCCACCTGGTACGAGTTCCCCGACAACAAGGGTGAGGGGCGCGCAACCCTAACCTCATCCCTAACCTCAACTCTAGGGTTGGCGCGCTCTGGGGGGCGGAGCGGCGACGCCGGGCGCGCTTCCAACCGCGCCTTGCGATTTGCCGCTCAGCGCCCTTCTGTTGCCGTGTCTCGCGCACACACGTCCGCAGCCACGTATGACCTGAACGAGCAGATCCTTTCCCTTATTCTTCCCCAATGATCACTCTGCCTTCCTGCCTTCCTGCCACCACTTTCCGCGTGTGCCCCCAGCCACGTACGACCTGAATGAGCAGATCCTGCTGGGCCCCGCCATCGTGGTGCGCCCCGTGCTGGCCGCCGGCGCCAGCTCGGTGGACGTGCTGCTGCCCTCCACGGCCCGCTGGTACAGCGTGCTGACGGGACAGGAGGTGGACAAGGCGTCCAGGGACGTGCACCATGTGCCTGTGAGTGCTGGATTCGGCGGGGTGTCCAGGGCGTGGGGTGGAGCAGGAGAAGGGCTTGGTCACGTGATGCGCCCGTGATAGTCGCTGATGGACGCGTTACGGAGCTGCGGCTTTGCAAGGGTTGTGCGAGGCCATGGCCACAGAGGACGGGCGGCTTTGCCCGCTCAGCCTGCAACCCCGCGCCCCTTGCCCCCAACCCGCTGCGCACGTCGGTCCAGGTCAACCTGGAGAGCTCGCCCGCCTTCTACCGCGGCGGCTACATCGTCCCGCGGCGCGAGCGGCCGCGCCGCTCCACCTGGGTGCAGGTGCGGTGCAGTGGGCCCGCTGCCGCCGCCACCGCAGCCGCTGCTGCTGCTGCTCCTGCTGCTGCGGCTGTGGCTGCGGCTGCGTGCGTGCGTGGGTGCGTCGCTTTGCTCTCGCCGTGCGGTGATGGGCGGCGCCCGTCAACGCCGGCGTTTCGTGCTGTGCACTGCTGTGCTGTGCAGGCGAACGACCCGCTGACGCTGGTGGTGGCGCTGGACGGCAGCGGCGCCGCCAAGGGAGACTTGTACCTGGACGACGGGCGGTCGTACGCCTTTTTGAGGGGGCAGTACGCGCACAGGTGGGTGCGCTTTTGGGGGCCGGGGATGGTGTGTGGAGGCGCGCACTCGCCTTGGGTGCTGCCAAAGGGGCGCAGGACCTTCCCGGCACCCGGCAGCCGGCGCTTTCATCCAGCTTGCAGGAGCGCCGGCGCCTGCCCGCCTCCGCATCGGCACACGCTGTTGCTGCCCGAGCCCTTGCCCCGCGCGTAGGCCCTTCAGCATTGACAGCTCCATACCCGTGTTGAACGGCACTGTTTTCCCGCCCCTGTCGGTATTGCGCGCAGGCTCTTCAGCTTTGACGGCTCCAAGCTCACGGGCGCGGCGCTGCCCGGCACGTCCGGCTCGCTCGACCTGCCCGGCGTGGTGGTGGAGCGCGTGGTGTTCCTGGGCCTGCCCAAGAAGGGCGGCTTCGTGGCCAAGCTGCCAGACGGCACGGTGAGAGGTCGAGCTCTCTCCTCTCTCGGTTCGGGACTTCTATCGACTTGAAAGTGCCTTTCGCGGTGAAAAAGGGTCGCGCCTGGCATCAGCGGGGAGTCCCCCCCCCCACCACCACGAGGTAGCGTGGTGTGGTTCTCACGTGTGTGGTGGGCCTCTGGTGGAGTCATCTCTGGCAAGCAGATGTGTGTGCTGGATTTTGCATCTGTTTGGACACCTCGGCGGGGCCGGGGCCCAGCTACCTGGCGTATCAGATGTGTGCGTGCCGTGCGTGCGTGCGTGCGTGTGTGCAGGAGCTGCCGCTGGAGCTGGGCCCCGCTTCGCACCTGGCGCCGTCGTCGGGCAGCGCACACGTGCTGCGCAACCCGCGGTTGCCCGTGACGGGCGACTGGGCCGTCGAGGTGGTGGCCGCGAAGTGACCCTCCTGGCGCAAAACGAGCTCTCTGTGGCTGCCTTCGCGCTTGACGGCGGGGAGGGGAGGCAGGAGGGTCCTGTTTGCTTTTCCTGCCGTGGTCTGCCGTGTGTGCGCGCAACGGAGAGACTGCAACCGCCCTGCGATCTGACACGGTGGTGGAGGGGACGGCATCCGCAAGGTGTTGGGCAGCCGCCTGTCATGAAGCCAGGGCGCTGGTTCAGGGTGGGCTGGACAGCGAGCGGGATGCCTCGCACACCGTGGTCCACGGGGCTGTGGGCTCCGCTGGAGCGGGGCCTGCAGGCGGGTGGGGAAGAGGTGCGCCCGAAACGCGGGCGGGCGCACCTCGGTACATAAGCGCTCGCGGCGGCCAGAGCGCAGAGTCGCACTTCACACAGCAAATGCGAATGGGCTGCGCGAGCTCTGGCGCACGCTCCCAGATGGGCCACAGCCACGGATTGGTGAGGCGCACGACGGCCAACGAGATGCAGTGCGACACGTGCCACGGCAGGATCACGCCAGGGACGTCCCACTTGACCTGCCCCGTCTGCGACTACGACGAGTGCGACGCCTGCTTCCGCGTCACGCAGTCGTGAGTTCTGCGTGACGGCTCCCCACGAGGGTGGATGGCTTGGCTGGGAGGGAGGCGGGGATCAGGGCGTGCCGCGCGAAGCAGCAGAGCGCGTTCGCGATGCAGCTGGCATGCGGTGATTCGATACGAAGCCCCACTTTTCGCTGGCGTCCTTCCAGAGCGGCAGAGCGAGCCACAGGGCCCCGCTCGGCCGCCCCGCTTTGCCTGCACCCCGCCCACAGCTTCCAGGCAGCCCACTGCAGCCACTGCCGCGGCCTCACCGGGGGCGCCTGCGCCTGCGACCACGGCTGCCACAAGCCGGCCAGCGCGGGCTGCCACCAGCGCCAGCTCGTCCCGCGGCCCAGCGGCGGCGGCGGCCGCGCGTCAGGGTCAGGCGGCGGCGGCGTGGCCATCGCGGCGCTCGAATCCAACGAGATCGGCCTGGCCGTCAACCTCATCAACCTCGTGATCGTGGCAGACAAGGTGAGCCTGCCGCTACTCCGAGTCCCATTTGACAGCGCCAGCGGGGCCCATTGGTTGGCCAGCAGGTTGATGTCCATCCGCCCCGTCCGCCTGCACCGCCCGCAGAGCAACTCGATGCACGGGGTGCGGTGGCAGAGCGTGCTGCGGGGCATACAGGAGGCGTTCAACGCGCTCCACAGGGCAGACGTCATGAGTGAGCGGGTGGGGTGGCAGGGTGCCACGGCGCATGCCGCCAAGCGCGCAGGGACGCCCAGCCCGCCCCGCAGCAACGTGCGCTCGGCGCCGCGCCCCCACCCCGCTGCCGCCGCGCAGCCGTCATCACCTTCAACGACGACGTCAAGACGGTCGGCCCGTCGCAGAAGGCCGACTTCCCCCTAGCCAGAGTCCTGAGGGAGCAGCCCTCAGGCACCACGGCGCTCTACGACGCCGTCCTCCAGGGGCTGAGCACGGGGCTGCAGGTCCATCGGCGCCTCATGGACGGCCAGCAGCTCAACGTGCGTGGTGACGGGATCTAGACAGCCCGGGGCCGGGCCCTAGGCGGTCAGAGACCGGTCGGTCTGCCACGCGCGCGCGGGCGGGCGGGCGTGCGTCGTGGAGGGGCCCCAATCGATGCTCACGCTTGCGTGCTGTGCGCGTGCGTCCCGCGTCTACGGAGCGGGCCGGCGCGCGGCACGAGGCGTGGTTGCGTCCCGTTTGGCGACCTCCCTGGGGCCTTGCCCTGTGGTGGCGTGCAGGTCATGACGTACGTGGTGGTCATGACGGACGGGGACGACTGCGCGTCCCGCACGTCGCTCCAAGACGTGTGCGAGGTCCTGCAGGTGCGTGTGTGTGGGGGGGGGGGGGGCCTCGCCGCGCGCCTTGCTGCGTGTGACGGCACGCCGCCCTGGTAAGCGTGCGGCGCCGCCACACGCCAGCGTCGCCGCCACCAGTCAGAGAGGGAAAGACAACCAGGCCCTGCGCGCCGCACGCGACAGGCAGGTCGTGTGTGCGTGCTTCTTGCGCCGGTGCCGTGCAGATGGTCAACGTGCTCCCAGGCTTCCACGTGGTGTTTGGCGGCGTGGACCTCCCGGCCGACGGCCGGTGGGCGCTGCAGCGCATGGCGGCGGTGGGCAACGAGCGCATCTCCTTCACGGAGATGACGAGGGGTACAAACAACTTTGACGAGCTGTTCGCGCACGTGACGCTGCAGCTGACGCGGCGCGTGCTGGTGGGGGCCGTCAGGGTGTGAAGTGCGGGTTGGGCGCTGCATGGCCTTCCAGTTGTTGCTGCTGACCCTCACGTGCATGCCACGGGACGCCTGGCTTGCTTTTGCACGACGGGACGGCAAGTGGCTCGAGTAGCAACCAAACAGGCAAACAGACGTGTCCGAGACGAGGAGGGGGGAGAAGAAGAGACCTCTTCCCCCCCAGGGGAGGCGCTTCCACACTGATCACCAAGCAGGGAGCGCTGCAGGACCACTTGAAGTGTTGTCGCTGTAGTGCGTGTCAGCAGCCACTCTCGCACTGGTCAGCTTCAGTTAGTCAACGTTCTTGCTTTGCCGCGAGCAACACCCCCCCCGGAACACGCGTCAACCTGCCCCCCCTCCTCCTTGTGTCAGAAGCTGCGGCACGCGGCTGTGCTAGGCCCTCCTTCCCCCGCCGGCGCCCACGAACAAGCATTGCGCCCGCGCCCTCCTGCTCCACGTTGCGTTGCGTGCGCGCGGCGCATCCATCTCAAACACAGCCCCCAGCCACGTCCCTCTGCAAACGCCATCAAGCCGTACAGCCCCCCCCCCCCCCCCTCCCCGCCCTTTGGCCACCGCAGCGAGCACGCACGTCACGCACTGCCTGCAAGGAATGCCACGCCGCGCAACCCCTGCAGATCGCTTGCAACCCGACAGTGCCGGAATCGGGGCTACCCAGGGCCGCCCGCCGCTACGCACATCTGCTGCACACGCTCAGGGGGTGATTTCATTCTCCCCAGACCCCCGCGCTCGTAAAGACCGCTCTCTCTCACGCCGTCCGCTCTCTCACGCCGTCCGCTCTCACACACGCGACGCGCCCCGCAGCAAAAATGGCGGCGACCCCGGCGCACCCGCCTGGGCAGGTTCCCAGGGCAGGTGTGCGGGGGCAGCGAATCGGACCATCTGGGCAGAGGCATCCGCCCAGTACGCCCGCCCGCCCGCCCGCCCGCCGTGCGTCAGTCATACACCGTTCGATCGGATCCATCATCGTCGCTCCGTCGTCTCATGTCTCTCCCTTCCGTCCCTCTCCCGGGCAACTCTCGTGCAAAATGGATGCGCCTGCGCCCCCCAGAGGCGCCAGCCCGCGTCCCGCCTCGATTTGTCCACCGCCCTGCAGCGGCGCACTGTCCGCCGCGCGGAGAGGGGCGTTCAACGGCGGCAGGAAGAGGGGCGCCCCGGGGGGTGAGCAGCCACACGGCGTTTGTGCGCCCCCGGGCCGACACGCACGCACAGCACAGCGGCACGCAGCAAGCTGGCGCGCCGTTTTGGTTGTGGCGTGGTGTGGCGGGGACGCGCCGCAAAGTCCAATGAAGAGAGAAGCCGCCTCCGGACCCGCAACCCACCCGCACACACGTGTAACCCTCAAGCATAGCACCTCTTGCGCCGTCCGCAACGCACTGCGCCGCGCACGCGCCGCACACCATACGAAGATCAATCGGAGCTCCACCGCCGCCCCGGCCCACCCACGGGTGCGAAAAAACCTCCGGGCGCGACTCTTCCGGCAGGCAGGCAGAGAGTCCGGGGGAGGCGGGGAGCTGAGGAGCAGCAGGGATGCGCACACCCTGCACATACAGGAAGATGGCCGCCACCAGAAGGCTTCTCGCGCGAGCCGAGCTGGGGGGAAAGGAAAGCCAGAGGCGGGTGCGGACGGCGGCGTGCGAGGAGAGGGGCATGCGGGCCTCTCACCCCACCGCGAGCGAGCGTGCATGCACCCCCTGTCACTCGACGCTCGCCCAACCAAACTTGTGCTTTGCTCAGGGAGCAGGTTCCGTGTGCGACTCATCAGGTACACAACGCAGGAGGCGGCGGCGGCGGCCACCGGTGGTGGTGGCTCAGAGCGGGCCGCCGTGCGCGCGCGAGCGTCGCGTCGGCACGCCCGCCGTGCGCGGGGCGGCGCGCCGTGCGTTGTGGGTGCGAGGCACAAATGAAAATAGAGAGGAGAGGGAAAGAGAGGGAGGGAGGGAGGGGAGGGTCAAGCAAACCTTGAGCCCTCATCGTCCGTGTGCGTCAAGCCTTCCGCACCCCGGCCATCGTGTGGTGGTTGGCCGGTGGTGCTGGTTGTGGAATGGTGGTGGTGGTACAAGCACATACACGACCAGGGGAGGAGGCCGAAGCCGCCGCCGCCGCCATCGCCGCCGTCATCACTGGTGGCTACCGCGGCCGTTGGCGACGGCCGCTTCGCAGGCGTCGGCGCGCGCGCGCTCCTGCTCGAGCTGCGCGCGCGCCGCGAGCAGCTCCTGGCGCATGGTGCTGAGCTGCAGCTCCATGGCGCGCACCTCCTCCGACTGCACCATTTGCAGCACGGCGCGCTCGACGGCGGGGTCGCACGTGACGGCGAGAAGCGGCGAGGCGGGCTGTTGCGCCGCCGCCAGCTCGCGGTGCACGCGCTCGAGCCGGAGGCGCTGCTGCATGCGCAGCACGCGCTCCTCGCGGAGTTGCTTGCTGAGGTTGGCGTTGGTGTGGCGCAGCGCGCGCGCCATGCAGGCCATGCTGGCCGCCTCGGCCGCCTCGCGCTGCGCCACGCGCGTCGCTTCGCACAGCGCCGCCTCCATCTGGAGCACCACCTGCAGCGTCAGCACGAGCAGCAGCGCAGCAAGGTGTGAGGGTGCTGGCGATGATCGCGTGATGGGATGCTTGCGGGCCGCATACGGACCTTGGACTTCTCATCGCTCGCGGACGGCGCGGGTTGAGCGGCCACGGGCGCCGCCGGGGCCTCTGGGGCCTGCGCGCGGTCCTTTTGCGTGGTCCTGGCGGAGCTCAGGTCCTGCGATTCGGCCGTGGGGGCAGGTCGCAAAGGGAGGTGAGCTGGCAAATGATCAGAAGGGACTGTGGGGGGGAGCAGAGCAGAGCGCCATCAGCGAGCCGCGCCATCAGCGAGCTGCTCACCTGCCAGCTCTTGACCAGGAAGCCCACGCCCAGCGAGTGCACGAGCAGCTGCGGCAGGAGCTGCGCCTTGGGCGCAAAGGTGGCCGCGTTCACGGCGAGCAGGGAGAGCGCGCCCAGCATCGAGAGCGTGGTGCCCTGCTGCTGGGGCGGCGCCGCGACGCGCCTCTGGTGGTCCTGCTGGATGAGGGCCGCGCGCACTTGAGGTGCCACGGTGGCGCGCCCAGATGGTGCCCGCTGGGGTGGACGGGCTGGTCTCGCCCCTGCTGCGCGCCACCTGGGGGGCAGCATCGCGGCGCCCTGCTGCAGCCGCGACGCGCCGCATTGCCTTCCTTGCTGCATCTGCATTCCCGCTGCGCTTGAGCGTGCCGCCGTGGCGTAGGAGGTTCCCTTTGTTTGCGGTCCTCGCGGGCGGCCACAACTTTCTGGAGCCTGGGCGCGCAGGGGGCGCGGGCGCGAGGGCGGCGAGCGTCGCGCTGTGTGTGCGGGCGTGCTGTACTGCGAGGCGCGGCCGCTGCTCTGTGCGCTGAGTGTGGGATGCACACTGGACGCACAACACAAAAGCGCGGGGTGCGCCCTGGTGGCTCGCATGGGCCACGGCAGCAGCAAAAGCGCGGGGGGGCGGGGGGCGGGGAAGGTGGGGAGGCGTCGCACTTGCGGGCGGCCACGCTTTTTGTGACCCCCCATCTGCACCTGTTGTCCTCGTGCCAGCGCCAGCGGTCCGCCGTGTGGCCCGGGGGGCCGTACATCGCGATGCCGCAGGCCGCCCCCACCGCCATCAAGCTCCCTCCCAGTGGAGCATCCCCGCGTCGCCTGCTCGATCATGAACGCGCGCGGAACTGCCATCACGTGCTCTCGGCCGTGATCAGCAGCACAGTGGCTCACGAGTGACCACGGTCCGTTGACCAACGGGTGCACCCGAGCTCACGCCATGCAGGAGGAGGGGAGGAGGTGCCCACGGAGAGCGGTGTGGGAGAGGCCCGCATGGCTCAGGGCTCGGCAAAAAGTGCTGCCACGTCACGCTGCGCGGCCACGTCCTCCAAAGCCCCAGGCCTGCCAGCGTGTTGCAGCGCACTCGAGACGCAGCGTGAGACAGCCATGGCTTCCTCGCTGCACTGCCCGGCGGGCGCGTCCTGCTCGCCCTCCTCGTCCACACGCTGCTCCGCACCACGGCACGGCAGAGCGCCAGCTGCCGCGCTCCCGCACGCCGGCAGCAAGTGCCCATCAGCAGCAGCAGCGCTTGGGAGAGCAACGAGTGATCCGCAGCTCGCCCGCGCCGCGCCGCTCCCCCCTCGCTCGCGAGTGCGGACCTGCTTGGCGCCCCCAGGCGGCCCCGATAACATTGGCGACTCGGAGCTCAAGACGCTGCACGCTGAGCTGATTCGAGAGGTGCGCGCGCTTGGCGCTCGCGGGCTCGATGCCGCCTGGGTGGCACGGGCGACGAGGTAATCGATGGCGCTCGTCGGCCACTCTCTCGCAGATTGAGGAGCGCAAGCGCTCGCAGCAGGCGCTGCTCGCGAAGCTCAACAAGCTCAGCGAGGCGGAGACGGCGCTGAGGGTGAGTGCTCCGGCACCGCAAAGCTTCGCGAACCACGCCCCCGCGCTGGGGAAGCAGCAGCGCGACGCGCCAGCGAGGAGGGGTGTGGTGCACGCTACTGCAAGGCCACGGCGTCGAACAAGGGGGTGGCCGCACCGCCTCGTGCACTCTCGCCGCAATGCACATCTGTGCGGATGGAGGCTGCTGCAGCCTGGCGATCGATCCAGCACGCGTGCCGGGGCCGCACAGGCTCACAGCAGCAGCGTGCGTGCCGTGTGCCATGTGCTCCACCACAGCTGCGTGCTCTGTGCTGGCCTCGGCGCCTGCCACACACGCTTTCCACACGAGCGGCTGCTGACGCCCCGCCTCATCTCGCTCGCTTTTCTTGCACGCCCGCAGCAGCACCAACAGCAGCAGCAGCAGCAGCAGCAACAACAGCAACAACTGCAGCAGCAACAGCAGCAGCAGCAGCAGCCCGTGCTGGCCCAGGTCGGCGCCCGCGTCGCCGCGCCCGTGGCGGCAGCGCCCGTCGCCGCGCCGCAGCCGCTCTTCTCCTCGGTCTACAACCCGCCCTCGTACGTGCCCGCCGGCACGCCGCCCTCACAGTACCCCCAGCCGCCGCCCATCAGCATCGAGCCGGACGTGCCGTCGCCCATCGGCGCGCCGCCAGAGCCGCCGCCGCCGCTGGCGGGCACCAACGTCATGAACGTGGTCATGGTGGGCGCCGAGTGCGCGCCCTGGTCCAAGACAGGTGCGCGGCGGGGTGGCGCTTGCGCTTGGTGGCGCTGGGGAGGCAGGGGAGGTGCGGGGGCTCTTGTCCAGACAGGTGCGGGGCGGCGCATGTTTGGTGGTGGGTGCGTCACGGGCGCCGTGGCAGCGAGGCGAGGCGTGTGCTGTCGAGGTGCCTGGGTGGCACGCTGGCGGCGGCTGGTGCGGGCAGCACGCCCAGGTGGGGCCCCTCCGCAGCCGCAAACGCCCTCATGCATTCGGGGCGGTTCCGTCGCCGCTGGCGGCGGTGGCATGGCGGTGCCGGAGGCGGCCCCAACGCATGGCCTTGGGGGGCCTTCCTGCATGGCCTTGTGTGTGCAAGCGGGCTGGGCGGGGCCGAAGCCCGCAACCGGGCATATCACATGTCCCACGGCGCAAAGCTCACGGGCATGTGTGTGCCTTGACGCGCGCGTGAGTGCAGGCGGGCTGGGCGACGTGATGGCGGCGCTGCCGAAGGCGCTGGCGCGGCGCGGGCACCGCGTCATGGCGGTGGCGCCCCGCTACGCGAACTACCCCGACGC
>VFQP010005233.1_pt1 | contig 11481 bp, 13 predicted proteins | sample 3512351 | NCBI WGS metagenome assembly VFQP01 (sample SAMN10412372, study PRJNA504923) | tailings metagenome | isolation source: Relicate 1 Philex TSF1 revegetated site | place: Philippines: Tuba, Benguet | collected 2017-08-29
GCTGCTTGAGCTTCCATTTGTTGGGCTGAAAAACCTGGCTGAAGCCCCAGGCGCTGCGCTTGAACTTGGACGACCCGCCTGCGTGCGCATGGAGGCGGTGGGCGCCGCTAACCGACAGGCGGCGTGCACGGAACGAGCCCCACCAGCCCCCGGGGCCGTGCGCCGCACCTGCCACCAGGTCCAGCACCTCGACCACGTCCACGTCGGAGCCGTCAGCGCTCTGGGGCTCGCCGCCGTCCGCCGTGCGCAGCGCCACCTCGCACCCTTTGCACACCGCAAGCACGCACCCAGGCCTCAGGGACTTGAGCCGCCCCGGCTCAGCCTGCTCATGGCGCTGCGCGTACCCTGCAGCCCCCCGAATCGCACACGCCTCACCTCGCGGCACCTTGCACACCAGCCCCACGGGCGCGCAGGAGCCGATGTCGTACTCGACCAGCAAGCCGCTCTGCCCAGGGGATGAGCGGGGCAGCAAGCGGGCGCGCCAATATCAAGACGTGCGCTTGGGCCAAAACCACAAACACACTTTGCGACTTCAAGCGCATAGCTGCAGGCGCGCACACACCCACTGCTGCGACCCACCTGCAGCGCCAGGATGGTGCGTCCTCCGACGGGGAACCACTGCGCCGGCTGCGCGCTCTTGCGCGTGACGCGCGCGCCCTCCTTGCTGCCCACGGTGCACTCGACCTCGCTGCGCAGCCAGCCCGCCGGCCCGCCGCCCGCCGGCGTGAGCAGCGCCTCGCCGGGCGTCACCACGCTGGGGCTCGACAGGTCGTCCCACCGGTGCACCAGGTCCAGGCGCAGCGGGGGCCAGGGCGACGCGCGGCCGCTGCTGGGGGCGGGGGCGGGGGCTTCGCCCGCGGCCTCCAGCCCCTGGCCGCCCGGCGGGTGCGCCGTCGGGACGTCGGACTCTGGCCCGTGGTCAATGGTGAAGACCCGGAAGCCCTGGCTGTCCGCTGCGGTGGTGCACGGGTGAGTGGGAAAAAGCGGGCAGGGCGTGTGTGAGGAGGAGCCAGGCGGGCGCGCCTTTTTGCTCGCCGCGGGCAGCGCCACCCCCCCGAGAGGCCCGCACCCGAGAGCAGGCGGCTCTGCCGGTGCCCGTCTCGGTTGCAGGCGCCGATGACGCCCGTCTGGACAAAGGCGCAGCTGCCCACCACAGAGATGGAGTCCTGCGCACGCTGGTGCAAGGCGCGGCACTGGCGTGAGCGCTGGGCCCAGGGCGTCTTCACTGTGAGGACGCGGGCCCACACACAGCAACTCACGCTGTAGTTCTGGCTGAGGTGGAAGTGGCCCGAGAACCAGAGGCGGATGTTGGGGTAGCGCTGCACCAGCTGGATGAAGCGCTCAGGCCTGGAGGAGGAGGAAGGTGTGTGCGTGCGTGTGAAGCAGAAACAGGACCAGGTGTGGAGAGGGTTACACAAGGCGCAGGTGCCGCGTCCACGCCATGCCTGTGCGCCGCGCACCTGTCCGAGTGGCAGAGCCAGGCGCACCGGTTCTTGACGTGCACCTCTTGGATCACCTGCGCAGAGCAGGCAGGCAGGCAGGGAGGGAGGGAGGAGGGGGGGCGCAATGATGAGAGCGAGTGCGCGTGCACTGAGGTACGCGGCCGAGCACAGAAGCACGCTCGCATGCAGCAGCCCCCGAGCCATCAGACTCGTGTGAAGCAGGCCGCAAGGAAGGGGCGCGGCTCACTGCGGGACGCCTGGCCTGCAGGACAGGTGCTGGCAGAGGTGCTCGGTCCACCACCCACCCCAGTGCCACCCGCAGTCAGTTCACCTTGAGGCCGCAGCCCTGGGGCGGCGCGTGCGTGAAGACCACCACCTGCCGCTGCTGCTGCGCCAGCGTCTCCAGCGTCTGCTCGAACCACCGCATCTGCTGCTCGTCCACGTGCACCTGCGCAGCACGCACGTGCGTCGGCTTGCGCATGGCGCTGCTGCACCCCTCCAGCCGCCTGCTGGACCGTGCCCCTCCCCCACCAACAAGTTCACACCTCATGGTGGCTGTAGTCGTTGGAGCGGTAGCGCGTGGTGGACAGGCCGATGGCCACAAAGGGCCCCAGGTCCGCCGCCCTGGCACAAAGGACGCCACCACCATCACGCAACACGGCACAGCTGTTCGTGTATCGGCTGCCGGAGGGCAGCACAGCGTCCAGGCGCGCGCCAGAGCGGGGCCGCGCACCAGTAGTGCGGCTGCCCCCACACGTGGTGCCAGGCCGCCAGGTTGTCCTCGTCCGTCTCAAACTCCTCACCTGCACGCACGAGTGAGGGGTGAGCACCCTCCACAGTGCCTGCAGCAGCCACCGGCGACCCCCCACCCCACCCTCATCACCACCACACACGCGCATGGCACCTTCCAGATCGTGGTTGCCCAGCACCAGCGCGTAGGGCGTGCCAAAGCCAGACAGGAAGTCCCTGCGCGCGCTCGTTCCCGCAGGGGTCGGCAGGTGTGCAGCGAGCAGGGCCGATGGGGCCGAGGAGCCCAGCGTGCCTTGCGCCCAAATGAGACTTCACCTGGCGTACTCGAAGCAGCTGGCGGACCCTGAGCGGTGCTTGCCGTGGCCCAGGTCCCCCAGCTGCACCACGCGCGACCCTGTGGGCGTGGGGGGCCGAGCGCACGGCCGGAGCGCAGCTGCTTGCACGGAGCAGGTGCGGGGCGCGTGGGCCCTGCCGTCCCCCACCATCGGGTGCCAGGGCCACACCTGGGAGCGCCTGCCCGGTCCGGGCGTCGCACAGGTGCGAGCGCATCTGCGCCCGCGCGTCGTGGAAGAGGTGCATCTGCTCGGGCGCCAGGTGCAGGTCGCCCAGGATGGCCAGCTGCACCTTGGAGGATGGGCCCAGCCTGTGGATGTAGACAGGAGCATGGCCGCACCAAGCGGGTGCTCACCGACTCGAGACGAGGGGTGGCGGCCTCGCTCTCCAGCGCCCTGCTCACCCTGCACCAAAGCCCGTGCCGCTCGCGCCGTGCTTCAGGACGATGTCTGGGATGCTGGAGCCGTTGCTGGCGATGCTCGGGCGCCTGACGGAGCGCACGGGCGCCCGCGATGCATGCTGGTGCCAGGCTCTCCTCCTTGCGGAAGGAGAAGGAGCTGACGCTGATGGCGATGCGCGCATTTTCTTCCCCCACGCAGGCTGAGCAGGAAGCGCTCCTCTTCCTCTTCGCTCCACCCTCGAGGGCACTGCTCCTGTGGAAGATCGATATCGAGCGTGTCCGAGCAATTTGCACGAGCCGAAATCACAGCGAATAAAAGAATGGACCGCCCGCGGCCTGGCGCGGGGGAGGGGGGAGAGTCCTGCAGAGGAGCGATTCGCAAGCTTTCCGGCAGCAGCTCACGCCAGCTTGCTGGCCGTGCTGGGGCTGGAGGCGCCGTTGGTGTGGCTGAGCGCTGCGGAGGCCTGGGACGCCGCCGTTGCCTTGACCACGTTGTAGCCGGCAAAGCCCACCAGCGAGATGATGTAGCCGCCCAGCTGCAGCTGGCTCACCTGCGGCAGCAGCAGGGCACGCGCAACGTGTGGCACGCGGCGTGTGCGGAGGGGCGTCAAGGCGGCCCGCCTGGAATCTCAAGCTGGGGGGGGCCGCTTACGTGCTCTCGGAGGAAGATGACGCCCACCACCACCAGGGCCGCGTCCTTAACGGTCCCCAGCACCTGCGGCAGCGCAGAGCACGCGCGGGCCCCACAGGGCAGGTTGGCCACGGATGGTCTGTGCCCGCCCCTGGGCGTCACAATCGCGCCGCGCGCACCTTGAGCGTCAGGCTGCTGGCGCGCTTGATGACTACGATGGCCAGCATGTTGACGGCGAACCCCGCGCACGCCGACACCTGCCACGCGGCACGGCGACGCTATGGGTGGGCGGGCGCATGACGCGTGCGCTCTGCGGGATGCACCACCTCTGGCGCGCTGGGAGGTGCGGCCGCCTCACCAGGAAGGGCGCGGGCTGCTCCAGGATGCGCACGAAGGCGCGCTGCTGCCAGAGCGTGGTCCACTCCCACAGCACGGCCTGGGCCAGCAGCCACGCCATGCACGCGCTGCTTATGTACATGAGCCCCTCCATGGGGTGCAGCTCGCCGCCCTTGGGGTCCTGCAGGCAGGGCGTGAGGGAGTGCGGCAAGGGGGTGGGAGGTTGGGGGGCACGCGCCCCTCCTGCACCCCGCATCGCTTGCGCCTGGGCCACCCCTGACCTCCGTCCAGCCCGGCACCCAACTGGCCTACTCACCATGAGGAACTGCATGAGCACCAGGCGCAGCGACTCTGCCACCACGCTGGTGAGCATGGAGGTGAGGCCCACCAGGCTCACGCGCAGCTCGCCGTAGCCCGCCAGGCACACGCCCAGGCAGATGACGCACACCGACACAATCAGCCTGCGGGCGGTGGGGTGGGGTGGGGATGGGGTGGGGTTGGAGACGGGCAGGCGCACGACATGATGGGTCGTGATGCTGCCCATGGCGACGCCCTCCTCGTGCCCACAGCCGGTGCGTGCGGCCCCGCAGGCCCCCCTTGGGCGCCGCCCTCCCCCCGACACAGCAGCAGCAGCAGCAGCAGGGCGCACCGGGACGTGGGCCTCTCTAGCCGGAACGCAAACAGCAAGAGCATGGTCACCACGGGCGTCGAGGCCTTGAGCATCTGTACGAATGCTAGCGTCAGGTAGAGGAACGAGAGGTTGCCTGCGTGCGCGCGCGAAGAGGAGCACACAGGGAGGCAGTGTGTGCGCAGCTTGAGGCCTTCTGGTGGAGCCATCTCTGGCAAGCAGGTGATCACATAACCAACCGCACCGTCGCCTGCGCACGCGGCACGGGTGCGGTGCCACCCCAACGCCCGCTACGGGCGGTGAGGCGGGACGCTGGGCAGGGGCTGCCCCCCATAGCCACCCCAAGTCGCCTGCGGAGCCCTCCGGGTGAGACACAGGAGGGAGGGCCACCCGCCAGCCCTCCTGCCACCCTCAGGCCCCTAGAGGGGGAAACGCTGTGCATCCCGGAGCCAAGCAAGGCATGCCGTGGGTGCCACTCGTGCGGCTGCCAGCAAACTCGGCCCCCAACACACAAAGGAGAAGAGCGCCCCGTGCTGTGGCGCACCTGTGAGGAAGGCCACTGCCATGAAGAAGCCGCAGGGCATGACGTGCGTGAGGTAGTAGCTGAGCGTGACGCCTCTCCGGCTGCTGCTGGGGAGCCACAGGTGCACGCCCGCCGCGCTGGCCAGCGTGGTGATGAGGAGGCCCAGCCACGTGATGGTCACGGGGAAAGGAAAGGACAGGTCCACCTGCACATGAGGCAGGGGCGTCAACACCCAGACCCAGGCGCGGTGAGCAGGCGAGGAGGACGCACCTCCCTCGCGCGATCGCGAGTCCCACATGGAACTCCCACAACTCACCAGGATGTGCTTGTTGATGACGATGGCGCAGCCGCTGGCGCCCATGTAGAGCAGCGCGATGGCCGCCGTGATGGACCACTGCACCACGCGCGTGCTGGGCCCGGCGCCGCCGCTGGCAGCACCGCCGCCAAAGGACGCAGGCAGCGCCACCGTGAGCGCCGCTGACTGTGCTGACGACTGCCCTGACGCCTTGCTGTCCTGGGCAGGTGCGCCACCATTGCCCGCGCCCGAGGTGGGGCCTCCTCGCTGCCCCACGCCCGAGAGCAGCGGCTGCGTCTCCGCTGCAGCGGTCGCGGTGCTGCTGAGGCTCAGGTTGCTGCCTCGCCCGGGCCGCAAGAGCCCCTCGGCGAACGGGTGCAGGTGGCCTCCGCCAGGCCGGGGCGACTCGCGGTGCCCCTGCTTGCCGAGCAGCAGCGGGCCATCGTCCATGCCGCCGCCGCCGCCGCTCCGCTCTGGCGAATTGGTGGTGCTGGCGGTGCCGCTGGCGCTGGTCGTGCTGACGACCACCGCGACCGACGCCAGCCTGCAGCTCTGAGCGCGGCGCTCAACGGCTGCAGGACGGGCAGGCTGCCGGCAAGGCAAGTCAAGCTGCTGCTGCTTTTCTGCACATTGTGCTCTCCATCACGTTGATCACGTTTGCAGAGGTGCGGTGGGGCGTGAAGGGGCCCCCTCGCGCAGCGCGCCTGACGCGTCGCCGAATTCGTGCGCCCAGCGGCGCAACAGCTTCATCATCATCGGTGCCTCCGGCAGCGCAGGGGGTACGCCTGCGCGTGGAGCGTGAAGAGGAATGAGAGGGCTCAACTAGCAGCTTTGCACAAGTGTGCGTGGGGAACGCCAGGCTCATCACCACGCACGCGCCTGGGAGAGCAGGTGCGCGGTGGCCACGCTGCCCATAAAGTCGGTCACCCGGATGCCGGACAGCGGCCGCCGCACGCCCGGCGTGACGAGCAGCCCCACGTGGCTCTCCATCATGTCGTAGCTGCGCGCACAGGGAAAAGGTGGGGGGATGGGCACGCTCGGAACACCAGCGAATGGCGCCGGGCCACCACTGACATTACGCCGGAGAGGGCCGCCCCCTCCCGTGCACACGCGGCCATGATGAGCAATCATCCCCAGTGGCGCTACCGACCTGTAAATGTCCATCATGTCCTGCAGCGTGGCCCTGCTCTCGCCCGTCAGCGCGTCGGCAAAGTGCAGCGTCAGGTGCGTGAAGCGGTCAATCACCGACTGGCCCAGCGAGTAGTCGTTCTTGTACGCAAAGCTGTTTTCGTCTGCGGCGCACGACGGATGATTGGACAGGTTTCAGGTCGCCCTGTGCTTGCCGCGCAACAAGACCACGCAGAGCGTGCAGCCAAGGGTGCTGCTACGCACCCTTGATGCTGCTGCCCACGGCGATGACGCCCGGCGCCTGGATGCGCTGCACCTGCGTGAAGGCCTCGCAGCTCTCCACCATGATGAACATCTGCCCGTACCTGCGTCGGGCAAGACGCGCATTCCTGGGCGAGCATCCTGCGTGGTCACTGCCTGCTTGCCAGCTCCTCCCCCCCCGCTCCGCCCCAACAGTGCAAAAGCAGAAGAGCACCTGCCCGCACCTCTGCTTCTCCGCCATTTGCGCCACTGCGTCGGCCAGGTCCTGCGCCATGAGCTGCGACGTGTCCTGGAACTTTAGGAACTCGTCGCCGCCGTGCCCCGTCAGGTACACCTGCAGAGGGCGCGCTCATCGCGTGGGACCGTGGGTACGGTCGCGGCAGCGCAGCGCACACGCGCGGCGGAATGGGGCGTGCCCCCAGCTCACCACCCGCTCACCACCAGGTTGCTGCCGCTGTCGCTCATGAGCCGTTTGTTCCTGGGCACGGCCGCGTCGTGCCGGCCTGCAAACACCCAGCAGCAACTTGGCGTGCGCGACTTGGCGAAGCTTGCCGGGGCACAAGGCTTCCCGCAGCACCGCCAACGGAGCGCAGTCAAGCACGCGTGCCCCTCTGCGCCAAGTCTGCGGCCCTCCACACAGCCAGCTTTCACGGCCCTGCGCGCTGCGCTGCGCTGACGCGATGGAGGCGGCTCCCCTCCCAGCCAGGCAGCGGGTGCTAAACACATTTCCCACCCAGGGGCGCCCACACCCGTGAACAAGCAGAGACGCGCGGCAAGGAATCGTGCGCGCGGCTTGGTGAAGCGTGCCGGGACAGGAGGCAATGTAGCCCGCAGCGCTGCCATTGTGAGGGCAACGAGCGAGCGTGCCGCTCTGCGCCGGGCCTGTGGGCCCCCACGCCGCCAGCCCTTCCTGAAGCGATGCAGGCTGCTCCCCGCCCTCACAGCCAACGGCTGCTGCACACGCACTCCACACCCGCTGCCGCGTGCACCCGTGAGCAAGAGCACCCATGAGGCACGGGCACCCGTGAGCAAGCAAAGCGTGGGCGTGAGCATGAACAAGCAAGGGCGCGCGGCAAGGAATTGTGCGCGCGGCTTGAAGAAGCGTGCCGGGACAGGAGAAGCGTGCCGGGACAGGAGAGAGATCGAAGCTCGCAGCACAGGTAACGGACAAACCTGCGGCGCCGGGCTTGCCCCCCCCACGCCGCCAGCCCTTCACGCTGCGCTGCTCCGACGCGATGCAGGCTGTTTCCAGCCAGCGGGTGCCGCTCCACGGGCTCCCCACCCGCTGCTGCCCCGCCTCGCACCCGTGAGCACGCGCAGCAGGTTGTCCACGGTGACCTCGTAGCCGCGGTAGTCCACCTCCACCTCGTCGCCGTACACGTTGGTGGCGTGGCTCTCGTTGCTGAAGAGCGTGCCCTTGAACGGGTTGCGCGGGTTGCACGCGTGGTCGTCCGAGAGCATCAGGATGATGTTGCTGTCGGGGAAGCCCAGCCGCCGCAGGATGCGGTACATGGACATGACGTTGGCCGAGTGCCGGTAGTTCAGCCAGTAGCGCGAGGTGGACACCAGCACCGCCCAGTTGCTGCTGCGCTCCTGCTGAGGCTGTTGGTGGCGCTGGGGACGCGACGCTGCCTGCGGCGCCGCTGACCCCGCGCAGGGTCCCAGGGCCGTCACAGCGACGATGGTGGCCAGCGCCAGCGCCTGCTGCCACCCTCCAGCACCACCAGGAGCTGCGGGCCGGCGCGGCAGAGCTCCATTGTGGCGGCGTGCGGCCTCAGAAGTGCTGCCAGCGGCCTGCTCGGCGCCAGCCACGGCCATCGTGAGTTGACGATGGGTGCAGCTGGCGCTGCTGCAGGCACTGATCGTCGTTGCGCAGCGCGTGCACCTGTGGCGCCTGCATGCCGAGGGTTGGAGATCGTGAGAACAGCACGCGCCGCGCAACAAGGCCGAGAGCAGAGGTGCATCAAGCCCACAGCCGCACAAGCGTCCTTCCTCGATCCCCTCGCGTGGATGTCTGCGGACGCTCCAGCGGTCGCTGGGCTCAGCAAGACGCCCGCAGAGTTCCTCAAGGTGCAGGCTTGAGGCTGCAGTGCATCAGCGCAGTAGCAGCATCATGCTGCACTCGCAATGCCATGCAACACGTGTCAGGCTGCAGCCATGCCTTGGCGCCGCCACGCGACGCAGGCGATCAAGGGCAAGCCGGTGCTGGTCAAGCTCAACTCGGGCGTGGCGTACAAGGGCGTGCTCGCGTGCCTGGACGGCTACATGAACATCGCCATGGAGCAGACAGAGGTGCGTGCAGCGACGCCGACGCGATGCGCACACCTGTGGCACCTGTGGCTCGAGAGGGGCCCTGCGCCGACCCCTCTCCAAGGCCTGAGGGCGGCGGGAAGGCTGGCGGGTGACCTTCCCTGGGTGGTTTCCCATTCGCGCTCCGAGGAAACGCGCTCCGGCGCAACGGGTGGCCGCACAGCAGCGTGATGCGTGCAGACGATGAGCTACGCGTGGAGCTTCTGCCTGTCTGGTGCTCGGTGCACCGTCGCTTGGCCTTGTTGGGTTGAGGGGGGTGGCCCCAAGGCAGGCAAACAGGATGAAGCACGCCTCCGAGGCTCCAAACCAGCTGCACCACGCTTGAGAAGCACCACACATTGCATCTGCCGCTTCATCCCTTCCTCAGTGTCCACGCTTCTGCCCGGAGGCACCCCACACACGCCTCCGAACCCAACCCCAAACCTAGGCGCCATCGAGCCGAGCCTTTGCGCGCCGACGCTGCTGTACACGTCAGAGGCGCCGTGGTGTGCTCAGAGCGCCGCAAAGCGCAGCCTTTCGCCCGCGCGGTGCGAAGAAACGTCGGAGCCGGAGCCCGGAGCGCGAATGGGAAACCACTCCCTCAGTGTCTCAACCCCGGGCCTCCGCAGGGGGGCCAGCCCTTGCCCGGCGGGCGTCTCACCTCACTGCGTGTGTGGCTGGGGCGAGTACGCGCCCCCTGCCCCCGTGCGGCCGTGCGCGATGTGATGCTCAGCACACCTGCCGCCCTTGTGCGCTCACGCGGCTCCCTTGCTGCAGGAGTTTGTGAACGGGCAGCTCAAGAACAAGTACGGGGACGCCTTTATCCGCGGCAACAACGGTGAGGCGGGTGGCGGTGCTGAGCAGTGAGCGCACGCACTGGACTAGTAGTGGCCTCCACACATGGGCGGTGGGGCGGTTGGGGGGTGTCCCTCCCTCAGCGTCTCACCCTGGGGCCTCCGGCGTGCGACTCAGGGTCGCTGGGGGCCAGCCCTTGCCCAGCATTACACGTCACCGCCCGTAGGCGTTGGGGTGGCTGGGGTTAGCCAGTGTGGCGGTCTAGCCGAGTGGCGCTTGCGCAACCGAACTGCGGTTTGTGATGCGATCATCTGCTGCCAGAGAGCCTGCTGCCGCTTGCCCTCCTGCTCCCTGTGTGCTCGCAGTGCTGTACATCTCTACCGTCCCGAGTAAATGATTTGGCGCCCAGCGCGCTGACTCTGCTCCTCCTGCTGCTCCTGCTGCTGTTGCAACCGTCGGCCCGTGCACCGGTGGCGGACGAGTGTGTGGGCGCAGACTGGGATCCAGTGCGCGGGCGGCGTGTTGGAACCCCGTCTGCGCGGGGCGGGGCAGCGCGTGAGAGCCTCAGCCCCGCTGCGCCCATCGCAGCAGCACCTCGTGATGGCGACTTCCAGGGGCTGGCGCTGCCACCGCCGCTGCTGCTGCTGGGGCAAACGTCAGGGCTCTCTCTTTCCGCGGGGCGTATCTCCGTGTTGCAGCACACGCAGCGATCGCCCACTCGGCACCAATTCACACAGCAAATGCTCTCGGTTCTCTCTGCGCTCCCATCATTCTCTCTCTGGACTCCCGGGGAGCACCCATTGTCTCGTTGGGCAATGTGGTGGGCCTCGCAGCCTGACAACAAGCAAAGCAAAGCAAGGAAGCAAAACAGCACCTGGCACGGGGCCACTGCACTCCCAGGGGCACCGTCACAGGAGGCACACGCCAGTGCGCATTTAAGGCCCAAAATACGATGGGCCGCGCACGAGGAGGGGGGATCTGGCCAGGGCGGCAGCACACGCACCATCATCTGCCGTTCTTGGCGCGTGCATGCCAGGCCACCTCCCCAGACACAATATGTGCACCTCTCACCATCACGACGGCGACGACGACGACAACAGGAAAAAGAGAGGGTGTGCGTCGCCCACCACACCCCACATCCTCCGCCCACCCATCCAGACAGCAGCGCTGCGCGTTTAAAAAGAATTGGCGCCAAGCGTGGTCCTCCATCCCTCGCTCCACACTCTTCCCTTCACTCCCTACACACTGCGAGCGCGCCTGCCCGCGTCAAGAACCACCACCACCTCCACCGCCATCACGCTCACTGCGACGACGTCGCCAGCTGCGGCTGCGCCTCGGCCTGCTTCTGCTCGGCCGCGTAGGACTCGTAGTTGGCAATGGCGTTGCGCGTGCCCTCGACCGCCAGGAAGATGGCGGCGTTGACGGGGATGGCGCGGTACATTGCGGCGCTGAAGCCGCGCCACAGGCCCTTTTGCCCCTCCACCGCCACCGACTGCGATGAGAGCAAACAGGTGGTGAGGCAGCGGCACCGGTGAGCGAGGGGCGCAGACGTCGTGTCGGGCGTGCGAAAAGGGCAAGGAGCCGCCACCAGCAGCAGCCAGCCCAGCCCAGCACACACCTGCTTGTAGCAGTCGTAGGTGCTCTTGTACTGGGGGTTGGAGAGCGAGTCG
>VFQP010005234.1_pt1 | contig 11478 bp, 9 predicted proteins | sample 3512351 | NCBI WGS metagenome assembly VFQP01 (sample SAMN10412372, study PRJNA504923) | tailings metagenome | isolation source: Relicate 1 Philex TSF1 revegetated site | place: Philippines: Tuba, Benguet | collected 2017-08-29
CCACGCTGTCGGCGTTCTGGATCCTGAGCCTGAACTCGTGGATGCAGACGCCCGCCGGCTTCGAAATCGTCAACGGCGAATTCGTGCCGACCGACTGGCTCGCCATCGTCTTCAATCCTTCATTCCCCTACCGCCTGGCGCACAAGCTGCTGGCTTCGGCACTGACGGCTTCGTTCCTGATTGCCGGCCTGTGCGCCTGGCAACTGATCAAGGGCACGGCCACGCGGGGCACGCACAAGGCACTTCGCACGGCCGCCTTCGCCGCGATCATCGTGGCGCCGCTACAGATCTTCGTGGGCGATCTGCACGGCCTGAACACGCTGGAGCACCAGCCGGCCAAGATCGCCGCCATGGAAGGCATCTGGGAGACCGAGAAAGGCGCGCCACTCACGCTGTTCGGCATTCCGGATGAAGACGCCGGCACCACGCACTTCGCCGTGAAGATCCCCAATCTCGCGAGCCTGATCCTCACGCACGAATGGGACGGCGAGGTGAAAGGCATCGCCGACTTCCCCGACACGCATCCCCCCGTGGCGCCGGTGTTCTACGCCTTCCGCGTGATGGTGGGCATGGGCACGCTGATGCTGCTGGTGGCGCTGTGGAGCGCCTGGAAGCTGTGGCCGCAGCGCCGCGCCGAGAAGACCACGCTGCCGCGCCCCCTGCTGTGGACGCTGGCCGGCATGACCTTCTCGGGCTGGCTGGCCACGCTGGCTGGCTGGTACGTCACCGAAATCGGTCGCCAGCCCTTCATCGTCTACGGCGCGCTGCGCACCGCCGACGTGGCCACGCAGATCGCACCGCCCTACGTCGCCGTCACGCTCACCGCCTACCTCATCGTCTACGGTCTGCTGCTGGTCACCTACGTGGGCGTGCTCAAGCACATGGCCGAAAACCCGGTGAAGCCGGCCCCGGAGGCGCCCCAGGGCGAACTCGGCAAGGCAGGAGTCTGACCATGACCTGGGCCGAATTCCTTCCCCTGTTCTTCATGGCCGTGATGGGCCTGACCCTGCTGGCCTACGTGGTACTCGACGGCTACGACCTGGGCGTGGGCCTGCTGCTGCCGCTGGGCACCGAGGCCCAGAAAGACACCATGATCGCCAGCATCGGCCCTTTCTGGGACGCCAACGAGACCTGGCTGGTGCTGGGCGTGGGCGTGTTGCTGGTGGCCTTCCCCAAGGCGCACGGCATGGTGCTGCAGGCGCTGTACCTGCCGGCGGCCATCATGCTCATCGGCCTCATCCTGCGCGGCGTCGCGTTCGACTTCCGCGTCAAGGCGCCGATTCAATACAAGGCGTTCTGGAACGGCGCCTTCTTCACCGGCTCGCTGGTGGCCAGCATGGCGCAGGGCTGGATGCTGGGCAGCTACATCACCGGCTTCGACAACGGCGGCCTTGGCTGGCTGTTCAGCCTGGGCATCGCGATCACCCTGCCGGCGGCCTACACGTTGCTCGGTGCGGGCTGGTTGATCATGAAAACCGAGGGCGAATTGCAGCGCCGCGCGGTGTATTGGGCGCGGCGCGTGCTCTGGCCCATGGGCGCAGCGCTGCTGGCGATCTCGGCCGCCACGCCGCTGGTGAACGCCGCCGTGTTCGACAAATGGTTCGGCGTGCCGCAGATCTTCGCGCTGCTGCCCGTGCCCGTGATGTGCGCGGCCGCCTTCTTCGCGGTGCGCTGGGTGGTCACGCGCCCGACCGTGGTGGATGCGGGCTACGGCTGGCTGGTGTTCGTGAACACGGTGCTGATCTTCGTGCTGGCCTTCTTCGGTCTGGCCTACAGCATCTTCCCGGACATCGTGATCGGCCGCCTCGACGTGTGGCAGGCCGCCGCGGCCACCGGCTCGCTCACCGTCATCTTCATCGGCGTGGCGATCACGCTGCCGGTGATCGTGGCCTACACGATCTTCATGTACCGCGTGTTCTGGGGCAAGGCGCGGGAGTTGAGCTACAGCTGAACGGGCGCGTCAGCGGCCATTCACCACGCAGCGCTGCACCACCCGGTCATCCCCCAGCACGATCAGCGCGAACAACAACTCCTCCAGGCTGTCGGCCTGCGCCGTCTTGCGCGCCAGCAGCGGCGTGGCCTGCGGGTCGAGCACCACGAAGTCGGCCTCGCAGCCGGGCAGCAGGTTGCCGACCACACCGTCGAGCCCGAGCGCGCGAGCCGCGCCCGCGGTGTGTTGCCACCACAGTTGGCCGGGCGTGAGGCTCAGGCCGGGTTTGGTCTGGCCTTCGCGGCCGACCACGTAGGCCGCGAGCATGGTGCGAAACGGCGAGAAGCTGGTACCGCCGCCCACGTCGCTGGCCAGGCCGTAGCCCAGGCCGGCGGCGTCGGCGGCCTGATAGTCGAAGAAGCCGCTGCCCAGGAACTGGTTGCTGGTCGGGCTCACCGCCGCTGCGGCGCCGGCGCGGGCCATGTGCTCACGGTCGGCGCGGTCGAGGTGGATGCAGTGCGCGTAGATGGCGCGCTCGCGCAGCAGACCGAAGTCGTCGTAGACGCCCAGGTAGCTGCGGCTGTCAGGGAACAGCTCGGCCGCCCAGCGCACTTCGTCCAGGTTCTCGGCCACGTGCGACTGGATCCACACGCTGGGGTACTTCGAGGCCAGTTCGCCCGCGCCTCGAAGTTGCGCGGGCGTGCTGGTGGGCGCAAAGCGCGGCGTGATGGCGTAGCCGAGGCGGTCGACGCCGTGCCAACGTTGGATCAGCGCCTCGGTGTCGATCAGGCTCTGCTCGGTCTGGTCGCGAACGCCGTCGGGGCTGTGACGGTCCTGCAGCACCTTGCCGGTGATGAAGCGCAGGCCGCGCGCCTGCGCCGCTTCGAACATGGCTTGCACCGACGCCGGGTGCGAGGTGGCAAAGGTGAGCGCGGTGGTGACGCCGTTGCGCGCCAGTTCATCGAGAAAGAACTCGGCCACACCGCGCGCGTAGGACGGATCGGCGAAGCGCGCCTCGTGCGGGAAGGTGTAGTTCTCCAGCCAGGGCAGCAGGCCCGCGGCGGGCGCGCCGATCACGTCGGTCTGCGGGTAGTGGATGTGCAGGTCCACGAAGCCCGGCGCGATGAGAAAGGGGCGCATGTCTTCCACCGCCACACCGGGGTAGCGGTCGATGAGGGCGGCATGCGCCCCCGCGGCTCGCACCACAGCGCGGCCCTGGGCATCGGGGCCGATGACGAGCAGGCCGTCGACGTCGTAAAGGGGTTGGCCGTTGGTGTCGTCAAAGCGCAGCAGTCGGGCGCGGTAGGCTTTCATGGGCAGGAGCTTATCGTCGGTCGCGCGGCACGCCATATGAACGCGCCGATGGCAGCCATCCCGTTCAGCGTCCGAGCGTGCCTTGCACGCCCTCGACCAGCCAGTTCATCTCGAGGATCTGCGCGTCCGTGAGGGCCTGCCCGGACTCGATCACGACCTTGCCCGCGTTGTCGCGCACCGGCCTGCCTTTGGCGGCGGCGAACACCGGCAACTTGCCGGCGGCCATGTCGGCCTGGCGCGCATTTACCTCCTTCTGCACCGCGTCGGGCACCTTGCGGCCGAAGCCTTCGACGCGGATGAAGCCGGCGCCCACACCACCCCATACCTGCTCGCTGCGCCAAGTACCGTCCAGCACCGCCTGCACGCGGCGCGTGTAGTAGTCGCCCCAGCGGTGCGTCACGGCCACCACCTGGGCGTCGGGCGCCACGCTTCGCATGTCGGAGTGGTAGGCCACGGCCAACTTGCCGCGCTCCTGCGCGGCCACCATCACGGCCGTGCTGCCGGTGTGGAAGGCCAACACCTCGGCACCCTGGTTCATCAGCGTCATGGCCGCGTCGCGCTCGCGCGGCGGGTTGAACCACTCGCCCAGCCACACCACCTTCACCGTGGCGCGCGGGTTCACCGAGCGCATGCCCAGCGTGAAGGCGTTGATGCCCTGGATCACCTCGGGGATCGGGAAGCCCGCCACGTAACCGGCTTGCGTGGCCATGCGACCCGCGGCCACGCCCGCGAGGTAGCGGCCCTCGTAGTAGCGCGCGTTGGCGGTGGCCACGTTGGGCGCGGTCTTGTAGCCGGTGATGGACTCGAACTTCAAGTTCGGAAACTCGCGCGCCACCTTGAGCGTGGGCTCCATGTAACCGAAGCTGGGTGTGAAGATGATGTGGTTGCCCTGTTGTGCAAGGTCGCGGATCACACGCTCGGCATCGGCACCTTCGGGCACGTTCTCGACGTAGCTGGTCTGCACCTTGTCACCGAGCGTGGCCTGGACCGCCAGACGCCCGCTTTCGTGCTGGCGCACCCAGCCCGCGGCGGTGAGTGGCGCCACATAGACGAAAGCCGCCTTGACCGGCGGCGTGGCCGGCTGTTGCGCGTGGGTGATCGGAGAGAAAAACAAGGCGGCCAGTGCCGGCGCGAAGGCGCGCCAGGCCGCGAGGTTTTTGTACATGGTGTTCCTCGACATGGCTTCCGGTGAATGAAAAACGCGAGCCGGGGAAGCACCGGCTCGCGTGGGCGAGATTCTAGGCGACCAACCGGTAGGCCGTGCTGCGCCCACCGCCGGGCAGCTTCTCGATCACGCCCTGCTGCATCAGTTGCTGCAGATCGCGCAAAGCCGTATCGTTGGAGCAGCCGGTGCGCTTGGCCCAGCGCCCGGTGCTGAGTTGTCCGTCCAGGCCATCGAGCACGCGATTGAGCATGAGCACTTGCCGTTCATTGAAGGGTTGGGTGGCCCAGCGCTGCCAGAAGCGCGCCTTGCCCAGCACCAGGGCCAGGCCCTCTTGCGCATCGGCAAGCGCACGCTGCAACGCGTCCAGGAACCAGGCCAGCCAGGGCGTGACGTCCAGATCGCCGCGTTGCGTGCGCTCAAGGATCCGGTAGTAGGCCTTGCGCTCGCGCTGGATCTGCGCCGACAGGCTGTAGTAGCGTTGGGAGCCACCGTCGGCACGCGCCAGGAACAAGTCGCCCACGGCACGTGCGATGCGGCCGTTGCCGTCGTCGAACGGATGCAGCGTGACGAACCAGAGGTGGGCCAGCCCCGCCTTGATGAGCAGAGGCTCGCCGGTGTCGGCATTCGCCCAGGCGAGAAAGTTGGCGGCCTCGGCATCGAGTCGCTCGGCCGGCGGCGCCTCGAAGTGCACGCGCTGGCGCCCGAGCGGGCCGGACACCACCTGCATCGGTCCGCCGGCGTCGTTGCGCCACTGTCCGACGCGAATGGGGTGCAGCCCGCCATGGCCGGTGGGGAACAGGGCCGCGTGCCAGCCCCACAGGCGCTGCGCACTCAGGGGCTCGTGGCAGCGCAGGCTGGCGTCAAGCACCATGTCGACCACGCCATCCACATGCCGATCGGACGGCGCGAGCGCGCCGATGTCCACGCCCAGGCGGCGCGCCACCGACGAGCGCACCGAGGCGGGCTCCAGTTCCTCGCCCTCGATGGCGCTGGTCTTGAGCACGTCGTCGGTGAGCACCTGCAGGCCGGCGCGCTCGCGCTGCTCCAGCCCCACATCGGCCAGGCGGCCCAGCAGCAAGCCCTGCGTCTGGCTCACGCGGACGAGCGCGGGTGCCAGCGCCGCGAGGTCATAACGCATGGCGGGCCAGGCGCCGTCCTGCCAGATGAAGCGCCCGACGTCTTCGTATTCACCGCGATTCATGCGGTGAATATACGCCCGATTCACCGCATTTCCGAAGCCATTCACCGCACTTCATGCGGTGAATAGGCGACACATTCACCGTATGGGAGTGGTCAGCCGGCCAGCGCATCCACCCGCGCCAGGTACCTCGATCGCGTAGCGGCATCGATAAAGCTGGCCTCGAAGCTGTTGCGGGCCAGCGTGATCACGTCGTCGCGCGAGAGGTTCAGCGCCTCTACGGTCTGCACGAAGTTGGCGTTGAGGTAGCCGCCGAAATAGGCCGGGTCGTCGCTGTTGACGGTGGCGCACAGGCCAGCATCCAGCAGCTGCTTCATGGGGTGGTCGCGCAGGTCGTTCACCACGCAGAGTTTCAGGTTGGAGAGCGGGCACACGGTGAGCGGCGTGCGCCGGCGCGCGAGTTCGGCCACCAGCGCGGGATCGTCCAGGCTGCGCACGCCGTGGTCGATGCGCTCGGCCTTCAGGTCATCGAGCGCCTCCCAGATGTAGGGCGGCGGGCCCTCCTCGCCCGCGTGCGCCACGATGCGCAGACCGAGCTGTCGGCAGCGCGCGAACACGCGAGAGAACTTGGATGGCGGGTGGCCGACTTCGCTTGAATCGAGCCCGACACCGATGAAATGCGCGCGGTGCGGCAGTGCGGCCTCGAGCGTGGCAAAGGCGTCTTCCTCGCTCAGGTGGCGCAGGAAGCACAGGATGAGCGCACTCGTCATACCGAATTCGGCCCGCGCCTTGTCGCAGGCGCGCTTGAGGCCTGCAATGACCACGCCAATGTCCACGCCGCGTGTGGTGTGGGTCTGCGGGTCGAAGAAGATTTCGGCGTGCACGACGTGGTCAGCGTGCGCGCGCTGCAAATAGGCCCAGGCCATGTCGAAGAAATCGGCCTCGTGCAGCAGCACGCTGGCGCCGGCGTAGTAGATGTCGAGAAAGCTCTGCAGGTCGGTGAAGGCGTAGGCCTGGCGCAGCGCTTCCACGCTGGGGTACGGCAGCTTCACACCGTTGCGCTGGGCCAGCGCGAAGATCAGCTCGGGCTCGAGCGAGCCTTCGATGTGGATGTGCAGTTCGGCCTTGGGCAGGGCGGCGGCGAGTTGGGCAGGTGTCATGGGGCGTTTCAACAGGTGCCCAGGCTCACGCCCAGGCGTTGCAGGTAGCGGCGGTAGGCACTGCTCGCGCGGTCGGCCGGGCCGTGCACTTCGGTCACGGGCGCGGTGCGGCCGATCGGCAGCGCCTTCGGTTGTTGCGACTCGACCACCGGGCGGTCCTGCGCGAAGACCGCGTCCTGGAATTCCACCAGCGATTCGACGCTTGCGGGGTCGTTCTGCGTGGCCATCACGAACCAGGCGGTGCAGGCCTCGTGGCCGTCGGGGCGGATGAAGAGCGCGATGGCATTGCGCACGGGGTCACCCGCGCTCGCGTCCTTGCGCAGCACGGCAGCAAACGGGTGCGGCACGTTGTAGCTGTAGTCGATCCAGGAGCCGCCCTCGGCCTGCGCGTAGGCGCGCGGCTGCCAGGCGCGCGCGCCCTTGACGTGCAGGCCCGCGTCCTCGACCACCAGGCCCACCTGCACCTGCGCGTGGCCGCGCTCGCCGAGCCAGCCCTCGTGCACGAAGCCGAAGTGGCTCAGGTCGAGAAAGTTCTCCACCAGGCGCGGTGCGCTGGTGGCCACGTTGTAGGGGCCGCAGACCACGCGGCGCCACGCCGGGTCGTCGGCCTCGGCGAACGATGGCGGCGCATCGAGCGGTGCCGCCGGTGGCGCATCACCGGCCTGCAGGCGCACCCAGATCAGGCCATGCAGCTCGCGCGCCTCGAAAGCGGCGACAGCATGGCCGGCGGGGGGCGTGAAATCGGGTGCCGCAGGCACGTGGCGGCAACGCCCGCCTTCCTTGCCGCCGCCAAACTGCCAACCGTGGTACGCGCATTCCAGCCGCGGCCCGTGCACCGTGGTGAGCACGCGCCCCAGCGACAGCCGCGCCCCGCGGTGCGGGCAGCGGTCCACCCAGGCATGCACCCGGCCGTGATCGCGCCACAGCACCAGCGGCTCCCCCAGCAGGCTGGCGGCCAGCGGTGCGTCGCGCAGGGTGTGCGCATCGACCACCGGGTGCCAGAGTTGTCGTTCGATCATGGGTGGCATTCAAACAAAAAAGGGCTGCGCATGGGCAGCCCTTTGGTCACCGAAAGGCGCAAGTTACTGGGGCACCTTGCCTTCGACGCCTTTGACATAGAACTTCACGCCGCCCAGGAAGGCGTCATCGGCCTTCTGGCCCTTGGCCAGCACTTCCTTGCCGCTCTGATCGACGATGGGGCCGGTCCAGGGGTGGAAGCTGCCGTCCTTCAGGCCAGCCTTGATGGTGTCGATCTTTGCCTTGATCTCGGCCGGCACATCGTCGGCGATGGAGACCAGGTCGATCGCGCCTTCCTTGTGACCCCACCACACGCCGCCGGTGGTCCAGGTGCCTTCCAGCGCGTCCTTGGTGGCCTTGATGTAGTACGGCGCCCAGTTGATGATGGCCGAACCCAGGTGGGCCTTGGGGCCGTAGGCGGTCATGTCCGAATCCCAACCGAAGGCGCGCTTGCCGGCTTTCTCGGCGGTCTGCAGCACGGCCGACGAATCGGTGTTCTGGAACAGCACGTCGGCGCCACCGTTGAGCAGCGAGGTCGCAGCCTCGGTTTCCTTCGGCGGATCGAACCAACCGTTGACCCAGACCACCTTGGTCTTGATCTTGGGGTTCACCGACTGCGCGCCCATGGTGAAGCTGTTGATGTTGCGGATCACCTCGGGAATGGGAATGGAGGCCACCACGCCGAGTGTGTTGGTCTTGGTCATCGCGCCCGCGATCACGCCAGCCATGTACGCGCCTTCGTAGGTGCGGCTGTCGTAGGTGCGCATGTTCTCGGCCGTCTTGTAGCCGGTGGCGTGCTCGAACTTCACGTCCTTGAAGTCGGCGGCGACCTTGAGCATAGGCTCCATGTAGCCGAAGGTGGTGCCGAAAATCAGCTTGTTGCCGTTGGCCGCCATGTCGCGGATCACGCGCTCGGCGTCGGCGCTTTCGGGCACGCTTTCCACGAAGCTGGTGACGACCTTGTTGCCGAACTCGGCCTCGATCGCCTTGCGGCCGTTGTCGTGCGCGAAGGTCCAGCCGCCGTCGCCCACCGGGCCGACGTAGGCAAAGGCGATCTTCAGCGGTGCGGGCGCGGGCGCCGGGGCGGCGGCCGGAGCCGGCGCAGGCGCTGCGGCCGGGGCAGCGGCCTCTTCCTTCTTGCCGCAGCCGATGAGCACGGCGCCGGCCAGCGCACTGAGTGCGGCGGCCTTGATCAGGGATCTCTTGTTCAGGTCGGTCATGGTGTCCTCGGGCTTGGAGGGGGAGTGGGGAAAGCGGGCTTGGGTACCCGGTAAGGGTATCTGGGCGAAAGCAAATTATGAACCGGGGTAGAACGGTTTCCCGATCGACGACGGCATGTTGACGCGAATCCACGTCGGGTTGCGCGAGATCATCACCAGCACCACCACCGTGGCCACGTACGGCAGCATGGTGAGGAACTGGCTGGGGACCTGCACACCGATGGCCTGCAGGTGGAACTGCAGCATGGTGACGCCGCCGAACAGGTAGGCGCCCAGCAGCACGCGCGCGGGCCGCCAGGTGGCGAAGGTGGTGAGCGCGAGCGCGATCCAGCCCTTGCCGGCGATCATGCCCTCCACCCACAGCGGCGTGTACACGGTGGCCACATAAGCGCCGGCCAGGCCGCACAGGGCACCACCAGCCATCACCGCCATGAGGCGGATGCGGCGCACCGGATAGCCCAGCGCGTGCGCCGATTCGGGGCTTTCGCCCACGCTGCGCAGCACCAGACCGGCGCGCGTGCGGTACAGGAACCAGATCAGGCCCAGCGCAATCGCCACACAGCCATACACCATGGGGTGATGGCGGAACAGGGCGGCACCCAGCACCGGAATGTCTGCCAGCACCGGAATGGCCCAGCGCACCTGCTCGGGCAGCGTCTCCTGCACATAGCGCGTGCCGGCAAAGGCCGAGAAGCCGGCGCCGAACAGGCTGAGCGCCAGACCGGTGGCGTACTGGTTGGTGTTGAGCCAGATCACCAGCACGCCGAAGATGGCCGCCAGCAATGCGCCGGCGCCCATCCCGGCGACGAAGCCCAGCGCCGTGCTGCCGGTGTGCACCACGGTGGCGAAGCCGGCCAGCGCGGCGCACAGCATCATGCCTTCGGCGCCCAGGTTGACGATGCCCGCCTTCTCGTTGATCAGCAGGCCCAGCGAGGCGATGGCCAACACCGTGCCCGCGTTGAGCGTAGCGGCGAAGAGCAACGCGTAGGACTCCATCACTTGCTCCACTTCAAACGATAGGCGATCAAGGTGTCGCAGGCCAGCAGCGAGAACAGCAACAGGCCCTGGAACACGCCGGTGATGGACTTCGGCAGGCCCAGGCGCGACTGCGCGAGCTCACCGCCGATGTAGAACATGCTCATGAGCAGCGCCGAGAACACGATGCCCACCGGGTGCAGCCGCCCCACGAAGGCGACGATGATGGCCGCGAAACCGTAGCCCGCCGGTACATAGGGCGTCAGCTGGCCGATCGGCCCGGCGACCTCGAACGCGCCGGCCATGCCGGCCGCGCCGCCCGAGACCAGCAGCGCCACCCACAGCGCCTTGCGCGACGAGAAGCCCGCATAGCGGGCGGCCATCGGTGCCAGTCCACCCACGATCTGCGCGTAACCCGACACGGTGCGAAACAGGAACAGCCACACGCCGGCCACGCCCAGCAGCGCGAACAGCAGGCCGATGTTCACGCGCGAGCCGTCCATCAGGCGCGGCATCTGCGCCACGCGCTCGAAGGTCTTGGTCTGCGGGAAGTTGTAGCCCGCCGGGTCCTTCCAGGGGCCGTAGACGAGGTAGTTGAGTATCTGCACCGCCACGTAGACCAGCATCAGGCTCACGAGTATCTCGTTGGCGTTGAAGCGGTCGCGCAACAGCGCGGTGATGCCGGCCCACAGCATACCGCCCAACATGCCGGCCAGGATGACGGCGGGCACGATCCACGCACCGGTGGTCTTGTCGGCCATCAGCGCGACGCCCCCCGCGAAGATGGCGCCGATGATGTACTGCCCCTCGGCGCCGATGTTCCACACGTTGGAGCGGAAGCACACCGCCAGGCCGAGCGCGATGATGAGCAGCGGCGTCGCCTTGACCAGCAATTCGGAGATCGCGTAGCCGCTCTTGATCGGTTCCCAGAAGAACACCTGCAGGCCGCGCACCGGGTCCTTGCCCAGCACCTCGAACAAGGCGATGCCGATGAGGACCGTGATGAGCAACGCCAGCAACGGCGAGGCATAGCCCCAGAACGGCGAGGGTTGGGGGCGGACTTCAAGCCGCAGCATGCGCGGTCTCCTGGTTGCTCTTGTCGTTGTGATCCCAGAGGCCCGACATCCACTCCCCGATGCGCTCCACCGTCGCGTCGGCCCGGTCCAGGCTGGGCGACAGCCGCCCCTTGGCGATGACGTGGAGCCGGTCGCTGATCTCGAACAGTTCCTCGAGCTCTTCGCTCACCACCAGCACCGCACAACCCGCATCGCGCAGCGAAAGGATCGCGCCGCGGATCTGTGCCGACGCGCCGACGTCCACGCCCCAGGTGGGCTGGCTCACGATCAGCAGCTTCGGGTTGGCCTCGATCTCGCGCCCGACGATGAACTTCTGCAGGTTGCCGCCCGACAGCGACTTGGCCGCCGCGCCCGGCCCGTTGGCCTTGACCTGGTAGCGCGCGATGATGGCCTGCGCCTGGCTTTTCAGCGCGCCCACGCGCACCCAGCCCAGCGGGCCCACCGCGTCGCGGCGCGACAGCAGCAGGTTCTGCGCGAGCGAGA
>VFQP010005235.1_pt1 | contig 11478 bp, 14 predicted proteins | sample 3512351 | NCBI WGS metagenome assembly VFQP01 (sample SAMN10412372, study PRJNA504923) | tailings metagenome | isolation source: Relicate 1 Philex TSF1 revegetated site | place: Philippines: Tuba, Benguet | collected 2017-08-29
TTGAGCTGGGCCACCGAGGCGCTGATGTTGGGCAGCTTGATGATGTTGGCTTCGGGCTTGAGCGTGAGCTTGCCCAGTTCGGTCAGCGTGTCGGGCACGCGCTGCGCTTCGGTCAGGCACTCGGGGAACTGGCCCAGGATGCGGCCCGCCACCGAGATGTCGCTGGTCTCGACGTGGATGCCGGCCGGCGCCGCGAAGGTGCGGATGATGGGCAGGAAGGAACCGGTCGCCAGCAGGGGCGCTTCGTCGGTCAGGGTGTAGATGATGGTCGGTTGCTGGGAGCTCATCGGTTGTATCCAGTTGTGGTTGTAGTCCAGGCCGCCGGTCTCTGCAGCGGCATGTCCGTAACACGGGACAGTCCCTGATTTTGCTGTCATGGCTCTGACCATGCGGTGCTTTTTTGCGCCGTTTTTCCACAATGCAAAATTAGAACTTCACGAGGTGCAAAAAATTCCGCAAAGCTGCTATCGCGAAAACCAAAAAGCCCGGAGGGTCACTCCGGGCCTTGAGGGCGCCAGCGGCGCCTGGGCGGTGCCCGGTCAGGCGAAGTTGGCCTGCGCGAAGTCCCAGTTCACCAGCTTGTCGAGGAAGGTCTCGACGAACTTGGGACGCAGGTTGCGGTAGTCGATGTAGTAGGCGTGTTCCCACACGTCCACGGTCAGCAGGGCCTTGTCGGCGGTGGTCAGCGGGGTGCCGGCGGCGCCGGTGTTCACGATGTCGACCGAGCCGTCGGCCTTCTTGACCAGCCAGGTCCAGCCCGAACCGAAGTTGCCCACGGCGCTCTTGACGAAGGCTTCCTTGAAGGCGGCGTAGCTGCCCCACTTGGCGTTGATGGCTGCGGCCAGCGCACCGGTGGGTTCACCACCGCCGTTGGGCTTCATGCAGCTCCAGAAGAAGGTGTGGTTCCAGATCTGGGCGGCGTTGTTGTAGATGCCGCCGCTGGAGGTCTTGACGATCTCTTCCAGGGTCTTGCTCTCGAACTCGGTGCCCTTTTGCAGGTTGTTGAGGTTGACCACGTAGGCGTTGTGGTGCTTGCCGTGGTGGAACTCCAGGGTTTCCTTGGAGTAGTGCGGCGCCAGGGCATCGATGGCGTAGGGCAGCGGCGGCAGGGTGTGTTCCATGTGTGGGTCCTCTTCAACTTTGTTGTGGAAAAACGGTCATTGTAGGCAAGCGGCATGCCCCTAGCGGTTCACGGTCATACCGACTTCGCCATCGGCCAGCACCGCACGCACCGGCTGGCCGGGCCGGGTGTCGGCAGCGCGGGTGATGGCGTGGCCTTGCTCATCGCTGAGCCACGCGTAGCCGCGTTGCAGCACCAGTTTCGGATCCAGCAGCGCAAGCGCCTGACGGCTGCGCTCCAGCCGCTCACCCAGCCGCGCGTGCTCGCGCTGCAAGGCCTGCGGCAGCCGCTGCGCCAGCAGGTCCAGGCGCTGGTGCCGCGCCTGCCACTCCAGCGGCAACTGGCGCGCCATGCGGTGTTCCAGGGTCTGCAGCCGCGAGCGGGCATCGCCCAGCCGGGCCGAGGGGCGACCCAGGCGCTGGGCCAGCCGGTCCAGGTGCTGGGCGCGGCGGTCCAGTGCCGCTTCGGCCGACCGCAACAGGGTGCGCTCCAGCGCGTCGAGATCGGCCAGGCATTCGGCCCGCGCGGGCGCGCACAGCTCGGCCGCCGCCGTGGGCGTGGGCGCACGCAGGTCGGCGGCGAAATCGCACAGCGTGAAGTCGGTCTCGTGCCCCACCCCACAGACCACGGGCATGGGTGCTTCGGTCAGCTTGCGCACCAGCGCCGGGTCGTTGAAGGCCCAGAGGTCTTCCAGCGAGCCACCACCACGCACCAGCAGCAGCACCTGCGATTCACCGCTGGCGTGATGCCGGGCGTAGGCCTGGTCGAGCGCCGCGCACAGTTCGGCCGGCGCCTGGGCGCCCTGCACCGCCGCCGGGTACAGCACCACCGGCAGGTGGGGCACGCGGCGCGCCAGCGCAGTGGCCACGTCGCGCAGCGCAGCCGCGCCGGGTGAGGTGACGACGCCAATGGACGCGGGATAGGCGGGCAGCGGCCGTTTGCGCGCGGCATCGAAACAGCCTTCGGCCTCCAGTTGTGCCTTGAGCCGCAGGAACTGCTCGAACAGCGTGCCCTGCCCCGCCCGCCGCAAGCGCTCGACCACCAGTTGCAGCTCACCCCGGGGGCCATAGACGTCGAGCCGGCCCTGCAGTTCGACCAGATCGCCCTCGGCGGGCGAGAAGTCCAGACCCTGGGCGGCGCGGCGGAACATGGCGCAGCGCAGCTGGCCCGCATCGTCCTTGAGGCTGAAGTAGCAATGCCCGCTGGCCGCGCGCGTGAAGCCCGACACCTCGCCGCGCACCGACACCGGGTTGAAGCGGGCCTGCAGGGTGTCGGCGATGGCCTGTACCAGCGAGCCGACCGGCCACACACGCGCCGCAGACAGGGCGGATGCGCCCTCAGACGACGGCACGCCGGGCCTCTCGGGGTGAAACCTGTCCACAAGCCGCATGGCTGCTGGGGTTTTCAATCCACCCCTGCCGGAAGCCGCGCATTCTGGTGCAAGTTGTTGATTTCAAAGAAAAATCCTGGCAACAAGCGGTATCAATCTCCACACAACCCCCAATTGTTAAATCCTTGAGGGCGGCAGCAGAGGCCTTGTGCACAAAGTTATCCACATGTGGGAGGTGTCAGACGGCTGAGACATAATGTCCGCAGATTCCGGCCCCGACGCACCGACTGGAGCCCCGCTTTGCTCAACATCATACAAGCCGCAGGCTGGCCCATCTGGCCCTTGATCGCCTGTTCCGTTCTCGGTCTCGCGCTCATCATCGAGCGTTTCATTTCCCTCAAAACCGCCAAGATCGCGCCGCCCAAGCTGCTGGACGAAGCCATCGTCGTCTCGCGCACCGGCATCCCGTCGCCCGACGTGATCGCCCAGCTGGAGCAGAACTCGGTGCTGGGCAGCGTGCTGGCCAGCGGCTTTCGCGCCGTCTACAGCAACCCGCGCGTCAGCGAGAACGACCTGCGCGCCCACCTGGAAGCCGCCGGCCGGCAGGCCGCCGCCCAGCTGCAGCGCTACCTGGGCGCGCTGGCCACCATCGCGTCGGCCGCGCCGCTGCTGGGCCTGCTGGGCACCGTCATCGGCATGATCGAGATCTTCGCCTCGCAGGGCGCCGATGGCGGCATGGGCATGGGCGGCGGCAACCCCGCCCAGCTCGCGCACGGCATCTCCATCGCGCTCTACAACACCGCGTTCGGCCTCATCGTCGCCATCCCGGCGCTGATCTTCTGGCGCTACTTCCGCGCCCGGGTCGATGCTTACCTGCTGCAGATGGAACTCGCGGCCGAGCGTTTCGTGCGCCACCTGCTGAGCCTGCGGAGGCCGGCATGAACTTCCGCGCCGGCTCGCGCGAAGAGCCCGAGATCAACCTGATCCCGTTCATCGACGTCCTGCTGGTGGTGCTGATCTTCCTGATGCTGACCACCACCTACAGCAAGTTCACCGAACTGCAGGTGCGCCTGCCGTCGGCCGACGCCGAGACCCCGCGCCAGCAGCCCAAGGAAATCATCGTCGGCATCGCCAGCGACGGCCGCTATTCGATTGGCGGCCAGCTGTTGCAGGCGCCCTCGGTGGACGTGATCGCCGAGGTGCTGAAAGACGCCGCCAAGGGCCGCAACGACACGGTGGTGGTGATCAGCGCCGACGCCGCCGCCACGCACCAGAGCGTGATCAACGTGATGGACGCCGCGCGCCGCAGCCAGTTGCCGCAGATCACGTTCGCCACGCAGAAATGAGGCTCCCCCCGCGCCGCCTTCGGCGTCGCCCCCCGGGGGGCGATACCGGCCGTCCGGCGGATCCGGCCCGGCGGTATCCCCGGTCGGGAACCTGCGCGCCTTGCGCTGTGGGTGGCTGACATGTCGGTGGGCGCTCGAATCGAACTCGGGCTGAGGCGGGCCTGGACCTCGCGTGGGCCACTGGCCTGGCTGCTCTGGCCGCTGTCGCTGATCTACGGGGCCCTGTGGCAACTGCACGCGGCCCGCTGGCGCCGCCAACCACCACCGCGCCTGCCGGTGCCTGTGGTCGTGGTGGGCAACGTCATCGCCGGCGGCGCGGGCAAGACGCCGGTGACCATCGCCCTGGTGCACGACCTGCTGGCCCACGGCTGGCGGCCGGGTGTGGTGTCGCGTGGTCACGGCCGGCAGACGGCGGGCAACCAGGCGGTGTCGGCGCAGAGTGCGGCCCAGGCGGTGGGCGACGAACCCCTGCTGATCGCCCGCGCCACCGGTGTGCCGGTGCAGGTGGGCGTGCAGCGGGTCGAGGCCGCACGGGAGCTGCTGGCCGCCCACCCCGAGGTCAACGTGATCGTGTGCGACGACGGCCTGCAGCACCTGGCCCTGCCCCGCGATGTGGAGGTGGTGGTGTTTGACGACCGGGGCACCGGCAACGGCTGGCTGCTGCCGGCCGGGCCGCTGCGCGAGCCCTGGCCCCGACCGGTGACCGGCGCAACCCAGATCGTGGTGGAAACCACCCGCCGACAACTCGACGCCGAGGCTCTGGCCGGCCTGGGCCAGCGCCCGGCGGCCGCCCTGGCCGGCATCGCCCGCCCGGAGGTGTTCTTCAACATGCTGCGGCGCGAAGGCCTGGTGCTGACCACCACCCTGCCCTTGCCCGACCACGCGGACTTTGCCGCCGACTGGCCTGCCCTGCGCGAACGCCTGCGCCAGGCGCCGCTGTGGCTGTGCACCGAAAAAGACGCGGTCAAGCTGCTGCCGCTGCTGGGCACCGGCGACCCCGAGGTGCGGGCCGTGCCCCTGCAGGTCGCGCTCGACCCGGCCTTCTTCGCGGCCGTGCGCCAGGCACTTATCATCGAACCACCGAATCTGCCGCCCCATGGACACCCGATTGCTTGAACTGCTGGTCTGCCCCGTCACCAAGGGCCCCCTCACCTACGACCGCGAGAAACAGGAACTGGTCTCGCGCAGCGCGCGCCTGGCCTACCCGGTGCGCGACGGCATCCCCATCCTGCTCGAAAACGAAGCCCGCGAACTGAGCGACGAGGAGCTCGGGCTTTGAAATTCACGGTGCTGATCCCGGCTCGGCTGGCCTCTACGCGACTGCCCGACAAGCCGCTGGCCGACATCGCCGGCCTGCCCATGGTGGTGCGCGTGGCCCGGCGGGCAGCGGCCTCGGGGGCCAGCGCCGTGGTGGCCACCGACAGCGATGCCGTTCTGCGTGCCTGCGAAGCCCACGGCGTGCGCGCCCTCATGACGCGCGCTGACCACCCCAGCGGCAGCGACCGCCTGGCCGAGGCCTGCGAGCAGCTGGGCCTGGACGGCGACGACCTGGTGGTCAACCTGCAGGGTGACGAACCGCTGATGGACCCGTCCCTGCTACAGGCCGTGGCCCAGGCTCTGGTGGACCGACCCGACTGCGTGATGTCCACCGCCGCCCACCCGCTGCACAGCGCCGACGAATTCGCCAACCCCAACGTCGTCAAGGTGGTGCTGGACCGGCGTCAGACCGCGCTGTACTTCAGCCGTGCGCCCATCGCCTGGTGGCGCGACGGCATGGCCGATGCCTGGCGCGAAGGCGTGCGGGCGCTCCCGGCCACGCCGGCACCGCTGCGCCACATCGGCCTGTACGCCTACCGCGCCGGCTTCCTGCGCCGTTTCCCCAGCCTGCCGCCCGCGCCCATCGAGCAGTGCGAGTCGCTGGAGCAGCTGCGCGTGCTGTGGCATGGCGAACGCATCGCGGTGCACGTGACCGATACCGCGCCCGGCCCGGGCGTGGATACCCCCGAAGACCTGGCGCGCGTCCGCGCGATTTTGGCCGCCACTTGAGCCTGAAAGGCCCTGTGGCGCTGTAAGGCGGCCCATAGGCGGGCCGTGCTATCCTCGACCGGAACGCCCCCGAGGCTGGGGCCGCCGCCCGAGACAAGCGGCGCACGGATTTCATACTTTGACGAAGGAAAACCATGAGACTGATCCTGTTGGGCGCCCCGGGCGCCGGCAAGGGCACACAAGCCACCTACATCTGCCAGAAGTTCGGCATTCCCCAGATTTCCACGGGTGACATGCTGCGCGCGGCGGTGAAGGCCGGCACGCCCCTGGGTCTGCAGGCCAAGGCGGTGATGGATTCGGGCGCTCTGGTGAGCGACGACATCATCATCGGCCTGGTCAAGGAACGGATTGCGCAGCCCGACTGCGCCAAGGGCTTCCTGTTCGACGGCTTTCCGCGCACCATTCCGCAGGCCGACGCCATGAAGGAGGCCGGCGTGAAGCTGGACTACGTGCTGGAGATCGACGTGCCGTTCGACGCCATCATCGAACGCATCAGCGGCCGCCGCTCGCACCCGGCTTCGGGCCGCACCTACCACGTCAAGTTCAACCCGCCCAAGGTGGACGGCAAGGACGACCTGACCGGCGAGCCGCTGATCCAGCGCGACGACGACAAGGAAGAAACCGTCAAGAAGCGCCTGGAGGTCTACAGCTCGCAGACCCGCCCGCTGGTGGACTACTACGGCCAGTGGGCCGCCAACGATGCGGCCAACGCGCCCAAGTACCGCAAGATCAGTGGCACCGGCAGCGTGGAAGAGATCACCGCACGCGCCTTCGAGGCCCTGGCACGCTGATCGCTGCACTGCTCTATATAGAAGCCCGGCCTGGTCCGGGCTTTTTTGCGCCCGCCGTTCAGGCCGGGCTGGAGCGCATGCCGTAGGTCTTGCCGGCCAAAAACAGGTATTCCACCCGCAGGATGGGCTCGCCCTTTTCTTCCTTGAAGGTGAACCCCACCAGGGCCAGCGGCGTGCCGTTGGCGATTTCAGGCACCTGCCACTGCCCCAGGCGGAACATCGGTGCGAGCTCGATCTCCCAGCGCGGGTCGCGACGGGTGGGCAGCTGGGCCTTGGCCAGCAGCGCCGGGCCGTCCACGCGGCTCTGCTGGGCGGGCACGGCACGCTGCGCCAGATCGGCCGGCAGGCTCAGGCTGGGAGCCAGTTCCAGGACCAGCTCGGCATGGGGGTTGCGCCAGCGCACGTTGGCGGCCCGGCCCTCCAGGTAGATCGGGCGGTCCTGGTCGAAGCTGCTCCAGCCGTGGTGGGCCCAGGCCGGCACGGTGGCCAGGGCGCCGCCGGCCATCACAAGGTCTCGTCTGCGCATGCGTGTCTCCTTCAGAGGTAACCGATCCAGCGGCCACAGGTGAGCACCAGCAGCCAGATGGCGGAGGACACGCCCATGAGAACGCGGGCGGTGGTGTCCAGCCGCTGCAGCGACTGCCGCCCGTGGAACCAGCCGGCGTTGGCGCCGGCCAGCATGAGCAGCAGCATCTTGGCTGTGAACGCCCGGTTGGCCAACAGTTCCCCGGCCTGGGTGGCAAACATCAGCAGGCCCGAGGCTGCGGCCAGCGTGAACCCGATGGCCACCAGACCCAGGCTCAGGCGCGCCAGGGGCGCCACCGGCAGGGCGCTTCCCAGGCCGAAGACGCGCAATTCCAGCAGCGCCAGGTTGCCCAGCAGCAGCCCCACACCCAGCAGGTGCAGCACCTCCAGCATGGGGTAGGCCCAGGGGTGCGATGCCAGGCCCGCCAGCACCTCAGCGCTCCAGCAGCCGCAGTTGCAGGGCCAGCCGCGCCTGGGCCGGCGGCAGCGCGTCTTCGGCCGGTGTCCAGCCCACGGCATCGGGCGGCAGCACCCGCCCCTGGCCACACCGGGTGGTGCGCCAGACGGTCACGCCAGCGGCTTCGGCCTCGGCCAGCGCCGCCTCCAGGTCGCGGTGCACGGTGGCGTTGCCCGTACCCGCCACCACCAGACCACGCAGGGGCGCCACGCCCGCAACGGGAACGAGCAACGCACGCACCAGCGCACCATCGGCCCCCGCGTGGCTGGTGATCCATTCCACGCGCGGCCAGGTCGGTGTGTCCAGCAACCGCTCCAGCAGACCGGGGCGTACGGCGGGCTCGGGCCAGGGTTGCCAGCGCTGCACGCGACCGGCTTCCACCACACCCAGCGGGCCGGCATCCCCCGAGCCGAAGGCATCGGTGCGGTAGGTGTGCACCTTCCGCACCCGGCGGCCCGAGTGCACCTGACCGGCGCACACCGCCACCACGCCATGCGCCCCGGGCTCGGCAGCCACCGCCAGTGCGTCCAGCAGGTTTTGTGGGCCATCGGGCGTCACCGCCGTGGCGGGGCGCATGGCGCAGGTGATGACCACCGGTTTGGTGGGGGACAGCACGGTCTGCAACAGCCAGGCGGTTTCCTCCAGCGTGTCGGTGCCGTGGGTGATCACGATGCCCTGCACCTCGGGCCGCGCCAGGTGGTGCACCAGGCGTTGCAGCACCTGGCGCCACACGGGTGGGCCCATGTCCTTGCTGTCCACCTGGGCTACCTGCTCGGCCACCACGTCCTGGCCGGCCAGGTGCGCGCGCACCCCGGCCAGCAGGTCGTCCACCCCCACCTGGCCAGCGGTGTAGCCGATGTTGTCGCCCGCCTGCGCGGCCCGTCCGGCAATGGTGCCGCCGGTGCCCAGCACCACCCGTTGTCCACGTTCCAAGGCCTGTTCCTTTCGTCGCCCGTCGATCAGGCCCAACTGTAACCACAGGCGGTAAGCTCGAACCATGTCCTGGACCCTGGCCGCCCCCGTCACACACGAACTCGTCATCAAGAAAAGCCGCTTCCTGGCGTGTGTCGCGCCCTGCCCCGACCGCACACAGGCCCAGGCCGAGGTGGCGCGGCTGCGTGCCGAGCACCCCGGCGCGGCGCACGTGTGCTGGGCGCTGCTGGCCGGTGGGCAATCGGCCGCCGTGGACGATGGCGAGCCCAGTGGCACCGCCGGGCGCCCCATGCTGGAGGTGCTGCGCCACCAGGAACTCGAAGGCGTGCTGGCCACCGTGGTGCGGCATTTCGGCGGCATCAAGCTGGGTGCCGGCGGGCTGGTGCGCGCCTACACCGACGCCGTGGCCCAGGCCCTGCTGCAGGCCGAGCGGGTGCCGCTGCAACGCTGGACCAGCCTGGTCTGCGAGGCGCCCTATGCGCTGGAAGGCCTGGTGCGGCGCGAGATCGACAAGGCCGGTGCGCGGCTGGGCGACATCCACCACGGTGAACACGTGCGGCTGAGCCTGGAACTGCCCGAAACCGAAGCGCCTGCCCTGCGCCAGCGGCTCGACGATGCCGCCCACGGGCGGCTGCGATGGCCCACGGCCACCGGCTGACCGGTCTTATTTCGTTACGCCTCTTGCCTGCGTGCACCGGCTGTCACGCGCACACGCCCCTAGCATCGTGGCTTGTGTGTATCAGTGACCTCAAGGAGTAGTCATGGCCCTGCAATCCCCGTTTTTTGGCAAACGCGAGAACGAAACCGCCTCACCCCGTACCGGCCTGAATCCCGGCGCACCTGGCAACCCCTATGCCCGAGCCGTGGGCCAGACGACAACCCCTGCCACATCGACCACGGCCGCGGCCAATGAACCGCTGCCAGCAGCGACGGCGACTCAGAGCAGCGCCAGCGCCGGCCCCTCCACCTCAAGCAAGCTGACGGTGGGTCCCCGCATCAAGCTCAAAGGCGTGGAAATCACCGACTGCGACACCCTGGTGGTGGAAGGCAGCGTGGAAGCCACCATGGACTCGCGCGTGATGCAGATCGCCGAACAGGGCTCCTTCAACGGATCGGCCCAGATCGACATCGCCGAGATCCACGGCAGCTTCGACGGCGACCTGACGGTGCGCGAACGGCTGGTGATACACCCTACCGGGCGGGTCAATGGCAAGGTGCGCTACGGCAAACTCGTCATCGAAGAAGGTGGCCAGCTGAGTGGCGACGTGGCGCTGAGCGAACTGAAAAAAGCCGCCTGAGCCAGCTTGGCTCCACCGCCCGGGCATCCCCGGGCGGTTGTCACGTAGACTTGCGCAGTTTTGCATCTACGAGGACAACACATGGTGTGGCGCACACTCAGCGCGAATGAAAGGTCCAGTGAGGAGGCCGACGCCGCCCAACCGTTTGGCACCTATGCCCCCAACGCGCTGCAACGCGCCCTCATTGCCCTGGGCCAGTCCACGGTGCTCAAACGCGGCGCGTTTCGCAAACACTGGACGCGGCTCATCCTCGCCCTGGGGCGCGGCAAGCTGGATGTGTTTTTCCGTGGCGGTGCCTACCGGCTGCGCGGCGACCACAACCTGATCGAATACGGACTGCTGCTCAATCCCCGTTACAACGGGGTCGACATCGATTTTCTGATCGACGGCGCCACTGCGCAGAGCGGCTTCGTCGACGTCGGTTGCAACATCGGCCTGTACACCCTGCCCATGGCGCTGAGCGCTCCACAAGGCATCACCCTGGCCATCGACGCCAACCCCAAGATGGTGGCGCGGCTGGATTGGCACGCCCAGGCCTCTGGCGCAGGCCATGTGCAAGCCGTGCACTCGGCCGTGAGCGACCATGCGGGCGTGTGCGACCTCAGCATCCGCAAGGACGACCTGGCCATCGTCGCCATCGATGAGTCCGGCGGCGGCAACATCCCCATGCGCACCTTGCTCGATCTGGTCCAGTCGGCCGGCCTGACGTCCATACACGGCCTGAAGATCGACATCGAAGGCCATGAGGACAAGGCCCTCGTGCCCTTTCTGGACCACGCGCCCGACAGCCTGCGTCCCCGGCGCATCGTGATCGAACACCCCACCATGGACAGCGACTACCCAGGCTGCACCACCGCCTTTGAACGCCATGGCTACCGGCTGGTGAACCGAAGCCGCAACAACTCCTTGTATCTGCGGGGCTGAGGGTTGCGGACAAACAAAAAGGCCGCAGATCCTGCGGCCTTTTTGTTGGGTGGCGGGTGGGTGTATCACCCGAAACTGTCCACCAGATGTCTGGTGGGTCGTGGAGGCTTCGAACCTCCGACCCCCACAGTGTGAATGTGGTGCTCTACCCCTGAGCTAACGACCCTTGTCTTGCCGGGCTTGATTCCCTGCAAGCCTCAGATTATAGCGCGGCTTTTGGGGCCTTTGGAAGGCGCGTCAAAAAAGTTCAGGCGGGTTCGATCTGGCGCCAGACGGTCTTGCCCTTGCTGGCCTTGTCCAGATCGGCCAGCAGGGACTCGTGGGCCTGGCGCTCCTGCTCGTTGGCCTGCGGCACGGGCAGTTCGAACCGGCGCAGGTCCAGCGCTTCCACCGCCGCCTGGGCCACGGTTTCGGCTTCGAGGTCCATGGCCAGCGCGTTCTGGCCACGCGTCATGTTGATGTAGACGTCGGCCAGCAGTTCGGCATCCAGCAACGCGCCGTGCAGGGTGCGCCCCGAGTTGTCCACGCCCAGGCGGTCGCACAGCGCGTCCAGGCTGTTGCGTTTGCCGGGGAACATGTCTTTGGCCATCACCAGCGTGTCGGTCACGCGGCTGACGATACCGGTGATGGGCCCCTGGCCCAGCAGCTCCAGTTCCTTGTTCAGGAAGCCGATGTCGAAGGGCGCGTTGTGGATGATGATCTCGGCGC
>VFQP010005236.1_pt1 | contig 11477 bp, 7 predicted proteins | sample 3512351 | NCBI WGS metagenome assembly VFQP01 (sample SAMN10412372, study PRJNA504923) | tailings metagenome | isolation source: Relicate 1 Philex TSF1 revegetated site | place: Philippines: Tuba, Benguet | collected 2017-08-29
TCTCGCAGCACAAAGGCAAGCGAGCAAAAGGCACACGCACGGGTGCAGAGACGCACTGCGGCTCAGCACCCAGCAGGCACGTCCAACAGGCCCCGCAGCACAGGGCTCAGAGCACGGCACGCCACGCGTGCCCATGGTGTGCGCGTTGGCCCCTGGCAGCCACCACCCGGGCACCCCGCCCGCCAGCCCTGTCATGCAAGCACCGCTGGCTGCGCGGCCGGTCAGGTTCTGACCTGCTTGATACGAGTCTGATGGCTCGGCAGCTGCTGTGTGGATGCATGCATGCGTGCGTGCGTGTCTTCCGTGGCAGTTCACCCAGTGTGCAAGCAGTCTAGATCTCTCTCTCTCTCTCTCTCTAAGCGCCACCTGCGCGCACCTGTAGGACACGCCCAGGTCTACCTGGTCCACGCGCTGGCCGCTGGCGGTGTGATGCGCCCTGCCCCTGCCCCCCACCACCCAGGCACACCGCGCACCTGTAGGACACGCCCAGGTCTACCTGGTCCACGCGCTGGCCGCTGGCGGTGTGATGCGCCCTGCCCCTGTCCCCCGCCACCCAGGCACACCGCGCACCTGTAGGACACGCCCAGGTCCACCTCGTCCACGCCCTGGCCGCTGGCGATGCGCTCGGCCATCTGCAGCGGGGTGATGATCTCGTGGCGCGGCGCCGCCGTCACCGTCGCCTGCGGCGCGCCACGTGGAGCGCCGAGGGCAGAAAAAGGACGCAGCCAAAAGGGCTCAGCGCGCAAGACGGCCACGCGCGGAGCGCCGCGATTCCAGCTGTGGACACCCGCCGCGCCTGGCGTGCAAGGCGTGCGCAAACCATGTGGCGTGACGCGCACACACGGTCATAGCACCGCACACGCGCCGCGTGCGCAGAACTGCGGTTTGTGAGATGATCGTCTGCTTGCCAGAGACGCCTCCACCAGGTGTAAAGCTCAACGCACAGCGCCGCCTGTGGCGGCGCGTGCACGCACCTGGTATTCGACGGTGGTGACGCGCGCCGCGCCCGCCGCAAACAGGATGCCCTCGACCCACGGCACCTGCGCACAGCGGTACGGTCGGCGGCGGCACAGTACCAGGGAGCATCCATGAGAGCCAGTGTGGGTGCACTGCCTGCACCCACAGGCAGATGCACCTCCGTCCCCTCCCTCCTCCCGTCACATGCCGTTGCCCTGCACCTGCGTCCCATACACGGCGGCGCTCCTGCCCTGGACCGAGAACTCGTCCCTGCGAGCGCGGCCCGCATGGTTTGCGAAAGGCGGCGATTCGCGCCAAGGGCACCGGGCGGGGGGCAGCGCGGCCGCCTTGGCCACGCTCGCTGCGCAAGCCAGCGCGCCGTCAGCAGCAAAGTGAGCGCAGGCTCACAGCGCGTTGTAAAGGTTGACCGTCTCAGCGCCATAGGTTCCGTCCAGGCGCTGCTTAGCGTTGGCGATGGCGCCGTTGAGCGTCGCATCGAATAACTTGGGCGAGGCGGGCGCCGCGCCGCCCTCGCCGGGCTTCTTGAGGTCAATCAGGTACCTGGGCGCAGTTGCGGTGCAGGCTGGCTGCGTGTGCCCGTGTGGAGAAGCGAGTTTGAGCGCGGGCGTCGCAGGTGCGTGCAGATCCCTCCCCGCGCACCATGGGTACACGTGCGCGGCTCCGCCCAGCGTGAAGAGCTCCTGCTGCTTGGCCGTGAGCTCATCCCACTGCGAGGGCACACCAGAGTGCCAGAGTCGTGGCTCAGGCGATGCACCGTGCGTGTGCGATCGTCCCCCCTCCTCTTTTGATGTGGACCACACCTGCGGAGGAGGGTAAAGTGGAGGCTTGCTGTTCTTGCTGATGATGGAGCGCGCGACCGCCTTGCAGTCCACTGGCGCCGTGAGGAAGAGCCAGGCCCGCGAGCGTTCCAGCTCTTGATGCGGGTGCGGGCAGCGCCTGAAGCCCAGCTCCTCGTACACCTTGAGCAGCGCGTGCGGGTAGCGCAGGTTGAGGTGGAAGAGCGTGCTGTTGTCCTCCCCCTGGCCTCCCGCCGTGAGGCGCAGCACGTTCGATGCCAAAGCTGCTCTGGAGGCGGAGGCGCACAGCCACGCCGTGGCTGAGAGCAGTGCTGTGGCGGTGAATCGTGCGGAGCGCGCCATTATCGCGTTTCTGGCGACTCTGGCCCGGCGGTGGAGGTTGGCGGCACCCAGGCCAGCCACCGGGTCAGCTTCTGGCTCGGGTGCGCGCCAGAATTCCTTGCATCAGCATCCTCAGCAGACTGTCACCACGAGCAACGAGCAGCCACGAGCAGTGCGGCGAGGGGCCCCAGGCACGCACTGTGGCTCTGGGAACCCCTTGCGCCGCCAGGCGTGTCCGGCACGCGGCTGCAGCACGGCAAGCCATGTCCGCTGCGAAGGCCAGCTCCTGCTCGCACCGCTGCTCCTCCTGCCTGGGCGCTTAGAGGCCGAGCTTGGTACGGCGCCTGCACATCGCGGAAGCAGCATCACGGGAACAGCAGTGAGTTGAACGCCTGAGGGTAGCGCAGCACGGATTTCCTGGGCCCCGGGCGCGCTTCGCCCGGCCCGCCTACTCGGGACGGCGTGAGCAGGCTGCCACGTTGCCACGGGTGCTGCTTGACACCCACAAGGCGCTCGCTGCTCCCTTGCCATCGCTGCATCGCTGCAGCCCCCACTGGTCCCTCCTGCCCTGGCAGGCTGCTGCTGATTGCTGCACAGCATGCGGCCTCAGCCTGAGCCTCAGTCGGTGTGCTTCCGCTGTGCGCCATGAGCCGCCACGTGGGGACCGACGACAGGCACGCCCCACGGTCATGAGGTGCTGCTGCTACTGCTGGTGCTGCAGTTGCTGCTCCACGGCGCTGTGCAGCCCGTGCTGCGCGCCTCCCAGCGGCTAGCCCCCGTGGGTGCTGGTCAGTGTCGCGCGCACCAGTGGCGCCTCTTGGCATTGTAGCGGATCTTGTTGTCGGTCCGGAACCGAATCCAGTGCCTGCACACGACGCGCGCAGAGGAGCTCGGCTCGCGATCCCCCGCGAGGTGTACTGCGGCTCGCCCCACGCGGCGCCGCGCCAGTCCTCTCCCGCAACGCTGCCGTCAGCTATGCTGCTGCTGCTGCGAGGAGGCACTCACGGGATGGGCCGGTTCTGCCTGGCCTTCTTGGCCAGGACCTTCTTCGTCCTGCGGCGAACAAAGAGAAGAAAGAGCGCCGAGAGAACGCTTGAGGGCGTGCCAGCAACTCACCCTCACGTGCGGGGTCGCGCGTGTGGTGCTGCTCGATTCGAGCCGAGGCTCAGGTGCTCGACCTTGTGGGGAGGCGGCACCAGTGGCGTCGACTCCAGGGCACTTCCCCACACCTGAACGTCTTGTTGCTCGGCATTCTCGCTGGGCCGGACGGGAGGGAAAGGGAGGGGCAGGCGCGCTTGGCGCGACTTGTGCATGGCGAGTGCAAGCCCCTGCACAACCTCCGTGTTCGGCACGGCAACACTACGCCACAGACTCCCTTCAAGAACGATGCACGACGCCTCCACGCACGACGCACTCCACGTCTCGCGGGCAAGCACCCACGCCTGAGAACCTGCGACCTTTTGCCAGCGTGGCCTTCCGCCTCCTGAGAAGCCGCCTCCAGAGCTCTCCAAGGCGCGCGCACACGGAGGCTAAGGCGATAGCGACGGGCGGCGGCTCGAATGCCCCCGCCGGCCGGCCGCGAGACATGAACGCCGAGACGGCCGTGGCCACTAGCGGCCAGGAGCAGCCTCCAGAGCAAGAGGAGGACGCCGCGCAACGCGCGTGGCGCCTGCTGCTGGCCGGCCTCAAGGAACAGCGTGCGCATGGCGACCAGCAGCAACAGGTGCCGGCCGCCGCCACGGTGGACGAGCTCTGCGCTGTGCTCGCGGTGCCCACTGCGCTCTGGCTGCACGACCACGGCCCGGGCGCGCAGCTGGAGCAGCTATCCGGCGCGGAGCTGCAGGCCGCCCCCACGCTGCCCACGCTCGTGCACCTGCTGAGCGTCCTCAGGGTGAGCGCGCGCCCACCCCGCCCGCCCGCGTGGCACTGCGGCCGCACATGCCACCGCAACCGCTCGCGGGCCTCTCCACTCCTCGCCCCCGCCCGCACGCGCACGCAGGCCTGCAGAGCGGACTGCTCCTCCGAGGCCCACCAGGCCGGGCACGACTCCGTGGTCGACCTGCCGCAGTTTGCGCGCGCCGTGCGAGCGCTGCTGCGCTCGCGCGCCGCCAAGCAGCGCCAGCGCGCGCTCTACCAGGCCTGGTCGCGCCGGCTGCTGGCCGCGCTGCTGGCGCTCTGCCTCGCCTCGCTGCTCGTCCTGCCGCTCGGCGCCTCCAGCGCCCTCGGTGAGCGCCGCACGCGCACGCGCTGTTGCGCCCTGCCCGCTCGCCCCCTCGCTCACCACACGTTAAAACCACCATGCATGCATGCGAACCTGCAACCCTGCAACCCGCAGCGCTGCTCCCGGCGCTGGTGCTGGGCCCCATCGCCGGCGTGCTCGTCATGCTTGAGGCCGATGAGGCGCACCGCCTCAAGTGCCAGTGGGCGCCCGTCCCCACCACCCCCGCCAACCCCGCCTCCACCTCCACCTCCTCTCCCGCCACCACTGCCACCACCGCCGTGGCCGCCCAGCCGGCCGTGGCCCGCACGTCCTCCTCGTCCTCCTTCCTCTCCCTCTCCAGGTGCTCCTCGGCCCAGTCGCTGCGCGTGGCGGCGGCCGCCGCCAGCGGCAGCAGCCGCCGCTCCAGCCTGGACTGGGGCGCCGTCAGGGCCGCCGCGCTCGGCGCCGTCCGCTCCTCCGCCGCGGCGTCCTCGTCCTCCTCGTCTGCTGCTGCCTCCTTCGTGGCGGCCGCGGCGCCCAAGGGCGCGGCCAGGCGGGCCAGCGCCACGGGCGAGCAGCTGCAGCACAAGCTGGCGCTCGCGCACCAGGTGAGGCTTCTTGGGACTGCGCAGCGCGAGGGGGAGGCGGCGCGCGACGATCAAGGCTCCCGCGGCAAAGGCGACGCACTCTGTGTGCGCGACCTCATCTGTTTCCGCATCCCACCTTGTTCAAACGCGCGCAGGTGCTCGACTTCGTGGGCGAGTGCACCGCCTCCGCCTCCTCCTCCTCCTCCTCGCCCCCGCCATCCTCCTCCTCCCCCAGCGCATCCTCCTCGGCCGCCTCCACGCCGCCCGCCTCCACGCACTGCCCCCGCGCATCCTTCCCCCCGCCACCGCCGCCCGCGCCCTCCTCCCTCGCCTCCCTGCACGACGAGCTGGCGCTGAGGCAGCGGCAGCGCCAGGCGGCGGCGCTGTACGCGCGCCTCGTCGGCGACGAGCTGGTCCGCTACGACCAACTAGAGAACGACGCGCGCGGCTACGACGGCGCCGACAACGCCGCCGCCTCCTCGCCGCGGCCCCAAGAGCAGCAACCACGACAAGAGCAGCAGGAGCAGGTGGAGGGCGAGGAGGACGGCGACGCGACGGCGGCGGCGGCGGCTGGTGCGGCGGTGCGCAAGCAGCAGGCGCAGCAGCTGCGGCTGCGGCAGCTGCGGGCGTCGGTGGGGCTGCTGCCCAGCTTTGAGGAGGAGCAGGAGAGGGAGGAGGAGGAGGCCGGCGTCATGGACCTGGAGCCAGTCAGGGTGGTGCCACTGGCGGCGGCGGCAAGCGGCCTAGGCAACCCTGGCTCGCCCTCGCGCCTACAGCAGCCGCCGCAGCAGGCCCTGCCTGCAGGCTCAGGTGACGCCGCTGCCGTCGCTGGCGGCGACGGAGACGGAGAGAGGTCAGCGGCGGCGGCGGTGGAAGCGGACGCGCCGCGGCGCACGCGCTCGCTGGGCGCCGGCGCGCGGGCGGCGCGTCTGGCGCGGCGGGCGCTGCGGGGCCTGCGGCGGCTCGCCGGCGGCAGCGGCGGCGCCGCGTCGCGGGCGGCGCAGCAGGCGGAGGCGGAGGCCGACGAGCGGGAGGCCAGGGAGGAGCGGTGGGAGCGGGCGGCGAGAAAGGTGGCGGCGCCAGACTCGCACCGGCTGGGCCGCGCGGCGCGCGAGGCGGCGGCGCGGGCGCGGCTCGAGGCGCAGCAGGAGGGCCGCGAGGTGCTGGGCTGGCGCGCGCGCCGAGGGCAGCAGGCGGAGCTCACCGGCGCCGTGCTCTGGAAGCCCGACAACAAGGGTACGCGCCACGCGGGCCGCTCGCTGCTTGCGCCGGCCGCAGAGAGAAAAGCTTTTCGGTGGTGCCTCGTTAGCCGGCGACGCTCGCACAGCCTTTCCGCGCGGGTTACAGTGTGGGCTGCCCAGCACTGCGAGGGCCTTTCGCGCTCACGTGTGCGTGTGTGCCCGTGTGCCCGTAGACCTGGCCTTCGTCGAGATGCTGGCGCCGGCGGACGCGGCGCGCGCCCAGCCCGGGCTGGTGCCCTCGGCCCGCCGGCCAAAGGGCGAGCAGGAGGACTACGTGGCGCCGCCGCCGCCGCCGCCGCCGCCGCCGCCGCCGCCGCCGGCGATTGCCGTGCAAGCGCCGAGCAAGCCCGACGAGGGCGCCGTGGGCGGCAACAGCGGGCGGCGGCTTCTCAAGGGCCTGCTGGCGCGTGTACGGAGCGGCGGCGGCGGCGGCGGCGCGGCGGCGGTGGAGTCGCCGAAGCGTGCTGCGGCGGCCCCGCTGGACCCGCTCACGCTCGCAAAGGTGCGGCGCCTGGCCACCTGCAGAAGGAGCGCCATGAGGGGGCCCGGGTGGTGCCTGCCCTGATGAGGGCGCTGTACGTGGGTGCACGGAACGCGTCTCCACTGCGGGGGTCAAACATGACTGTGCGTGGCTGTCCTTTTCTTGCCCGCCCTCTCTCTGTGCAGATGTACGACGACTACCTGGCCGCGCAGAGGCGGCAGCAGCACAATGCCACGCCCACCGCGCCGCCCACCAACGCCGTGCCCGGCACCGCCATCCCGAGCTCCTTCATCGCCGCCGCCAACGCCGACGCCGCGCCCGCCGCTGCGCCGCAACGTGCCCAGCACGCCGCTGACGGCGGCGGCAGCAGCAAGGCGGTGGTCGTCGGGGCCGCGTCGTCGTCATCGCCAGCGGGCCGCATCAAGGCCTGGGCTAAGCGTGCGAAGGCCAAGGTCAAGTCGGCCCTGGGCGGCGGCGGCATCACAGCGCCAGAAGGCAAGCAGAGCGGCCCGCGCACTGCCGCGGTCCGCAGCGGCCAGTCTGGTGGCGGCGCGCCCGTGGCGGCGGCGCTGGCGAGCAGCCCGCTGCAGGCGGCAGCCACATCCGCAGCCGTGGCGCCTGCCCCGGCGCAAGGTGTGGCGGCCGCAGCGCCTGGGCCTGGCGCCGGCGGCGGCCCCACTGAGGCGGCGCCGCCTCCGCCGCAACAGCACCACGCCGGCGTGGGCGCGGCGGCGGCGGCTACACCGCCGCCGCCTCCGCAGCCGCAGCACGGCGTCGCGGGCGCCGGTGCGGCGCCTGCAGTGGCAGCCGCGCCCTCGTGGCCCGTGGTGGCGCCCTCCGGCGAGGTGGTGCGGTGGGCGCCGCCGCCGCACGTGCTGCCAGTACTGGCGCTGCTGCCCGAGCCCACTCGCACGCGCTATGTGCAGGGCCTGTTCGACCAGGAGGTGCTGGAAGAGATGCACCGCCGGCAGCAGCAGCAGCAGCAGCAGCAGGCGGCGACGGCGGGCGCGGCGGTGTCGCCGCCGCCTCTCCAATTGCAGCAGCAGCAGCAGGCGCCGGTGGCGAGTGGCGGCGCGCTGCTGCCGGGCCACGTGCGCTCGCACGCGCACGACGCGCACGCGCCGGACGTCGCCGCGTGGATCCAGCAGCAGCAGCAGCGGGAGCAGCAGCAGCAGAGCGGCCACGAGGCGGGCGCAGCCGCGGCGGGCGCGCCCAGGAGCGGCCAGCCGCCGCCGCCACCGCCGCCGCAGCAGCACAAGCACCAAGCTGCCTGGCTTGAGCCATCCCCGCCGCCGCCGCCGCCGCCGCCGCCACAGCAGCAGCAGCCGCTCGCCGTGACCAAGGAGGCCGGGGAGGGCGCGGGGCACTTCGCCGCCAACGCCTGCCTGCCGCCGTTCGCCAGCGACGCCAGCGTCAACACGCAGATGATTGCCGCCGGCGACGACCGCGGCGCGCTGAGCAGCAGCAGCAACGTGGTGCTGGGCCCCGGCCCGCGCTTCCTGCCGCCCGGCGCCGCCGGCATCCCGCTGATGTCGCCGCTCGCGCCGCACCACGGCGACGGCGGCGGGAGCTCGCGCGCGGCGTCCTCGGGCGACGGCGGCGCGGCGGACGCTGGCGGGGGCGCGGCGGGGTGGCGCGGCAGCGCCGAGAGCGGCGTGCAGGTGGTGTTTCGGGGCTCTGGGGAGAGCGGCGGCGACGCCTGCTCGCTGGGCTCGTGTTCGTCGGCGGGCACCATGCTGCAGCACGTGCGCAAGGCGCAGGCGCTCCGCCAGCAGCAGCAGCAGCAGCAGCAGCAGCAGCAGCAGCAGCAGTACCAGCAGCGCCAGGATGTGGTCGCGTGAAGCGGTCATGTCGCCTGGACTACTCGTTGGGCGTGGTGTGGTTTCCCTTTGCCGCTCGGTTGGTTTCCGTGGATGAGATGGCGTGCCAGCCAGGGTGAGGTGAGATTGCTTTCGTGCGAGCCAGCTCCGACCTGCTTGACTGGCGGCTGCTCTGCCACAATGTGTTCTGCCTCCTCCTGTGGCGGAAGTGACTCTGCCGTGCCCACGGCTCGAGCGTTTGATCCGTTGAGCATGCTCCAGCACTGCTCCAGCACTACGATCGTTGGGCATGTTCCAGCACTCCCGCACTCCCGCCGCGCGCCTCAATTCGTTCTGCTTGCGCTCGCTGCTCTTTCTGGTTTCCTGCTTCTTCTTCACTCTGAGGACGCTGCGCCTTCACTTTCTGGGTGGGGCACGCCGGGGCCGGCCGCAAACCTTTAGCACCTTGCGGACCGCGCACGGCGCTGCCCCACTCCCCTGCCGAAGCACCAAGCCCACATGTTGGTGTGCCCGAGCAGGACCCACACTGTGCCATCATGCCTTCCCGCCACGGTGACGCGTTCGACGCACAGCATGTGTTGGTACTCTCTCTCTGCGCAGTTGTGTGTCCCGTGCACGTTTGACGCGCCTTTGGTGCCATCTGTCTGCTGCACGATCTGCTGCAAGCGCCAAGATCTTCTGGCAGGGCTGCTCGAGTCCGTCCTGCGCAGGACGCTAGCAGGTCAGGCACTGGCCGCAGCGCGCAAGTCCTTCCGGCGCGCCAGTGACGATCGATGCACGCTTCGCCTCACTTCCTGTGGCCGGCGGAAGCTTTCGAGCTCGCTTCCGAGCGTGTGCGCTGAGATCGCCAGACCTTCGAAGGTTTGTACCGACAGCTCGTCGTTCACGACACGACATTAAAGCGAGAGCGCGGCGCAGACATTTTGCCTCGGATTCACTCTTCGCTGGGCGCTGCGGCCCAGACGTCGCACACCGCCGCTGGGCGGCACCTCGCACGCCGTTGAGGTGGCTGCCACATCAATGGGCACCGTAGCGCGCGTCGCTGCGGCTGGCCTGGTGCTGGTCTTGAGCAGTGCCATTGCGCCCCAGGCGCGAGCTGGGACCTACAGGGACAACTGGCTGACGGACGCCCGCTCCCAGGGCCGCAACGCCGACGGGAGCTGCCCCGACCTGCCCGCCACCAACCTCTGGCACCTGGACGTCTCCACGCTGCCCGTGAGTGCCCAGTTCCTGTTCAATCGGTGGGAATGGGGCGAGTGGCCACGTGCTGGTCCAGAGGCACCTGGGCTCTGGCTCTGTCCTGCCGGCGCGGGTCAGCGGATCGTGGCGCCAGGGTGGCCGTCAGCCCAGCCCAAGGCTGCCGTTGGTGGCTGCCCCAATCGTGCACCACCGACCTGCAGGTGCACCCTCGCAGCGAGTTCATCAAGGCCAAGATCAGCCTCACGGCCAAGGTGCACCCCGACTTTGGCGGCGGCGACGTCATCAACGGACAGCCCTTCCTCTACGGTGCGCCCGGGTGCCAGGACCGGAGGATTGGTGTGATGGTGAAGCGGAGAACCTGTGGAGCACCGACGCCACTGATGAGAGGGCCGTCACGCAGGCATCCCGTACAAGGTGGTCAACTCGCCCGCCACGCCGTACGTCCCCATTGACCTGCTCGACTACGAGGATGAGAGCGATCTGGGTGAGTGGGTGTCCTACGGTTGCTGGCACGTGCTACGGTTGCTGGCACGTGGCCGCACTGCGTAACTTGATGCGCTGATGCTGTGCACGCTCTGCAGGCCCTGCGCCGTTCCCGTCGGACGCGCCTGTGGAGGGCACCTACCCTGGCTGCCCTCCTGCCACGTGCGGCGGAGACCGCCACGTCCTCATCATTGTGAGCGTGTGGGGACGCTCAACCGCCTGAACGGACTGAGGTGCATGCATCTGACATTGCCCCTCTCCCCTGCTGCCACGCTGCCCGCAGGACAACACGACGTGCCTGCTGTGGGAGGTATGGCAGGCCATCCAGCCGCAGTGGGCCGGCACACCGCAGGCCTACAACCGCGGCACCACCGGGCGCTGGGCCGCCAGCAACATGGCGCGCTGGAACCTCTCCAGCGTGAGTGCAGAGGAAGGCTTGGCTTTGCGTCTGCGTCCACTGGCCATCTGGTGGACGCCTGCCACACACGTGTGCTTGCATCGCTGCTGCAGAACGCCCCTCGGCCCCTGGGGTGGACGAGCGCGGACGCCGCCGGCCTGCCCATCTGGCCAGGCCTGGTGCGGGCCTCTGACGTGCTGGACAAGGGCGTGATTAAGCACGCGCTGCGCTTCACAGGGCCCAACTCCAAGTGAGTGCATGCATCGCAGCATCACGCGCCACACGCAGAAGAAAGGTTGTTTCTGGTTCCTGACCCTCATGCCGCACCTGCACATGCGTGCGCAGGGCAGCGTACGCGTTCCCCGCCAGCCACTTTGCCGCGTCCGGCGACAAGGGCGCAGACAGCCCGTGGATGGGCCTGCGCGTGCGGCTGCGGGGCACCTTCAACTGCACCGCGCTGCGCCCCACGGCGCGCGTGGTGTGCGTGGCGCTGCAAAAGTACGGCGGCATCTTTGCGGACAACGGCTCGCCCTGGTACTTCTCCGGGGAGGCCACCAGCCGCTGGGACGCCGTGCTGGACGAGATCCAGGACCTGAAGAAGATCCCGGGCAATCAGTTCGACGTGGTGGACCCTGGAGGTGAGGCGTGCTGCGCTCGTGTGTCGCACGCAGTGCGCCCTCGCACTACACGGCAGCCCACGTCCGCAACGTGGAGGCGCCACGAACGGCGCTGCGGACTTGGCTGCGCAAAGCGCCTGGCTCTCTAGTCATCCCTGGCATTTGTGGGGCTTTAGGCGTCGTCGTGCTCAATCACAACGCACACGCACACACCCGCAGGCTGCCTGTGCACCACGTACGACTGCACCAACGCCGAGTGCCTGGCCAGCGCGCCCAACCCGCCTCCGCCTCCCAGCACCCCGCCCAGCCCTCCGCCGCGGCCCCCACCCGCCCCTCCCCCAAAGCCGCCATCCCC
>VFQP010005237.1_pt1 | contig 11475 bp, 10 predicted proteins | sample 3512351 | NCBI WGS metagenome assembly VFQP01 (sample SAMN10412372, study PRJNA504923) | tailings metagenome | isolation source: Relicate 1 Philex TSF1 revegetated site | place: Philippines: Tuba, Benguet | collected 2017-08-29
GCGGGTCCTCACTCCCTCGTGTGAGGGAACTCTGTGCCGCGGGAGGGTGTGGTGGTACGCCAGCACGGGCTGCAGGAGTTCCTGCGCGCCTGCTGCCTGTGCGCGGGGCGCCGGGGGCGCAAGGCCCGCGGGAGGGTGCGCCGGCGGGGCTGCGGGCGGGGGCGGTGCAGGCTCCAACGGTGGGGCGGACGCGTTGCTGGGCTGCTGCATCGGCGCGTGGTGGTTGGGAGGGGGCTGCTGGGCGGCCGCTGGCTGCGGCGACGGATGAGGCTGTGCCGGTGGGGGGGGCGGTGCGGCGTGCGGGTGGCGGGGCTGGGCTGCGCGCTGCTGCGAGGTGCCCACGCGGCGTGGGGCGCTCGGCTTGACGGCGGTGCTGCTGCCCGATCCGCTGCTGGATGCGCTGCTGCTCGAACCTGCGGCTCGACGGAGCAAGCACGCGCAGCGGGCACGGTCACAGGGGGTCGCCACACAGGGCACGAGTCGTCATCGCGCAAACCCAGGTTCGCCTTCTCCACAGGTGCCCCGCGCCGCCCCTCTCGCACCTGGGTGGGTGGGCAGGGCCCCGCGGCTCGCGCCCGTCGAGTTGTGCTGCTGCGACGCCGGCGCCGAGGGTGATGGGCGTGCCGCTGGCGACGGCGCCGCCGCTGCAGCTTGTGCAGCAGCTGGCCGCCGCTGCTGCTGTTGTGGCGGCGGCGGCGGCGGCTGGTGCTGCTGCTGCTGCGGCTGCGACAACTGAGCTGCGCCAGCAGGTGTCGCTGGCCGTTGGAGCGCCGTGGCTGATGGCTGTCCGGTGTTTGTGCCGCCGCGCTGGGGCAATGGCGCGTTGCCGCGCGAGTTTGGCACCGCCGCGCGGCTGGTGCCTGGTGCGCTTGCGCCCGCACCTGCGGCACGACAGAGCAAGCGCGCACGCCAAGCAAGAGTTGTGGTGTGTGCCTGGCAAAGGCGAGGTTGCGCCCACTGGCACTGCAGCGAAGCAGCAGGGCCATCGCGCAACCAAGTGCGCTCCACGAGTCCCCCGTCGCCCTACCTTGGTTGGTGGGAAGCGACCCGCCGCCCGCGCCCGTCAGGGTGGGACGCCGATGCGCCGGCACAGGCGGGGGTGGGCCTGCGGCCAACGGCGCCGCCGCTGCAGGCTGTGCAGCAGCTGGCCGCCGTTGCTGCTGCGGTTGCTGCTGCAACGGCGGCGGCGGTGTGACGCCAGCAGGCCTTGGTGCGCCTTGGCGCGGCGCTGCCGGGGGCCTCCCGGTGTTGGTGCGGTTGCTGCCACCGCGCTGAGGCGACTGTTTGTTGCCGCGCGAGCTTGGCGCCGCTGCGCCGCTGCTGCCCGGCGCGCTTGCGCCCGCACCTGCGGCACGACAGAGCACGCACGCACGCCGAGCACGGGGAGTGCGGGTCAGGGGCGCCGCACCGAGCAAGAGCGGTCTCGTCTCGCTGGCGAAGGCAAAGTTGAGTTGTTGTTGGGCGACTGTGTGAAATGGTTGCGTTGCCCTCGCCCACCCTCGTCATACCTGGGGTGGTGGGCAGGGACTCGCGCCCCACGCCTGCCGCGCCTTGTCGCCGTTTCCATGGCGAGTCTGAGGACGGCTGGCGCCCCACCCGCTTGGGGGTTGTTTGGCCGTCTGGCTGGTTTGGTGCTGGTTTTTCTTTGAAGATCATCTTCATCACCGTGACCGGGGTCGTCTGCAATCTGTCCATGACCTCCAGTAGGTACTTCCTGCGCGTTTGCGACAAAAGCAGAGGTGTGAGCGAGCACGGCGGACAAAGCCGAAAGCTGGGCATCGGAGCGCAGCTGGTGAATCAGCAGACCGCAAGGCCACGCACTTGGCCTTCGCAGATGTGGAGGGGCGGCCTTGTTTTGTGACACCACCGTTTGAAAACGCCAAGCCCTTGTTTGTCATCTCCTGAAGCAATCGGCGACAGCGGGCGCACAACAGAGATTGCTTCAGTCAGCAGCGTGCAGGGGCGCCTTCCGCAGGTGGGGCAGGAAGCGTGCATACCACCATGCTCACCTTCTCCAGGAACATGTTGATGCAGTCTGCCAGGGCAGCCGCCAGCTCCACGGCGCCCTGCGTGTCAAACTTGAAGCCATATGGGCCGACAAAAGAGTCGCTTCCTGCCCAACAAACGATCCTGCAGTAGTCTGCCCAGCGTGTTGTCTGCCCAGCCGTGATGTTGGGCTTCACGTGGTTTTCGCCGCGGAGCGTGATGCATGAGGCCCAGGGCTGCTTGTCCTTGTCCACCGCGCCCAGCACATCGAAGAAGGCTGCGAGTGGGTGGGTAACACACCAGGCAGTGGCAGATCCTCAACCCTAACCCTAACCCTCACAGGATTGGAGCCAGGGTTCCAACCGTGGGCTCTCTTACGGTCTCGGAAGGCCGCGGCGTAGTCAAAGCCGGCGTCGTAGTTCTCAGTGCCTGTCATCAAGCCACCAAGGCGCGTCCCGCGCCGTGGAGCTGACGATCCCATGCCCCACTCGCCCCGCCGCAGGGCCGGGATGTCGTCGTCTGGTAGGGGGCCTGCAGTAACGCATCATCGGAAACGGGTGCTGCTCATGGCCTGAAGATGCACACCAACAGGCTTTCGAGCCGTATTGCTGCGCGCCGCTCACCGAGGTGGGGCTGCTTTCCCTCGAGCTCCTTCTTGAGCCACTCCTTGTTCTGGTACTTTTTCAGAATGTCCCTGCGGTGTGGCGAGCGCGCAGTTGTGGCGGGCGCGTGTTGTGGCGGGTCGCTGGGTTGCTTGGAGGCTGGTCTGACATGGTTGAGGGAGCCACTGGCTGCGCTTGGGGCGCGATGGGTTGGGTGGGCAGCTGGTCTCCGGGCACGTCGCGTTGATGGAGACCCCAGCACGGCGCAAAGAGACCACCATCTGGCCCTCCATCAGCCCCCTCCCCAACCCCTCAGCACCCCCGCTCACCATGCTTCCTGCCGGCTCAGCATCACCCGCGGCAAGTCGCCCTGCAGCGCCATGTCCAGCCAGCCGTCCACCTTGATGTAGACGAGGATGGCCAGCACGCACTCCCACGCGGCCACCTTGGCCTGGCGCGCCGAGGCCGCACCGTACCCCAGCGCGGGCGCCCGCGGGTGGAACACCGGGCCAAAGAAGTAGTCGGTCTTCTTGTTGTTCCTGTAGCGCGGCGCAACCCTGCCGATGCCCCGCTCCTCCAGCTGCCAGAGGCGCCCGCGCCAATAGTCGCAGTCTGGCACGGGAAGCTGCGCATGCATAGGATGGGTTTGGGGAGGGCCTGTGTGTGGCCCAGCAGACCTTAACGCAGAAAGGAAGCCGGTGCTTCCTTTGCCCTTGAGCCCGTGTGCTCAAGTGAGCATGCACCTGCACTTCGTAGTCTGCTGCCGTGCGTACAGCCGTGCGGATGGTGAACAGGTCACGCGCCATGACACTGTTGAGCACGTCGTCGCGTGGCGCGACCGGGACCAGCTGCCCGCGGTTGTTCCAGCGTTGGAGAGCTGCGCGTGAAGAAACATGCAGGCAGGTCGTTGCCTTTACAGCCGCCGTGACCAAAACAACGTCCAGTGTCCCAAGTCGCTCCCTGGTGTGGCTCACATCGGCGGATCCCAGCGACGGACTTGATGCTGTGCTCGCCCACTTCGTAGAGAGCCGCCACTTGAGCGGACGTCCAGCCCGGGTGGCTGACGATGAAGGGTGTGTCTGTGTCGTTCACTGGGATGACGTGCCACCTGGAGCCGTACCCTGCACGCAGTTTTCACGTGGCGCTCGCGTGCGTCAGCGTGCCTGCTGCAGCAGAGGCAGAGCTGCAGCAAAGCTGCGCAGCACCGCAGGGCCACGCTCACCGCTGTGCAGGTCCCAGAGCTTGATCAGCGCGTTGCGCACGGTGGTGGCGTTGTGTCCCAGCTGCCCGTTGGTGGCCTGCACCAGGGCTGTGCGTGCCACCGCCCACATGCTCACGGCGCAGTCCACGCGCGTGGCGCCGCGTTGCGTCATGCTGATGGCCATGTCGATGTAGAGCCCGTTCTTGCGCCATGTCTTCTCCAGATCCTTGATCAGGTTGGCCCAGACCTTCCACTGCTGGTTCTTGCTCGTCTCCATCGTGTGGATGGCCTGCGCCATCAGCCCGCACAGCAGCGCGTGGACGGGCGCCAGCGCCGGCGAGTACTTGATGTTGGCGGCCGTGGCGTTGGTGGTGCCGACGGCGGCTTGCGAAGCGGACGGCGCCGTCGTTGCCGCTCCTCGTGCTGCGGCGTCGCGCGCCACCTGCACAAGGGCAGAGTGCAGTCACGCAAAACAGAGTGGGTGTGGCTCGGGTTGGCACCCAGAAGGCTTGCTGCCCGAGACGGCCCATGACGCAGAAGTGCTGCTCACCTTTGCGCGTGCCGACTGGTTCCTGGTGTGGGCCAGCAGCAGGTGCGCTTTCATCGTCAAAGTTGTCGCCAAGAGCTTCTTGACTTGGCCCACGTTCTCTAGCTGATCGTCCAGCCGATCGTTGACCGCGATGCACCTCTTCTCCAGCACGCCGGCCGCGTGCGCCGCGATGAGAACGTCGGGCTGCACGATGTTGAACCACTCCCTGCGCGGAGAGGCGCCCACGCCGCTGCTTGGTGCCGCTGCCGCCCCGTGCTCTGCTTCCCACTCCGCCTCCTCCTCTGCCTCCTGGTCCAGCTCGTCGACCACGTCGTCGGAGCCGGCCTCAGAGCCCGAGTCGTCGGAGTCGGAGCCGTCGCCCCCGCCGCCGGTCTTGGCGATGCCGGCGGCGCCAGAGGAAGACTGCTCGGGGGCCGCCTGCTCCTCGAGGCCGGCCTGCTGCAGCTGCTCCGCCTGCTCCTTGCGGGCCTCCTGCTCTGCTTCCTTCCAGTAGTCGCGCAGCTGCTTGATGATGGCCATGTCGGCGGTGAGGGGCGTGGAGTCGTCCTCGGGGATGATGCTGCTGACGAGGCGCGTGGCCTTGGAGGCCCAGCGGTCGGCTCTGGAAGCCGTGCCGATGGCGGCAGCGCTGTGCTCGGGAGTCCAGGGCGCGCCGGCAGGAGGGGCTTGCAGGGCGGGGGCGATGCCCGGAACCAGCAGCTCTCCAGCGGCTTGGGAAGCGGCCTGCCTGACGCCGTCTGGAGCCAGCTCGGGCAGCTTGCCGAGCAGCTTCTCCACGATGCGCGCCGTGAGGTTCACCTTGGCTCTCAGCACGGGGTCCGAGTCCAGCCGCCGCGCGGTCATGCTCTGCTTGACCTGCTCTCCCGCCGCGTCCTTGCCGCCTTGCGTCAAGAGGTCCGGGAGACGCACGCCCTCCATGTCGTCCAGCTCCGGCACGCGCCACAGCGGCACCGCGTCCACCTTGTTGTTGTCCGCGTAGCGCTGCATGGCCTCGCGAGAGCGCGCCGGGTCCTCCGCCTGACCGGCCGCATCGCCACCGCCTGCCGCCTCGGCGGCCGGTGCGCTCGCCGCTGCTCCCTGCTGCACGCCCCTCGCCGCCGCCGATGATGACGCGCCAGCGGCCTCCTCGGTAGCCGGTGCGCCAGCCGCTGCAGGCGCTGCCGGCGCGCCAGCCGCCGCGCCAGCCGCCGCCGCGCCAGCCGCCGCCGCGCCGGCCGTCGCCGCAGCCGCCGCCGCAGCCGCCTTGCTGTCCTCCTCCTCCTTCTCAGACAGGAGCTTACGCATGACGCCCAGGAAGCCCAAGTTGTCGGGGTCCGGCAGGCAGACGCGCAGAAGCACAGACACAGAGGGGACGGGCGATGGCTCGTCCGCAGCCGCAACGCCGTGCAGCAGCAGCTGGTCCGTGACGGGCACGCTGGGGTCGAGGTCAAAGAGCGCCTCCAAAATGTTGCGGCCCTCGGCGGCGAATGACCACAGGCCCGTCATCCCGTTGCCGATGCGAATCTGCACCGTGCTCTTCTGGCCTGCCTTTAGCAGTTGCGGCCGGCCCCCCCTCCCGCAAAAGGTGCAGAGGATGAGGCCCTCGACGACGCCCTTCTTGAGGTTGGCCTGGGCCACCCAGTCGCCCCGGCCGTTGGACAGCTTGCAGCTGCCGCCGGGCCCGTGCGGGTGCAGGCTGAAGCATGCAGGACGCTTGTTGCGGCTCCGTCGGCTGCGCTTGGGATCTTTGGCGTCTGGCTCTTTCTGGCCGGCTGTAGCTTCTGGCACTTCCTGGCCGGTCTTGCCGGCGATCTTAGGAGGGTTCTGGACGTACGCGTTGGCGTAGGCGTTGGTCACCATGCCGTTGCCGCGGCGGATCGTGAGGTCAAGCCAGGGGCCGATGTTGTTGTTGAGGATCTGCAGGTGCACAGAGCAGTGGTGCAGTTTGGCATGCGCATCAGCTGCGACCCTCGCGTGGTCTTGGGACCGCAGCGTGGAGCCGTGTTTTCTCACATTTTTCGCGTCCTGCTCGCCCTGATCCGTGCTCGTGCTCGTGAGGAGCGACGAGAGGGCGTTGCCGTTGAGGCTGAAGTAGTAGCGGCGGCGGGATGGGCCGCCGACCTGGTTCCACGTGCCGACAGGCGAGTTGCGGCCGAGCGCTTGCACCAACTTGTTGAGGTCGTCTGCCGACAGGCCCACCGTGGCGCCGGGCATGGTGTAGTATGCCAGCTCGTTGGTGAACGGGGCCAGGTCGCCGGTGAACCAACCGCGCCAGCGCGCGGGGTAGCCAGGCACAGGCAAAACCATGGGTTTGCCCTGCACAGATCCAAGGTGCAGCACCTCCGGGCTCCAGCCCTTGTTGCGGTGGCCCGCCCACCATTTCGAGGCCCACACCGCTTGGACCGCCTGCACAGTACAGCAGCAGGAGCGCAGCGCGTGGGCGGGGGTCAGCGCGAGCACGTTGTGTGTGCGAGTGAGGAGGGGGGAGGTGGCGCTGAGCTGCTGGTGGGGAGAGGCAGGTGGGGTGCGTGTGGTGTGCGGGGAGTGTTTGAAGTGAACGTCAGGTTCTCAAACCCCCAAACGCACGCACCTTGATGGCGAGCGTTCGCTCGGGGCTGTCCTCGTCCTCGTCCTCGTCCTTGCCCTTGCCCTTGTCCAGGTTCTTGAGGTTCTCCTTGATTGCCACCAGCAGCCCGTGCAGCTCGGGCAGGCAGGCCTCCAGCGGCGGACGAGCGCTTTTCTTGTCCGCGAGCGCCTTCTCGACCTTGGCCTTGAGGCTGTTGAACACCTTGCTGTTCTTGCCCCTGAGGAAGGTGGAGCCCCCCTTGATGCCGTTCATCGCGCCCGCCAGCTGGCGGAGTGCTTCTCTCTCCATCGGCGCAGCGTCCTCGTCGTCGTCGTCGCTGCCCCTGCCGGGTGGCCCGCCGCCGCCGCCGCCGCCGCCGCCCCCGCCCCCACCTGGTGGCCCACCTCCGCCGCCCCCGCCCCCGCCGCCTCCCGGGCCGTCTCCCGCCGCCCCTCCACCGCCACCTTCCTCGCTGTCACCACCAGAGGGCCCGGCGCTGCCGTCGTCGTCCCCGCTGAGCCCGCCCTCCGAGCCCACGCCGCACGCCAGCCGCCCCCCGCGCCCCCGCCGCCCCCTTCCTCGCCGCCGCTGCTCCCGCTCGTAGCAGTGCTGGTGTGCGTAGCCAGGTGTGCTGCTGAGGACACAGCGACCGGGCTGGTGCCGGCAGGTACGAGCAGGCCCTTGAGCATGGCTGCGTTGATCTCCACCGAGCGTGAGACGGCGCTGCTGCTGCTGCGCGGCATGAGCAGGCCCCGGGCCTGGGGCATCTGAGTGGCCGCCGTGAGGCAGGCGCGGCGTGTGCGGAACAGCGCGCGGCGCAGCTGCTCGCGCGCCACGCGGCCGCCGGGCACGGCGCACAGGCGCTGCACCTCCAGCCTCCACTCGTTGGAGCAGTGGATGAACCGCTGCCGAGCAGCCCAGGCCGCCTGGGTCGCCTGCACACACAGGGCGTGTGGTGTGGGGCGTGTGGGGCGGGGCGCGGTGAACGCACGAGGAGGAACGTGCGGAAGAGGGAGGGAGGGAAGGAGGGAGGTGTGATGTGAACGATGCCCTTCGAGCTCCTCACCTTTCTGCTCAGGTCGTGCACCAGGTCAGCCTCTGGGCTCCCGTCTGGCAGAAGCAGGATCTGGTCCCTGAGCACGCCCAGCAGCTCTCGCAGCGCGTCCATGTAGAACGCCACGAGGGTGCAGGTGGCGGGCCCAGCGCCACGAGCGTGCCCCTCCTTCTCCTCCTCCTCCTCCCGCTGCTGCTGCTGACCGAGGAGGTCGCGCACCCACACCAAAACCTCGACACCACCAGGCGCCTGCTTGAGGCTGCAGAGCGGCGGCAGGCGCTCGATCGCATCTGACAGCTGGCGCCTTGTGTCGCTGTCTGCCCACGCGGATGCGCAGGCCAAGGCTGCGGCCGTCGCATCTTCTAGGTCGGCACCGTCGGCCACGCTGGGCGAACCGGCGGGACGCGGCGTGCTGCCCGCCGCCGCGTGGGGCGCAGCGCCTGCGGCGCTGCCTCCGCCGGCAACGCTGGCTAAAGCCTCGGGCGCCGGCACGCCGCACGCCGCCGCGGGGAGCGCGTCGCCGGCGCCGCCGCCGCATGCGAGGACGTCAGGCGAACCCTGGGGCGCCGGCACGCCGCACGCCGCCGCTGGGAGCGCGCCGTCAGCGCCGCCGCTGCTGGCGACGCCGCCCGCCGTCTTCGTGACCTGGAACTTGACGTTGACACGCGGCGCGTCGACTGAGAAGTTGACCTTGACGCGCTCTCCCTCGGGCGTGAGACTGACGATGACGCGTGCCTCCTCCTCGAGCACGAACTTGACGTTGACGTGCTGGACGGCTGAGCGTGCTGCCTTTTTGGAGGGGTCCATGTGCTTCCACCTTGCGATGCAGGCCTGGGTGTGCGGCAAGATTGATGTGGGAGGCTGTCGTTAGGAGAGGCCGGACGTTGCACGACCACCACCCGCCCCCGCTGTTGGTGGACGTGCATGGTTTCCGTGCGGATAGAGGAACTCACCAGGCGGTAGCACGTGGATCGACCCAGGCGCTGTGCCACACTCTCGTGGTGGAGGCGGCGCTGCTCCTGCGCGCGCGCATGCACCGTGGCTTTGCTTTGGTTTCGGTCAGGCTCTTCACGCGGCTGACCACAGATGCGTGGGGCATCCGGTCGCTCACCATTGACGCGTCCAGGCGACTCCTTGCCTCCTGCAGGGGGGTGAGGATCTGCAGGTAGAGAGCCTTGGCGATCGCTCTGCCGATCTCGTCCTGCTCGTTGGTCGTGAGAGCCCGCCTCTTGGGATGGCTCTTCCTTGCCGTCTTGCGCTCCTGCGAGTGTGCACGCACAGATGTACCCCCGAGGTGTTCGTGCACACGCATATCCCATGCAGAGAAAGGTGATTGCGGATCAGCCTTACCAAGTAGGCGGTCTTGAGCGCCAGCGCATGCAGGTCGCGGCACGTGATGGGGCAGCTGGCCAGCAGCTTTGCCAGGACATGCAAGCTCGTGCCGTCCAGTTTCTCCGTCTCCACCTCGGCAAAGTACTTGCATGCGCTGCGCCTCTCAACCTCCATGAAGTTCCTCCCGGTCTTCTCGTCCGTGAACACATGCCGCAGCCTGCGAGTGAGCAGACACGCAGCGCACACGCAGTGCACGTCTTGAAGGAGCAGACCCATGCAGCTCTCGTGCAAAGACTCCAAACACACCAGCACCGCTCACATTCTGTTGTGGACCAGCTCCCTGGCCTCCTTGGCCACGCTGCTCGGCGCCGCCTCGGCGCCCGTGGTCGTGGAGCCCGCGACCTCGGGCTCGGCGCCGTTGAGCGCCGCGCTGCTCGGCGCCGCCTCGGCGCCCGTGGTCGTGGAGCCCGCGACCTCGGGCTCGGCGCCGTTGAGCGCCGCGCTGCTCGGCGCCGCCTCGGCGCCCGTGGTCGTGGAGCCCGCGACCTCGGGCTCGGCGCCGTTGAGCGCCGCGCTGCTCGGCGCCGCCTCGGCGCCCGTGGTCGTGGAGCCCGCGACCTCGGGCTCGGCGCCGTTGAGTGCCGCGCTGCTCGGCGCGGCCTCGGCGCCCGTGGGCGTGGAGTCCACGACAGTGAGCTCGACGCTGACGCGCTCGTCGCTCGACGCCGCCTCGGCGCCCGTGGTGGTCGAGCCCACGACGGTGAGCTCGACGCTGACGCGCTCGTCGCTCGTCTCGGTGTTGGCCCCTTGGGCAGTCGAGCTCTTGCGCTTCATGTTGGCCGCCCTGCGCGTCTTCTTGCAGCCGCCGCGCGTCTTCTTGCAGCCGCTCGTCGCCGCCTCGGCCTTCACGGGCGTCGAGTCCGTGTGCTCCGTCTTGTTACCGAGCGGAGCGCTGGTCGTGGACTCGATGAACGCGCCGATCTCGTCGCTGAGGTCCTCCAGGTAGTCCAGCGCCTGCAGAGCGAGGCGCAGGACGTGATGTCAAGGGGCGCAGCAATGAACACGTGCATGCCCTGCTGGCCAGACTGGTGCGCTTGCCTCGGTGACGTTGCCGGGCTCGAGGCGGCGCTGCTCGTCGCACGCCGCAGTGCCCTCCAGGGCGTGCGCCGGGATGCTCATCACCTGCGTAAGCAGCGCCACGGCGGGAGCGCTCGAGGTTTCCTAGCCAGCCCGGTGCTTGCCTCATCGGGAGCTCCTGCTTGAACGCAACTCACCGTGTCAGGCACGCTGCGCACGGCGGCGTGCTGCTGGCTGGCGTCCGCGGCCTGCACTTGCAGGGTGCGCGTGGGCGGCGTGCGGGCACCGCCGGTGTGCACCGCGGGGTGCACCTTGTGCTTGGGCTTCTTCCTGCCCTCCTCGATGTGGAGCCTCCACCCCTCCACCGTCGCGTACTCCTGCGAGTCCAGGCAGCGCCCAGGAAAAGAAGCCCATCAGCGCACGGACAGGGAACAAGCATCTGCGCAGCCGTGCGCCGCCAGGCTCAGTAGCAATCCTGACCTGGGCAGAGTAGAGCGGCCTGCCCGAGGGCTTCTTCTGCTTGGGCGCTGGTGTGACGCCAGCGCCCTCCTCGTCCGTGGACACGGTGACCTTGGGCGCCACCTTCTCCTGGGGCGCGGGCTCGCGCTCGACTGCGGGCAAGGGGGAGGGAGGGCGGGGACGATGCCAAGGTGCGTGACCCTAGGGCCCTAGAGGTAGTGGGGCGGTCGGGAGCGTGGACGAGCCGGTGGCAGAGGAATGGAGGGCGCGCGCATGGCGGTGTGCGCCTGCGTGGCGGCAGCTCACCCGGTGGGCTGGACGGCTCCGAGTCGCCTGGCGCGGGCGGCGGGGGCGGGACCTGCATCCAGAGGCAGCGCACGCGAAGCTCCATGGGTTCAAGGCATGGGGAGCCCTTGCTTCGACGCTGTCTGAGGCGTTTGAGCGGGCGATGCGCGTACCGGGTTGACGTTGTGCTCGATGGTCAGCTGGGCCGGGTTCTCGCTGCAGGCAAACTCTGCGCGGGCAGCACCAGCGACGGGGCACGCTTTCAGGCCAGACTCTGCCTGCTCGAGGACAGCTTGGGGTCATACCGACCCCGCCCTGCACTCACCGCTGGGCAGGTGCACTTGGTACGTGTAGCAGCCGTCAAACTTGGTGCTGTGCACGCTG
>VFQP010005238.1_pt1 | contig 11474 bp, 15 predicted proteins | sample 3512351 | NCBI WGS metagenome assembly VFQP01 (sample SAMN10412372, study PRJNA504923) | tailings metagenome | isolation source: Relicate 1 Philex TSF1 revegetated site | place: Philippines: Tuba, Benguet | collected 2017-08-29
GCGCTCGCGCGGCGCCAGCCCTGAGCGGGCCCGGGCCACCAGCCCCGAGCGCCTGAGTCACCACCAGCGGGCCGGCAGCCAGCGCACCCAGGCGCCTTCCCTCCCGCCCGCGGCGCCGTTCCCAGACCCGCACCACGACGCCGTGGCGCCGTGGCCCACCACGCCGGGCGACGCCAGCGGGTTCTCCCTCCCCACCTACACCATTGAGCTGGGCTTGACGACAGCTCCACCTCCGCCTGCCGAGGAGGAGCAGGCGGCGCCGGACAGCGCCGCGCCGCCGCCACGCGACAGTCACCTCGGCAAGGCCACCGCCGCCGCGGCTCCTCCACTGCCGTACCAGCAGCCTCGCCCCTCTACGGTCGGGGCCCTTCAGCTGACGGCGGCGGTGGCGCCGGCGGGGCCGCCGGCAGCGGCGCCGCAGCCCAAGCGACAGGCCTCGCTGAGCCGCGCGATCCGTGGGCCGGCGGCCGCGCCCGCCGTACCAGCAGCCGCCGCCAGCGGGGGCGCTGGAGGGCGCAGTATGGCCGCCGCCGTCGGGCGCCTCAGCCGCCCGGCCACGGCCGGCGCCGAGCCGCCCCCGCGCGCCGCCACCGTCACGTCGCCGCGCTTCCGCGCCGCGCTGCCCGGCGCCGCCCGCCGCCCGCAGGCCGCGCGCAGCGGCAGCAGCAGCAGCTCCCGCCAGGGCCTTGTCCTGGTCCTGAGCGAGACGCAGCAGCCCGACCTGACCAGCCTCAGACCAACCATCAGCAGCGCGATGGGAGGCGGCGGCGGCGGCGGCGGCGGCGGAGGCACGTCACCCCCAGTGTCCCCGCGCAGGCTGCTGCTTCAGGGCGGAGAGGGCGTGGCGCCCATCAAACCGCTGCTGCTCGTGCCGGTGCTGGCGCCGATTGGTGCTAAGCCTCAGGGCGACGGGCCGCTGCTGTCGCCACCCGTGTCGTCGCCGCGGAGGAGGGCGCGGCTGGCGGGCGGCGCGGGCGCCAATGGGTTGCTGGACGAGCCGCCCCGTATCCAGCGCGACGTCGACCACTACGGCGACGTGAGTTTTGCGCTTCGGCGCTCTGGCATGCTCACCAAGGGGTGCACGGGAATCAGCAGGCGAGAAGCGCGCGACAGGCGCGCACTGATTGACTATGGTTTGGCCGGTCCCGCACGTGACGCTGTGTGTGCAGGTGCTGGCGCACAGCTTGGCAGCGGAGCTGGCCGCGGCCCAGGAGGCCAAGGACGCGCCCGAGCAGCCCAAGACGCCGCAGGGCGCCAGGCTGGCGCAGCAGGCAAACATGCGCGCCTCGTCCGCCTCTGCAGTTGACACGCGCTCCCTGGCCACGATCTCAGAGGCGGGGGCGGCGGCGGGGGCCGCTGCCAAGGACGCCGGGACCATCGTCTTGGTGAGTGTTGGCGTAGGTGCTTCGCTGAGCACCTGCGCCCTCCGTCCAAGGAGCGCTGCCATCTCACAGACCAGCCTGAGTGTCGTGCGTGCACGCGCGCAGCCGGGCGTGCCGTCCGAGGCGCAGCACACCACGCCGCCGCACCTGCTCTTTGGGACGCTCAACGGCGGCGGCGCAGGTGCGCGCAGTAACGCTCACCGCGCAGACTGCTGCCCCACCCTTGCAGCTCCCTCCCTGCCACAAGTGACCTCGCTTGAACCGCGTGTGCTGTGCTCTGCGCAGTGGCGAAGCAGCACCAAAAGACCGTGCGGCGCGTGGAGGGCGTCCCAAGCACACTGTACGGCGTTGACGGCGACATTGCCACCCACAGCCCAGCGTCCCCTGATGCCGCCGTGACCATCTACAGCCGGCAAGTGCTGGCCCGCCGCCCGCCCTCCGCGCCCGCCAGGGACGCGCCCGAATCGGCAGTGGCCCTGTACGTCAAGAGCCTCGTCCCCGCCGCGTGACGTCACAGCTTCGTGTTTTGCGTGCGGAACCTGCCCTTGGCTGTACGTGGCGGTTGCTCATCGCCCCTCTTGTGCGCATCTCCATTGCAAAGACGCTCAACGTCGCAAGCAAGGCTCAGAGCTCGTCCTTGCCCGTCTGCGGCGTGAGCGCCAGGTCCGAGACGTACTTCCACAGCGCGGCGGTGGCCGCCGCCGTGTCCTCTGGCTCCACGTGCTCCAGCGGCGAGTGGCTCACGCCGCCGCGGCACCGCACAAACACCATGGCCACCTGCACAAACATCACGCGAACACGCACGCCGCCTCAAGTCGAGGCCTGAGGACGCCGCGGGCGTGACCACGCCACGGGCGGAGGTCTGGTGCAGAGGGCAGCGCAACGTCTGCGTCACGGCAGCAGCCGAACAGAGACGTGTGTAGCAGGGCTTTGCCTCACCTTGGACACCTCGGCCATGGCCAGCCCGTCGTGCCCGGCGCCGCTCACAATCACCGGGATCTCCTCTGGCGTGAGGCCCTCCTGGGCGGCCGCAAGCCCTAGGTCCTCGGCCATGACGGGCTGCGCCGCCAGGATGGCCTGCGAGTAGAGGCGTGGGTGGGGGCGCCAGGGATGACCGCACCCACACAGAGTGAGGCTCCGTGCTGCATGAAGCTCAGCACGGTCTGGGCAACCCTAGCCATGTACCCTAGGGTGTGCTCACCTCGCGCGCGCGGCGCACCATGCGCTCGTCGCTGAGCACGGCGCCGGCGTCGTGCGTGCGCCGGAGCTCGCACGAGACGCCCCGGCTGTCGCACAGCGCCGAGATCTGGTCCGTCACCTGCGGCCCGAATAGGAGGACGCAGCAGCACCCGCTCGCGTTCCCCTCACGTCCCCCTCCGAGCGATCCCTGAGGTATCTCTGACTGCTGTCCAGTCGAGACAGTGAGTAAGCTCTGGTGCAAGACTCCCTCAGACGATCTAACAGAGGAAGAAAGGAAAGCAAGAGAGCGAGTGTGTTTGCCGGTCGTACCTGCTGCACGACGCTGAGGCGCAGCGCGTCGTGCTTGGCGCGTATGTCGACGGAGAGCTGCGTGGAGCCGGCAATCACGTTGGAGGCGCCCGGCCACACGCGCAGCTCTCCCACCGTGCACACGAGCATCTCCTGGGAGGGGTCCTGCACGCGTGCGCGCGCGCAAAGCGTGCGCAGCAGCAGTCAGGAGAGGCCGGGGGGCGTCAGGAGAGGGACGAAGCCGTCCCAATGCCCTGCTCCTTGCTGCGAGTCGACTCGTGAACGCAGTGCTGAGGGCAGGTGTGCGGTGCTGACGACTCAGCGGCCACTGCCTGCTGCACAGTGTGGCGGCGTCCGCGACTCACCTTGACTGCACCAGGGCCGCCCCCACAGGCCGCCTCGATTGCAGACACCACAGCCGCCGCCGCAGCCAGCGAGTCGCGTCGCCCCACCATGGGCACCGTCCCCGCATGGCCCTGCAGAGCACCCAACGGTGCGTGCGCCTCCCGGCTGACATCACACACAGAAAAGGGTGCTGCGCCGCCCCCGGGCCCCGGCGCACCCCCTGCCCCCCCCCCACACCTGCGTGCCGTTGATGACGAGCCACAGGCGCGTCTGGCCGGCGATGCCCGACACCACGCCCAGCGGCTTCGCCTCAGCCTCCAGAACAGGACCCTGGACACACCAAACAACTCCACGCGATCAGTCGTAGCCCTCACGCATCTTTGCCAAGCAGGCGACCGTTGCGGCGCACACTTGTGGGTGTCGGCGTGCATGCGCTCAGCCCTAAGCGGCCCAAGCCCTCACCTGCTCGATGTGCACCTCGAGGTACTCGAGGATGCGGTTGGCCGGGATGGCCACCTGCCTGAGCGCCCCCTCCACGTCGCCTGCGCGGCACAGCACGCGCGCAGCACGCGTGGTGCTGGGGCGCTGCAGGGCATCCCTGAGCGGGGCGGCCCGTCGACAGAACGTCAGCGCCCCATCCCTGCGCGTGACGCCGCGCACCTTCGATGCCGCCCTCTTCCCTCAGCACTTGCTCGAGGCTGTGACCCTGCTTGTCTGCTGACTTGAGCATGCCGTGCTTGACCAGGCTGCCCACCTGCACGGCGACGTGCCAGCACGCCACCCCACAAACATGTTCGCGGAGCCACCCTCTGCCCCACACCCGCGGCGTTCCTGATCAAGAGGACAGGTGCAGAGGGCCCCGCTCACCAGCGCCCGGCTGCCGAGAAAGGTGGACTGGAAGCGCACGCCCTCCTCGTCGGCAAACGCGACCAGGCGCACTGGCACCTGCGGCAGCGCACGACACGCACGGCAGGAAGGCCAGGCCACATGGCGGCCTGGTGCTGCACCCAACTGGAGCCAAAGGACCCCTGCCTCTGCCCGCTGCGTGCGTCGTCCGCGCTGGCTGGTGACGCAGCTTTGCAAAGCCGCGGCGGCTCCACGGACAGTGCTGCTGCGGACGGGACCCACGCGCAGTCGGAGGGAACCAAGGGGGCGCCTCACGTGGAAGGCCTTTGCCGCCCTGGCCGCCACCCCCGGCGGCAGCACCAGCTGCTGCCCTGGCACCAGGTCGGGCAGCTGGATGCCCGCCTTGAGGGCCGCCTCCACAACCGTGGCCTTGATGGCGGCGATGCCCACGATGATGCCCAGCGCTCCGTCGTACCTGCAGGTGGTCGTGCACGTTGGCCCACGCAGGCAACCTTGCGGCTCACCAAGCACAGTGTGCTGCAGCACACGGCTCCGCTGGGGGCGGGGAAGGGGGAGTTGCCGTCCCGCGTGCGTGCCGCGCCCGAGCCGCACGCACTTGCCGCCGTCGAGCACGGTGTCGTAGTGCGAGCCCAGCACCAGGGCGGGGCTGTTGGGGAAGGAACCGTTGATGCGGCCGTGCACGTTGCCCACGGCGTCGATCCACGACTCCATGCCCGCGTCCTCCATCCACTCAACCAGCTGCACGGGCGGCAGTCAAGGGCGGTGTAGAACCTGTGAGCGTCGCTCGTGCTGCCCCGGAGCCCGGCCCCAGGAAGGCTGTAGGTGCGCACCTGCAGCGCCGCTTTCCGGTGCGCCGGCGAGAGGTACGTGCGGGCCAGGCTGTCCTCCGCATCGCTCAGCTGTGCGCACACATTCGCACAGAGCAGGCACAGCAGCACCGTCCTTGCCCGCCCCTTGTTTGCTGGCGGACGAGCGTGTGCGCGCGATGACGCCCTCGCCCTCCACTTTGGTGCGCCGGCACCTTTGCCAGGTCCTGCAGCTGCCTGTTGGGCTCCTCGCTCAGCAGCGTGGACGCGTAGTGCGCCAGGCCTGCGATGCGGCGCAATTGGCACGCTCGCTCGCTCGCTGGGGCTCGCACGATCGACCTCCATCCCGTGCTCGCCAACCTCACGGACCTGAGCCGAACGCCTCCGCCCTCCCGGCCCAGACCAGCAACACGAGCAGCAATGCTGTCATCTTGTCCGTGTTTTGGGGCGCTCCAGCAGCTCGCAGATCGAGTCGCAGGTTCTGAAACCCGAAGTAGGGCTAATGTACCGTATGTGCACGGCGAGCGCGACGAGACGGGAGCGACGAGACGGGAGGGATGGAAGCGCTAGTCGCGTCCTTTAGCGAGCAACGTCAGCGTGAGCTTCGTGCGACAGAGCTGCTGGTCGCGCACGGCCTTGCCGTGACGGGGCCGCAGGAGGAGGCCACAAGCGGCCGCTGCAGGAGCTGCTGCTGACAGCAGAACCAGCCACAGCAAAGGACAGATGGCGGGCAGGCGGGACGTGGATCCCCGCGAGCGTCTCAAAGAGACCATTCGCGCGTTGGAGCGGGGCGACTTCTCTGCTCCAGCCAAGCCCGAGGCCCTGCAGGCGGACCAGGTGAGAAGAACCCGTCGTGGCTGCGTGTCTGCATGGCGCACGCATGTGTGGGGGGACGTGGCCGCGATGCTGCGGCGTCGTGTATCCGCCGCAGCGAGCGTGCCACCAGCAGCCGTGCAGGCACAGCATCGCGGCACGCGCACACGGCGCAAGCTGCATGCTTGCGTGGCCATCGTCTCAGCAAGGCTTCAGCCTGGCGTGGAGTCCGCCGGTGCGTCTGCACTGCGCGAGGATGCCCGTCTGCATGAGTCCCTCAACAGCGTGCGCGCGGCTGCTTGCCCTCGTGTGCAGTCGGTGCCATGGAGCCTCGCGTACCAGGTGGCGGTGCAGCGCGAGGCGGCGCGCGTCATGCTACCGGCCTCGGCACCGCCGCGGCGCCGCGGCCCTGGCCGCACCAAGGGCCACCACGCGGGCCCCGCCAGCCTGCTGACGCACCGAGTGCAGGCACTGGACAGCACCGCACAGCCAGGTGGGCAGCAGCTGTGCTCTGGGACTTTCAGGCGCGAGGGCAGACGCCGGCCTGTGAGGGGCCAGCGCTGGGGAGCGAGCCAGGACCAGCAGCTCACACGCAGACCACTGAGGGTCGTGCCCGCTCTGCCACAGTGTGCAAGGTGTGCGCCCTGCTGCTCGCATTACGCGCCCCTCACGTGCAGGCGCGCTGCGGCCTGACCCGTTTGGCCGCACCGCCGCCGGGCTCACCAACCCCGTGGAGCTGTCGTGGCGGGCCTCGGTGGCCAACACCGCTGCGGCCCGGCGCGCCAACACCTCGACGCTCGAGCCCCAGACGCAGGTCAGCCGCCCTGCGCCCGCAGCCCGCGCAGCTGCCGCCGCCGCCAGCCATTCACGGCACGATGCTGCAGCGCTCTGGCCCCAGCACGTGGTCATGTGGAGGCCAGCGGGAAGGAGCGTGCCAGGAGGCGTGCCAGCCGCACTTTTCCATGTGAGGTGCTTCATTGTGTCGCCGCAGGTCAACAACCAGCCGTTCAGCGTCGCGCTGAACAAGATGGCCACGGGCGGCAGCGAGGGCGGCAACAGCCCGGCGGGCAGCCCGCTGCGGGGCACGGCAGGCGACACGCTCCCTGGCGGCAGCACAGGTGCGGGGAGATGGGACACGCCGCGATGGCCCACGTCAACAGCCCGTTGGCACCAGCACTTGCAGCGAGGCGCCTGGTGCCTTGCTGCGCGTGCTGCCGCAGGCGGCGCGACGGCGTCCATCGGCTCGCCGCTGCGGGGAGGGCGCCCCGAGGGCCCCGACGGCCCCGCGCCCGCCGGCTGGTCAGCCGCCAAGGGCGTCACCAACAGCGCGCCGGCGCTCACCGAGGTGCGCGTCTCTCCGCACGACCATGACATGCTCTCCAGTGCAGGCCTCCAGGTGCGGCCCAGCTCTGTCATGGATGTCATGGACACGTGCGATGCATCGTGGCGTGCCCGGTGGTGGTCGCAGGTGCCTGAGTGGTTCTGGAGGACCGTGGCGCCGGACGTGCACCACGAGATGCTGGAGTACCTGTACGACCAGGACCCTGAGCAGGTGATTTGCCTTGCTGTTTTGCACCGTGCCGCGGCACGGATGCCCTTGCCGTACGCTGGGAGGGAGGAACACGCCGCTCTCTCCTCAGGCGCCGCAGTCGTGGCCATGGAAGCGCGTGTGCTGCCGTGGTGGTGGGTGGTGGGGCGTGCAGAGCACCACGCGGCTCAAGGCCATGCTGGCGGCGCTGCGGGCCAAGCAGGGCGTGGCGTCGTGGGCGCAGCTGCCGTCGGCGCAAGCCATGATCGAGGGCCTGCAGGAGAAGGAGCGAGGCACGGCGTCGGCGGCCAGCACGGCGGTGCAGCTAGGGCTCATGGCGCCGGTGGCCAGGTGAGTGCGCCTGCACGGTGTGTGTGTGTGTGGGATTTGCACCTTTGTTGGACACCTCGACGGGGCGACCAGGCATAGCAGACGGGGCGTGCGTGTGTCAACCTCTGCGTGCCCGGGCTCACACAGGCAGCCTGCCAGCGCACCCATCGTGCGTGCATGGGGGTGGCATTCGCGTCTGCAAGGAGCTTGAGCTTGCCCTGTCCCGCCACGACCCCGCATGCAGGCCGCCCGGCTGCCCCGCGCGCTCCAAGTGGTTCTTCCCGGACGGCAGCAGCGAGTGGCGCGACTGCAACGTGGTGCAGGCGTCGCCGGACGGGGCCGTCTACTCGATCCGCTGGCAGCAGACGGGTGAGGACGCGCGCCGTGCCTTGCCGCGACCCGCGTGTGAGCCGGCGTCTGCGAGTCGGCGCCTGAGCGGCGCCTGGGGGTCCTCGACTCTTGTGCGTGCAGGCGGCATCAAGACGGTGTCGCGCTTCAACATCCTCTTCGAGGGCGAGACCGAGGACCTGCTCACCTCGCTGCGCAAGACAGCGCTGGTGCGCGCCTGACTCACTCGCTCGAGCGGCTTCACGCGCAGCACTGTGCACCACGATGAGACTCAACGGCGCGCCACTCACTGTTCGCGTGCGCGCAGGTCTACCAGCGGCGGCTCAAGGAGCTCAACCTCCACGCCTCGACCATCGCCCAGCTGCCGTCCTTCGACGCGCCCACACTGCCGCCCAGCATCGCCGACTCCATCGTGCGCCGCGTGGGCGGCCCCGAGCCAAACGCCGCCGCGCGCCCGCGCTCCACGTCTCCCTTCGCATCCGGCCCCAAGGCCTCGCGCGCCGGCGTGGACGGCAGCAACGCCGACGCCGCGCGGGCGCACTCGCCGCTGTCCGGCCGCGGCAGCCGCGCGGTCGACGCCGCGTCCATCTCCGGCAAAACCGGCGCCGGCGCCACGAACCTCACGACCAGCCAGGCGTTCCTGAGCCTCAAGCAGCAGGAGCTGCGCAACAAGCTGGGGCTCTCCGCGGCGGACAGCACCCTGGGCAGGGGCTCGCCGTTCGCAGTGGCCGAGGACGCCGCGAGCGTGGGCGGCGCCAGCGGGCAGGCGGCGCGCAGCGGCGGGTCGCACACGGCCGGCAAGGCCGGGTCGTCGCCTCTCCGCGGCGCCGACAGCGGCATGCAGGCGCTGCTAGAGTCGGCGGCGGCGCTCAAGCGGCAGGAGCAGCAGGTGCGCGCCTTGCCTGCGCTTTGGGCCTGGCCACGCATCAACACGCACCGTTTCTCAATCCGTGCGATCTCTCTCGCTGAGTCATCTTGAACAAGCGGAGGAATGCTCTGGTGCGTATTGTGGCGTGGGCGCGCGCAGAGCACGCACGTGGGGTGGCGGCTGGGCCTGGACAACGCCTGGCACCGCTGCGTCTACCCGGGCGCGGCGCAGCGCCTCAGCGGCGCGCTCGAGGAGGCGGCCGCCGAGTACCAGCTCACGCACAACAAGCTGGCGTACCAGGCGGCCTTCGTGCGGCAGACGGGCCTGCAGGTGCGCCTCCGCCGGCCCTCCTTCTGCTTTGCCGGGTCATGCCCAGGTCCGGTGGTGCTGCAGCGTGAGCAGGAGCGAGTTTGGTGTGGCCTGACGCCACGCACGCGTTTGCAGGTGCCGCAAAAGCTGGACGACCTCTTGGCGGACGACCCGCGCACCTCGGAGCTGGAGGACGACCCGCTCGCCAACATCAGCGCCTCGGCAGTGGGCCGGAGGCACGTGCAGGTGCGCGCGCGCGTACGCATCTGCACCTTGGGAGGTGGCTGGCCACTGCACGCGCGCTTGGTTGCGGGTGCGCAGCCGGTTGGCGTTTCCGAGCTCTGGCTGACTGGTGTGTGTTCCCGAGCGTGCCGCGCCCGGTTTTGCAGAAGCTCGGGTGCAAGACGATTGTCGAGTCGCTGGGCAACGACCCGCTCCGGCGGCACGTGGTGGCGCCCCGCAAGCCCGCGCCGTACAAGGCGACCGTGCAGGTGCGCCGTCAAGGTGGCCCGCACTGGTCGTCTGGAGTCGCATGGCCGCGTTCACCGCTGCAGCCTGTCCCAGCACAGCGTGATGACCCGTGGTGGTGTCGCTCGCACCTGCTCCCCACTGTGCAGGTGGTCCCGGACGCGCCTGGCAAGTCGCGCCCCGCCTCCCGCAGCGTGAGCCCCACGGCGCACCCCTCTGTCGCCGCGCCCGGCGCCGAGCCCTCCTCCTCACCCGCCCCCGACGCACAGGTGAGCCTGCACCTTTGCTAGTACACGGTGGCAACGCGCTCCTCGTCGTCCCTTGCGCTCCTCGTCGTCCCTTGCCCATTTGGGCGAACACCTCGGAGCGACTGGGTGCTCTGTGCTCGATGATGCTTCGTCGTGCACAGGACCAGGAGGAGCTTGAGGCGGGAGATGAGCAGGGCGAGGAGGGCCAGGTCGAGGCGCTGCGGCAGCTGGAGCTTTCGCTGAACGAGGACGTGCCCGGCGTCGAGACGGCGGCGCAGCAGGCCATGCGCGAGGCGCTGGCGCGGCAGTACTCGTCCGCCTCGCACGGCACGCACCGGAGCTCAATCGGCGGCGGCGCGGCGCAGGGCGGTGCGGGCCTGCCGGCGCGCGCGGGCGTCCTGACTCCGCCCGGCGGCAAGGTGCGCCGCTGTGCCATCTCCGCTGTGCTTGCTGCGTTGAGCCGGTGAACGTGCGAATGCGTCGTCTCTTAACATTGGCCGGTGCGTGCTGAGTTGCTGCGCAGGCGCCGTTGGCGTCTGAGCGGTCGTCAAGAGGCGGCGCAGCCCCACCGGCCGCTCCCGCCCCAGACGTGCCGCCCTCGGTATTTGAGGCCACCCAGGAGGCGGGCGCTGCAGCGGCTGAGGACGATGAGGACAACGGTGACGCCGCAGCCCAGCAGGAGCAGGCGGACGCGGGGCAGGAGCCGGAGCAGGAGCAGGAGGAGGGAGAGGCGCACTCGCGGGCAGGACAGTACAACACGCAGACGTACGAGCGGCGGCTTTCCCTGGTCCGCAACGCGGCGCTGGTGGCGGACTCGGCGCTGCTCAAGGCGTGGCAGAACTCGGTCCACTACTTCATCGACATCCAGGCAAGCACGGCACGCACGCTGTGGGACGCTTGCTCGAGCGACGGCTTTTGCGCGGGGGTTCGTGCTCATCGCGGGGTGATCGCTGTCCTCCGCTCGCTCCACCGTGCGCGCAGCGCCGAGACGCGTTCGGACTTCGCCTGCTCCCGCTCTCGGGCATCTTCGCGACGGACCGCGACCTGCCCCGCCGCATGCGCTGGAAGCGCTACCTGGAGAGCCGCAAGGCGCCGGCCGAGCAGCTCGCGGCGGGCACCGGGTCCGCCGGTCGCGTCGCCATCATGGCGCCGGACCCCGACCAGGAGAGCCCGCAAGGCCCCGCCCCGCTCAAGGACACCGTGCACCTGCTCGAGTTCCTCAACGTGCTGGTGAGTCGAGTCAGGTCGCGAGTGACGAGATGGTCTGCCTGCCTGGCGCAAGCTAACACCGCGCTCACGCACACCATGCCCGGCGTGTTCGCGCAGGAGGGCGCGCGCGTGGGCGAGCTGTCGGACCTGCGCCAGCGCGTCATTGCGCACCTGGCGCTCATCGTGCTCGACGCCGCCCAGGACGCGCTCAACGCCTCGGTGGATGACTGGGTCATGCCCACCCCAGCGCCCGCCTTCCTGCACAAGTATGGTGAGCGCGGCTCGCAGCCTTGCCTGGGCGCGCCGTGGCACACTGGGTAGCACGTTAGCCAGGAGCGCTGCATTCTGCTAGCACGCACACAAAGACGACGCTTCGGTCGTCGCCCGCGTCGCAGGCAACTTCCCGAGCCTGGACCCCGCCGTGCGCGCCGCGCTGGCGGCGAGGGCGGAGAAGGGCGAGGCGGC
>VFQP010005239.1_pt1 | contig 11474 bp, 10 predicted proteins | sample 3512351 | NCBI WGS metagenome assembly VFQP01 (sample SAMN10412372, study PRJNA504923) | tailings metagenome | isolation source: Relicate 1 Philex TSF1 revegetated site | place: Philippines: Tuba, Benguet | collected 2017-08-29
TGGACGCGCTGGGCGGGGCGGTGTGGGTGCCCGTGGGGGTGGGGCTGGGAGGCGGCGGAGGCGGGGAGGAGGCGCCGCAGCTCCACCCGGACACCGTGTCGGGGCACCGGTAGCGCCCATTCATCAGACTGTTCATCAGACTGTTTGGAACGTGGGTCTCTCAACTCGTGCTTTGCTGGCTGCGTGGCTGTTGCTGGCCATTTGCCTTGTCCGCGGTGGGAAACTGCCGCCGCACCACACCCACGTTGCAACGCTGTCTCGTTGTTGACGGGCAGGCTCAAGAGATTCCAAAGAAGGAAAGGCACGGGCGCTGGTGCATGCAACGCCGCGCCGCACACGAATCGTCAGCTCTAGCTCTAGAACTGCAGCCGCCACACGCGACCAAATCCGCTCCCCGCTCCACACCCCCACGCCCCCTGCGAAGAATCACAACCCCAGGTGCCTGCCATTTGCGGGCGAGGCCGCGCCGGCTCAGTTGAACCCCCGGAGCATGCCTAAGCCCCCGACCTGCACGCCCTTGGGCCCCGCCGCCGCCGCCGCCGCCGCCGGCCCCGCCAACCCCGCCCCCACCGGCTCCGTCACGTCCTCGATCCGACAGCTGGCCGCGCCAGCGCCGCCGCCGCCCAACCCGCCAACCTCCTCGGCCTGCCTCGCCCCCGCCAGCCCCCCGCCGCCGCCGCTGCCGTTGGCCGTCGGCGCGCCGCCGCCGTTGCCCAAGCCCCCGCTCATGAGCCCCCGCAGGCCGCCGGGCGTCGCCACGCCCGCCGTGTAGGAGACGCTGCTGGACGCCGGCGGCTGCAGCGCCGCCGCCCCGCTGGGGCCCGCTGGGACTGCGCTGGCGCCCGAGTGCAGCGCGGGCGGCGCCGGCGCTGCGAAGGAGGCCGAGGTTGACGAGGCAGTGGTGGAAGAGGCGCCGAGCGAGGCCTCTAGGAGCGCGGGCGCCGGCGCGGCGGCCTGCCAGGCGGGGCCGTTGGTGACGTAGCGGTGCAGCGCCTGCGCCGTGCGGCTGTTGTGCAGCCCGATCTTCTGCGTGACCTCCGAGACGGCGGAAACCAGCATGTAGATGCCCTGCGCGGGCCATGAGCGAGCGTTCGACAGTGGCGGGCGTTGCGTTGTGTTGGGCGTGGTCAGGAGGTCAGGGCGGCAGGGCGGCAGGTGCCCGCGTGCTTGTGCAGTGCGCACGTTGGCGTGAGACGTCAGGCGCGGCTGTGGACCTTCCGCGAGCGCCTGCTCACCCCACCTCCTCTTCGCGCCTCTCCCTCACGCGCACACCCACCCGCGCAGGCTGCCAGCGTGCCTGCCCTGCCCACGTGCAATGCGCGTGCGGCCACCTGTTGCCCACGCCTCCCCTACCCCTCCCCTCCCCTCCCCACCTGGTCAGCCGCCTGCACGCGCCCCCTCACGTCGACAGCACTGCGTGCCCTTCCCTGAGCCCCTCCCTCCAACCCTCCCGCCCCACCCCTTCCCCACCTGGTTGGCGGCCTGCACGCCCGTGTGCACGTCCTGTAGCCGGTTGTCCATCTTCTCCACGCGCTGGATCGTGTGGTTGGCCTTGGCGTCCAGCTGGTAGCACGCGTCATCCACCTGCGGGCGGCGCGCCAAGGCAGCTAGTCCCTGGAGGCACGCAGGGGGGGAGCTGGCTGGCACCACGCGTCATCCCGCCGGCGGCGCGTCGACGTCGAGCAGCAGCGCTCAACTCGGCTCGCTGGCTCCACTCCTGGCCGCTCCCCCCCTGCCCCCCCACACACCCCTGCAGGCGGGAGTCTGGCGCGCGTGACCGTCCCCTGCCTGCAGTCGGAGCACCTCACGGCTCGCTGCACCAGCCCCACCAGGCGCACTGGCAACGGCAACACCGCCTTGTGACCCCTGCACCCCGACCTGCAGCAGGTGCTGCTGCTGCTGCTGCTGCATCCCCGCCCTCTGCGCTCCAAGGTGGAGATTGTCCAGGTGAGCGCGTGCCGCACGCCTGGTCCCCTCCTCCCCGTAGCTACGCGTGCTGGGCCTTGTTGCCGGCCCCGACCAACCAAGCGCACCCGCCGCAGCCGCTCGTCCATTTGGTCCTGCTTGGCCATGAGCGCGTCCTGGTTGTCCTTGAGCTCGTCCTGCTTGCGCCCCATGGCCGCCACCACCTTGAAGATCTCCTCCTTTTGCTTCTTCATCTCCTCCCACACCTTTGTCATGCTCTCCTGGACCGTGGTGCGGAAGGCCGTGAGCGAGCTGCGCGAGACGTAGAGCAGGTCCCACACGCTGGTGCCGGTGATGCGGCAGTAGAGGAAGAGCACGGCGCCGCCGACCACGGCCGGGTACACGATGACGGTCCAGCCCTGCTTGCCGCCCACTTGCACGACGGTGGGGCGGTCGGAGCGCCGCGCCAGGTCGCCCACGGTCGAGGTGAGGCGGCGCAGCTCGGCCTGCAGCGCCGTGACCTGCACATGCCACGGTGCGGATGACACTGCTCGAGAGAGGTGAGGCGACGCAGCTCTGGCGCCGTGACCTGCGCACGCCACGGCGCGGGACATGACGCTCGAGAGCCGCGCGACGAGCGAAGGCCCAACGCGCAAGATTGGGCTGCGAGCACTGCTGCGTGCAGCCTGCGCGCTGTCGCGTGGCGCAGGTGGAGCCTCCGCGCCTGGCCACTGGCGGTGCGAGGGTCGCGCGTGGGAGGGGCCTCTCGTCACGCGCGCGTCCCTGGCGCCAGGGGCCCTGCACGCCATGCTCGCGAGCCAAGCCATGCGCACGCACCTGCGCGCTCTCGCTCCCGCCCGCCTGCTGAAGGTTCGGAGGCACCCAGGAGCCTGGCAGCATCGACCAAACCCCAGACAGCCCGTTCTCCTTGAGCTGCTGCGCTCCATATGCTCCCGCCGCGCCTGCTCCGAGCACCGTGGGCAAGCCGAAGCGCGCCATCGCGCTCACGGGCCCACTTTTGCCGTGCCTTCCTCCGCTCCTCAACGCTCAGCCTGCGCGCTGCTGCAGCTGCTGGGAACTGCTGCACTTGCTGCTGCTGCCGCTGCCGCTCTGCTGCTCTGTGTGTGCGCAACGCAGCATGGCGGTCGGGGTCTGCGTGTCGGGGGCGCGCGCGTTGCAGTCCTGAACAGCAGCGATGTCGGGGGCGCGCGTGTTCTTCCCCCACACGGGTGGCCAGCCGGGTGTGGCCCTGTCCTCCATCGTGCTGGAGCTGCTGGCGTGGGTCGGGCTGTTCGCGCTGGTGGCGCATGGTCTACTCTGGGTGTGGCGCATGGCAACGCAGCGGGAGGAGTTCGTCTTCGTGCCGTTCAAGGAGGCGCAGATGACGAGCGGGGAGGTGCTGGTCGTCGACTGCACGGCGCCAAAGGGCGTGCCCACGCTCACGCACCACAAGGCAAGGCCTCTCTCTCCTTTTGTTTGGTTGGGGCACAGCTGACGCAGATCCTGTGGGTGGTGGTGGGCACACCAGCGACGCGCTGGTGCGCCCAGCTGTCCAGGTGCCAGCTGCGATCAGGCGATGCACAGCGTCCCAGGCACAGGAGCAGCAGCACTGGGGCCTCTTTTCAGGATGGTGTGAGAGTGGAGAGCCACCACTTGCGTTGCGGCAGCGCCGCCCACCTGCCCACACGCCACATCGTCGCGCTCCCGCAGGGGCACCACAACCCGTCCAACCTGCCCACGCTGGCGAGCGACACCAGCACCGACATTGTGCTCAACGCCCTCAAGGCAAGCGCGCACAATCAGCACCCACCTGCTCCCGCACGCTCCTCCTCCGCACAGCACTCACAGCCTGCTGGCGTGATGCCCTGATCACTGCGGAGCGCAGAGAGGGTCCTACTGGGCTGGAAGGGACACTTACCGGTACCTCCAGTGCCCTTACGTGACGACCAACCACTTTGACGTGGACTCGTTCCTGTCCGTGTGGTGCTACTGCAACCGGGCGCTGGCGCTGCAGCACGAACCAGGTGCGGGCGGCACCTGGCGGCGTCCTCGCCTTGCGCAAGCGGCAGGGCGCGCTGGGTGGCTGCCGTGCCGTGCTCTGCCACGGGTGCATCTCCCGTCACGCGGCGCGCGTTTGTGTGCGTGGCTGGCCGCAGTGCTCCGGCACATGTCGCGCATCGGGGACTTCCGGGAGGCCTTCCTGAGCCCCGAGCTCATTGCCAGCTTTGGCGCCGAGGACTTCCTCACCAACATCAGGTCAGGCCTGGCCCAGCTCAGACGTCTTGGGTTGCTGGCTGCCAGCACGCTGCAGCCCCCGCTGGCTGGCCCTAGCACGCTGCGCCCCGCGCCCGCTTTGCACATGCGTGCAGGCAGGCCTTCACGGCGCTCAAGCTCGTGTGCTGGCTCAACACGCTGGAGAAGAGGCTCTTTTCCGCGCCCTACGAGTCCAAGGTAGGGGGTAGGGGCGGGGGGTCAGGGGCTGAGGATGTGCAGTTCAGCTCGTGCAGGGAACGGAGGCGTTGGAGTCCACCCTGACCTCTGGCTCTGCAGGACTGCGAGGCCAAGTTCAACTACTTTTTGCCCAAGTTCGCCTCGGTGCTGGCAGGTGCGTGCGAACGAACAGAGGGCGTGTTCGCCGCCACACAGCGTTGGCTTGCCAAAGTAGTGCACGTGATGCACCGTGTGGTGCCGCTGCGTGGCTGCAGACCCCGAGCCCGCCTGGGTGGACTGGCAGGACGAGTACACGCAGGTGTGCGCACGGCGCTGCGGCACGGCACTCGCGGCAAATGGACGCACACCCCTCGCGCTGCAACACTTGGTGCTGCGCGCGCGCCCGACTGGGGGCGCACGCAGGTGGTGGGCGGGTTTGACACGCTGCTGCACGCGGCCGGCGACAGCACGGTGGACATCAGCAAAAAGGTGCGTGCGGCGACGCACCCGCCATGCAAGTTGCGGCGCCATGTGGCGGAAGCACGTGGGTGCGTGGTCTTTCCCCCCTTGCTTGCAGGTGGGCCTGGCGGTGGTGCGGTGCCACGAGCCGCTGCACTACTACTCGATCTTCTCGCACACGCACGGCGCCGACGTGGTGCTCACGCTGTACGACGGCAACAGGTGCGAGCGCACATTGCCTGCGTTGGACAGGCAGGGCCAGCTGGCCCGCCCACGGGCCGGGCGCGCCGTGGCGGCGTCGCGCGTTGACCGTCACGCGCAGCGCCACCTGGGGTGACGGTGGTACCCCTGTGCGTTTGCTCATCGTCACGCAGGTACGAGCTCGAGTGCAAATACACACAGTTCGTCGAGGTGGGTCTGCGTCGCCGTCGTGGCCGCCATCACATGCCATTCGTGTGCGTGTTTGCTTCTGCTCGCGCGAGATGGCCGCGAGTGTGCCCGTGGCGCCTCCCTGCGCAGGTGTGGAGCCGGGGCGTGTGGCCGCGGCTGGACATGGGCCCGCTGGCGCACGTGCTCAACCTGCTCGAGGCGCCCGGCGCGCTGCCGCCCGGCGTGCACTGGGTCGCCAACAGGCACACTGACACGGGTGAGGCGCCGACGGTGGCGGCGACAGGTGCTGCGGGCGCCGCGCCCACCCGTTTGCTTCAAGCCAGCACGACCGCTGTGCTGGTCGTGCTGCTTTGCCCACCCATGTGCGTGCGTCGTTCGCTTCGAGCCGCCGCGCTGCCGCCGGCGTGGCGTGGCTTGCTGCTGTGTGCGCAGGGCCCTTGCTGCGGCTGGAGGACACGCAGGCGCCGCTGAGCAAGGCGCAGCGGTACGGGCACCCCTGCGAGCGGCCCTTCGTCTCCTCCAGCCTGCCGCCGCAGGCCATGCAGGCCGTGGTGCAGAGCTTCCTCGAGTTCGGGCTGCAGGTGAGGCGGCGGTAGAGCTGGCGTGCATGCGCGCTCGCTCGCGGGAGGCGCGATGAAGAGCGTGGTTGTGGGGGACCTGGTCTGCGCGCTCGCTGAGGGCGAAATGAGCAGCAGGCGTGCGCCTGTGGGCCTGCCCGCAGGGGCTGCGGTCGGTGCGCGGCGGCTGGTCGTGGGAGCAGCTCCGCACCATCAACGAGGGCATCCCCTGGAGCACCTGGTGCGCGGTCGAGGTGGCAGGCACCCAGCTTGCGCTTTTGAGCGTGCCTGGCACGCGTTTCGTTGCGCGAGAGAGGGCGCGTGTGGTGTTGGGCACGCGTGGGCTTGGCGCGCAGGACCGACACGGTGGTGGCGCAGCACCGCAGCGGCGAGCTGGCTGGCCTGGTGTCGGCGGCGCACAGCAACGGCGCGCTGACGCCGCAGCAGACGCTGCACCTCAGCCACCACCACCAGGCACAGCTGCAGCCGGGGGGCAGCGGCGGCGGCGACGGGGGCGCGGCGGACGGGCCGCTGGAGGGCGCCGGGGGGCCGCTGGGGCCCGGCGGGGCGTCGGGGTTCACGCCGCGGGTGGTGGCGGAGGATGAGGGCGTGCTCATGCGGGCGCCGTCGGGGCCGCTGCAGGCGCACATGTGAGAGAGTTGCGCTGTTCACTTCCTCTTATCATCGCCCGAACGCCGTGGGGGGAATGTCGTGGGCTCCTGCTCACGCACCTCGGAGCACGTGGGAGCGTCCTTCGCGTGCGTGGCTGCAGGCCGCTGATGAGCGACAACGGCAGCAGCCTGATGAGCAAGGAGGACGTGGTGGCGCTGGTGACGGGGGGCGCGCTGCCGGCCAGGTACCGCGCCTGCAGGTAAGACTGTACACGCTGGCGCTGGGCCTCAAGGGCCACCAACAGCCCCGCCTCGCCGCCCTTGCGTGCGAAGTGATTGAGGGGGGCGCGGGCAGCCAGCGGTAGAGAGCGGCCAGCGGCGCCGATGCATGAACCGTGAGCGAGTGCGTGTGCGTGGCGCCATGAACGCAGATGGGACTTGGCGTACTGCACGCACCGGGACGGCATCTCCTTGCACACGCTCTACCGCAAGGCCGCGCACAAGGCGCCCACTGTGCTGGTGGTCAAGGACTCGAGTGCGTGCGTGTGCATGCGTGAGGGCGCCAGCTGCGTGAGCGCATGCGCAGATCTGTGCCGGCCTCGACTCTGTAGCGAGCAGGCGACGTGCTGTAGGGAACGAAAACCATCAGCACCTCGTTGTGAGCCAGCCAGCGAGAGCAGCAGGCGCCCGGCGGGACTCTCTGCTCGCGGGTGAAGGGCAGGGAAGGGATGCGCACGCGTGGTGATGGTGTGCCTGCCTGCTTGTTCCCGCGCGCAGTGGGTCACGTGTTCGGCGCATTCGCTGCTGAGGCCTGGCACATCGCGCCAAGGTTTTACGGCACGGGAGAGACGGCCGTCTTCACGGTGTACCCCACGTGAGGCCCCCAGCATGCGCGCGCTTCCGTGTTCCCTCTGCGGGGCCTGCCGTGCCCCATCTCATCAGTCGCATGATGCCGCACCTTGTGCACGCGTGCAGGCGGCGGCTCTACCACTGGCACAAGGTGGCGGCTGGCCGCAGCCACACGCACAACGACTTTTTCCAGTTCTCGGCGCACGAGGGGCTGGGCGTGGGAGGCGTCGGCCACTTCGCCATCTGGCTCGACAATGACTTGTTCGAGGGCTCGTCGTCGTATTGCGACACCTTTGGGTCGCCCTGCCTGGCCTCGGCCGCCGAGTTCCACGTGCACGCCGTCGAGCTCTGGCACCTGCACTGACGCCCGGAGCTGTGTGCAGAGTGTCGGGCAAGGGCCTGCCCTTGCCCGCCACGCACAGCACCCTGGCACCTGGGCCGTGAAGGCACAGCCGGCTTCACGCGCTGTGCGTGCTGCCACCCGGACGGGCGGATCTCAGACCTGGCAACAGAGTTCCTGTGGGCCTTCACCCTGCCGCATTTTTGTGCTGCACGGTGCCTGGCCGCTGCAACACGCCGTCCTGCACATCGAGGCCCGCGCTGCATGCGCGCCATCCGGCGTGCCACCCCCAGAGTCCGCCGCAGCGCGCAGCACCAGCAGCAGCAAGACGTAGAGCACGCTGCACAGCTGATGACGTCCCCCATCCCCGCCACGAAGAGGCTGCCGTGGAGCGCTGGAGCGCACCGGGAGGTGAGCAGCTGCGAGAGCACCAGCAGCAGTGCGAGCAGCGCATCGTGTGCATGCTGCGGACCGACGAGCGTGCTCGCTTTCCCTTTTCGCTGCCTGCGTGCTGCCCGGCAGAGCGAGGAGGACCAAGCAGGAGGAGGAGGGGCTGCAGCTCATGAACAGCAGCAAGGCGGTGCGTGCATGCCACCATGAGCAGCGCCACGCTCCCTGCCAAGCTGCATGCCGTGGGGGGGATGCCACGCGACATCGCGGGTGCGCCCGGCCCAGCGCGCAGGCCTGGCTCCAGACGCGGCCACGATGGAGCGTCTCAAGCGCCTGGTGGCTGCGGTCGACGTGTGCATGGCGGCAAAGGCGGACGACGACCCAGGCAGCGACGCAGAGCCCGCCTCAGCAGCAGCCGCGCCGCCGCCCTTGACCCGCACCGCCTCCGGAGCCGCGGCCCCCAGCAGCAGGACCCCTGGTGGAGCGGCAGCCCCATCCTCATCGGCCCGCGCTGCGCCCGCCTCCGCCCCCGCGCCCGTGGTGGACCTGACCCTGTCGTCCTCGGACGACGAGGGGGCCGGGCGCCGCGCGGCGCTCAAGCGGCGCCGGGTGCCCGGGGGCGAGGGGCCCGGCGGCGGCGGCAGCGCGGGCGGGCGCACGCAGCCGCCCGTCATCAGCCTGCTGGACGACGCGCCGCCCGCCGCCTCCCGGGGGCCCAGCGCGCACGCCCAGGAGCAGCTGCTGCAGCTGTGGCAGGACGTGTCCAAGGAGCGGCAGGACGGCGGCCACGGCACGGGGAAAGCGCAAGTCGGGCAAGGGGGGAAGGCAGGCAGCGCCCAGGCGGAGGCGCCGGCGCCCGTCCTGCCGCCGCCCAGGTGGCCGGCGGGGCTGCCCCGGCCGGCGCCCGCGTCGCCGGAGCGGGGCGAAGGGGGCGGCTTCACGTGCCCAGTGTGCATGTCGAGGAGCGAGGACCTCAGCGCCACGACGTGCGGGTGAGCGGCTGCGCGACAGGGTGGCGTGCTGTGCAGGCGATTTGGGCACAAGGCCTCCACATGACTCTCAGCGCTGGACCTTGTGCGCGCGCAGGCACATCTTCTGCTCCGAGTGCATCAAGGAGTGCGTCAAGGCGCAGAAGAAGTGCCCCACGTGCCGGAAGCCGCTCAAGGCCAACCAGTTCCACAGGTGCAGTAGTGATGGGAGTGCACCCTGCGCGTGTCCTCACGCTCTCGCTGCCAACTGCGACATTGCTGCTCGCCTCGCCCGCAGGATCTTCCTGCCCACGTGAGGCACGCCAGCAAGATCTTCCACACTGCGAGCTGCCCTGTTGCTCACTGCGGCAGCTCCTTCTCCTTCTCAGCTCCTCCTCTCGCGCCGCCGTCAGGATCGAGGGCGTGGGCGCGTGCATGCTGCAGTCCACCACGCCCCACGCCCACACTCGCTGGTGCCCTCGGAGGCCCTTGCGGGCATCGCTGAAGCGCCAGCGCGCGGCCCAGCGCCCCACAGCGCCGCAGCAGGCTCCGCACTCGAGCGTTCAGATTGCACAACGCGACAGCCCTCTGGTTTTGAGGCGATGCGCTCCTCGCACGCGTAGAAGCGGCGCACTCGAGCTATCGCTCAGCGCTCACGGCCGCGATGGCGTCGCCGGGTGCCATGCGTGGCAAGGCGATCGAGGTGCGATGGGTTCATCCCACCTTTCCGCGAAGCGGCCCTGCCAGCAGAAGATTTCACTCCTGTCGGTGGCCAGCACAAGACCTCACGCCAGCATTGGTCTCTTCCTGGCTGCAGGCTCTGTGTGCTGCACGTGGCTCGCCTGGAGGTGAGCTCGTTGCAGTTCTGCAGAGCTCGACGCAAGCGCTTGGCGCAGCTCAGGCCCATCCACGCGCATGCGTCCACGCACGCAGGCAGGCTCAAGCGGCCAAGGGAGGACGAGGACGGGGCGGAGGCGGTGCACGGCCTTGACGCCGCCGCCGCCGCCGAAGCAGCGGCGCCAGAGCCCGCCAGCGACAGTCTCCTCGCTCTGGCGACTGGGCAGCAGCCACCGCCGCCCTCACCGCCCCCAGCAGCACCAGCGGCCTGGGCAGCGCGCCCTGGGCACGGGCAGGCGGCGGACGTGGTGGACCTCACACTGTCCTCGGACGACGAGCCGCCGGAGCCTGTGCACGACCACCGCCAGCGCAAGCGGGCCCGGGGCGGCCTGCACCTGGCGGACGAGGACGGGGAGGAGGGGGGAGAGGGTGAGGAGGAGGCGCACAGGGCGGCCCACATCCGCGGTGGCGTGCTGCGTGCGCTGCGGCGCGGCAGCGCGGCGGGGCTGCGGGCGAGAGGCGCAAGCGCCGGTGGGGCGGGAGGCGGCTCACCGCTTGTGGTGGACCTGCTTGACAGCCCCAGCGCCGGCAGCCCAGCGCGGGAGCAGCAGCATCAGGAGCAGGCGGAGGAGGACGGCGTGAGGGCGTGGTCCCCGCAGCCACAGCGGTCTGGCGGCGCCTTGAGCGGCAGCCCGGAGGAGCAGCAGTGGCAGGAGCAGGAGGAGGAGGAGGAGGAGGAGCCTTTTGCTGGCGCCGCCCGCAGAGTGGACGAGGAGCCGCCGCTGCCGCCGTGGCCTGGCGACGCCCTGGGCGGCAGCCCGGAGGAGCAGCCTGGCGCTGCCGGCCACGGGCAGGACGTGTGGTCGCCGCAGCCGCAGCCTTCCGATGGCGCCCTGAGCGGCAGCCCGGAGCAGCAGGAGCAGCCTGGCGCTGGCGGCTTTGCGGCGGCGATCCTGGGCGCGTGGTCGCCACGGCCGCAGCCACGGCGCTCCGGCCGCGCCGCCAGCAGCAGCCCAGAGCAGGAGCAGCAGCGCCGCGGGGCAGGAGGAGCGGGGGCGGAGGCCGAGGGCGCACCGCCGGTGGCCCGCACGCGCCTCGTGCCGATGCGCGTCGTGCAGCACGCGGCGGCGCCGGGGCAGGCGTCCCCCCCGCTCCACGCTTCCCCACCGCCAGGGCACCAGCACCCGCAGCCCAGCAGGGCTGTAAGAGGGGTCCGAGTCCGACGCACCCGTGGCGCAGTCATGGCGCTTCACGCCGCCGTGCGAGTCGCGCGGCGGCCCCGCCAGCAGCAGGAGCCGCGGGCGGGCGCAGGAGCGGGCGGCGGTGGTGGTGCCTCAGGCACCGAGCCACAGCGCCCTCTCGGATCGCCAGCAGCGGCGCAGGCGGCGGCCCCGCGCGGCGGTGGCGCTCCCGAGCTCAACGGCGGCGTCGGCTTTAACCGGCAGCTGGCCCACGCAGCGCTGTTCCAGCCCGTAGCGGAGCAAAGGCAGCAGGCGCCGCCCGCCCGTTTGCCAGCGCAGCGCCTCGGGCGGGACGCGCTGCTCCTACAGCAGCCGCAGCCAGCGCGCTCGCAGCAGGCCCGGGCCCCTGAGCAGCAGCAGCAGCAGCAGCAGCAGCAGAACGTGGGGCAGCGGGACGGGCGCGGAGAGGGGGCCGGAAGGGGCGGTGTGCCTGCCGCGGGGGGGGGGCGGTGGTGGGACGCGGCCGTGGAGGGAGCGCCAGGCGGGCAGAGCGGGGC
>VFQP010005240.1_pt1 | contig 11472 bp, 16 predicted proteins | sample 3512351 | NCBI WGS metagenome assembly VFQP01 (sample SAMN10412372, study PRJNA504923) | tailings metagenome | isolation source: Relicate 1 Philex TSF1 revegetated site | place: Philippines: Tuba, Benguet | collected 2017-08-29
GTGCGTGCCAGCCACACCATGAGGCGCAGTTCCATCAGCTTGCCACTTTCCCGCCGCACTCGCAGCGACTGTGTGCTGTTCTCCAACTGCCGCGACAAGCGCAGGTGCTGGCTGGCCACTTCACTTGGGCGCACATCTTCTCGGGCCAGCCGATGCGCGTGCGGCGCTCCGTCACCTGCGTGACCATGTTCCGGCACCCGCTCGAGCGCATCCGGTCCTGCTACTACGCCTCGTGGAAGCCCGTGTTTGTGCGCTGGTCCCAGCTCACACCTGAGCAGCTGCGCCACGTGCTCACGACTGTCAGGACGATGAGCAACGGGGACGCGTGCATCAACGAGCCAGTCCACATCTTTTCCGGCTTTGCGCACGTGGACGACATCCTGGCGCTGCACGCCGAGCCCGCGCTGGCACAGCAGCTGACCGCGCTGAGCGCGCGGCACTTTGCGCAGTGCGCCATCGTCATGCAGGCGAGTGAGAGCAGGGAGCAGCGCGAGGCGTGCCTGTGAGCAACTGAGACGGCCCCCCACGCACAGCACACACGAGGCCAGGCCCCGCCTGTGGCTGCTGCAGGAGGACCTCAACAAGGACGTCACGGACCGCATCCTGCGGTACTGGGTGCCGTGGCTCAACCGCACACGCGTCAGCACCAACATCACGCCCAACAAGCCGCACCGCGAGGTGCTGTCCCCCGAGCAGGAGCAGGTGGTGCGCGCCGTGGCAGCGCCAGAGTTTGCGCTGTACGAGGTGGCCAAGGAACAGTACTCGAGGCAACTCCAGCACCTGCGCAGTGTGAACCTGACGGCGCCGTGCGCAGCCGGACCATGATGAGCATGCATCGCGTCCATGAGCACTGCCCGTCTTGACAGGCGCAGGCTCGGGCGGGGCCTGCCTAGGGTACAGCAGGGGCAATTGAGGGGCGGCGCTGCGCACTGCCCTTGCTGCCGTGGGACGTGGATGCACGTGCGCTGCACGTGGGGCACGCACCACGAAGACAGAGAAAGAGTGCTCGAACTTCCCTCCCCACCTCCTGCTTTTCTTAGGCGAAGAGCCCTTCGCACTCATCCCCCCCCAGCCGGCAAGCTCCTGCGCTGCCACTTGCACAAGGTGCATACTGAGCTCAACCGCATGACACACACGACGGCACTTGCCCGTCTCTCCCACCATGCCCGCCCAGGATCTACTGTCACACACTCCTTTTCGCCATGCGCTGCAGGCTTTGAATTCTGGCAGTGCCTTTGTTGCGGGGAACGTTCTCAGGCAGCAGGGGAACGACTGAGTAGTCGTACTGTCAATGGGGCAGGCCTCAGGAGGCATCTACTCCCCACGGGCACGTGGACGGACATTGGCATGACGATGCAGCAGGGGAGCAAACGCCACTGCGTGCCAATTGAAGTGCGTCCAGTTTGGGCTGTTGACGGGGGGGTCCGGGGGCGGGGCAAACCCACGCGCACCCGAGGAACCCTGCATCACTATGCATTGCTCCTGGTGTGAGCAGCCATGTGCATTCACGGACACGTTGCACTGCAGCAACGTTTCTGAGCTGCTTGCTGCTGAGGTGTTTTGCCGCTGCTGGTCATGCCTGCGCTGCATTTGCGTCTCTGGCGCCTGTGAGTCCGGGCCCCCTGGGGCACCGTTGCTTGAGGCGCCTCTGGATTTCCATCCATCGCAGCATTGAAATCGAGGACCAAAGAACGGAATTTAGAGGTTGGCCACAACCGAGAGCAGCAGATCCCGGTGGTACGCCGCTGTCAGGAAGGACGCCGCTCGCCAGAGGAACGTGGTGTGCAGGTACGTCCTCATGGCCGTCACGCGGCGCAGGGTGCGCGCCAAGTGAGACATGTTGGTCATGTAGTGCTCGGCCTGCGCGCGCCGTGGGATTGACGGAAGTCAATGCTGTGGGTAAAGCCGCACCAGCTGGCGGAGCAGTCGGTTGGACACGCGCGTGAAAGCGTTTTGGCCTGAACGCACCTGGATGGCGTGCAGCGACCCAGGCGTGGGGTCGTTGGAGACGTAGATGGGGACCGAGCCCACCAGCATGCACTCCCACACACGGTGCGCATCAATGCCGTTGCCGCGCGGGCAGAGGCAAAACTTGTAGCCGCTCATGACCTCGAGGTACTGCGCGCGCGAAGGAGAGCGGGGGGGGGGTGAGCACGCGTTGGCGGCCGTGCCCTTGGGCCACGCCTCTGCGCCATGGCTCTCAGGTGAGCCCACCTGCTCAAAGCTGCTGTTGATGGTCATGTTGCGCTCATAGTCCACCAGGCTGGCTGCTGACGGTTGAGCGTCCAGCCAGGCCGCCAGCTCATCGCGCACGGCGTGCGTGCGCCCCAGGCCTGGCAGGAACACCCGGTTCCGCTTGCGCATGAAGCGCTCGGCCAGCCCGGTGACGCCACGCCCGTACGTCTGCGATTGGGGCCATGCGCTGGTCGTCAGGTCCTGGCGCAGGTGTCACCTCAGCGCACCACCTGGCCGCGCCAGCCGCAACACCTCTAGGGCGCACCTGGTCGAACCACTTGGCCAGCATGGCGGGGTCGCCCGAGGGCCGGTTCATGTTGTTGAAGCCCAGCGGCCAGTGGTGCACGCGGTGCGTCAGCCACGGCATGTTGATGCCAAAGATGGCCGGCACCTTGCCAGACGCCAGCATGGCGCGCACCGAGATGTGCGGCGGCGTCACGTCCGCGTTGCCAATGATGACCAACACTTGGTGCGGCACCAGGGGCAGCACCTCGCGCACCCACTCCCACACGTAGTCGCTCTGTGTGCACGTGCGCGTGCATCTTGCACCCACGGAGCGCTCGGTGGCGGGCAGGGCGGGAAGCCGCCACGCATGGTCTGGAGGATGCCGGCCATTCTCCAGTATGATGACGCGCGGATGCACACACGCGCTAGGCTGCTGCTTCGCCCACCTTGACGTACACGATGGTCTTGTTGGGCCACTGGCGGACCTCTGCCGGCGTGTAGCGCCGCAGCCCCTGCTCGTGCAGCTGCATGAACTCATCCTCGGTGTCGTACTGCTTGTCTGCGAGGTAGCCTGCCACGTTCGGGGCGATGAAGCGCGGCAGCTGCACGGGGCGCGTCCAGGTGCGGTGCTTTGCAGCTGCTGCTCGGCGGCCATGGGCTGCCAACACCGCAACCGCCACGAGGAGGAGCAGCGCCACGCGCATCGACTTGCGCGTCTTTGGAGGAGGACGGCAGCTTGGGAGCGAGCTCAGCGAGGGCTTTACGCTGGGAGGGCGCACCTCTTCCCCCTCCTGGGAAGCCAATCCGTTCGTCCGGAGGGTGCAGGTGCTCGTTCACGCAGGCTTCACACCCAGTCGAACTCTGCGCAGAGCGCCAGGTGGTCGGACGGGTAGGCGCTGCAGGGCAGGCCGTCTGGGCCAATCTCCCGCTCAGTGGGCATGCGCCACCGGCGCGTGATGCGCAGGCCGCCGGCGCCCTGGGTGAACCACACGTGGTCAATCACGCGCTTGCTCTCGCCCGTGCTACGGAACTTCCACGTGCTGAACTCGGGAACGGGGCACTGCTGCGACCCCTGGAGAAGGTCCACGCCGCTCCTGGTGGCCTCTGGCGCTGGTGGCTCCTCCTCAAAGCTGCTCGTGGGCTCGGCGGCAGGGATGTTCCAGATGGACTGGAGGCGCCACGGCGGCGACGCCAGCGCCTGCGCCATGATGAGCCATGAGGGCGTGCAGGGCGAGCCGGCACACACGCGTCATGGGTGGGCACACGCCCCAGACCCGTGCCTCCTCCTCAGCGCAACCCACGTGAGTCTGCCCGCGTGCAGCTGCGTGGCCCCCCGTGCCTTCCCCTCACCTGGCAGGGTGGGGACCCTGGCACCGTGTTGAAGTCGCCGGCCACCACCAGCGGCAGCACGGCTGCGGGGGCACGTGGTGATGCGCCGTTGGTGGAGGTCGCAGCTCCGTTGCCGCCCGGCCCAGCGGCTGCATCGGCAGCGTCGCGCACGTGGCCCAGCAGCTGCTGCACCTGCGTGACGGCAGTGCGCACGGGAGGTGGAGTTTCCGCTCGAGCCACCGCACACCTCACGTCGCATCGCAGAGGGCACCTGCGCACCTGTTCCAACCGGATGCGCTCCAGGTCCGCGCCCTCCTTGGCCTTGAGGTGCGTGGTCACCACCAGCAGCTGCCTCGTCGCGCCATCAGTGCCGCCCCGATCAGTCAGCAGCACGTGCATGCACCCCTGCGGGTAGGCCGCCCCGCTGCCGTCGACAAAGTGGAACCCTGGGAGCACGCGACGGACGCCCGGCCTGGTGAATCAAGGCCTGCCACACGCTTGAATACCTGCAGCGCCCGAGCTCCACACCTCTGGGCTCGGCGCTGGCGTGGAACCTGTCTGCTCGCCAAAAGATGGCGATCCCGTCCGCTGGGCTGCTGTACTTGAGCGCCGCCGAGCGCTGCTTGGCCAGGAAGCTCCCCCGGTACCCGCTGCGGCCCAGCTCCGCAGCCAGCTCGTCAAAATAGTTGAGCTCCTGGAAGCACAAGACGTCCGCCTGCGCCTCCTGCACCTCGGCGAGGATGAGCGGCTTGCGGTAGGCCCACTCCAGCACCTCGGGCTTGGCCTGCCACGCACACACGTGGTAGCATGCATGAGCTGCATGCAGGCAATGAAGCTGCACTGCAAGCGGCCGATGTGGGGGCGCGCACCCGCACAAAGTCGCCGTGCTGCGCCAAGCCGTCTGCCAGCAGGTTCCACTGCAGCACCCTGAAGCTGCTGCCGATGCCGCCGCCGCTGCTGCTGCTGCTGGCAGGCCCTTCCAGCTGCACGAAGCGCCGCGGGATGCGGCAATCTGTGCCAGCAGCCATGGCGCGCACTAAACTTCTGCCGGCAGCCCCGTCTGTCGGCACGCGGGGCTGCGCAGCGCTGCGGCGCGCCCTGTGGAGCGCGATGCCGAGCGCCCTCCGCCCGGGGTGCTGCAGCTGCTGGCCCAGCAGAGATGGCGCCCCGCCACCGATCATCGCCGTCTCCGCTCCGGCCGCTTGCTCATTCGTCAAATCGTCAACTGCTGTTGCAGTACTGGGTGCGTAAAGTAATCTGTGTGACGACGTGGGGCCGGTGGGTCATGCCATGCTGGGGCCCGGCGGCGCGGAGGCGCCCAGCGCGGCGCCAGGAGCGTTGGAGGCGGCCACCTGCCTCTGGCTCAGGTAGGCGATGCAGGCGTCCTCCACCCAGCGCTGCTTGAACAGCTCGCTCTTGCGCACGGCCTGAGCAATGGCGTGCACGGTGCGCGCAGTTGGGACGCCAGCGCGGCGGCACATGGCATGCTGGTACGCGCGGGCTCGGGCGATGGTGCCCCTCCAACAGGTTTTGCGGCCCCACCTCGAACTCCTTGGCGCCCAGGTTGAGGGCGGGGTTGATGAACTGTTCGTACTGCGATGCGGCCAGCTTGACGTTGATCTGCTGCGTGACCGAGTTGACCACCTGCGTGATGGTGCTGTTGCCCTTGACCACCCGCAACTCACGCGCCTGCACGCACGGACGAACTGGTGGGCAGCATGAGCTAACCCCAAGGCCCCGCGGACGCCGGCAGGCACCCCCACACCCCTGTGCCTGCCACCGCACGCACCTGTGTGCTGAGCACGCCGGCGGTGAACTCGACCGGCGACTGCGCCAGGCCCAAGAGCACCGTGCGGCGCCGCCGGTGCTCGGCGAGCCGCCTCAGCGCCGCGTTGATCTCCACGTCCAGGGCGTCCAGCTGCGCGCACCAAACAGAGCAACCGTCTTGCCAGTAACGACTCGGCTTGGCGGGCGTCTCATGCCGCCCTGGACTTTGCCGCCGTAGGCAACGTCTGCTCAGCGCACCAGAGCACACCGCCACGGCGCGCCCACCTTCCGCCCGTGCCCCCGGAGCTCGTGCGCACCTCGCGTTCCGGGTTGAGCGCGTCGAGCAGGGCGTGCGCCTGGCGCTCCACGGCGGGGTTGAGGGGCCCCAGCGCGTCGCACTCGACGTCAAACACCTGCGCGGCACAACAAGAGGAGGGCGGCGCCTGCGGTGGTGGGATGCAGCGGGCATCTGCACAGCTGCCCAGGGCGTCGTGCGCACAGAGAAGGCTAGATGCACCACGCTGCACGCGCGGCGGCACAGCAAGGTCCCAACACCCTGAGGGAGCGCACCTCCACAGGCGGCGCGCCCGGCGCGGACCGGAGCTGCAGCCCCCCGGCCCTGTGCCCGCGGGGGCGCTGGGCCACCTGCCCGGGGCCCGGCACACTGCGGGGTGAGGCAAGCAGCGGCATGTGCGCACGGCCACCCCGGGTGCTGTGAACACGCTCTGCACGATGCCGGCAGAGACGGCGCATGCTGCGCTCCCCTTTGCGCCATGCGTGCGGGACGCACCCACACCTGAGCGTGTGCTCAACCGTCAGCGGGGGCAGCGGCACCAGGCGTTGCTGCACCTCGTCCAGCAGCTGCTGCAGCGGGATGCTGGCCTGCCCGCCAAACGCCTGCGCAAGCGCGGGCAGCAGGTGCCGCCAGCTCGGGGGGCTGCGCTGGGCAGGGCCCGGCCGGAGTCAGATGTCGCTCCTGCCCCTGAGGCCTCTCCTGGCCACACAGGGCGGTGTGCGCAGCAACCTGCCCACCCCCACCTCCACCGCCACCTCGTCCGCGCACCTCGGCCAGCCTGCCCTTGAGCTGCACCACCTGCTGCGCGTCCACCAGGCGGTGCTGCCGCACGTAGTTCTGCACCATCTGCGGGCGCGCGGGCCCGGAGCAGGTGCGCGTCATGGCATGGGCAAGAAACCTCGGCGCTGCAGGTGAGGAGCAGCCCGAGCACCGCGGTCACACGCACGCACTCCCACACGCACGCACGCACCAGGGAGATGCGCGCCTGGGTCTCCACCGCCACGCCCAGCACGGCGTCCAGGGGCGCGGGCAGCGCGTAGCGCTCAGGCAGCGCGTTCCACAGCACCGTGATGTGCGCGCGCGCCCCCGCCGCCAGTGGGCCCACGCCACTGGCGCGCAGCTCCAGGCTGTCCTTGTGCGCGCCCAGGTGCAGGCTGCGGTCCCACACCAGCACCTGCAGGGGGGCGGCCGCCTCTGGGCCTGGCTCGCCGCCTCCCTGCCGCTGCCCCTCTCCCTGCTGCTCCGACTGGCCCGCGGCGTCCGTCATGGGGGCGTCCTCTGTCACGGCCGCCGGGCCCGTTGATGCCACAGCCGGAGGATACAGGCGCACCTGCATGCAGGACGAGGCATGCCAACCTGCTGGTGCTGAGCTTGTGCCGAGCTTGTGCTAAGCGTGCTGCCAGACGCAAACCTCGCTTCTCACCTCGACCCTCCGCACGTAGTGCGTGAAGGGGTGCTTGGCCGCCCCCGCCGTGGCCGCCGCTGTCGCCGCCTGCTGCTGCTGCGTGCCGGCAGCGCCCCCCCCTGCAGCGCCAGGCAGCCCAGTAGCACCCAGGCTGCCTGAGGGCCCCACGCCCGCCAGCAGCCTGGCCACGGCGTTGTCGGCCAGCACGCCCGCAGAGCCCTGCGACGCCAGCTGCGCGAGCTGCTGCTGCTGCTGCAGGTCGGTGGCTTGGTCCAGGACGCGCCCATGAAGGATGAGGGTCCAGGCCAGTGGTTGGTTGGGCCCGGCAGGGTGGCACGTGTGCGTGACGGTGAGGCGCAGTCGCTGGCGCACCCGGTCAGGCCTGCCCAGGGCCTCGCGAATGGAGGCCTTGCGGCGGCTGACCAGGTCGTCCACGCGTTGCTGCGGCGCTCAAGGCAGGCAGGCACACACGCACACCATTGGTGTGTGGCGGCGGCAGGAGCTTGTTGCACGGCGAATGGAGATCACGCACTTGCTGCTCCAGCAGGGCGCAGAACGAAGGCGACTCCTGGACGATCTGCGCACGGCGCAAGGTGGCACGCCGTTGGCGCCGCAAATTGCGAGCGGCTGCGCCCACGCCAGGACGGGTGCACGCACTGCACGCGGCCACCACGCGCCTTGTCCTGCAGGACGAGCTTGTCCTGGCGCTCGCGCTTCTTCGTGGTGTGCCCTGCGCGCCCCTTGTTCAGCTGCTGCTGCTGCGACGGCGGCGCTCCAGGCAGCAGCTGGGAGTCCGCCGGCTTGAGGGACGCCGCGCCAGACAAGCCAGCTGGCCGGCCCATGAGGGAGCCCGGTGCACCTGCCGCGTCCTGCATGGCGTGACCTCTTGACCAAGCTGCGCCCAAAGCAAGCTGCGGCCACCACCTCAAGATCGCCAAGGGTTTGCAGTCGAGCGGCTAACAGCGCGAACAGCTCGAGCCCAAGGGAGCTCTCTGTGCGCACAAGTCGATGGCGCGACGCAAGCGGCTGCTGTGCACGGCGCCGAGCTACGCGCTCCCCGCGGGGCAGGCGGATCCTGCGCCAGTTCGAACGGCGCGGCTGGAGGAGGAGCATCATCCATGCGCGCTATTGCTGCAGCAGCCGCAGCAGGCCGCACCTGGTGGGGTGCTCTTCCCTGGCGCGCCTGCGCGTGAGTGCATGGCCTCTGCGCAGCCGTGTGCACACCCGTGCAGGCTTCAACCCATCCTCCTGGTGCACTGTGGGGCTGGCGATCCACGCAGGGGGTGGTGGCGTCTCCTCGCAAGCGCCGCAGCAGCCGGCGCCCATCCTGCTGCCCAGGCCCAGCGACGGAAGCGCGGCACCACAGGTGCGGCGCCAAGGCCTCGAGCGCGACAAGCGCGACTCTCCCAGCAGCGTTACCATGGACGCCGAACGGCGCGTGCGTGCACCGCAACGCATCCCCAGGTGCCGCAGGTGGAGCAGCTGCTGCACAGGCCGGCGCGGTCAGTCGAGTGGGTGGCGGTCTGCCCTCAGCACCTGGAGCAGCACGCGCGCATGTTCTTGTCCGAGGTCAGCGCGTGCTACATGGCCCAGGGGTGTGGCACACACTTCCCGGCAGCTCGGCTCTCGCATGTGCGTGCCATGGGCGGAGTGGCGGTGGTGCCGCGCGACGCGGCGGCAGCAGCAGCACCCGCTGGGCCGCCACAGCATCTGGCAGCCCCCTGGTCCTCCCTGGCTCCCACGGGCAAGGGGCCAAGCAGCACAGCGCCGCAGCAGCCACAGCTCAGCAGCAGTGCCACCCTGGGCAAGTCAGCGGGCGCCCAGCCGCTCATGCATCCGGTGGTCGGCATGGTGAACAACTGCGCGGTTAGCAGCCCAGCAGTCGCGCTTGATGTTCAGGGCAGCAGCGAGCCAGGACCTCTGGGCGGCGTCAACGCCAGCCAGCGGGCCGGTGGCGCCCCAGCGGTGAGCGCGCTGCGGTCGCCCCCGCGTTGCCCGTCCACGCCCGCGCTGGTCCCTGCTGAAGAGCAATGAGTCCAGCAACAAGAGTCGCGCACGCAGTCTGTGCGTGCGCCTGTGACGGTCTGCACGCAGGAGCTTAGCGCCTGGCACGCCAACTACACGGCCACGCTGGCCGGCATCTGCTGGAGCATGGCTGCGCAGCCGCAGCAACCGCCCGTGCACGGCACGGCTGCCTGCCACCGACCACCATTGGTCATCTACCTCATCAGCCCTACGGACGACTGCCACACCGCCCTCTCGTGCCTCTCATGCGCCGCGTCGCAGCTCAGTCAGCGCAGTCCAGTGCTTCGGACGTCTCACGACTCCGGCGCGCGCCTCGCGGCACAACCCATCGAAGACGTGGGCGCACAGGACTCTCAGGACCCGGACATGGTGGTGACAACGCCGGCGGAGCAGCAGGCGGAGGAGAACTTGCCCGACAGCGTCGCGCACGTGCGGCACGTGGTGCTGCAAGTCCTGCTGCCCACCGTGCTGCAGAGCGTGCCCTCCCACGTGGCCCGCCAAACCGCGCTGGCCGTGCACTCACTCGTCGCTTGACTGTCTGCAACTCACGCGATCAGTCGAGAGCAGGAGGTTGCAGGGCGAGGCAGCAGAAAGCAGGAGCTCACGTTGCCCACACCACGGGAGCTGCTGCTGGGGCACGAAGCGGTCATCATGACGTGGGCGCCAGGATGGGGACGCTCATGGCGAGGCTCGCTTGGAAGTTGCGCCGCAGCTCCTTGATGGCCGACTGCAGGCGCTGCCGCACCTCGTCACTCGCCTGCAGCTGGGCCCTGCGGTGCAGCACGCGCAGGTGCAGAACAAGCCTGGAGCGCTCAAGATCAGCGTGCATGCCCGCACCATGCGCCAGCGTGACGGCCACGTCACTGCCCCGCACCGGAGAGCGGCGACTTCCTCCTGCAGGGCGAGGTTGCGGTCCATCTGCGCCTTGAGCTGCTCACCCTGCGGTGGTGCTCAGCACCAATGCAGACTCAGAAAGGCCGTCAACACGCCTGCCCGAGCCGCGTGCCTGGAGGGCGCGTGAGGGCGCTTGCACAACCACTCCCACCTGCTGAGTGCTCTTGATGAGCAGCTGCGAGTGGTCCGCCTGCAACGTCCGCAGGTCCTGGTACATGGTGCTGATGGTCTCGCTGCCTGCACGCTCGACCACGCAGCGCGCACGTGCTCGCTCATGCCTGGAGCCCGGGGTGGTGCTCAGGCCTCCCGCCCCACTGCAGCACGGCGAGGCGCACTCTTCTGCTGTGCGGCTTGCAGCTTGGCGTTCTGCGCGAGCATGTCCTCCAGCGCTGTGAGAGAAAAGCCTGCGTGTGCGCGGGTGCGTGCGCGTGTGTGGCAGCGAAGTGAGAATGCGGTCGGTCAGGTGCAGGGTAGCGGCAGCCCAGGGTGCCACCTGCCTCACATGAGTTGTCGACATGCGCCGCCACATGGACGGTGGTGGTGGTGGTGGTGGTGGTGGTGGCCGAGCCAGCGGCTTGGTGTGCCGCGAGGGGCCTTGCCGAGAAGAGGCGGACCTGCTGCGGGGCCACGCCCAGCGACGCCGCCAAGCGCTGCGTGACCTGCTGCGCCAGACTGTCTGGCAAGCCTCCTCCCTCCTGAGGTGCAGTGCTGCCGCTCCACTGCTGCTCTGTGAGGCAGAAGACGGGCGAGAGCAGGCTGACCTGCACCAGCGTCGCTACTGGCGTGTGGGCGCTGCCGCCAGTCTCCTGCTGCGTGGAAGGGTGCTGGTGCTGCTCTGCGGTACTGCCGTTGCTGCTGCCCGCGGCGGTCCTGCCGCGCAGCGGGAGCGCTGGCACGCCGTTGCTCGTTGCCGGCGGGACTGCGGCAAGGCGCAGCTGCCCAACGGGCCGCCCTGACCTGGATGATGGCAGCGGCTCAGCCGCTGGGTCCGGCGTTGCCAGCACGGCGGGATGCGCCTGCCGGACTGCGCCCCTGGAGCTGGGCAGGGGCGAGAGCTCGTCTGCAGCGGGCGCGCTTGACCTTGGCGCCAACAAGGCCTTGAGCGGGAGAGGTGCGGACAGAGGGAGCCCGCCGACGCGAGGCGGCCCAGCAGCGTCCTTGGATGCGCTCGGCAGGAAGAGCGGCACGTCGTCCAGGTCGCTCTCGTCCGTCGTCGTGAAGGCGTCCTCCTCCTCCCCGCGCTCCTCCTCCTCCTCCTCCTGCGAGCCGGGCGCGGATCCGTCGCTTTGCTCTCCCC
>VFQP010005241.1_pt1 | contig 11470 bp, 18 predicted proteins | sample 3512351 | NCBI WGS metagenome assembly VFQP01 (sample SAMN10412372, study PRJNA504923) | tailings metagenome | isolation source: Relicate 1 Philex TSF1 revegetated site | place: Philippines: Tuba, Benguet | collected 2017-08-29
AGTCTCCTCTCTCCCCAGCTCCCTCGCAACGTCGGTCTCAGTCCCAGCGCTTGAGGCGCTACAAGTCAGGCGGACGTCGGTCTCAGTCCCAGCGCTTGAGGCGCTACAAGTCAGGTCGGATGTCGGACGACGGCTATCTGGACGAGGCGGACGATGATCAACAGGGCCCTGCCTACCTTGCCGGCGAGGCGCACGGCGCGTAAGTGTTACCGTGCGTGAGCAGTCGTTTTCTCCGAGCGAAAGCGTCGCTCTTTCTCTGTATGCTCTCTCTCTGCTAAGGTGTACTCGTGCTGCTCTCGTGCCCGTCCTCACAGGCCGCAGGAGTACAAAGGGGGGGCGTGCAACCTCGAGTCCATCTTCACTGGCCAGGTTCTCGGCAACACGGGCTACTGCTTTCGGCCTTCACCCGAGCAGCGCCCATATGAGTGGACGCGCACGCAAGTGGGCAAATTTGCCGACACGCTGCTGTCAGCCTACCAGCGCCAACCAGCGGACGCCAACAAGGCAACGTTGTACCAAGTTGGCCACGCAACGCTATGGCGCGAGGATGCCAGCAGCAAGGACTACGCCATCGTGGATGGGCAGCACCGCCTCCTTACCCTCACGATGGTCAACAGCGTCATGCGGCACATCTTCTCCACCAAAGGGTATGGGCTACCAAGCAACATCAAGATTGCCGAGCTCCTTGGTGACCACGACGACAACGACGCGTACTTCGTCCGAGTTTCAACCAAGCCAGGTCGGTGTTGTGGCACAAACTGCTCTCAGAGTTTGCTCTGGACCTCCATACACAAACGGCAAAACTTACGTTTAACGTGATGTGAAACTACGCGCAGGCCAGGCTGAGTTTTGGAACAAATACATCGCACCACCAAGCGACTACTTGGCGCAGCTGTGGGACAAGAACGGCAACCTGAACCGTGATATCGCCCTGGCATCTGACGGCAACCTGGACACGGCATGTGAGAGAATGCTGGAAGCTGTGGACGAGATCAAGCGCAAGCTTGAGGAGCACCAGATCATCGAGCCCGGCACGGCGCAGCCCCGGCGTCTGGTGGACGACCCTCAAGCTTTGAAGCGCTTCTTCAAGAGCACCCTGCGGAGTTGCATGCTCTCTGTCACGGAGCTGGTCGGAGGTGGTGAGCCATGCCGCGCTGACGCCTTCATCGCAGCGAATGACATTGGCATGTTCATCAACGACTACGACATGATCCGCGCCCGCGTGCTTGGTGAGATTTGTGGATTTTCTTGGGCAGAGGCCAACCGCACGAGCAGCGCCGCAAGGCGAAACAAAAACCAGTCGCATGCTCTTTTGCTGCTTTTGCTGCTGTTCACACGCAGCGGCCTGCCCACCGCACCTCAAGGCGGACTGGGTTAACCTTTTTGACGCCGCCTACCTGAGGTTGAGTCAACACAAGATTCCGCAGACTGGCAGGCACACGAACAAGACCGGTCGCAACGTGTTCGAAAAGACGTTTGAGATCATCCGCGAGCTGCGCATCATGCGCATGCCAAACAACGACATGCGCACCTTCTACCTGAAGGGCACCCCCGGCATGGAGTTTTCTGTGGGGCAACAGCCTGTGGACTTCATGCAGCACTTTTTCAAGCCTGTGACGCAGGCCCTGGACTACATCTTCAACTGGCGCAAACATCAGGTACGACAAGCCTTCATGCTTTCAGTTCTCGCCCTTGCACCCCCCTGCCTCCCCGCCCCACTCCGCGACACTAAGTGGGCCGCTACATGCAAGTGTCGTGCTGGCCGTGCAGATTGACGATGCCATGGACGGCGCTCTGTCGGAGGAGCAGAAGGCCCAGGACGAGGTCAACGCAACGCTGCGTTCGCTCACCGCGCTCTGGTCATCCCAAAGCAAGATCCCTTCCCTGGCGACAGTCTGGCTCCCCGTGGCCGTCATGATCGTCATCCGCTTCAAGAGCAACACCTCTGACCTGCTGGCCGTCTTGCGAGCGCTGGAGCAGCGCCTCGCGTGGGCTTACATCCCCCACAAGACAGCTGACGGCAAGGATGAGAACCCGAAGACGATCTACGCCGACAGCCTCGAAGTGGCCCACAAGGCCGAGCGTGAGCTGAACAAGAGGAATATCACTGAGCTGTCGAAGAACAAGGACGTGTGTACCCAGATTGACACGACGCAAGGTGACGCCGCGCTCCGCAACAAGGTGATCAACATTTTGGGCGCGAGCAAGGCACAGCGCTTGCGGCTGTTCGAGGCGATCAAGTGCACCACGTACGATCCCAAGAACGTGTACCGCATCAGGTGAGAGTTTCACCAAAGTGTCAGGCTTGACGCACCGAGCACTTGCAGGGACAAACCACCCGCACCTGCAAACCTACACGCTGCAGGTGGCTGCTCATGCTGTTTGACGACGAGGTGCGCACCAGCGGTGAAGACTACCGGCTTGTGGTCGACTACGATCGCGTCATCAGGAAGCACGGCCAAAAGTTTGGCGTGCAAGTCGACCACTGGACCCCCCAAGCGGAGGGCAAAGGACACGACGGCTGGCATGCAGAGGATCGCAAGCAGTGGCTGCACTACCTAGGCAACCTGGCGCTCATGCCTGGTGTGGTCAACCAGCGCTCCTCAAACAAGGCCCCCAAGGACAAGGCCAAGCACTACACCAAGAGCAACATCGTGAAGTTCTGCTCCACGGACGACCTGGTGGAACTGACGCTCGCCCAAGGGGGCGGCTGGACCCCAGAGGCTTGCGCCACACGGCATAACAAAATTGTTCTGGCGATCAACAGGCGCCTGGACCTGCTGACTGACCGACAGGCTGAGCGGAGCATGGAGGACGAGCTGCCCCCGTCTGAGCCCCGCCCCAAGAAGCGCAAGCCGGAATGAGGGAGTGTGAGCCAGCCCGCTTTGTGCTTGCCCAATGAGGATTGTCCGTGGTGTGCACACTTCGGTGGAGCTTTGTCTTTTTCTCGGCTCCGAGACGTGCTTGCGGTGCATCAGCGATGATGTGCTTTCCAGGTTCCTCTGCACTGTTTGGTGACGTGACGTGAGTGGCGAAACACTTGGTCGCCGCCGCCAAAGGTGGAAATTTTAGTGGCCCTTTTATGTCCTTTGGGAACGCACCTGCATGGCGTTGCAAGCCACTGTGCGCCTCAATGGGCCCCAGCGGGTGCTGCGCCAGGTACAGGTGCGGCCCTGGCATCCCCTGGGCGGCCCTGGACGCCTCGGCCAGGAGCTCGCTCAGGCTGCACGTGAGGAGAGCACGCCCCACGGGTGGAGCGCGTTCATTGTTGTCGTAGCCGCGCAGACGTGGCTCGCTGAGGGGGCTGCCTGCTGGCAGTCGCCCGACGAGATGGCTGCTGCCACACCAGTGCGGGCGAGCCCGCCAGGCGGTGCGGCCGGTGGCGTGGCGCACCTCATGGTGGCGGGCTGGAACTCCCGGATGTCGCCGACGAAGACGTCGCTGCCCGAGCACATGACCTGCGGGCACCGTTGGATGCAGCCAACGCCTGCTTGAGCTCTGCATCACACTCCCCTGATGGAGCCCTGCCAGGCACACAGTCTGGCACAGGCCAGCCAAGATCGCGTCGTCGTGCCGCCCACCTGCACCGTCGCGCTGAGGTCCGCCGCCCTCGCCGCCATGCCCTCCGGCTCCTCCCAGAGCCGCAGCGCGGGCCACGAGGACGTCAGGCCCGGCAGCAGCAGCGGCACGCCGTCGCGCACTGCGCCGTCCAGCGCCTCCTTGATCGCGTGTTCGTGATTGTCATCGTGCGCTTCTGCTGCTCCTCCAGCTGCGTGGAGCACGCGCAGGAAACCATCCGAGTCCTGCTGAGACATGCAGAGCAGCGCTGCAGCAAGCTTCTGGCTTCCCCATCCCGTGGAGCGGGTACCCGAATCGGTTGAGCTGTCGGCAGCAGACGGCGGCGGCTCGCGAGCACGACGAGGACTCGGCGATGTCTCAGCAGCAGCAGCAGCGCAGTAGGGCGCCACGCGTGCCGTCGACCTGGCTCGGCGACGGTGGTGCGCAGCTTCTTCTCCGCGGTGTGCGACGAGCGCCGAACCCGCTGCATCATCACGGCGCTGTTCTTCTGCGTGTTCGCCCTCCGCAGGTGCATCACCATCGCTAGCAGCACCATGGCCGCAGCAGCAGCTCCTGATGTGCCTGACGGCGGGGCAGCCCCACGCCCCGCGCCTCGCCTCTCCAGGGCCGGCGCAGGCGCCGGCCGCCTGGTGCATCGCCAGCCTCTCCGCATCACTGCTGGCGTCACTGCTGGAGTCGCCCCTCATAATGGCGGCGCAGCGCCGCCCGCGCGCCTGGGCCGCCGCCGCACCACGAGCAGAGCAGCCTGCAGCAGCCGCCGCGCCCAGCCACGCCGAGCCTCCTGCCAGGGCCATCATCGCGCCCGCCGGGCGGCCGCTGCCGCTGGCCTCCACCACGGCCTCATCCAGCGGCCGCGCCTGGGGGCGCGGCGCCGGTGCAGCCGCGCCGGAGTCGCGGTGGCGGCAGCGGCGGGAGGGGCAGGAGGAGCCTGGCGCTGCCTCGCGGGGCCAGGGCCCGCAGGAGGGTCGGAGAGGAGCAGCAGCGGCGCGGCAGCAGCGGGAGGAGGGCGGCCTCGGCGTGGACGCGGAGCAAGAGCAGGAGGCGGTGGAGGACGAGGACGAGGAGGACAGCGAGGCGCTCATGCCCCGGGGGTCGCAAATCAACAAGCGGGACCTCATGTGCGTGTCGGTTGCTCTGCTGTGCGGCACTGCGAGGTAGACGGCGGGGTGCGAGGCTCATCGCAAGCTTTCGACGTGCGCCTGCTTTGCGCAGGGTGTTTTGCAGCTCGTGCCGGCACAACGTGGCCTTTGACGACCCAGAGGCGCTGGTCGAGGTGAGACAGGAGCTGCCTGGGTGTCTGCACCCCCTCTGCTCTGACGCTTGACGATTGACGCCTGGCCTGGGAAGACTGCTGCTGAACAGTGTGCCCGTGCCGAGCGCGTTTGCCGCGCAGTGCTCGTGCTGCCACCGCGTATACCACCAGGATTGCTACGACCGCCACGTGTCGCGCACCGAGCGCATCTCGCTGCCCGATCCCCATCAGTGGGACGAGGGGCAGCCCTGGTTCCATTCCCAGGCCTGCAGACAGGTGGGTGAGCACCGATTTTGGCGTCTGCCCGTCTCGGTGGCTGCACACACGGCGACAGGCCTGGACTGCCGTGCTCGCCGGAACGTCCAGGTGCACGAGAACCTGAGGCGCCAGGCGGCCCTGGGCGAGCGACACATCGCCCTTGCCTCAACCTCCTCCCCGTCCACAACAGCAGGGCAGGCCGGCCAAACGCGTGCAGGCCAAGGTCGCGGGATGTTTGGCTGGCTGGGCTTTGGCGCCGGCAACAGCAGCGGCAGCACCCCTCAGGAGCAGGGGCAGGGAGGCGCGGAGGTGGCGGCAGCGGGGCACCAGTCGCAGTCGTCGTTGTCGCTGGCGGCGGCGTTCCGCGGCAGCGCGCTGGGCCGTGGTGGGGGCGTGGGGACAGGTGCTGGCGGTGGGATGCAAGGGGAGGAGGAGGAGGAGGCTAGCTGGAGGCTGCTGCTGACGGGGCAGGGCGGCGCGCTATCTCCGGCCACGCGCGTGGCCATGGGGCAGGTGCGGGAGGCCGCTCGCGCTGTGGACGCCGTGCTTGTGAGGCGGCGCCGACGCGTAGCGTGGAATGTGAATGGTGCACGTTCGTTTTGCAGGTGTACGGCGTGCTGTCGCGCGACTTTGGCTACACCCTGGGCGACTATGCGTGAGTGGGGGGCGGGGACAGCTCGCCTGAGCGAGGCGCGGCTGCCGACGCTGCGCTGCCAAGACATCCTGGGTGCTGCTGGCAGGCCCGGCCCACACATGAACGTAGATGCGCTTGACATGCGTTAACACGCTCCTCTGGCACTCAGGCGCCGTTTGACGCGCTTGCGTGTGTGCGGGCCCTGCCGTTCCGATGACTGCGCGCAGGTCGTTTGACGTGGCGGCGCTGCTCAAGCGGGGCGGGCGGCCCGTGTGCGCCGCCGTGCTGGACGTCTACGGGCCCGACGTGGCCGAGCTCTTCGTGGTGGCCACGCGCAAGTGAGCGCTGCGCACGCTTTGCTTGCTGTGCTGCTGGAGGGAGGGGGGAGAAGTACTGAGCAAGGGGCGCGCGGGAACTCTCTTCCCATTTGCATGGCCAGGACACGTCCCTGATGCCTCTTTGCGCGCGGCTGCGCAGGGAGCTGCGGCGCCAGGGCCACTGCCGCCTGCTGGTGAGTCAACGCCTCGCCGGCTTCTCTTGGTCACAATCCACAGGCGCCACCTCTGCCTGTGGCGACGCGTGCGCGCGTGTGCGGGACTGCTCGCTTGCTCCCATGGGGCCACGCAGATGCAGCAGGTGGCAGGCTGCTTGCGGCAGGCGGGCGTGCGGCGCCTGGTGGTGTCGATCGACGACGAGGACGAGGAGGCGCGCCAGGTCTGGGCCAAGTGAGTGCTCAGTCACGGCGTGGCACCGTCGCTCGTGCGACAGAGGAGGAGAGGAGGAGGCCAAACTGACGGCTGCTTTGCGCCGTATGGCCGCCGCAGGCTGGGCTTTGAGCCGCTCGAGGCGACGGCGCTGCGGCAGCTGTCCTGGAGCCTGCCCGCCTTCAGCATGGACGCCACGCGCGGAACGCAGTATCTGGCCCAGGAGCTCAAGCCCAGGCACGGGCTCTTGGCGTGAGGGGGGGCTGACCATCCTGCTCGTGGCCCCCGCGGCGATGCAATGCAAGCGTTGAGCGTGTGGAGCCCGGCTGAAGCGGTTTGCCAAGAGAAACTGGGAGCACGCCTGAAAAGCGGGGAAGAGCACACGCTCCACTCCTCGCTCGCCCGGGCCTGCAGCTCCCGGAAGTCAAACGTGATCTGCACCAGCACGAGTAGGCACGAGGCAGCATGCTGAGCGTCTTGCTGGGGCCAGTTGCCCGGCAGTACGGTCGCCAAGAGCTGGCACGACAAATGCAGGCAGAGGAAGCTGAGCGAGGGGGTGGCAGCACGTCACCTGCGCGCAGGGGTAGGTTGGTGCGCCGTGCCTGTCGGTGCTGACCGACACGGCCAGCAGGCCCGCGTCGGCCGCCTGGCTCAGCAGTGGCGCAAAGCCCCGGTCGTCGCTGATCACCACCAGGGCCATGGTGCGCTTGACCTCGCCGGCGTCTGGGTCCTGCATGCCGGCGGGAAACGCAGAAAACAGTGCGCCGGCTTTGGACCGTGTGGACCGCCACACGGAGCTAGGTGTGCTCCGGCCCCGCCGAGGCGTCCAAACAGATGAAAAATCCAACACACACACGGGGGTGATGGACTCTGGGACAAACAGAGGCCGCGCCGCGCGCCATGCGCACCTTTCGGAAGCCAGGGGCGGACCTGTAGCCGTTGATGAACTTGCTGGCCCTGCTGATGAGCGCCTGGTCCGCCGCCTGGTCCTTGGGCGGCACGCCCACGACCTGTGAGCCCGCAGGAGCGGCGGGCACAGCGACGCCGCCGCCGAGCTCAAACCAGCCGTCACGTGGACGACAGTCACGCAGTCCTGCCTGGCCAGTGTCGCTTGGAGTGGGTTTGCCAAGCGTCGCGGACCTCACCTCCACGCCTGCGTTGTGCAGGCGCCTGGAGAGCGAGATGCCGCGCGACGCCGGCGCCGCGTTGGCCGCCATGCGCGCGTTGAAGTAGCGGTCCATGAACTCCTGGTTCTTCCTCAGCTTGCGCGCCAGGGGCCTGCATGCATATCACACGCAGGGCGTGGCGCGACTCGTCCGTCCGGTGCAGTCGCGATGAGGACACCACGGCAGAGCCCCCCGCCGCCCACAACCGTCTCACTTGTGGTTCATTTTCTTCTTGAACTCGCGCTCGTGCAGCTGGCGGAAGTGCTTGGTCAGCGCGTCGGCCGACTTGCACCGCCGCCCGCAGTACTCGCAGCGGTACAGCTCCCCCGGCTCGTCGCCAAACACCGCGTCCAGCCCTGCGGGGGGCAAGCGTGGTCGAGGCAGCGGCGGCTCCGTTGATGCAAGATGCCCACACACCCGCCGGCGGTCTCCGCGGCCGCACACTCACGCGTCACATCACGTCCCTGCCGCGTGAGCCACGTGATGAGGAGCACGCGGGTGGCCCGAGAACACGTGCCCCGCTCACCTGCTCCCATGCGGTTGCTGGCCGTGCGCATGTCGTCGTCCATGCCCGCCATGTTGGGAGGCACCCACCTGCGCAGCCGGAGGTGGAGTCACGCACACGCCTGGCCCTTCCGGCGCGAGCGGCGCGGGCAAGATAGGCCGCTGCGTGCAGGCACCCACGCACTTGAAGGTGTGGGGGTTGCCGAAGGCCTTGATGGAGGCCACGTCACCCAGCACCGCCTCGAGCGACTCCCTGCGCGACGGGCGGCAGATGGCCCCGGGGGCGTTGCGTCGCTTTCTTGCCGACTGAGCACACTTAGTAGCATACTGAGTGGCTCCGGTCCAGGTCAGTGTGCCTGCTGGCACGGTCGCTCACCGGAGCTGCGTGATGACCAGCTCCGGCGTGCACGGGTCCAGCCACGGCCCCTCGCACGGGTGCAGGTTGTCCAGGTCCCAAAACACGTGCACCTGCCGGAAGCACGGGATGCATGCAGCCAAAGCGCGGCGGTCTGTCGGGCTTGCTGCACGTGGGCCGGCAGGCGCCAAGGGTTCTGGCACAAAGCGCTGCCGTGGCCACCAGCCTCACCGGGCACTGGCCGGGCGTCCACTGCACGTCGGCGTCCAAGTGCGAGACGCCGTGCAGCGCGCACATCTCAGCCCGCTGGGCCCTCTCTCTGGCGCGCATCTTGGCCACCACCAGCGAAGTCGGCTTGGTGCCCTGCCCGTTCTCCGCCTCCAGCCCTGCCCTCGCCGTCTCCGTGGCAGGCTGCCTGCTGACGCCCCGAGGTGAGGCGCTGCCCTCGCTGCCGGCCGCCTCTGGCCTGGGCGTCGCCACTGCCGCCGTCGCGGCGTCCTGCCTCTCCTGCTCCTCAGAGGTGGCTGGGGCGCTGCCGCCGCCCGGCTCCTGCACGGCTGGGCTCTCTGCCTGTGCTGGTGCTGCTGCCGTGGCGCGGCGCCTGCGCGCCCGCAATGGCGCCGGCGCGATGCCCTGGCCGGCCTCCTCCACCGCGACTGGGCTGTCCACCTCGGCTGCTCCTGCAGTGGTCCGCCGCTTTCGCGCCCGCACCGGCGCGATGCCCTGGCCGACCTCCGCCTCCTCCACCACCGCTGGGCTCTCCACCTCCGTAGCTGTGGTGGCGCGCCGCCTGCGCACCCGCGCCTTGGCATCGCTCTGGCCGTCTCCTGCACTGCTTGGCGGGGCCAGGGCGACGGCGGGCCGCTCATTGCCGTGAGCGTCCCCGGCGCTGTCTGGGGCCAGCTCCGTGCCACTGGGAGGCTCCGGCTCTGTAAAGAGCTTGCGCATGCGCGGCAGTGCTGCTGCTGGAGTGACAGGAGGGCCAGCCGATTTGGCGCGAATGGCGAACGGGCCATGGCGTGCGGCACGCCCCACTGGCTGCAAGGCGCCACTGGGCACGACGCGACGCAGCATCTTGCTGCGTGTCGTGCTTGAGCGATCGGCCGATTCTCTCGAGGGCGCTGCTCTAGGGGAAAAAGTGCAGAAACGGCTCGTAGATTGCGCGCCATCACCGCCTGCGAAGCTTGCGCGGGAACGCAGGGAGCCGCAATCGATGCACCTGTATACCAGCAAGCCTCATGGCACGCCTCAACGGCCCGTCTCAATCCGCTCTCCGCGCCGATGCCGCTGCTCGTGGCGGCTGCGGCCCGCCTGCCCGCGCAGCAGCTGCCCCCGCGCCGCCCGCCCTCGCCGCCGCAGCCACAGTGTGCGCCCTCGCCTGCGCCGCAGCAGAGCCGAGGCACAACTCCGTGACAGGCAGCTCCCTCCCTCGTTGCCTACCAAAACATCAAAACATCACGTTCCCAAAACGCACCTGCAGCGCGCGGGACCGGTCGCCCAGCAGCAGCCGCGCCACCTCCCCCACGTGCGCCGCGTGCGCGCGCGCCGCCCGCCGCAGCCGCGCCCAGCCCCGCCGCCATCGCCAGCGCCAGGCGGCCCACAGCCGGCCGCCGGCCGCCGCCAGCGCTTGCGCCGGGTGCGTGAGCGCCAGGCGCACGGCCAGCGCCAGCGTGAGCGCCAGCAGCGAGGTGAGCAGCTCCCAGGGGTTGAACACCACCTCGACCGCCACGCTCTGATCCGTCACGCGCAGCAGGTGCGCCTGCAGGGGGAGAAAGAGTGCCACGCAAGACGCACACAAGGCACGTGACGAAGGAAGTGCTTGCTCAACGTCAAACAGCCGATCCTGCGTGAAGGCATGCGATCACCGTCACCGCCACGCGTACTCAAGCAAACGCCGCTGTCAAGCGTCACTTGCCCCGAGCCCGACCTCCCAGGCAGCACTCGGTGGCTTGAGGGAGCGCGGCGTGCAAACGAATGTTGAGCGTGCGTCCCTCACCTGCTGCGTGGCGCGGCACACCAGGCGCACCACCACGTCCACGCACTCGCCGGCGTCCCAGTCCGGCCCCTCGGCCGCCACGATGAGCCCGCCGGCCGTCTGGTGAGTGGCGCTCTGGTACATCCTGCGCCCCACGCGTGGTGTGCAAACACGTCAATGTTGGCGGGGAGGGGGTTGCCAGGAGACACCTGTGCCTCGGCCCAACAGCGCTGTCCACGCATCTGTGAACCACACGCAGCGAGCCCTGCGTCCCTCCTGGGCTGGCAGCACAATACGTGCGTGCTGGTGCCGGCAGGTGCGCCGTGGTGGTGCCCGAAAGCAGCGCACCTGCAGTCGAGCGTGATGACCCACACGTGGTCCACGTGGTAGTGCGCGTGCAGCCAGGCGCTGCCGGGGGGCGGCGCGCCCTTGTCCTGCTGCGGCGGCTGCGGTGGCTGGTGCTGCCGGAAGAAGCGGGCGGGCGGAGGGAGGGGCGGTGGTGGTGGCAGCGGGGGCGGCGCGGCGCGCGGCTGCAGGGCCCTGGCGTCGTCCACTGCGTGCGGCGTGGCGGGTGCCACTGCGGGCGAAGTGCGACGGCCCTGCCCCTGCGGCGCCTCTGCCTCCTGCTCCTGTTGCTGTGGCAATTGTGGCTGCGGCTGCTCTGGCGGGGGGAGCAGCAGGCGCGGTGGTGCCCCGCCACCCTCAGCATCCTGCTCCAGCTGCTGCTGTTGATCTGACAATGCTGCTCCGCCGCCGTGCAGCTGCTGGCCCTCCTGGGGAGGCGGCGCCCCCTCCGCCGCCGCCGCCCGCCCGCTCATCCCTTCCGCGGCGCCGCCAGGCTGCGTGGACTGATGCGACGATGAGCTGGCCGGCAGCTGCTGGTGTTGGTGCGGCAGTGCGGCGGCGCGGCCGTGCGTTGCTGGCTGGGCATGCTGGTGCGGCGCGGCGCGGCGCACGGCCGCCGCCGCCGCGGACGGCGGGGGTGCGCCGTGCTGCGCCGCGGACACGGCGTGCGGCGCTGGGGGCGCGGCGCTGCAGCACGG
>VFQP010005242.1_pt1 | contig 11470 bp, 11 predicted proteins | sample 3512351 | NCBI WGS metagenome assembly VFQP01 (sample SAMN10412372, study PRJNA504923) | tailings metagenome | isolation source: Relicate 1 Philex TSF1 revegetated site | place: Philippines: Tuba, Benguet | collected 2017-08-29
CCGGCAGACAAACGTGTGCTTCGCTGGCCTCACCAACCTTGTGCGCAGGCCCGCCCTGCACCTGGAGGGCTCCCCCGCGCTCCCGTCGCACCCCTCCGCCTCCTCAGCGCCGCGGCCGGAGCAGCCCCCCCTGCCGCAGCAGCAGCCGCACGCCGCGCCGAGCGACGGAGCGCCCGCGCCGCCGCGCCCCGCCAGCCAGCCCTCGGCCGCCTCGGCCGCCTCCACGCCCGCCGGCTCCGCGCCCTCGTCAGGGTTTGGGCAGGCCACCATGGAGGGCGCGGCCACGCTGCCGCTGTCCGAGCCAGGCGGCTCGCAGCACGCCGTGGACGTCCAGGCCGCCCTGCCGGCAGACGCCGCTGGCGAGGCAGGCACGCAAGGCGCCCAGCCAGCTTCCGCTGCCGGCGCGGCATGGGCCAAGCAGCCGCACTCTGACCAGGAGCAGCAGCAGCAGCAGCAGGCGGGGGCGCCCGCCAAGCCCTTGGCGTGGGCTGCCATCGCAGCGGCAGGCGCCAGCAAGGCGGCGACAACGCCCACCCGCCCGCTGCCCAAGCAGCCACAGCAGCAGCAGCAGCATCGGCAGTCGGCCGAAGCAGCGCCACCCAGCACCGCCGCCGCCGCCGCCGCCGCCGCACCAGCGGCGGTGGCGCCTGCGGCCCCCGCCGCGCAGCCAACGCCAGCTGCGGACGCGTCGCCGCCGCCTGCGGAGCCAGCCGCTCCCCTGGCGCAAGAGCCGGCGCCGACGGCGGCGGAGCAGGCGCAGGCGTCCCTGGCGGCGGTGAACGAGCCTCCACCATCGCCTGCCGAAGAGCCGCCGCAGGCGCCCGTCCCGCCGCCCGCGCCCGTCGTCGACGTGACAGAGCCAGCCACAACCACAGCACCACCGGAGCCCAGCAGCCAGCTGCAGCCCCAGGCGCCGCCTCAGGAGAGCCCCACCGACGCACCCGTCGCCGCGGCCACGCAGCCGCCAACCACCGCAGAAGCAGAAGCAGCAGAAGCAGTTGACGCGGAGCACGCCGCTGTGCAGACCTCGGACCGGGAAGTCAGTAAAGGGCAGGGCGGCGGCAGCGGGGGCGCTGACGCCGCCGCAAGCGCCGCGCCGCCGGCGCCAGAGCAGAGTTCGCAAGAGCAGCCCGCAGCGGCAGCGGCGTCAGCGGAGCCGGTCCCGGCCCCGGCGGCGGCGCCCGCACCCAGCAGCTGGGCGGCCCTCGCCTCCCGCAGCAGCGGCAGCGGCGCTGCCGCTGGCGCCGCCGCGGCGGCGCCCGCGCTCCGGCCGGCGGCCGCCCGCCCGGCGGCCGCCCGCCCGGCGGCGGCACCGGCGCAGCACGCGCAGCACGCGCCGGCGGCGCGCGTCGGCGCGACGGCGGTCGCTGTGCACGGCGCCAAGCTCGGCGCGCAGGCCACAGCCGCCGCCGCGGCCCAGGGCTTCCAAGGCGCGCCGCCGCCGTTCGTGCCGCCGCCGCCGTCGCCGGGCGGCGGCGCCAGGACGCCCTCAACCTCGCACCCGCCGCTGACGCCGACGCAGCCGCACAGAGCGCCCTCAGGCGGCGGCGGCGGCGCGGACGCCGCCGCCGACGGCGTGCCGCACCCGCCGGCGCAGCAGCCGCCGCCCTCCTCCTACCCAGCGCCGCCCTCGTCCACCTCCTCCACCGCGTCTCACCACAGCAGCCACCACCCGCAGCAGCAGCAGCAGCAGCAGCAGCAGCACGCGCGGCAGGGCCGGTATCAGCGGCAGGGCCGCGACGTGCACCTGCAGCCTCTGCGCGTGGGCCCTCCTGTGCCTCACCACGGCGGGCCGGGCGGCGACGCGGCGGGTGGGAGCTACGCCAGCAGCTCGCACGGCACGGCGCCGCCAAGCCCTCAACCCATGCTAGGGCGCAGCAGCCACCCGCAGCTGCCGGCCGAGGATGAGCAGGCGGGGGGCCGGCCGGCGGCGCAGCAAGAGGACGACGAGGGCTTTACGGTGGTGCAGAAGCGCAAGCCGCAGCACCACGCGCAGCAGCAGCAGGCGTGGCCGCAGCCGGGCCGGCGGGGCGGCGGCTACGGGCAGCAGCAGCCGCAGCAGCAGGGCTACGGCGCCGGCGGCCGTTCGCCGGGGCTGGCGCCGCAGGGCAGCGGCGGAAGGGCGCACGGGCGCGGCGGCCCGGGCCGCCAGCAGCCGCTCCCGTACCACCAGTTCCAGCACCAACCGCAGCAGCAGCAGCAGCAGCAGCAGCAAGGCGCGAGGCTGGCGCACGCGCACGCCGCCAGCGGGCTCGGACCACAGGACGGCGCCCCGCCGCCGCTCTCGCCCCCGCCGCAGCAGCAGCTCTCTCCGCCGGCCGCGCCCGCCCCCTCGAGCGCAACACCGCCGCTGCCGCCGCAGCCGCAGCCGGCGGAGGCAGCGCCTGTTCAGGACGCGGCGGCGGCACCGCCGCCCTCCGGGGCTGAGGCGCAGGGCGACCAGACAGCAGCGATTGCGGCGGCGGCAGCGCCGGCCGCGGCGCCGCCTGAGCCAGCCGCAGCTGCTCTGCCGCCCGCTCCAGCGGCGCCCGAAGCGCCACACCACGAGGTGGCGGTTGCAGAGCCACCGCAGCCGCCGCAGCCATCGGCACCTGCGGCGGCCGCCGCGGCGCCGCCTCAGCCTGCCGAGCCCTCGCAGGAAGAGGAGGAGGAGGAGGAGGAGCAGGGCGGCGGCGCGGTGGACGGCTCCAACCTCTTTGCTGCGCTGCTGGCGGGCGAGGAGGACGCCCTCGCCGACGGCGGCGGCGACGGCCGGCCGCACGGCAAGGGCAAGGCGGGCGCGGCGGCCGGCGCGCGCGGCGGCGGCGGCAAGCCGCCGGCGCCGGCAGCGGCCAACGGCACCGCCGAGCCGCAGCTCCCGCCCTCGGAGCAGCTCAGGGCTTTGCTCCAAAACCCTAGCGAGGTGGCCGACCACGCGCAGCAGCGTGAGCACCGCGAGCGCCTCCCGCCGCGCGGTCTGGTCAACACTGGCAACAGCTGCTTCGTCAACTCGCCGGTGCAGGCTCTGCTGGGCTGCGCGCCCTTCTGCGGGCTGCTGCTGCGGCTGGAGCGCGCGCTGCCGGCGCTGGACGCCGCCGCCGCACCCACGCTTCACGCTCTGGGCTCGCTCGCCTCGCAGCTCCTCGGCGGCCCCTCCGCCGCCGCCGCCGCGGCAGCGGCGGCGCGCCCCGCAGCCGCGGCCGCGGGGCCGGCGGCGCCGCTGCCCAACGGCGTCGGCGCGCACGGCGGCGGCAACGGCGCGGCGGCCACGGCGGCGCAGCAGCAGCAGCAGCAGCCAGAGGTGCCGGGCGCGGTTCCCGCCGACAGCGCGGGCGGCTGGTCCGAGGTGCCGGCCAAGGGCCGGGGCAAGAAGGCCGGCAGGAGCGCCGCCGTGCCGCTCGCCGTGTTCAACGCGGCGCCCGGCGCTGCCGCCGCCGCCATGCCGTCGCCCCCGGCAGGAAAGCGCGGCGCGGCGGCGGCGGGCGGCGGCGGGCGGCACACGCCGCCGCCGCCGGGCGCGGGCCACGCGCACCACGCGTCGTCGTCGTCGCTCGGGGCGGCGGCGGCGGCGGCCGGGCTCTGGCGGCAGCCGCTGGTGCCGTCGGCGCTCAACGGAGTGGTGCGGCGCTTCTGCCCAGAGTACGACCTGACGCCGTTTGCGCCGCCGCCGCCGCCGCCGGCGCTGGTGCAGCAGCTGGCGGGCGGGCCGGCGCAGGCGCAGGCGCAGCAGGGGCAGCAGGGGCAGCAGGGTGGCGCGGCGGCGGCGGCGGCGGAGAGGCCGGCGTCGGGTTCGCAGTCGGGTTCGGCGACGCCGCCGCACGGCGCGGGCTTTCAGCAGCCGCGCCTGCTGGGCACCGCCGCCGGTGAGTTTCTGCTTATGCTGCTGCTCAGGTGCGGGTGTTCCCTTTGCAGAGCTTTGATCACAACGAGGACGGGGTGGTGTGGTGCGTTGTGGCGCTGCTTGCGCAGGCGCGCTGCCGCACCAGGAGCAGCAGGACGCGCAGGAGTTCCTGCACTTCGTGCTCGATCACGCGCACGAGGAGCTGCTCTCGCTCGCAAAGGTGAGCCCTAGCTTAGGGCGCGGGGGCGCATGGGCACGCATTGGAGTCTGCGTCTCCATCCGCATATGCCCGCCCAAACAAGCGCCTCAGCTGCAGCCTGGACCACATCGTGCAGTGCCCGCGCAGCAGAGCGCCTAGGGGTTGGTTGGTTGACGTTCGGTTGTGCGCGCAGGGCATGGGCGTCAAGTCGAGCGAGGTGGGCGAGGCAGACCTGGGCGGCGACGGCGAGGAGTGGGCGCAGGTGAGGCGCCAGGTTTGGGCTCTGGCACCTGCACCAGCCAGGCGCAGGTGCTCCGTGACGGGCAGCTGTTCATGGCTCACACAAGCGTGCGGCGCGTGAGCAAACTCTGTGCAGGTGGGCAAGCGCAACAAGGTGGCGGTGACGCGCCAGGCGGGTGGCGCGCGGCCCGGCGAGGGCGCCGGCCCCCGCACCGCCATTAACCTGCTCTTCTCGGGCGCCACCAAGAGCGTCATCAAGAGCGGAGCCGCCAAGGTGCGACCCTGCCCTGCTCATCCCCCTTCACTCGCTCTTCTCCTGGTGGCCAGAGAGGCTGCCGAGAGCGAGATGTTGGTCACCTTTTCGTGCTCGCGGGTGCTGTGCCCGGCTGCAGCCGAGCGCCACGGTGGAGCCCTTCATGATGCTCCACCTGGACATTGAGCTGCCCAGCATCACGGACGTCGAGTCGGCGCTGGCCGCGCACCTCACCAGCGTCACGCTCACGGGTGAGCGGCACTGAGGCAGGCTGCGCAGCGCGCGCGACGCGACGAGCTGGCACGTGAACGACGGGCGTGCTGCGTGCCCCTGGAGCGTTCAGAGAGGGTGCGTGCTGCGGCAGCAGAGCAGCGCTGTGCCGCGTGTGTTCAATTGTGCAGACTACAAGCCCGAGGGCAGCAGCGTGGCGGGGCACGCCACCAAGAGCCTGTCGCTGTACCGCCTGCCGCTGCTGCTGGTGCTGCACCTCAAGCGCTTTGCCTACACGGGCAGCATCGTCAAGAACCACAAGTGAGCAACCCGGCCGCGCCTCTCCAGTCTGCAAGTGGATTCGGGAGGGCGGAAGGAGGATCAAGGCGGTGTCGGGTGCGTTGTGTGTGCGTGTGTGTGCAGGCCCGTGGCGTTTGACACGACGCTGCGGTTGCGCCGCCCCGCCATCCTGAGCGACGACTGCCCGGACGTGGGGCGCGGCGGCGTGGCCGAGTACCAGCTGGTGGCCACCGTCTCGCACCACGGCAAGCACGCCGCAGGTGAGCGCTTTTGGGGGGCACGCCATGCATGGGGCAGCGGCCAGGCGTGGGCGCCGCGGTACACGCTGACCTGCGCCGACCTGTCGCTGTGTACCCCGTGGGGCGCAGGTGGGCACTACACGGCGGACGTGCAGCAGCCGGACGGCCAGTGGCTGCGCTTCAACGACACGGCCGTGGACCTGGTGCCGGAGGACGCCGTGCTGCGGGAGCAGCCCTACATGCTCTTCTACAGCCGGGCGCACGGCAGCGCCGCGCACCAGTGACGCGGCTCACCAGCGGGAGCCCGGGCGCGCTCCCGGGAGTTTTTGCCACCTTGACCACCTTGACCAACGATGGTGGAGGACTTTTAGTCTGCAGTTGGCTTCGTCTGTCCTGCTTGGTGGTCGACGTGCACAGCGCTTCCCCTCCGCCGCCGCGCAGCATTGGGCTCCCCGGCGCCGCGTGCTGCTTGGCCGCCCTTGTCATGATTGCTGGGCATGCCTTGTCTGCGTGGCGGTGGGCAGGCAATAGCCTTGGAGAACGCTTGCCCCACGCGCATCACGGGATGCGCCCGGTCCCCCACCGCGCCGCCCAGCCAGTGGCACAGCCCAGGTGTGAGATTGGCGCACCCAGTGAGCTCATGATCAGATCGAAGCAGCAGGGACCTGCTGCTTCGATCGATCGCGCAAGCCCGGACGCCCATGGGAGCGACTCGTTCCAGCGCCGCGCCCACCGCTCGCCCTCTTGCGCTCCTGGTGCACTCGCAGCGGTCTTTGCGACCCCCTACAGGTGGGAGCAGCAGCGGGGCACTGCTCGCAGGCGTGCTGTGGCCCCGTGGCTCGAGATTCAGACTTGCGCACTGCCTCCCCCTTTGTGCCTTGCCCGCAGGACCTGCACCTGTTCGCACACCACCACAATGGGTCACGACGCTGTGTGGGGCTCGCACCCCAAGAACTACGGCCCTGGCTCGCGCCACTGGTGAGGCACCCCCGGAGACAGGTCGCCCACGCGCTTCCTCGTCCCCCGACCAGCAGCAGCCTTGCGACTCTGCGGAGGGGGCGTATGCTGCCACGCCGTCCACGAGCCTGCGGAGGCGCCGGGCGACGCTCGACACCGTGTACTGCGCCTGCCTGCCCCTCGCGTGCCCCTCGCAGCCGCGTGTGCTCGAACGGCCACGCCATCATCCGCAAGTATGGCCTCAACATCTGCAGGCAGTGCTTCAGGGAATACGCGACGGACATTGGCTTCGTCAAGGTGCGCGGGATCTCTGGGCGCGAGCAGGCGGGGTCGAGGCGCGCGCCGCCTCGGGCACGGCGCAGCGGGGCAGCATGAGTTGCTGCACGCATGTGTCACTAAACGGTTCGCTGCCTCGCGCGCGTGGTGCTCGCAGTACAAGTGAGGACCTGCCGCAGCTGGAGCATCAGCAGCGCCAGCAGCAGCAGCGGCCAGCGGCGTGAGATGAGGCGCTGGAGGTGGGAGCTGGTGGTGGTGGGATGCTGCTGACTGATCGGCGATGCCTGTGCGAAGCGCCCATGCAACTCCAGATGTCGCTCGGCACGCAGCTGTGGGGATGGGCGCAGCCATGTGGGGACAGGCCGTGGCACTTGTGCTGGAGGCAAGGGGTCAGGTTCAGGGCGAACAGCGCACGCGGCTGAGGGGACGGTGGGCGCTGGAACAGGTGGACCAGGACGTCGTCCACGCAGCGGCCATGGCGGGAGGATGCTGTCGTAGCGCTGGCTGTGCTGGCAGCACTGCTAGCAGCGTCACCGCCATGGCAGCGGTCGCTCCCCGTTTGGTTGCACGTCTGCCATCCAGGCGGCAAGCAGGGGAGGGCGCTGCAGGCACTGACACAGCGCGTGCGGGCAGCACACCGCTTCCGTTTCGGTTTGCGTCAGGGACTGCGCCGTCGCAAGGGAGGACGTTCTTCCGTTAATGCCGCCGCCACGAGCAGATGCACCACACCCAAGTGCTCGTGGGGAGGGAGAGCAAGAGCATGACCGTCGCAGGGCGCGCAGCCCCTCAGCGCCCGCACAGCATCTGCACTAGCGAGACTCACAGCATAGACCCACCACCACCACCACCACCTAGCACGGCGACACCCTTGCACGCCAGCAAGTCCCAAGGACGCAACGCAGTGCACGCCACCGTCACCGCACGCAAACGCTACGGAGCTCCCTAAAGGCGGCTCGCACCTCTCGTTTCCCTAACAGACTGCTGCTGTTGCGACATAAGCCACATGGGCTGCTCACGACGCGACACAGGAAGCCCTGGGCGTCAGCACACCCCTCACCCGCTGACGCCTCTCTCCCTCTCACTCCGCTCGCCTGACAGACACAGACGACAGGGCTCACGCGCTGTTGAGCACTTTGATCTGCGCCGTCTTCTCCGTGTCGAGTGTGACGGTGCCGTGCATCACCAGCACGCGCTCGCCCTTTTGGCAGAGGCCCTGCTCAACGGCCCACGCCACCAGCTTGGAGAGCAGCGCGTCCGCGTTGCCCAGCTCCATCTCGGACTCGTTCACCTGGAAGCCCACTTGGCCAAAGACCAGGTGCGAGTGCGTGATGACCCGCTTGGAGCACGACACCTGCGGCGGCACAGTGCGGTGGCGCGTTCAGCCGGTGAGACACCTCGATCCCCTGTTCAGATGCCGCCCACGAGAGCAGAGCAGCAGCGAAGGCCCGCAGGAGTCCAGCGTGCGGGCGGCGCTCACCACGACGAGGGGCACGGCGGGTCGGAACTTGCTGACGACGCCGGCGGCCAGCCCGCTGTTGCTGAAGACCACGGCCAGCCCGACGCGGTTGGCCTCGGTGGCGGCAGCGGCCATTGCGACGGCGGCGTTCTCGAGCGAGTTGAACGGCTTGGCGCTGTAGTCCCTGATGAAGCTGTGGATGACCGAGAAATTCATGGCGCCCTCGGCGTTGCGGCAGATGCGGCTCATGGTCTGGACGCACTCGACGGGGAAGTTGCCAGAGCTCGTCTCGGAGCAGAGCATGACGCAGTCGGCGCTGTCAATCACGGCGTTGGCCACGTCCGTCATCTCGGCGCGCGTGGGGCGCGGGTTGCTCGTCATGCTCTCGAGCATGTGTCGCGCCACGATGAGCGGCTTGCCCGCCAGCTGCGGCGGCGGCGGCGGCAGCACGCACAGCGCACAGCGTCAGGGGAGCCGGGAGGCAAAGGAGTTCCGAGCGCCGCTGCAGGCGCACAACCAGCGCACAGCGCCATGCGTCGGGACGCTGCTCACCTTGCACTGCGTGGTGATCTTGGCCTGCGCCAGCGCCACCTTTTCAGGTGGGATGGCCAGGCCCAGCGCGCCGCGCGCCAGCATGATGCCGTCGGCGGCCTCCAGGATCTCGTCAAAGTTGCGCAGGCCCTGCGAACACGCAGCCAGGCACCGTCAGCGCGGCTGAGAGATGGAGAGAGGCGTGCAGGCGTGCTGCTGCCTCCAGCGGGCAGGCAAGTGCATGCGCCCGGGAAGTGGCAGCGCACGGCTCACCGCCACGGTCTCAATCTTGGCGAGGATGCGGATGGACTCGGCGCCGCAGTCGTCCAGGAAGTTGCGCAGCGCGTCAATGTCTGACCGGGACTGGACCTGCGTGCGGCATGAATGCGGTGACGCACGCAGCGCGCGGTGAGCGCCCGTTTGCCCAGCCAGCTGCAGCACACGAGCACGTTGCGCACAAGAACATTAAGCGCGCACCTGGGACGCGGCCACGTAGTCGACGCCGTACTGCACGGCAAAGTTTTGGATGTCGGCCAGGTCCTGCATGCTGCTGTGCATGCTGTGCACCGTCACGCCGGAGATGTGCGCCACCTTGCGCTCGCCCAGCGTGCCGCCGTTGCGCACCACGGCGTTGACGTGCTTGCCCGGCACCTGCACACCGGGCAGCGCGCGCACGTGAGTGGCCCACCAACGCTAACGGTGGCGGGCCGTGCAGCACAGCCCCAACGCCTGCTTGCTCGGCCTCAAGCGCCGGGCTTTGCTCACCTGCTCCGTGACCTCGAGGCTGATGGCTCCGTCCATGAGGTTGATGGTGGTGCCCACCTTGGCCAGCATGGCCACGTCCGCCAGGTCCAGGCCCAGCCGCACCCCCTGCGCAACGCAGCAAGAACCGTGCGCCCAGGAGTTGGGCTCCGACCCCGCCGAGGTGTCCAAACAGATGCCAATCCAACGCACTACAGCGCCCATCACGAAAGCTCTCTCTCCCGCAGCATTCAAGGGTGGAGGAGCACGCCGCACAAAGGGCTGGGCGCGCTGGCGCACCTGGCCGGGCACGCGGAAGCCCACAAAGGCGTCCTCGGCCAGGTTGTCGGTGCCGTAGAGCGTCACGTGCTCGCCGGCCTTGAGCGTCAGCTTGCTGATGCGCTCGCCCGTGTCGCGGTCGCGCAGGAAGGACGTGCGGATCTCGGGGCCCTGCAGGTCCATGATGGTGGCCACGTGCCGGCCCTTGGACGCGCACACCTGCGCCAGAGCACAGCACAGACCCGTCCGCCGTCCGCCACCGTGAGCAGCCACGTGATTGTAAGGCAGGGCAGCAGCACGGCGTGCAGCGCTGATGATGGCTGGCGCCTCTGCCAGGGTGCCGTTGTGGGCTAGCACCTGCAGCAAGGCTCAGCCTCACCTCGCGGAGCGCCACGAGCACGTCCGCGTTGGCGCTGGGCGTGGCATGGCTGAACTTGAAGCGCGCCAGGTCCATGCCGGCGTCCACCAGCTGCGCCAGCACCGCTTTGCTGTTGCTCGACGGGCCAATCGTCACGGCAATCTTGGTCTTGCGCGGCGGCGCGTGGCTCGTCACCAGCATCTTGTAGTCGATGAGCGTGGAGCGCAGCGTCACCGTCTTGGCCACCAGCTTGGGGTCCTGCGGGCACGTGCAACCGCCCACACACCTCGCACATGCGTCGAGCTGGCACATCACCAAGCCTCGCGCACAGCCTCGGTGCCGTCTGGCGCATGCTCTGCGTGCAGCTGCTGGGCGCCAGCGCGCCGAGCGCGTCCAGGTCCAGCTTGCCCGGAGCGATGGTCACAAACATCTCGCGCCGCATCAGCGCGTCCACCGCGTTGCCCGGGCCTGCGCTCGCAAACGGCGCGCACGAAGCACGAGCCCGGCTCAGCGCGTCAGTCGCGCGCAGCGTGTACTGCTGTCAGAGGCTGCGGCCGGGTCCTGACGTGCGTGCTCACCCGGGCCGGCGGCGACGTTGGTGGACGAGAGCACCACCACCTCCTTGCCGGCGGAGCACAGCCCGTGGTCCACGCCGTACTGGAGCGCCGACTTGAGCAGCTTGGGCAGCTCGTCGGTGCTCTTGATGGGGTGGTCAAGCAGCATGGGCTGCGGAGGAGGATCGCGCACGCAGCACGCGAAGCGCACGCCGTTCGCACGCATCATCTGCTTGCCGGACAGGGCTCCACCAGACGTAAAGCTCAACACACACACACGCTCGCGCGCAACGGCTCTGTCCGTGCTTGCTGGTGCTAGAGAGCCCAAGGCGTGCGGGCCGTCCCCGCAGCTGCTTGACGCCGCGCACTCACAATCATGGCGTACATGAGCGAGCAGCTGCGCGCCAGCGCCGCGTTGGACGTGACCACCAGGACGGGCGCGGGGGGCCGGTACTTTGCCAGCAGGCGCGGCGTCTTGCCGTTCTCGCTGAAGATGATGATCATGCCCGGGCGCAGGTCCACGGCGTTTTTGGCCACCGCCGCGCACACGGCCTCAATGGACTGCACCGGTTTGGGCGTGAAGGTGCGCACGAAGTCAAACGTCTGGTACACGTTCACGCCTGCGTGCGGCAACGCAAGGCGCCGGTGCAGAGGGAGTGGTGAAAAGGAGCACGCGTGCCGCGCACATGTCGCAGCCGTCCATGCGCAAGGCTCACCAATCTCGGCGCTGCGGCAGATCTTGGCCATGGTGGCCACGGCGACGTCCGGGTACGCACCGTTGGCGCTCTCACCTGCATGGCGTGTGGCAGTGGTGCAAGGAACACAGCTGAGCAGCTGCTTTATCAGCGCTCCATTGCTGCGAATGTCTCTTGGAAGCAGCAATCGTGCGCACCGGACAGCATGACGGCGTCGGTCCCGTCGAACACGGCGTTGGCCACGTCCGTCATCTCGGCGCGCGTGGGGATGGGGTTGGTGATCATCGACTCCATCATCTGGGTGGCGGTGATGATGAACTTGCCGGCGATGTTGGCCTTGGTGATCATCATCTTTTGCGCCA
>VFQP010005243.1_pt1 | contig 11466 bp, 7 predicted proteins | sample 3512351 | NCBI WGS metagenome assembly VFQP01 (sample SAMN10412372, study PRJNA504923) | tailings metagenome | isolation source: Relicate 1 Philex TSF1 revegetated site | place: Philippines: Tuba, Benguet | collected 2017-08-29
GGACGGCGGCGGCGGCGCGCACGAGGAGGGGGACGGCGAGGGGGACGCCGCAATGGACATGGACGTGTGCGCGCGCGCGGCTGCGGCAGGGCTGCTGGGGGTGGCGGCGTCAGCGGGCAGCACGCCGCCTCCCATGGCGGCGGCGGCGGCGGCGCATCACGGCACGGAGGCCAGCAGCATGGAGGGGGACGGCGAGCGCGGCGACGCCAGCTTTGGCGGCCCCGGCGCCGTGGCCGAGGGGGGCAGTCGCGTGGCCAGCGTGTCCCAGCCTGCGGGCGTCGGGCTGGCGCTGAGGGGAGGGGGCGCGGCCGGCGGCGGCGTCGCCACCACGGCGGGGCACTTGCTGTCCCGCCTGGCTTCGGCGGGCGCCGGCGGCGCTCCTGTGCTCTCGGCAGGTGCAGCGCACGCCCACGCGCCGCACCACCACCACCAGTACCAGCACCACCCCGTGCACGCGCTGGCGCGCGGCGCGGCGAGTGCGCCGCCCCCGGGGCCCAGCAGCGCGCTGGGGGCGCTGGCCGACGTGGCGGCGGCGGCCGCCGAGGCGCAGCGCATGGAGGAGCAGCAGCGCCCCGCTGGGGCTGCCGCGGGGGGGACGGCAGCAGGCGCGCGGCCACGGGTGCCTCCGCCCGCCGTGCCCAACCCCTGGGCACCACAAGGCAGCCACCGGGGCGGCCCGCCGTCCTCCTCCTCCGCTGGCGCCGCCGCCGCCGCCGCCGCGCCGCCTGTGGCGCGTGCGGGCAGCGTGGTGGTGCTGGGGCGCGCGGCGGCGGGCGGCACGGCGCCCTCCTCGGCGGGGCAGCTGGTGCTGCTGGACGGCGGCAGGGCGGCGGCGGCAGGCGCCGCGGGCGCTGCTGGCGCCGGCGGCGCGGCGGGCGCACTGTCGGCGTCCGCCGCCGCCGCGCTGCTGCTGAGCAAGGTGCAGGGCGCCGCCTCCTCACCCTCGGCCACGGCGCACCACCCGCAGCTCGCGCACGCGCTGGCCAGCGCCGCGCGCCGCCCGCTGGGCGACGCCGCGCACCCGGCGGCCGTGCAGGCGGCGGCCGCCGCGCTGCTGCCGCACCCCGCCCACCCGCAGCACCCCGCCCTCACCGGCGGCGATGCCGCGGCAGCGGTGGACGCGGCGGCGCTGCTCATGGCGGCGCGGGCGGGCGGCGCCTCGCTGGTGCAGGCGGCGCAGGTGCACGCCGGGCTGCAGGCGCCCTCGGCGCCGCTCCCCGTGCTGCGCCTGGACGCCTCGCCGCACGCCGCCGACGCGCCAGCAGAGGGCGCAGGTGTGTCGGCGGCGGACCAGCGCACGGCGCTGTCCGGCGTGCTGCAGGCGCTGCACCGGCTGGGCGCGTCGCCCGGCGTGGCGCTGGCGGCGCACGACGCGTTCGCGGCGCTGCCGGCGGCGCGGCTGCGCGGCTTTTTGACGCACGGGTACACGCTGCTGAGCCACGCGCACAGTGCGCGGCAGGACGGGCTGGTGGTGGAGGCGCTGCGGCGCGCGGGCCTGCTGGGGGACGCGGCGGCGGAGCAGCTGCTGCAGCAGCGCGCGGCCGTCGGAACAGCGGCGGCACGGCGCCGGGAGGGCGCCTCTCCTGGTGCGCCGGAGCGGGACGCGGTCGTGGCGCAGCAGCTGCGCGGCGCTGGGCCCTCTCCGGGGGGTGGAGAGGGGGCTGAGGGGGCGGCGCTGCCTGTGGAAGCGATGGCGGCATCTCCGGCGCTGGTGGGTGGGGAGGCGGTGGCGCGGGAGGGCGCCCGGCTGTCGGAGCCGCGCAGCGCTGGCAGCGCGGGGCGGGGGGCTGGCAGCGACGGCGAGGCGGGCGAGGAGGCGCCTGCGCTGGTGGAGGTCCCGACCTTGGCGGCGCTGGCGCTGGCGGGGCACGGCGCGGACGCTGGGGACGCGCCCTCTTCGCGCGGCGACGAGCTGCGCACGGGTGCCCGGGAGCGCAGCCTGGATCTCGGGGCCCACGCCGCGCAGCATCTTGACGAGGAGGACCGCGGGAGCGAGGGGGAGGACGCCGCTGCAGCCGCAGCGGCGGCGGCGGATGGCGGCATGGAGGTGGAGGACGCGCGGCCGCTGCAAGAGGCGGCCCTGGCGACGAGCGGTTCCTGAGGGGGAAATGTCTCTCTTCTTTGACTTTTGATTGAACAGTTGATGGGACCCTGTTCAGCCTGCCCTTTCTGTGCTTGTTGGTGTTTGCGGCATTGTTTGGATCCGCACCCGCGCTCCGGTTGGGACGTCGCGACGTTCGTAGGACTGGCCGCACCCATGCACACTGACCCCAGACACTGGCCCCACAGACATCTCGTTTACATGACTGCGTTTCGTTTGTTCCTGTTGATGATGCGTGCACAGCGTGCTTGACCGCGCCGGTGCGTGCGTCCGCAGGTTAGGGTACACGACGACGCCACACCTGCACCACACCAGCAGCACACGCACAGTTTGCAGCACGAGCGCTGCAGACACCCCTTCTCTCTCGTTCTCTCTCTCTTCTCAGCGAACACTCGTGATCTCGCTTGTCTCCCTCGCTCGGCTCGCCGGCTGCGCCTTCCCAGATGGGGCAGGCCTCTGGCGGAGGGCCGCAGCAGCTGGACGAGGACGACGGCGACGAACTCGCAGCGCACCAGCAGCAGCAGCAGCAACCGGGCCTGCTGCAGAGCGTCTCGAGCGTCGCCACGGACTTTGGCAGCTTGTTGGACGAGTCGATCTTGGACGGTGAACCCGCGACGGCCGCCGAGCACGCGTCCGCGATGGACGTGTGGGAGGTCCTCCTGCACGCGCAGCGCGAGTACGGCGCGTCCCTGGCGGTGGTGGAGTGCGGCGCGGCCTCGGGCGCCACCTACGACGACTTGGCGGAGCAGGCCGCGCAGGTCGCGCTCGCCTTGCGCGGCGCGCTCGGCGGCAAGCGGCGCGTCGCCGTCCTCGCGCGCAACAGCGCGGCCGTCATCGAGGTGATTGCTTCGCAGCATCTCGTGTCGGAGTCCCGCTGTGCGGCGGCGTCGTGCTTTGACGAAGAGGTGCTCAAAGGTGCGCCCCTCGCCCGCGACCTTCCTCGCAGGTGCACTTTGCCGCGGCGGCCATCCGCGCCGAGCTGGTCAACTGCAACGTGGGCCTGGCGCCGCCTGAGCTGGCCTACGTGCTGGCCGACTCCCAGGCGCACGTGCTGGTGGCCGACGCCTCGCTGGCGCCCGCCGTGCACCAGGCCCTCAAGCAGCAGCCGCCCCAGGACGCGCCGGCCGTCAAGGAGGTCTGGTGGATCCAGGACGACAACGGCGACGACGAGGCCGCCGCGCCCGACCGGCTCCACCTGCCTGGCGTTCTGGAGCGCTGGTACCCCGCAGGTGCGGTCCCCGCACGCCCCACCCGTGAGCCGCACGATTCTCCCATCCCTTCCACATCTGTGCCCACACCACTGTGGACGGCGTGGCCGTTGTGGACACACAATGCAGGGCGCGCCGTCACCGGCCAAGCCCCGGACCCGAGCGCGCTGGCCAAGGTGGCCGACGTGCGCGCCGCCGAGTTGCAGTCGCTGGGCCGCGCGTGCTACGACCCCGACGACGGCTACCACGTGTACTACACGAGCGGCACCACGGGCAAGCCCAAGGGCGTCTTGCTGAGCCACAGCATCGTCATGCACCACGCGCTCGGCACCATCAGGGGTGAGCGAGCGGCCACGAGCAAAAGCGTGTGCGCGCCTCTGGCTGCGCAGCAGCGGCATGCGTGACGGAGGGGCGGTGCGCACTGCATTGCTTCTGCGCGCGCAGAGATGGCGCTCAACCGGCAGGACGTGTGGGGGCACTTTGCGCCCCTCTTCCACCTGGTGGACGCCTTTGCCGTGGTGGCCGTCACGCTGGTGGGCGGCCGCCACGTCACGCTGCGCACCTTCCGGGCCCTGGACGCGCTGCTCGCCATCGGTGCGCCCTCGCCACCACGCCGCAAGCGCCTCAGTGCCGTGCAAGTGCTGCAAGTGCTGCAAGTGCTGCAAGTGCTGCCTCTTCCCCCACTGGCACGCACGCTGCGCGCAGAGCGCGAGCGCGTGAGCGCGCTCAACGTGGCGAGCACCATGGCGGCGCTCATGGCCACGCAGCCCCTGCTGCCCGCCCTGGACCTGTCCAGCCTCCGCGTCATGAGCTGCGGCGGCTCCCCGCAGCCGCCCGCCGTGGTGAGCCTTTGCCCGCGCACTGACACCCACCTCCTCCCGAACGTCCCCGCCCTCTGCTGCCGCTCGCCGCGGCTGACGCACAATGTACGCGTCCCTTGTCCTTGATTTCCCTGCCTTGCAGGTGCGCTCCTTGGTGGCGCTGCTGGGCTGCGAGTTCTTTGTGAGCTACGGCATGACCGAGTGCTGCGGCAAGATCTCCATGAGCATCCTCCCGCCGCGCTGGCACCAGGTACGCAGCGCATCAGGCGACTTGACACCGTCCCCTCGCCTTCCCCACGTGTGCAGCACCCGAGCCACAGCAGCATGCGTCACCGTGGTGCTGGCGTCCCCCTTGCAGGAGTTGGTCGGCCCGTCGGCGCCGGGCGCGCAGCAGCGCGCCGTCGTGCACGTGGATCCCGCGGCCTGCGAGGCGCTGCTGTCGCGCGTCACGTCCAGCGGCCGGCCCTTCATCCTCACGCACCTCCGCGTGGTGGCGCTGGACGGCCCGCAGCACGCCTCCTCTGGTGGCGCCTTGGAGCCGCCCGGCGAGCCGCATGCGTGGCGCGACGTGGTGCCCGGCAGCGGCGAGGTGGGCGAGATGTGGATCAAGGGACCCACCGTCTTCACAGGTGAGGGAGGGATTGGTTCGACCAACCCCTGCTGCAGTCTCACGCCGTGCCTGCGCCGTCGCCCGCGCCTCCCACACGCTCGCTTCCCCTGCCGTGTCCCTGGCGCCCTGGCGTGACTGCAGGCTACCTGAGCCACGGCGCGCCCTCCTCCTCCCCCTCGACCTCCCCCTCGCCGCTGCCCGGCAGCGGCTTCGCGCCTGGCGGTTGGTTCCGCACGGGCGACCTGGCGCAGGTGCGCGCCGACGGGTACGTGGACGTGGTGGACCGCCTCAAGGACATGGTGCTGGTCGGCGGGGAGAACGTCTACTGCACCGAGGTGAGAGAAGACCATCAGCACAATGGCACGCCAGTCAGACAGTCTGTCGCCCTGACATGCAACAACCTCATTCCTCCCGTCTGCCGGTGCCGTGATGTTTGGCGCTGTTTGCGCGCACGCGCGCAGGTGGAGGCCGTGCTCCAGCAGCACCCGGGCGTGGTCCAGGCGGCCGCCTACGGGCTCCCCAGCGCCGTGCTGGGGGAGGTGGTGGCCGCCGCCGTGACGCTGCCTCCCTCGGCCGACCTCCTGGCCGCCGCCTTCAGCCTCCCCGCGCCGCACGCCGCCGCACTCGCCGCGCACGTCGCCGCCGTCGCCGGCGGCGACGCGCACGCGCCGGGCACGCCGCTCGCCACCGTCCCACCTCAGCCCTCGGGCAGCGCGCCTCTGGAGGTGGCGGCAGGCCTTGAGTCCGTCTCGGCGCAGCTGGTGGCGTGGTGCCGCCAGCGCCTGGCCGCCTTCAAGGTGCCCAGCGCCCCCGTGCGGCTGGTGGCCACGTTGCCCACCAGTGGGTCGGGCAAGGTGCTCAAGACGCACCTCAGGGCCACGCACGCCACCACCACGTCCTCCCCGCCCTCGGCGTCTTCCTCCTCGGCACGCGCCGCCGCTCCCACGCACCACGCGGGTGCGGCGGCTGGACCTGGCGCGCCGGGTCCCGGCAACTCGCTCCCGTCGGCGGAGGCGGCGGCCACACAGCACCTGCCGCCCGCTGCGCCAGAGGCAGCGCTGGCCCTCCGCCTGGCGCAGCGCGCGGCCCTCGCCTTGCCTGCGGCCGTCTCGCTCGTGGACGTGCCTGTGGCCATGCCGCCTGCGCCCGGCGCCGCCCGACCCAAGGAGCCCGGCACAGTGGTGGTGTGCATGGAGCTGCCAGCGCCGGCCGCGGACGCCCCGCCCCCGCCCGCATCGCTGCCCTCCACGGCCACCGCCATGCTGCGCTCCGTGGCCGTGTGGGCCGTGCGGCATGCGGGCGCCGAGCACCTGATGGTGCTGCTGGCGCTGCCTGCCGGCAGCGCGCGGGGCGCGCGCGCCTCGCACGCCGTGCTGGAGGCGCTGCGGCAGAGCGCCGCGCACCTGGCGGCCGCGCTGCAGGCGGCGCTGCACCTGGTGGTCGTGCCCGCCGACGCGGGCCAAGCGCACCTGCAGCGCGCGCTGGCGGCCGGCCTGCAGGGCCTGCCGCCGTCGCGCTGCATCGCGCTGCCGCCCCAGCAGCTCCTCAGCGGCGACGGCATGATCGGCGCAGGCAGCGGCGACGCAGCGACGCGCGCCGTCTTGGACGCCTGCCCACAGCTGCAGCTGGTCGCATCCGCTGCCACCATGGGGGCAGCCGGGCAGAGCGCCTGCGTCGGCGTCGTCCAGCTGGGCACGGAGCCGTGGTCGTTCCCTCAGGACCAGGCCCTCGCCTTTGTGCAGCAGGCCGCGTGCGCGGGCGTGCGGCACCTGGTGCTGCTGCTCCTCGCCTCGCGCCGCGAGCGCGGTGACGCCGCGTCCGCCGCGGTGCAGCGCGAGGTCCACCAGCGCCAGCTGCAGGGCCTGCAGCAGGCAGCGAGCGCCCTGGCGGTGCAGCACGGCGTGGCCCTCCACGTGGCGGTGGCGCCGCCGTGGATGCTGCACGTGCCGGGGCGCCTGCGGCAGGTGCTGGCGCACGCCGCGCAGGGCCTGCCGCCGCTCGTGGGGCTGCTGAGCCCTGCGCCGCCCTCGCCGCCAGCACCGGCGCCTGCTGGCCCGGCTGCCGCCGTGGCGCCTGCCTCCCCGCTGCTGTCCAGCGCTGGCGCCGGCAGCAGCAGCGCGGCGGGCGTGGACGTGCTGGGCTTGGTGCTGGGCGCCGTCGCCGAGGCGCTGGACGTGGAGCCGTCGCGCGCACCCGGCGCCGACACGCCGCTCATGAGCGCGGGCCTCAACAGCACGGCGGCCGTGGCGCTGATCAGCACGCTGGAGCAGCGCTTGGGCCTGTCGCTGCCGCCCACGCTGGCGTTCGACCACCCGACGGCCCGCGAGATGGCCGCGCAGCTGCAGGACCTCGCCTCGGCGCACGCGCCCCAGCGCGGGTCTCCTGGCGCGTCTCGCCCGGCGCTCCCGCCAGGCCCGAGCGGCGTCTCAGGAGCGGCGGGCGCCTCGCGCGTGGAGCTCCGGCCGGCGTCCCTCGTCGGCACGGCTGCCGCAGCGCCGGACCTCGAGGCGGTGGTCCGCCAGGCCGTGTCCGAGGTGCTCGCCCTGCCGCTGGAGCAAGCGCCAGAGCCGTCCGTGCCGCTCATGGCGGCAGGTGCGTGGGTTCGTTTGCTCCTCCCCCAGCACACGACGACCAGCACACACCGCCCGCACCCAGTTCTCGCGCGTTGCGCCACCTGCACCACATGTCTGTGTAGGCCTCAACTCGACGGCGGCTGTCGCGCTGACCAGCACCCTCGAGGCGCGCCTGGGCTGCCAGCTTCCGCCCACGCTGGCGTTCGACCACCCAACCATCGCCGCCCTGGCAGAGTTCCTGCGCTGCAGCGTCGGCACGGCCCACCCCACGGCAGCACACACCGCTGGCGACCCGCTCGCCCAGCTTCCAGGCTCGCTGCCCGCCGCCCGCCACGTCACCGCCAGCACTCTGGCGTCCGCCGCCGCCGTGCCGCCGCCCCTCTCCACGCAGTCCCCAGTGGAGAGCGGCCGCCAGCTGCTGGCCATCACCGGCGTGGCGCAGCGCCTGCCCGGCGGCTTCAGCGCGGCGCAGCACGTTGGCAACCTCTGGACGGCGGGCGACTGCGCCACGCCTGTGCCTTTGGAGCGCTGGGACGTGGAGGGGCCGGTGCCGCAGGCGGCCAACGCCGAGGAGCGCCACGCGCGCTTCGGCAGCTTTGTGGCGGGCGCCGACCTGTTTGACGCCGCCGCGTTCGGCGTCGCCAAGGCTGAGGCGGTGCTGATGGACCCGCAGCAACGCATGGTGCTGGAGGCCTTTGCCGCCGCGGCCGGCGACGCCGTCGGCGCTCCGCCAGCCGGCGGCGGCGCGGCGCTCGCCAGCGCGGCATCTCAGCCGCTCAAGCAGGGCGTGTACGTGGGCGTGAGCCAGCTCGAGTACGCGCGCCTCACGCTGGAGCACGGCGTGCCCTTGGCGGCCTACTACGCCACCGGGGCGCACCTGTCCGTCACGGCTGGCCGCGTGGCCTTTGCCTTCAACCTGCGCGGCCCAGCCATCTCGGTCGACACGGGTGAGCGCGCGTGCGCGTGGGTGGCTGGGGCGCACGCAATGGTGGGCTGGCCGGGCGGTGCTTGACGCTTGCACGCTCTGCCCCATGCTCCACCACCACCGCAGCATGCTCCTCCTCGCTGGTCGCCATTCACCTGGCCATGAGGTGAGGAGGCCCGCGGGCGCTGCGTCGTGAGCACGAAGTGTGCTCGGGGGCGCTGAGCCCGACACGGCCACTCAGTGACTGCTCCGGTCCCATCGCGCGTGCCGCAGGGACCTCCAGCTGGGTGACGTGAGCGCCGGCACCGCCCTGGGCGTCAACCTCACGCTCGTCAGCTCCTGGACGCTGGTGAGCGCGTGCAGGGCGCTGGCAGTGCGAGCAGTCCCTCGCCTCGCTGAGCCGCTCGTCACGCGCCGCCGCCGCAATTTGCACGTGCGATGCGCAGGCGTGCTCGCGCGCCGGGATGCTGGCCGAGGACGGGCGCTGCAAGACGCTGGACGAGGCGGCGGACGGCTACGTGCGCGCCGAGGGCGTGGGCGCCCTGGCCCTCCGCCGCCTCGCGGACGTGCAGGCCGACGGCGCGGCCTCGTCCTCGCGCGTGCTCGCTCTGCTGGCTGGCACGGCCGTCAACCAAGACGGGCGCAGCAGCAGCCTCACCGCGCCCAACGGGCCGAGCCAGCAGGCCGTCATCTCGAGCGCGCTCGCCGCTGCTGGCGTCAGCGCCCTCGACGTCGCTTCGCTCGAGATGCACGGCACCGGCACGCCCCTGGGCGACCCCATCGAGGCCTTCGCGGCTCTCTCCGTCTACACGGCCGCGTCCTCGCCCTCGCAGCCGCGCGGCAGCGCCCGCACCGCCCCCATCGCACTGACGGCGCTCAAGAGCCAGGTCGGCCACGCCGAGCCCGCTGCCGGCCTGCTGGGCGTGCTGAGGGCCGCGGGCCGCGAGGCGTCACGCCAGGCGTCGCCGCTGCTGCACCTGCGGGGCCTCAACCCGCTGCTGGGGCCTGCCCTGGTGCTCACGCGCACCGACGGTAGCCATGGCGGCGCAGCCGCCGGCAGCCTGGCGCTGCTGCCGCGGCAGGCGGCCCCGCAGCCTGGCGGCGTGGGCGGCGCAACGGGAGTGAGCGGCTTCGCCTTCCAGGCAAGTAGATGTCCACGACCCCGTCGGGCAAGGGGTACTCCGTGACGCCGTAGCAGGCCTGCAAGCTCGCGTCGGCCCACGTCTTGCTCGCAGGGCACCAATGCGCACGCCGTGGTCCTGAGCCGCCGCAGCCGCGCCAGCGCTGCCTTTGCCGGCTGGCTGGGTACGGGCGCCGCGCTGCCGCTCTTGCAGCGGGAGCGCCTCTGGATCCACCCGGCACCGCACCCGCTGCTGCAACGCGCCTCCATCTCCCTCAGCGCGGCGGCAAGCCCACCAGCCGTGGCGTTTGAGTGCAGGTGCGCAGACGAACATTTTCAGGGTGGACAGCGTCAAGGTTTCAAGTGGCTGCTCAGGAGTCTGACGTGCACGTGGTGTGCGTGTGCTGGCTTGCGCCCTCGCAGGTTCACGCGGCCGTTGCTGGCGTGGCTGCTGGATCACCGCGTGCTGGGCCAGGCTGTGCTGCCCGCGGCGGCCATGGCCGAGGTGCTCTTGGCGGCCCTGGCCAGCACGCTGCCCTCGGCCCGTGGCGACGACAGCTCAGGCGGCGCGGCTGCACCGGCGCACCTGTGGGCGCTGGCCAACCTAGCCTTCACGCGCGCCCTGGCGCTGCCAGACGAGGGCGCGGACACGGCCGCGGCAACGTGCTGCCAGGTGGCGGTGGACGCCGCCCGGGGCAGCGTGCGCTTGCTGGGCGGCGACGCACGCGCGACGACCCACGCAGCGGCGCAGGCCGCCGAAGTGGCAGTGGCGCCCGCCTCGCGCCGCCCCGCACGGAGCGCTGCGCGCGGCACGCTCGTGCGGCTGGTGCTGCTTTCCGCGTCCGCGCTCGCGCATCTGGCCACGCCTGCGTCGGTGGCGGGCCTGGACCTGCCACCGGCGAGCGCTTTGCCGCTGGGCAGCGAGGGCTACCAGTTCCTCCCCGCCCAGCTGGACGCCTCTTTCCACCTGGGGCCTCTGCAGCAGGGCAGCCTCGCCCGCATCCCCATCGGCGCCGAGCTGTGCGTCGGCCCGCAGACCTCGTGCGCGGCGCGCCACGCAGCGTGCGTGCCGCTGGCGCCGCCCCCCAGCGCCGCCGAGAACCGCACGTCCTTCGCCCTGCTGCCGGACGGCGGGGTGCCTGGTCAGGCGTCCGGGCACGTGGCAGGCCTGCTCACACGCCAGCTGGGCCGGGCCGCGCTGGCGCACTTTGCCTCGTCCGCCGCTGCGCACGCTGCGGGGCCACTGCACGCAGCAGCGTCACCAGCCACCGGCGGCAGCGCCCTGGCCGGCGGCGCAGGGCAGGGCGAGCTGGCGCCTTCGGTGCCCGAGTGCATGTACGCCGTGGACTGGGAGGTGGAGCGCCCAGCCACGCCAGGCCGCACCGACGGGCTTGCTCGGCGCCCGCACGCTGGGCACGGCCCTACGGACGGCCTGGCCGCTGCCCTGGTCGACGGGGCGGCGGAGCTTCACTTTGGCGCAGCGGACCGCAGCCCACAAGCGGCTCTGCGCCTGCAGCCAGGCGAGCGCGGCGCCCTGACAGCGCTGCAGCTCGCTCAGGCATCGCACGCCATGCGCGCATCCTCGACCTCTGCGCCGCTGGCCGGCCCAGCGCTGCACGCCACGGTGGCGTCGCACGGTGCCCTGGTGGGCGCGCCGTGCGGCTCGGCGGCACTCGTTGGCTGCGGCGGCACGGCGGGGGACGGAGCGGCAGCTGTGTGGGGCGTGCTGCGCACGGGCGCCAGCGAGGCCGGCAGCAGCGGCGGCGCGTGGACGGCTGCCAACGTGAGCCCAGCCTCGGTCCCGCAAGCCGCGGGCGCCTTCATGCCTGGCAGCCCTGGCTATGTCGCCGCCGCCTCCCTGCACGCGGCCCCGGCGGCCGTGGCAGTGCCACGCCTGGTGCCCGCGCTGCCGGGGGCTGCCCCTCCCGCCACGTGCTTCCAGCTCGTGCCCCAGCCGCGCGGCAGCCTCAGCAGCCTGCGCCCCAGGGCGCTCAGCGAGGCCGACCTGCGCGGCGGGCTGCAGCCGGGCACGTCGTGCGTGCGCGTCAGGGCGGTGGGCCTCAACTTCCGGGACGTGCTCAACGTGTTGGGCATGTACCCGGGGGACC
>VFQP010005244.1_pt1 | contig 11464 bp, 15 predicted proteins | sample 3512351 | NCBI WGS metagenome assembly VFQP01 (sample SAMN10412372, study PRJNA504923) | tailings metagenome | isolation source: Relicate 1 Philex TSF1 revegetated site | place: Philippines: Tuba, Benguet | collected 2017-08-29
AACGGCAGGCCTGCGCCACCACGCCAGATAGCCAACCAGCTGCGTCAGGGTGATGCCGCCACGCTCCCTCCCAACACCAAGCGCCTGGAGGCCCCCCGCCTTGTCCTTGCTGCTGCTGCGGTCGCCATTGGACAGCTGAGGCTGCAAGCATAGCAGCTGCGATGCCCCGACACAGCCACGCACCGTAGTTCTCCAGCTCGATGACGGCCTGCGAGCAGATCACGGCAGGGCGCCAAGCGTCAGGTGCGGTGCAAGCGCGACACACGTCCCGGCTCGTGGGTCGCACCCCACCACGGTGCCTCACCTTGGGCGCCTCGCGGCACATGTACTGGATGGCGTCCTGGTCGCCCAGCCAGTCGCTGCCCTTGATGGTGTCGTAGGCGTGCCAGCGCCAGTCGTCCTGCGTCATGTTGCCCAGCGCGGCGTTGATGCCGCCCTGGGCCGCCACCGTGTGCGACCGGGTGGGAAAGAGCTTGGTCACGCACGCTGCGCCCAGCAAGAGAGCCACGCCGCGCCAGCAAGCAAGCACACACACGCTGCTTGACGGCTGGGTTGAGGCCTCGATGCGACACCAGGTTGCCCCACGTTGCTGCTCTCTCAGGCGCCGCTCCTGCGGCCGCGCCGATCGCTCCGCGCGATGTGCTGCAGCGCCCAGGGCGCGCGCTGCCCCGAGCGACGCGCCGAGGGCGTGGGGTCGAGCGGCGAACACGGATTCCGAGATGTGCGTCCACCCCCGCGCTGTCGTGGCCAGTGCCTCCCGCCCAGGCCCACAGGTCTCCCGCGCGCGCACCCGTCTTGAAGCCGAGCTCCGAGAGGCCGACAGCCGCTCGCAGGCCCGCGCCGCCTGCACCGCGAGGGGCCAGGGGCGTCGTCAAGGTGATCGTCGTGCTGCGCCACCTGCCAAAAAGTCCCCGCGCACAGGCGGCCGCCGGGAGCCCTACCTGCGCCCACGACGACGGCGTCATACTTGTGGTCGATGACCGTGTAGTCGCCGACCTTGGTGCTCAGCGCGCGAGAGCCCACCGCACACAGGGCGGGCGAGCCCTGGCAAGAGGAGGCGCGCCCAGCCGCGCCGCGCAAGGCGGCCAACGCGTGGTACATCTCGTGGGGAGTGGCAAGCGCAGGCGACAACAGGCCCGTGGAGCGCTGCACTCGCGAGGGTGCATGGCGGGTTCAGGGAACGTTTTTGCCGAACTTCGATCCTGTTGCTCTCCCGTAGTTGGTGCCAGCAGGAGCCACGGGTGGAAGGGCCGCGCAGTCTGCTACTCGCTTTGCGCAGCAGGGATGATGCTCTCCCACTCGCAAGCGGGGCCCCACCAGGCCAGCAGCTCGAGCGGCAGCTGCAGGCGGCACAGGCGCCACCAGCAGCACCAGCAGCGCGTGGTGGTGCAGCCTCCATCGTCATCGCCCTGGGCGCTCCACAGCAGCAATGGCGTGGCGCCCCGCACGACGAGCATGGTCGCGCAGAGCTGGAAGACGTTCGGGCCGTCGCAGAGCTACTCGGACGGCGACGCCGAGTACTTTGCTCTCACCAGCAGGCTGCAGGATCAGTATGACCTGTTCGCGCCTCCCGCGCAGCAGGAGGAGCCGTCACCCCAGCAGGAGGAGGAGCCCCAGCAGCCCTCCACCAGCACGCCCAGCGGCGTGGAGCAGCAGCGCAGCAGGCGGCGGCCTGAGTTCGGGCTCAGCACCAAGCAGATTCAGGCGCTGGGCCTCGCGGGGCAGCGCTTCAACACCCCCGACCCCGTGAGTGGGCGATTTGCCTCGCGCGCACCGCGAGATGGGGCCAGGCGCGCGCGCAGAGCGACGTGCAGGGACCATGGCTCGGTGCGGCCGCCCTGATCACGGCCTTTGGTGCGGGGGCCAGCCCGCAAACGCGCGATGATGGCGCCACGCGGCGCGATCGATCGCCTTCGCAGGCCTCGCTCTCGAGCCGCAACTACCTGCGCGGCGACAAGATCGACCCCCAGGACTTTGGCTACAACACGCTCAACCTGGGCGGCGGGGCGGTCGACGCGCGGATGGCCGGTCGCGGCCGCTCCTACGGAGGGGGCGCAAGGGCCGCGCTCGGCGACTACCAGCGCTACCCCGAGGGCCGGCCCATCTTCCTGCCCGAGGCGGAGCGCTATGGCAACCCGCCCGACCTGCCCTCGCTGCTCCTGCAGCAGCGCGTCATCTACATCTCCATGCCGGTGCGCGCCAGCATGCCGCAGCGCCAGCCCAGCGGACAGGCCGATCAGCAAGCAGCAGTGACGCAGCAAGTGGTCGAGAGGGCCTGGAGGACGGCGCAGCGAGGCCGGCGCGGCCGTGCGCTGCGTCTTCGCCCGGGGGGGCGCCGCTTGCAAAAAGGGACCAGCGCTGAGAGCGAGGAGGATGCCCGCAGTCTCACGCTGCGCACGGGCAGGTGGCGCCACAGGTCGGCGCAGTGGCCACAGAGCCACTCACGCCGCCTGTGCCCCGCCCTCACACGCCCGCCCCTCCGCCCCGCAGTTCCTCCCGTCGGTGACAGAGCTGGTGGTGGCGCAGTGCTACTACCTGGACTTTGACGACCGCAACCGCCAGCGGCCCATCTACGTCTACCTCAACTCGACGGGCTGCATCAACGAGAAGGGGCAGGCCATCAGCGCCGACAACGAGTTTTACGCCATCTGGGCGGCGCTGGGCTTCACGCGCGCGCCGCTCTACACGGGCGTCACCTGGAAGGCGCAGAACCAGGTGTGCTAGGCGGGGCTGCTGGGGACGTGGGGGCTGAGCAGGACTGGAGGGAGACAGGTGCAGGAGGAGGCACCAACCTTGTGGCGTGTGATGTGGCGTGGTGTGGTGCGTGCCCTGCAGGCGGCGGTGCTTCTGTCGGCAGGCGCCAAGGGCCACCGCTACTCCTTCCCGCATGCCAAGATCTCCACGGCGCCGCCCATCCTCAACCGCGTGTTTGGCCAGACGGTGGACGCGCAGCTGCAGGTGCGCTTGCGGTGCGGTGCGCGCGCGCTCATGCGCCACACGCCTGGGCACCCAGGGCTGGGGGAGCCTCTCAAGGAGGGCCCCACGCACGAGCGGACAAACAGGGTGGCCCGTTCAGGGGCTGGACCCTGGACGCGTTTGTGTGCGGGCGTGCGCGCTCGCCCTCCTGACACCGTGTGCATGGCGCCTGCCTGCCTGGCGTGCCTGCCGCCGCAGACCAACGAGCTCGAGTACGCCACCAAGTACTACGCTGCCATCCTGGCGCGCGCCACGGGCAAGCCGCTCGAGCGCTGCCAAAAGGAGTACCTCAGCCGCAAGAGGTGGGTGCGCCGCGGCGCAAGCAGCTGCTGCAGCCGCAGCACCCGGGTCTTGCAGGGGGCGGGGGACAAGCAGAGAGCACGCACACCCAGCGTGGCAGTGCTCAGCAGGGGCCTGTTGCTGCAGCTCGCGAGGCTCAGCTGGCGCCGTGTGGCATGGTGCGCTTGCTCCCTTGGTGGCTGCCTGGGGACACAGGTACTTCAGCGTCAAGGAGGCGTACGAGGAGGGCCTCATTGACAAGCTGGTGCCCGGCTACTCGCTCAACAGGTGCGGGTGCGCTTGCCGCTGGCGTCGCGCGCTGGGAGCCTCCCCGCGCCACACAACGTGTGTGATCGCTGTGCTGGCTCTCATCTCGCGTGCCCGCGTGCCGGCCCTGTCCCTTGACAGGTTCCGCAAGCTCAAGAAGGACCTGCTGGGCGACCAGGAGCCCGTGTACAACGACACCAACAAGCCGCGCTTCAAGTTCAAGCGCGAGGACGCCAACGCCTGACCTGATTGACCAGGACGCTGTGCAGCTCGGGTGCAGCTCTCGTTTGTGTGGTCCCGGCGTTTTCTTTTGACTGCTCTCGCTATTGGCGGCAGCGCGCTGCTCTGTGTGTGGGCGGGGGCACGCGCCGCGTGCCTGTGCAGGTTTTCTCTGCAGAGTGAACGCCTTGGTCCCTGAGCGGTGTGTGAGCGTTGGGTGAGAGCGGGGTGAGCCGGGGGAGCGTCTCGCAGACTGGGCCTTGCAAACGGCGCTTTGCTCTCCTCCTCACACAGGGCTTCCCACCACCAGCCACGTGATGATACAGCGCTACAGAGCCGCCTCGCAACCATCCCCAAAGGTCCACGAGAGCCCCTCACGAAAGGTATGTGTGCAAACCCTCCCTCTGCCAAAACGGGGGCGCTCTGGCGGCGCCACGTGTGCCCCACACAAAGAGTTGTGCCACGCCAAAAAGCAAGGGGCCAGGGCACCCCCTTGCGTGCGTCACGTCACGCGCAGCAGGGAAATCAAACTGCGGAAGGCATGGCATGCTGGTGCGCGCCCCAGGGGGCGGAAAACCAGGGCGCAAGAGCGACCAGATGCCATGCGACACGACACGCCCACACCCACACCAGGACGACTGCGTCGTCACGGGGAAGCACCTAAATCACTCGTGTGCGGGCTTCAATCATCAGGCCGCCTGGGGATGCGCCCCTCGCCTCTCCTCCTGCGCAACCGCGTGCTCTCCTCCTCACGCCGCCACGGCCGCCGCCACCTCCAAAGCATGCGCCACGGCGCAACTCGGCGCGCCTCAGTTGAACTCGGCGATGCTCGTGTAGAGGTCCACGTACTGCTTGGCCGGCTTGGCCCACGAAACGTCCGTCTGCACGCGCACAGCACGCACAGCACGCGCGTGGCGTGCAAGCTCTCGATCGAGCCGCACGCTGAGGAGGCCCGTTGGTCGTCAGGCGTGCGTGCGCAGAGCCTGGCGCATGAGCAAGGCCAACGCGGAAGGCTGAGCGAGCGGTGTGACGCGACCACCCAAGACAGGAGGCAGGAGGCCGGCGTTGCCGGTTCACCTGCATGTTGCGCAGGCTGACTTGCTGCCAGCGCTGCGGGTTGGTGCGGAAGAGCTCGATGCCGCGGTCCAGCGCCGAGTGCAGCGACCCGGCGTCGGCGCCGTCAAACGTAAAGCCGTTGCGCTCCGACTGCAGTCGTGGGAGGGCAAGGGGGGGCAAAGAGAGCACGCCCGCGCGTGAGCGCTGGCCTGCCGCGTTTGCTGCTCCGCTCTTTGCAGACGCTCTTGATGCTGCCGCTGCCCCTCGTGAGAGTCTGGTTGTGAGTCTGCCCGCGCCCACCACCAGGAGCGCGCCGCCAAGCCCAAAGCAAAAGGGGGCATCGCGCGCTCGCTCACCTCTGCGCCCTGCCACTTGTCCAGGTCGCGCACCGTGTCGGCCAGCCCGCCCGTGCGCCGCACCACGGGCAGCGCGCCGTAGCGCATGGCCAGCATCTGCGGCAGGCGCCACGCGCGCAGCACACAACGCACACGCGTGTGACGCGATTGCGGTGAGGTGCCCTCCTACCGCATTGCCAGAGGGAACAGGGCACACATGCAAGCCAGCCAGCCGGCACGCCGCTTGCTTGCCCACCAGCCCGTATGCGGCGAGTCCCAGCCACTCTCCGGCTGCACCCTGCCCCTGGCAACCCCCCCCCAACCACACCTGCGTGAGGCCGCACGGCTCAAAGTTGGAGGGCACCAGCACCATGTCTGCCGCCGCGTAGATTTGGTGCGCCAGGCGCTCCGAGTACATGATGAGGATGCGCACGTCGGGGTGGTCCTTGAGCTCGCCCTCGGCCATGCGCTTGAGCCCGCCGTCCTGGCCGCCGCTGCCCAGCAGCACGAACTGCGCGCCCAGCTCCTTGCAACGCTGGGCAGCCGCCTGCACGTGAGCACGTGAGGGCACGCGCAACCATTCGGAACAGCTGCGTGCACCACCACCAGGGACGTGGGTGCTGCCGCAAAGCGTGGATGGGCAAGGCGACGTCTGGAGGTTGCGTGGGCAGCAGGGCAGGGAGCCCCCTGGAGCATGCTCAGCTGAGACGCGTGTGCTCAGTGCCCAAGGGTATAGGGCTCACCGCCATGAGCGCCGGGTTCTTTTGGTTGACGAGGCGGCTGACCACGGCCACCAGCGGCTTGCCCGGGTCCACCGTCAGGCCCAGGCCCTGCGCAGCGCGGCGCAGCGGGTCACGCCGTGCAGCGCGCAGGGCTGACCGGCGCGCCAAGGAGGGAGAGCGGGAACACGACGTCCAGCAACTGCTTGCCGGCGGCCTCTCGCCGTCCCTCTCGCTCCCTCACCTGCTGCAGGAACTGCTTGCAGACGGCCTTGCCGGCGGGCAGCTTCGCGTTGAAGTTGGCGGGCAGCAGCGGGTCGTTGGCAGGGTTCCAGTCCTGCGCGTCCACGCCGTTGAGGATGCCGCGGAACTTGGTGCGGACCTGCACAGGCGGGGGCACGCGCGCACACACCACAAGAGCGCGGGTGAGCCGTGCAATGGCGCCTCATCTGCGCGCGGGTGAGCTCGCACCGCAAGCGCGCTTCCCACACCACGACACCACACGAGGCGCCGCCCGTTGTGCCGCTCGCTGCTCCGACGGCCCCTGGCTGCGGCCGCGTGCTCACGAACTGGGCGCGCAGCTGCGTCACAGCAGCAGGCGCAGCAGCGCACGCCGTGCTGCCGCGCACCTGGTCCTGCGTGAAGATGGGCTTGAGGAAGCCGCCGGCGCCGGCGTTGACGATGTCGTTGGCGTAGGTGGGCGACACGGTCGTCACGGCGTTGCTGTAAATGATGCCGCCCTGCGCCCAACACGCGCACAGCGTGCACACAGCGCGGTCGGAAGCGAAGCATGCCTCGGCTGCGGCAGCAGCGGGCGTGCGCCGCGCACAGCGCCGTACACAGCGCCGCAGCCTGTGAAGGGGCCGTGCAGGCAGGGTCTCCCCTTGGCTTAGGCGCACGTGCCGCCCGGTCACACCTTCATGAGGTTGAGGCGCTCGGGGTTGTGCCCAATGGTGCGCTCGTCCAGCGCCTTGTCCACCTGAACCAATCCATGGGTTGACGTCCAATCATTCCGTCATTTGATTTGGAAAAAGGGTCATCCCAAGCAACCGGGCGTGTGCGGAGGCGGCGGGACAGGCTCACCGTGGCAAACTGCTCTCCTGGGATGCCCGTGTAGGAGAACTCGTCCTGGCGGCACTCTCCCGTGTTGTCCAGGTTGTGGATGGTGAGCACCATGCGCGGGCGGTACAGGCCCTGGCCGTGGTACACCTGAGGGTCGGGACCAAGCGAGGTGCAGCGCACGCAAGCAAGGGCTGTGGGAGGAGGAGCCCGGCGTGAGGCGGGCCTGAGGCTGCTTGGCCACGCTCAGGGGTGGGGACAAGAGGCGGTGTGGCGGCGCGCAAACGGGGCGGCGCTGCAGTCCCTCCCTGTGCCGGCCGCACAGCGCTGGTGCTGCGTGCCGGTGCTCTGCCCCACGCCCAGCCGCCCCCAGGCGCAGCTCCGTACCTCCCAGAAGAGCATGGGCACGGCCGCCGTGTGCCAGTCGTGCACCTGGATGATGTGCGGCTGCTGCATGCTCACGCTCAGGTACTCGAGTGCCGCCCTGCGGCACACCGCGTGTGGGGCGGGCAAGAACCGCGTCACGCCACATCCAGGCGCACAGCCGGGGACGCTAGGAGAGGGCCTGCCTGTGCTGGCGCCGCCGGGCGAACCAGCGACGCGACATGCCCAAGGGCGCTCGAGGCACTTGCTGCCGCAGCAGAGGGTGATGAGCCAAGGGCTCTTCACCTCAGGCCCTGTTGGATGCCACTCCGTTGCGCTCCCACGCGCACACCCAGGTGGTACTCCCCCCCTTCAACACTGCACGCTCACCGGCACAGGTAGAGGTAGGCCTCCCGGTCGTTGTAGCTGCCTCCGTAAATGGTGCCGCCCTTGAACAGGTTGCAGCTGCCCCAGTCGGTGGGCCGGATGAAGTAGGTGGGCACGCCGGCCACCCGCCCCCAAAACACGCTCGTGCGCAGGGAGCCTGCGGCGGCGGCGGCGGCGCGCACGTGATCGCACGCTCTTGGTGCGCGGGCCAGTCTGGTGTGCACACACCTTGAAGTGGCACACACGCGGTGAGCAGCGCGTAGCCGTCGGACGACGCAAGCGCTGGCCAAACGAGGCGCCACGGCGCCGAACGCTGCCCCGAGGAGGGGGCAGGACGCCTCGCGGTGAGGCGGGTGCGCTGGCTGCGCCTGCTTGCCGTGCGGGGGCCTCTTTAGCTGGCGCCCTCGCCCTGCCCCGCCCACCCCGGCGGCGCTCACTCACCGACGCGCATCTCGCCGTCCCACACGTAGCCCTTGGGCACGTCAATGTCCGCCTCGTGCTTGAACCCCTCAATCTGCGCACAGTCACCACGCGCGACCAATCGTGAGAGCGAGCGCCGCGACCCTCCTCGCCCCACACCCTCCACGCACGCACAGGCTGCCGCCAAGCGCCAAGTGCCGCGCGCCGTGCTGCCGGCGAGCACTTGCGCCTGGCCCCTGCCCGCGCTGCACCGCGCGCCCTGTGTGCATGTGTGTGCGCGCCCAGGACCAAGGCGCGGGTGCGTGCACCAGTGGCGCCCCTTAATCATCACCTGCTTGATGTCCAGCGACTCGTACATGGGGATCACCACCTGCACGTGGTGGCCGCGCTCCAGGCAGGCCTTGGCCAGCCCAGACACCACGTCGCCCAGACCGCCCACCTGCGCACACACACACACACGCGCCAGGGCGCACGCCCCAGGGTGATGCTGGCGTCCACGGAAGCAGCCCGGTTGCGAGGATGAGCGCGCAGCGACGGGGCGCTGCGAGGCAGCTGCAGAGGCGCTGCGTGCGCATGTCCTTGCATCCTTCCCACCCTCCGCCGCGCGCACACACAAACGGTTTTACACGCCCGGCAGCTGGACTCCGGCCTCGCCGAAATGTTCAAACAGGTGCCAACAGGTCAAACACACGCAGACACACACACACACACACCACCTTGCGCACCTTGCCAATGGGCGCCAGCTCGGCGGCAATGTGCACCACGTGCAGCGCCTGCCCGTCGCGCTGAGGCGGCACAAAGGCACTGTCCTGCAGCTGCAGAGGGAAGGGCTCCACGCGCGGGCTGCGCTCCCAGAAGCGCTCGCCACGCGAGGGCCACGCCACGCCGCGGCCCAGCGCCTCCTGCAGGGGTGCGTGAAGAGGACGGGGCCGAAGGAGCACACGCACACGCAACCAGTTAGTCTCAAAAGGTCCTGCCAGCCCTGCTCAGGCCTGGGCAGCTGCCCTGAAGAGCCAAGTGGGCACTGCTTCACTGTGCTGGGGGCCCCACCCTTGCGCCCGCACCTTGAGCACGGGCAGCTGCACCGTGGCCAGGCCCGCCACGTCGCGCGCCCGCAGCAGCGCCTCCACCTGCTGCAGCGCCACGTCGGCGGGGCCCGCCGCCGCCGCCGCCGCCGCCGCCTGGCCTGACGGCGCGGCCCCGCCGTCGACCACCACCACCGGCGCCTGTGCACAAGAAGGGGAGGGCACGTGTGCGTCGCTGGCGGACTCGCGAGAGCGCCCCCCGCCTGCGCCGTGCGAGCGGCTCCTCACGTCAGTTGGCAGCCCGAGCTGCGCTCTGAGCAGCTGGTTCTCCTGCCGCAGCCGGAGGACCTCGGCCTGCAGGCTGGCCACGTCTGCAGCGGGGGTCGCGGCCGTGACGGTCACCACGCCGTTCCCGCTCGCGCTGGACTGCGAGCGGCAGCACGTGAGGGTGCACCACAAGGCTCGTGGGTTGTCCTCAGAGCTGGCAGAGCTTGCCATGGGCGTAGCGCTTCTGAGGCGCGCTCCCGCCTCTCAGGCTGAGGAGCTCGCGATGACCCCCTGGCGCGCTCCGGGCCGCACGATGGCGCTGCTCAGGATACGCGCTTCAAGCGAGCGCGCCTGATGCACCGCAGGCATCAGCGTCCCGTGAAGCTGCTGGCGCGAGCACGCCGCGCTCGCCCGCGCTTTGTCTTGGCCGCGAGCGCGCGAGCGGCTCTCCAGACTGAGAGAAGGGCCATGCGGACCGAGCCCTGAGCAGCTCCATTGATCATGATGATGACGGCTCTCACCTGGCAGAGCGGTGAGCTGCGCGTCGCGCGAGAAGACGCCACTGCTGGCCCGAGGGGCGCGACGGGGCTCAGCAGCTGGTGGCCCAAAGGCAGCGCCTGCCGCCGCGCAGAGCCACGGGCGCCGTTGCCCTGGCCGTGCAGGCGCCGCATCGGGAGCGCCTGCATCCCTCGCTGCTGCTGCTCGGGAGGCGAGGGTGAACCCCAGTGGTGCTTCGAGGCGCGCTGCTCAACAGAGCCCAGCTCGAGCGCCGTGCAGGTGACACAACCACTGGCGCGCTCTTCTACGCTCTCTCACGACGAGCTCCTCTCGACTCTTGCAGGTGCTTACCCTAGCATGAGCAAGACAGCAGAGGAGAGGAGCGAGCTGTGCGAGCACCAAGCAGCCCACCATCACCAGTGAGGCGCTGTCCCGTCCTCCTCCTCCTTGCCCCCTTGGTCCTGGCAGCATTTTGAACCGCGCGCTCAGCGCGCAGGACGCAGGGGACGCATCGCGGGCGGCATCCAGCGTCAGCACAGCGCTCTGTGTCCAGGGTCACAGAGCTCCCGGCAGGCCCTGCAGATGTCCTCCAGGCTGCAGCCTGGAGGCGTGCCAGGTGGCGGGGGCAGCACCTTGGCCAAGGAGCTCAACAGCGTGTGGCTCGCCCAGTCGAAGCTGCGGCGGCGGCGATTCGACGAGTGCATCGAGATATGCTCAAAGATCCTCGAGCGCAACCCCTACGACCAGGTGCGAGCTCGGCGAGGGGAGCGCACGGCCTGCGCAACACTGCGAAAGTGCGTGCCAGCTGCTGCAGAGCGAAGAAATTCTGCACGGGCTGCACTCCACGCAGGCGGTGTGGTACCTCAAGTGCCGCGCTCTCACGCTCAAGAACTGGATTGACGACACGGAGATCGAGGAGGAGGTGCGCACGCGGCGGGCGGGCACGCCCCTCCTCTCAGGGGCGCCATGAGGTCCGCACGCACGCCTTCAGCTACGCATCAGACACCTGCTGACTTCGACCATGCAGGGCATCGCCGACCAGCTGCTGGACGAGCACCAGACGGCGCAGGTGGCGCGGCCAGGCACCTCGCTGGCTCGCCCCGTCACCAGCAGCCAGGTGAGCCAGGCGCAGCGCACACGCAGCTCCCTCTAGCTCATCCAGGTGTGCACCGCACGCTGCAGCTCACGCCCTGGCGCCTTCACGCAGGGCGGCGGCATCAGCCAGTCGGTGCGGCCCATGACGGGCGCCGGCCGGCCCTTGACGGGGTTTGCGCGGCCGGGCACCAGCAACCGCGGCGGCACCGCCAGCGCCATGGGGCGGCAGGGCACCGCCAGCCTGGAGGCCGCGCTCAAGGCGGGCGGGGCGGGCAGGCCCGGCACCAGCCTCAACAGGCCCGTCACCTCGTCAGGCAGGCGAGCGATGATCACGCTTATCCCTCACATGTTGCAACGGAGGGCGCCGTGCGTGCTGTGCGGCCGCCTATCAAGCACGGGAGTGCTGCCGGCGGGTGCGGCGCTGCCTGCGCTGCGCGCATGTTTGTGCGGCTGGGCACGGCGTCCATGCTGAGCGAGCCGGGCGGGCCCTTCATCAACA
>VFQP010005245.1_pt1 | contig 11463 bp, 13 predicted proteins | sample 3512351 | NCBI WGS metagenome assembly VFQP01 (sample SAMN10412372, study PRJNA504923) | tailings metagenome | isolation source: Relicate 1 Philex TSF1 revegetated site | place: Philippines: Tuba, Benguet | collected 2017-08-29
GCGGCGTTTTCATTGGCAAACGCACCTATGACGAGGCGCGCACCGCCGTCGCGCGATATCAGCACATGCCCGTCGTCGCTCGCGATATTGTGGCTCGGCGCAAAGACAGAGCCTGGATACGCTATCGTGAAGCCGAAGCGCTGGCTCTGTATCGTTTCCCATTGTTTGAGCTTTACGCGTTCGGCGCGAGCCTCCGTCGCGGTTGTGAAAGCCGGGGCCGAAAGGCACAGCATCAACGCTGTGGCCTTCAGTGAAACTGTTCTGTTGCGCCGCATGGAGCACCATCACTCACCGGCGAGACATTCCAATCCCGCCAACTCCACCCTACTTTGGGTGGCGGGGCTCGAAAAGCGAGGAGCGTAATTCTGTGCCGCCGAAGAAGGCTCGTCCACAAAAAGCAGTGGCGCCGCGTAAGCGCGTTGCGCGGCGCGTTCGTTTGATTGAGACGGATGCCGACATTCGCGCCGGCGTCACGGCGCTTCGCAAACTCTGCCCGGTGATGAAGCGTTTGCACGGCGTGGTCGGCGATCCGCCGCTCAGGCGCAACGTGTCGGGGTTCTCCGGTCTCGCGCAGGTCGTCGTCGGGCAGCAGCTTTCCATCGCAAGCGCGGGTGCAATCTGGAAACGCACGGTTCTCGTCGTCGATCCGTTCGATGCGCCGACGCTGCTTCGGAAGGATATCGATGCCTTGCGCGGCGCGGGGCTTTCGCAAGGCAAGGTGCGCACGTTGCGCGCCATGGCGGAGGCGATCGTTACAGGCAAGCTCGATCTCGATAGGCCGCTGCCGGACGACGAATTGCGCGCTGCGTTGCTCGCGATCAGCGGTATCGGCCCGTGGACGGCCGACATCTACACCATGTTCTGCCTCGGACACATGGACGGCTTTGCTGCCGGCGATCTCGCGCTTCAGATTGCGGTGCAGCGAGCCTTCGAGCTCGATGCGCGACCTACGGCTCAAGAGCTTGAGATGCTCGCCGAGCGATGGAGGCCATGGAGGGGCATCGCCGCGCGGTTGTTATGGTCGTTCTACGCTCATCGCGATTCTTGAGCCCGCCAGGCATCCGGCGCGGATCTCATTTCGTATAATCCACAGTCATCCCGCTGTTTTGGCGCGGAAAGTCGGCTCTTTCCCTTTAGCCTTCACATGGATGACATGCGTCGCTAGTATCCGCTCCCGAAAGCGGGGGTGACGTCCCGATTCGCCAAGAACCGACTGGAAGCAAGCCTGTGAATGCACATGCTGCCACGCCGGAGTCGTTCCCGGCACTGGTTCTCAACGCCGACTTCCGGCCCCTGAGCTACTACCCGTTGTCGCTCTGGAGCTGGCAGGAGTCGGTGAAGGCCGTCTTTTTGGATCGCGTCAACATCGTCTCCGAATATGACCGCACGGTCCGGAGCACGAGCTTTGAGATGCGGCTTCCGAGCGTCGTTTCGCTCAAAACATACGTCAAGCCAGCGCTTTATCCGGCGTTCACACGATTCAACGTGTTCCTGCGCGATCGGTTCTCCTGCCAGTACTGCAACTCGCGCGAGGACTTGACGTTCGACCATCTGATCCCCCGTTCGCGCGGGGGCCAGACGCGGTGGGACAACGTCGTGACGGCGTGCGCACCCTGCAACCTCAGAAAGGGCGGCGCGATGCCCTGGGATGCGGGGATGCGGCCGTATCAGATGCCGTACCGTCCGACGGTGTTCGAGCTGCACCGCAATGGCCGGCTGTTCCCGCCCAACTATCTGCACGATAGCTGGCTCGACTATCTCTACTGGGATACTGAGCTCGAGCCGTAGTGCATCCCACCGTCATTTCTCGGCGGCCGGTCTCTGCATTTATTCTCGATGTTCGAGTTGACGTTTGGATCCTCGTGACAAGCCCGAGGATGACAAATCGGGCTGTCTGGCGAATTGCGCGCCTTTCCACGTTCGAGCGACCAAAAAAAGGCCCCTCTCGCGAGGGGCCAAGATTGGAAGGTCTAACGAAAGTCGTTCCTTGGCGGCGCTGCTAGGCAGCGCGCCTCTCAGGCTTCGCACAGAGAACTCGGGCGATGGCTTCGACTGCCTTGCCCCAATCGCCTGCATCGGCGGTTGCAGGCTCGGCGCCGAAGGCGCGCACGGCGTCCGCTGCCGATCCGCCGTCGCGGAAAAAGCGGGCGCAGGACTGGCGCGCAACGCCGACTGCCTGATGCCATTGCATTGGATTGATGTGCTCGGGGATCATCGATCGCTCCTCAAATTCAACTGTTACGCCAAGAAAGGTTCGGCAAGCACACCAGCGCTCTTCAGTGCCGCTACGCGCGACCGGTACATGCGGCACCAACTGGGACTGATGTCAGGTGTCCGGTATGCTTGCCTACTCGTTGGAAGCCGATCGTCTGGCTTCCGAATCTCACGGCCGAATTACGCACTACTTCGGGCTCGGCCTGTTCCCGTGTTACTCCGCGATGTCGTCCTCCGTTGCCGAGTCGCAGCCGCCATCTCGAGCACTCTCGAGTACGGTGCCGATCACGTCATGCAACGAACGCCACGCATTCTCTTCGCAGGGCATGGAACTCACTCACTCTCACTGCCCTCGTTCGTTTTCCCGCTTTCACGCACACGCTTACGCTTGGCCGCGAGCCAACGAATCGCCTCCGCCGGAGACGCCGAGGATTTGAACTGGGGAGCGAGCCGCTCCGAGATACGCATGAACCTGTTGGCTCGAGCGGCTCGCTTCATTCTGTCGAACACGCCGGCGAGCGTGCTCTTGGGGGATGATGCTGGGGGATACGCGAACGCTACACTACGCGGTACGCTTGTACGCAACTCGGTACGCTCTACTGGGGTACGCCACTCACTGGAACGCTTACGCAACGCAACGGCACTCGGTACGCAATTGACGCAACGCCTACTCATCAGGTTCCGGCTGGCGGAACGAACTGCTGTTGATAACTTTTGGTCTGAGCGCTGAAGCTCTTCCCTGTCTTCGAAAACTTTGAATTGGGCAGTACCGGGAGAGACAGTCCACGCGGAGCCGACCACTAGGCGCTTGCGCGGTTCTCTCGATTTGGACACACCCGTCTTCGCCATTTCCTCCCTACGCGGTACGCTCACACCACAAGTTCCTTTTGTGTTCCGCGAATGAGAACAATTAACCGTGACACTGTGGCCACGCGAGGGCGCAAAGTTGGCTGGCCGGCGATATGATCTTGACTTGATGCGACGCAGCCACATGCGACGCGCGCAAGGGCTTCTGGCGGCTCGATAATTGTTCGAGCAATGTCGCTTGTTGATAACCTGAGTGCTTGAAATGACTCTGGTTTCAGGTCCTGGCGGAGGCCGCGAGGGAGGCGGCTTTGATGGCGCCGGCAAAGGCGAGCAGCGAGGCGATCACGTCCCAGCCCGCGAGCGATAGCCCAAGGAACGTCCAGGCGGCTTGATCGCAGCGGACGACGTGCGTGTCGGAGAGGCCGTTCAGCAGATCGGACGCGGATGTCGGGAGGGCCTGAGCTGTTGCGCAGGTGTCGGGCCCGGGCCAGAATTTCCATTCCACGCCCGCATGATAGACGCCGAGGCCAGCATTGGCGAGGAAGGCCAGGGCGACGGCAAAGAAGATCAGCGCAGCGAGACGCGGCATTTCGGAAACGAGCGCCATGGCGATGAAGAGCGCGGGGATTGCGGCGTAGTAGGCGTACCGCTGCATCAAGCAGAGCGGGCAGGGGGCCAGGCCGCCCAGGTATTCGAATCCGAGCGCGCCGAGAATGATGGCGCCGGCGAAAAATAGCGTGAGGCCGCCGTAGCGATAGGCTGCGTTTTTCTCAGGCGAGTCGGACGACAGCATCTTATTTACGCTCCGCAGCGGCGTTTGGCCGGTCAATTAGTGTCCCGATTCCGAAGTTCGCCAGAGTTCGCAGCAGGGCCAAGGAGCGAACTTCGGAATCGCAAGGGACACCAGATTCATAGACTTCCTAGTGTGATTCAGATCGAGAAATTCGCTCGCTACCTCGCCGCAAAGTAGGGCGAATTTCTCGATCATCACACTAGAACACATACTTGATGGAGACGAAGCCAAGTACAAGCAGCACCACGAATATCGTGGTCAGCAGGCTCAAACGCTTCTCGATGAAGTCGCGGATGGGTTCGCCGAAGAAATAGAGAAGGCCGGCAACCAGATAAAACCGCATGGCGCGAGCGATGATGCTCGCCAGCATGAATTCCATCAGCGGCATGTGCGTCACGCCCGCTGTGATCGTCAGCACCTTGTACGGGAACGGCGTCATGCCCTTGATGATCAGGATCCAGACGCCCCACTCGTTGAACCAGTGCTGGAACTCCGCAAAGCCTTCGGACTTGCCATAGAATTCGAGAATGGGCTGGCCGACCTGCTCGAAGAAGAAGTAGCCGATGGCATAGCCGGCCACGCCGCCGATCACGGACCCGATGGTGGCGACGGAGGCGTACCACCACGCCTTGACGCGGTTCGCCAACACCATCGGCACGAGCATGACGTCGGGCGGGATGGGGAAGAACGAGCTTTCGATAAAGGAGACCCAGAACAGGGCGTGCGGCGCGCGCTCGTCGCTGGCCTTGGCCATCACCCAATCGTACAACCGCCGCATCATGTCGGTGCTCCCCGGAAACGCCACCGGCGTGCTTAGTGGCAGCGGAGCCTGTTGTCTATCGCGGCGAGGCCGGATGTGAGGCGGGCTCGAAGCTAGCCGAAAGCTCGAGCACGAGGCTGTTCAGGATGAAGCGGCCGTCTCCGGACGCCCGGATGCGGCCAAGTCGCCCGGTGTTTGTGGAGGCAGGCACGAGACCGGGGCTGAGGCAGGCGCGGATCTCGTCGAGACCTTCTGGCGCTGCTTCAGCGTCCTGCAAGCGCTCGATTAGTCCTTGCTCGATCAACTTGGACACGACGGACGCGCGCGGCATGAGACCGCCGACATGCGCCAGCCGATCCAGATCGATCCCTTCCTCAAGGCGGAGGCCCATCAGCAGCATTTCGTCGGCGCGGGCCTCGGGCGACAGTTCCTCCGTCTCCGCGATACCGTGTCCGGCCTCCTCGACGCGCGCGAGCCAGCGCTCGGGATTGCGTTCGGTCGAGGTGGCAAGGTGCGCTGCGGCGGTTCGAATGCGGCCATGCGCGCCGGGGCCGATACCTGCGTACTCCCCGTAGCGCCAATAGAGCAGATTGTGGCGGCTCTCCTCGCCTGGCCGCGCATGGTTCGAGATCTCGTACTGGCCCAAGCCCGCCTTCGACGTCAGCTCCTGGGTAGCCTCGTAGAGGTCGTGCGCGGCTTCGGCTGGCGGGATGACGAGGCGTCCCTTGGCGTAGAGATCGGCGAAGCGCGTCTCGGGTTCGATGGTGAGCTGGTAGAGCGAGAGATGGTGTCCGGCGATTTCGAGTGCCTCGGAGAGTTCCGTGCGCCAGCCGGATAGTGTCTGTTCGGGACGTGCATAGATGAGATCGAAGGAGAACCGATCGAATGTGCGCCGCGCGATCTCGATTGCAGCTTTGGCTTCATCGACTGAGTGGATACGGCCGAGACGCTTGAGATCCGCGTCACGCAGGGATTGGACGCCAATCGAGACGCGGTTCACTCCGGCCGCCCGGTATCCCGCGAAGCGTGCTGCTTCGACGCTGCCCGGGTTGGCTTCAAGAGTGATCTCGGCGTCGGGGTCGACGGGCCAGAGCATTGCGATGTGGTCGAGGATCGCGCCGACCGTCTCGGCCTTCATCAAGGATGGCGTGCCGCCGCCGAAGAAAATCGAGCTCACCGTCCTCTGGCGAGCTTCCCGCGGCGCGTCCGCTATGAGGGCCGCGACGTGGTCCAACTCGCGTTTGTATGCTGCGAGATAGCGCGGCTCATCCCAGCCGCCGAAGCGCACATGACTGTTGAAGTCGCAGTAGGGACATTTCTGCGCGCAGAAGGGCCAGTGGATGTAGACGCCGAAGCCCGGCTCATCTTGAATCACGCGCTGTGTACTTTCGCCGTTCACTTGCTGGCTGCGAGGAGAGCGCGGGCGACGGTGCGCCAACGCGGCTCTGCGTCAGGAACGTCGGCCGAAGCCATCGTGGTTTCAAGGGCGGCGAGGAAGGTGGCGAGGTTCTGAGGCTTCCACACGGTGCCGTGGCGGGCGTGGTCTTCACGCAGGCTCGTGATGAAGCGCACCAGCTCGGCCTGCGTCGACAGATTGCGCGCGGCGGCATCGAGGGCTTCGAAATTCCGGCCAGACATCGGTGCCGAAGCATTGGCCGGCACGTGCTCCAGGCAGTCGCGCTTGAACGCCGCGAAAGCGCGCGTGCGGTGAGAGATCGCATACTTTGCCGCCGGCTCCATCTCACCGAAGGTGCGCGTGTCGCCGTCCGGCACGAACATCGGATCGTAACCGAAGCCATTGCCGCCGCGCGGAGGCCAGACGAGGGTGCCGAACACGCGACCCTCGAACAGGCGGGACTCGCCAGTCGGCCAGGCGAGACAGAGGATGGAAACAAAGTTGGCGTGCGGTGGCGGACCATTCCACGCGCCCTTTTCGGCCAAGGCGTCGTGAACGCGCTGCATTGCGAGCGCGAAGTCCTTGCCGGGACCAGCCCAGCGGGCCGAATAGATGCCGGGGTCTCCGCCAAGCGCCTCAACCTCGAGGCCGGAGTCGTCGGCAAGCGCGGGCAGACCGGACGCGGTCGCGGCGGCCAGGGCCTTGAGGCGCGCATTGCCTTCGAACGTCGGCTCCGTTTCCTCCGGCTCAGCGAGTTTCAAATCGCCCGCGGAGATGGCGTCGAAGCCATAGGGTGCGATCAGTTCCTTGATCTCCCACACCTTGCCGGGATTGTGGCTGGCAACGACGAGGCGGCTGCCCGGATCAAGCTGTTTCATGTGTCAAACCCCCAGATGCGCGGCTCGGCGAACTCCACGGAATTGCCGGCGGGATCGCGCAGGTAGATCGAGTGGCCGCCATTCGGCCATTCAAAGTCTGCCTCGATGGCGAGGCCCATCGCCGCGACGCGGCCGCGCCATGCGTCGAGGCCGTCCGGGTCGGCGGAGAAGCAGACGTGGCCTTCGCCTTCGGCACCATGGGTAGGCACGGGAAGCTGCCCAGTGGAAGGTTTACGGGTCGCTGCGGGATTGAATATGAGAAGCATCTGGTTCGTGAGCTTGAAGAAGACATGTCTTCCGGCTGCCTTTGCATACGGGTCGAGCTTCAGCAGGCTGCAGTAGAACGCCTCCGCGGCGGCCAGATCGCTCGCGTAGAGAACGGTTTCGAGGACCGCAGGCGGTTGCCGGTTCAGTTCAGGGCCCATAGGAAGATCAGCGTGGCCAGCGCGCCGAACGCCGTGCGTACGGCGTGAAGCGTGCCCCAGGTTTCAATGAGGGCCCGCGCGCCGGGACCGGCGGCATCAGCGGGCGTTTCGTTCAGCCGGTTGTTGGTCGGCATCATAACGAGAAGCGTGTAGGGCCAGTTCGCGAGCAGCACCAAGCCGCCTGCGAGCCAACGCCAATCGCCGGTGGTCCACCACGCGGCGGCACCCAGCAGAAAGCCAAGGACCGCAAGAGGAGCCTGCATGGCAAAGCCGCGCTCGTAGCTCGGCTTCCATTCGGCGAGCAGAGCCCGATCGTCGAGCTTGAGCCGTGCGGGCTGCTCGGCGAAGTTCACGTAGAATGCGGCGCCGGTGAAAATCGCGGCCGTGACCAGGGCGAGATGTCCCACCAGCATCGCATGCTCCTTCGCTAAGCGACGGTCAGCTTCTGCAACTCGATGAGTTCGCCGATGCCTTTTTTCGCGAGCGCCATCAGTTGATCGAAGTTCTCCTGGCTGAAGGCGACGGTCTCAGCGGTGCCCTGTACCTCGACGATGCCGCCTGCTCCCGTCATGACGAAGTTCGAGTCGGCATCGGCAGCGGAGTCCTCGGCGTAGTCGAGGTCGAGGACAGGCGAGCCTTTGTAGAGCCCGCATGAGACGGCGGCGACGTGGTCGCGCAGCACGCCGTCCTTGACCATATCGCGCAGCTTCATCCACTGGATGCAATCGTGTAGCGCTACCCAGGCACCCGTGATGGCGGCGGTGCGGGTGCCTCCGTCGGCCTGGATGACGTCGCAGTCGATCGAGATCTGACGCTCGCCGAGTTTCGGCAGGTCGACGACGGCGCGCAAGGCACGGCCGATCAGGCGCTGGATCTCCTGCGTGCGGCCGGATTGGTTGCCGACGGTGGCCTCGCGGCGGGTGCGCTCGGTGGTGGCGCGCGGCAGCATTCCGTATTCGGCCGTCACCCAGCCGCGCCCCTGCCCTTTGAGCCAGGGCGGAATGCGCTCCTCCAAGCTCGCCGTGCAAAGCACGTGCGTATTGCCGAACTTTATGAGGCAGGAGCCCTCGGCGTGCATCGACACCGCGCGTTCGAGTGAGACGCGGCGAAGCTCGCCAGGCTGACGTTTGGACGGGCGCATGTAAGCTCGTAGAATGTTGCGGAAACCTGGAGGGGGACTAAGGCGCAGAAACAGCGCTTTAACCCCTCGAATTTGCTTAGTGCGGGCGACCCTAAGGGAGGGGCCAATGCGGATCAACCTCAATTCGCGCTCGGGGCGCCTCAAGCCGAAGGACGCGACCGCCTCAAGGTTACCCCCCGCCTGCGTCTGCTCTTGCATTGACGAACAAGTTCTCCATTTTTAGGCTCTTTCCGGCTACAATGCCGAAGGCATGAGACCCGAATGTCCGAACCCCAATCCGAAATCAAAAAGCTGAGCGAGCGCTCGCGCACCATTCTGCGCCAGATCGTCGACAGCTATCTGGCGACTGGGGAGCCTGTCGGATCGCGCAACCTGTCCCGCGTCCTGCCGATGGCATTGTCCCCGGCGTCGATCCGGAATGTGATGAGCGATCTGGAGCACGCGGGGCTGATCTACGCGCCGCATACCTCCGCCGGTCGGCTGCCGACCCATTCCGGACTGCGAATGTTCGTCGATGGCCTGCTCGAAGTCGGCGATCTGAGCGAAGCGGAGCGCAACAAGATCGAAGCGCAGATCGCCGTTAAGCGTACGAAGTCCCTCGATCAGGTGCTGACCGAAGCCGGCGAGATGATCTCCGGCCTTTCGCATTGCGCAGGCGTCGTGGTGGCGGAGAAACAGGTCGCGCGGCTCAAGCACATCGATTTCGTTCCCATCGAGCCGACGAAGGCGCTCGTCGTCCTTGTGGACGAGGATCAGAACGTCGAGAACCGGCTGATCGAAATACCCGCGGGCCTGCCGCCTTCGGCACTGGTCGAAGCGGCGAACTATCTCAACGCGCACATTCGCGGGCTCACGATCGCCGAAGCGCGGGCGGCCATGGAGGCCGAACTCGGGCAGGCGCGCGCCGAGCTCGACAAGCTGACGCAGAAGGTGATCAAGGCGGGCCTCGCGGAGTGGTCCGGCACCGTCGACGACCGCAAGAGCCTGATCGTGCGGGGGCAGGCCAATCTACTCAAGGATCTTACTGCGATCGAGGATCTCGAGCGTATTCGCCAGCTTTTCGACGACCTGGAGACGAAGCGCGATCTTTCGCAGATCCTGGGCCTCGCCGATCACGCCGATGGCGTGCGCATCTTTATCGGATCGGAGAATAAGTTGTTTTCCCTATCCGGCTCCTCTCTGGTGGTCGCGCCATTTCACGACACGAACAGGAAGGTGGTTGGTGTGCTGGGTGTTATCGGGCCGACCCGCATCAACTATGCTCGAATCATCCCAATGGTCGATTACACGGCTCGCCTAGTCAGCCGCGTGCTGACTTGATTTTTTTGCTTTAGGGGCTGATATCGGGCCCACGTTCCGGCTGCTCTCCTCCGTGCAACACATTCGCCTGAGGAAGCTGCCTCACCTTGTTCGCTGCGACGCGGAGATCCCATGGCTGACGACACGACCAAATCCAATGCACCCGGTGGAGCGGCTGGCCCGGACGCCAAGCCCGAAACGGCCGGTGCGTCAGACAGTGCGCCGGATGCGGCGCGCCTCGCGGCCGAGGTCGATACGCTGCAGGGTCAAATTGCCGATCTGACGGACCGGCTGCTGCGGGCGCATGCCGAAATGGACAACATCCGCAAGCGGGCGGAACGTGACCGCGAGGAGACCGCTAAGTACGCCATCACCAAGTTCGCGCGGGATGTGGTGAACGTGGCTGACAATTTCGAGCGCGCGGTCCAGGCCGTGCCGCAAGGCGCGGCGGAGCAGGACGACGCCTTGAAGAGCCTGGTCGAAGGCGTGAGCATGACGGAGCGCGAGTTCCTCAACGTGCTCGAGCGCAACGGCGTGCGCCGGATCAATCCCAAGGGCGAGCCCTTCAACCCGCATCAACATCAGGCCATGATGGAGATGCAAAACGCCGACGTGGCGCCGGGGACGATCCTTGAGGTTTACCAACCCGGATACGTCATTGAAGATCGCGTGCTTCGCCCGGCCATGGTCGTGGTCGCCAAAGGCGGCACGAAGGGCGGCCCGAAGGCTGAACCGCAGACCGGAGATGGCGCAAACGGAGGCGAGCCTTCGCCGGGCAACGACAACGTCGCGTGAAACACGCGACCGGCGCCGGCGGTTGCGGGCGCAAGTATTCGTCGGATGTCCGCGCGGGCGGATGTGCCGGTCTCGGAATGCGGCGCTTGGTAGCGGTACCGGGGACCGCGCGTCGAGAGGCGGGACGGCCGCTGAATTTAAGGCGTTATTAGGTATCCTAATCGGGCAGAGGTCTTGCGCCGAAGTCCGTGAGGAGTGTTAAAGCAAAGGTCCCAAAATTGATGCCGTGGCCGGGATCTCGGCCCGTTGCGCGCCGAAAAGCCCACACTATATAACCGCATCATCAATTGTTCTCCTTGGGGACCGTACTCCATGCCTCCACCCGGAGGCTTCAGGACTAATCCGGGCGCCGGCCTTACGTGGGTCCGGGCGGTCTGCCGCAACGAAGAGGAATTTCGGAGAATGGCAAAAGTTATCGGTATCGACCTCGGCACAACCAACTCGTGCGTCGCAGTGATGGAGGGGGGCAAGCCCCGGGTGCTCGAGAATGCCGAGGGTCTGAACACCACGCCGTCCATCGTTGCGTTTACGGACGATGGCGAGCGCCTCGTCGGCCTCCCTGCCAAGCGCCAGGCCGTCACCAATCCCACCAGCACGTTCTTCGCCATCAAGCGCCTCATCGGACGGCGCTACGACGACCCGATGGTCGAGAAGGACAAGAAGCTCGTCCCCTACAAGATCGTGAAGGGGCCGACCGGTGACGCATGGGTCGAGGCCAACGGCAAAGAATATTCGCCCCAGCAGATCTCCGCCTTCATCCTGCAGAAGATGAAGGAAACTGCCGAAGCCAAGCTTGGCGAGACGATTACGCAGGCCGTGATCACGGTGCCCGCGTACTTCAACGACGCGCAGCGTCAGGCGACCAAGGATGCCGGCAGGATCGCCGGGCTCGAGGTGCTCCGCATCATCAACGAGCCGACGGCGGCCGCGCTCGCCTATGGCCTCGACAAGAAGA
>VFQP010005248.1_pt1 | contig 11457 bp, 10 predicted proteins | sample 3512351 | NCBI WGS metagenome assembly VFQP01 (sample SAMN10412372, study PRJNA504923) | tailings metagenome | isolation source: Relicate 1 Philex TSF1 revegetated site | place: Philippines: Tuba, Benguet | collected 2017-08-29
CGCTCCCTCCGGGCCTTTTCCGCCATCCACCCGTGTTGATCGCGACAAACGATATCCGTACATTTAGGATATGAAAAATGTATCTATCCTGGTTCCGAAAGGCGCTATTATGGGGAGCATTGAAGGCCCCCATAAATTGTTTACCGAAGTAAATGATCTGGCTGCTTCTATGGGAAGACCGCCATTGTTTACTGTTCAACTGGTGGGCATCAGCAGGGAGACGCCGTTGAATAATGGCCTGTTTACTGTTACCACAGAGTGGACGGTAGATAATGTCAAAAAGACGGACCTGGTGATCATTCCTGCCGTGCATGGCGATCTTCACCAGGCCATCAAAAACAATGAAGCTTCTCTTCCCTGGATCATTGATCAATATAAACAAGGGGCCGAGATCGCGAGTCTTTGCCTGGGTGCGTTTCTTCTGGCTTCAACCGGCTTGCTGAAAGGCCGCAACTGTGCCACCCACTGGCTGGCGGCAAATGATTTTCGCAAGATGTTTCCTGATGTACATCTCGTTGCGGATAAAATACTGACAGATGAATACGGCATTTATTCCAGTGGCGGCGCTTATTCCTATCTCAATCTGATACTTTATCTCGTGGAAAAATATGCTGGAAGAGAAATGTCCGTCTTCGTCTCAAAAGTATTCCAGATAGATATCGAACGCGATAGTCAATCGCCATTCACCATCTTCCGCGGACAAAAAGAGCATGAAGATGAGCCCATCAAACAGGCACAGGAATTTATCGAAAAAAACTTCCAGGACAAGATCACTGTAGATCAACTCGCCTCCATGTTTGCACTCGGCCGTCGCAATCTCGAACGCCGCTTCAAAAAAGCAACGTCCAACACTGTCGTTGAATACATCCAGCGCGTAAAGATCGAAGCCGCAAAACTCAGCCTCGAAAAATCAAGACATAACGTCACCGAAGTAATGTACAATGTCGGATACTCCGATCCCAAAGCATTCCGCGTAACATTCAAACGTATCACGGGATTGTCGCCTGTTCAGTACAGGAACAAATACAATAGGGAGATGGTGGAGGAACTGGCGGGATGAAATTCGTTGTCCGTTGTCCGTTGACCGTTGTCCGTTGACCGTTGTCCGGAAGAAAGCCGTCAAAATCTGGCTGGTTGTTTTCTAACCATACGTATTTCCCGGCCAGCCTCCTTTGTTAAAGCGCTGGCAGTAAGGAACGGACAACGGACAACGGACAACGGCTAACGATTTTCTTTTTTTTGCAACATTTCCATCACTCCCCCGTCTCATCCCCCAGTGAGTTTACCATTTCCGCATAACGTTCCGGACAAGAACCTGGTTGACAGAGTGTTAACTGGAGATAAGCAGGCGTTTGCCGTTATCATCCAGCAGACCGAGGCATTGGTAGCGCAAATGGTTTTTAAGATGATCCCGCGAGCGGAAGACCGGAAAGACCTGGTGCAGGATATATATCTTAAAGTATATAGAAACCTTGCAGGATTCAGGTATCAGTCAAAACTTTCTACCTGGATCGGGCAGATCACGTACAACGCGTGCATCAGTTATCTCCGGGCGAAGCAGCTTTTGTTGCCGGGTTATGGCTCGCCTGACGAAAATGGTGAAACACACGAATCAAATGATGCGGTGGCAACGGATGAAACGGATAGCAGGATCTTCCAAAAACAACGCGCCGCACTGGTACAGCAGGCGATGGAGAAATTGACTCCCATTCATCGTACACTGATCACGCTTTATCACCAGGAAGAAATGAGCTACCAGGAGATCAGTGTTATTACAAGCTTGCCGGAAGGAACCGTCAAAAGTTACCTGTTCCGCGCACGAAAATCACTCAAAGAAAATCTATTGCTCAACTATAAAAGGGAAGAGTTATGATCACAGAACATGTATCCGAACAGGAGATACAATCCTGGGTGTTGAAAGAAACTGCATTGAATGAAGCTGCGGTCCTGCATATACAGACCTGTGTTTCCTGCCAGGCAAAGATGAATATGTATGAAGCACTGTTCAGCAGCGTGGAAGAAATGCCAAAGCCATCATTTGATTTTGATGTGGTGGAACTGGTGATGCCGCAATTGCCGGTGAAGAGAAAGATCAACCGGATTCCGGCGATCCTGTCAGGATTGCTGGTGCTGGCAGGTCTTGTCGGACTTCCATTTCTTTTGTTTGACGATAAGAATGGCAGCAGTCTGCTGAGTGTATCGCCGTGGTTGTTTGGTATGGTGGGTATTGTCGCGATCACGTTTATCATGATCAGTGTATCCGATATGTATGCGCGTTACCGCCAGCAATTGAAAGAATTGAATTTCGAATAAATGAAACATTCATCCGGCAACAACGTCAGATGATATAAATGAATAAACATAAAAGAATGAAAAAGCTATCACTGATTACCGCCATATTGCTCAGCTCAATAATGGTAAATGCACAGGACGTACCCGGGTATAGGAATTATCTTCCGGTTCCTGAAGAAGTAATGCGCGCTGTTATTATTTTCACCGGAATGTACCTGATCGGTTCATTTATACTCACGCTGATCCGTTCTTTACTTGATCACCGCCTGAAGCGAAGAATGCTGGATAAAGGTGTTTCTGAAGAACTGGCCCGTCAATTCTTTCAGTCCAATACAAAAGATGTAAAAGCGCTGACGATGAAATGGTTCATCATCTTCCTCAGTGTTGGCGCCGGATTCACCGTGGTGAATATGACACAACCATTAGGCGTTCACTCAATAGCGACCCTCTGCTTTTGCATCGCATTTGGTTATCTCGCGTATTATTTCTTTGTAAAGAAAACAGAAAACAAATAAGCGATGAGAAAAGTATTGATTGGTTGTATGGCGATCTTTTTATTGAGCGGATGCAAAGCGATGTATACGCAGGGGTTTGATACCTATTTCTGGACCAGCATACCTGGAGAAGAGCGGTTTCTTTTTATAGATGGAAAAAAGAAGGGGCTCATCCCTTATCTGCCATCAGCGCCCAACTGCGAAAATGAGTCCTCAAAAGAAGGGTGCCTGAAAGAATACCTGCCTTCAGGTAGTTATGAGATTGAAGTGCGCAATATCCCGGGCGATCTGTTATATGAAGAAACGTTGACGTTGAAAAGAAGTGGCGGCAGTATTTCCATCGGCAATACAACTCCGGGAAACGGAGGAAAGACTGTCCGGACGTTTAAAGGAAGTTGTTTGATGGAAGAATTTGCAGAATAAAATCTGGTTGGCCTAGGTTCCCGCAGATCTACGCTGATCAAGGTGCAGATACGCAGATGATCTCATCATGTCAGAAGGCGATCTGCGCATCTGCATTTATCTGCGTAGATCTGCGGGAACCTACGCCAGTCGAACTTAAGGCAACTTCGCCACCAATTTCTCCGGCATCGCTTTCAGCACCCGGTAAATCAGTTTCCATTTATATCCTGGTACAATGATCAGGTTCTTCCCTGCATTCACCACCGCCTTTGCAATAAAAGAAGGCTCCAGCATTAATGATTCCGGCAGATCCAGACCTTTCGTCATCTTACTCCTGATATATCCGGCAACGATCACATTCACCGTTATCCCTCTTGGAAAAAGATATTGCCGCATGCCGGCGAGATATTGCGTGAAAGCCGATTTTGTACTGCCATAAATGAAATTGCTTTTTCTGCCTCTTACGCCAGAAAGAGAAGAAAGACCAATGATCCTTTCCAGGTGCGGATTGTTTTTATCCATCGCCACCAGGTTAAGAATAGAAACAGCTCCGGCATAATGCACTTTCATCATTCTGAAACTTCCTTCAAAGTCGAGCAATGCTTCTTCATTATGTTTCAGATAACCTGCAGCATACAATACTATAGTTGGCTTGAAGGGGAGACTATCATAAAATGCAGCATGTGTATCGAATGCTTCTGCATCGAAATACTGTATGATCACTTTGTTGTGATCTATCTGTTGCTGTGCGATAAAATCTTCCAGCGTTGTTGTGCTTCTCGAAGCGGCGATCACACGAAAGCCTTTTTCAATATACAGGCGGATGGTTTCTTTGGCAACATCTGAGTTTGCGCCAAGTATCAGTACGGTTTTGCCCTGTCCGGTTGATTGCTGCATAGAAATGGTTTACCTGATTTTTTGTGCAAGATATCCTAATGTTACAAATGCGAGCGCAGTTCCGCAAACAGCAGTCCATCCGCCACTGGTCCACGCGAGACTTCCTGCTACGGAGCCGACAGAGCCTCCGATGAATGCCGATGTCATATACACGGTATTGATCCTGCTTCTTGCTTCTGGTAACAGGGCGAATATGCGTGATTGATTGGAGATATGCGTTACCTGCATGCCGATATCCAGAATGATCACACCGATGATCAGTATCACCAGGTATGTTCCGCCAAAGGCGAGAAGAACATAGGAGGCGAATACAGCGAGTATGCCGAGATTGATCGTGAATTGCGGACCTCTTTTATCCGCACTCTTCCCCGCTATTGGAGCGGCCAGTGCGCCGCATGCGCCGATCAAACCAAAAAGACCCACCATATCACTGCCGTAGAAATACGGCGCGCCTTCGAGAAAGAACACAAGCGTTGTCCAGAATACACTGAATGCGGCAAACATAAAACAACCGGTCAGTGCAGATTTCTGTAATGGTCGTAAAGTTTTGGCAAGCGTAACAAGTGAGCGCATCAGGCTTGCATAGCTGCCCTGGTAAGTAGGCTGACTTACCGGAAGAAATTTTGCCAGCGCAATGGATAACACTACCATAATACCGGCTCCTGCGCCAAACATGATCCGCCAGCCAAAATGTGCACCAACATAACCGCTGATGGTGCGGGAAAGTAAAATACCGATCAGTAATCCACTCATCACTTTGCCTACCACTTTTCCTCTTTCATGATCACCAGCGAGTTGAGCCGCCATCGGCAATAATACCTGCGGCACTGCTGAGAAGATCCCCGTGATCAGTCCGGCTGCCAGCATCCATTCAAAGCGTGGCGCCATCGCGCAGCCCAGCATGGCGATGCAGGCAATGCCAAGCATCACCAGCACCAGCTTTTTTCGCTCTACTTTATCGCCCAGCGGAACGGCAAACAGTAAGCCGATCGTATAACCGACTTGTGTAAACGTAGCCAGCAGACTCACGGTACTGTCCGGCACCTTGAAACTGCGGCCGATCTCGGCCAGCAGCGGCTGGTTGTAATAGATATTTGCGACAACGAGGCCGCAGGTAATGGCCATCAGCATCGTCAGTGACGGACTGATGGACTGATGAACGGACGGTGTTTTCACTGATTCTGTAGCCATAGGAACTGCAAATTTATGGCAATAAGATCGATGGCGGATGGCGGATGATCGATGATCGATGGTCGATGCTCGATGGCAGATGGTCGATGCTCGATGGCAAACTTTCAGATTGAAAATAACATTGCAGTCAGGCATTCAGAGAATGTTGCAATGTCAGGTTTCTGTATATTTTGTCATCTGTCATCGACCATTTGTCATCGGCCATCTGTCATCGAGCATCGACGATCTGTCATCGGCCATCGACCATCGGCCATCGAGCATCGCCCATCGAGCATCGAGCATCGCCCATCGCCCATCGCCCCATCATCCCTTTTATACAGTCCATCTCGCATAGCGGCAGTTCATCAGCCCTTTCTTCCAGTTTGACGGGTCAATGGCTATATTTGGCCTCCTTAACCACACGCATGCGCTCCATTCTTTTTTTCATACTGATCTTTCTTGCAGTTGATGCAGGGGCGCAGTTGCGCAGGGATTTTCTTTTCTCCAATCTCGGCAGCCGCAATGGGCTTGTTTCAGAAGAAACCGTAGCTGTACAGCAGGATGATGCCGGCTATATGTGGATAGCCACTGCAGACGGCCTGCAACGCTTCGAAGGCCGGCGTTTTCTGACTTTCCGCTACGCGGAAGGAGACACAACATCCATTCCGAGCGATAATATCGAACAGATGCGCCTGGATAAAAAGAACAGGTTGTGGTTGCTGTTCAATGAGAACAAGATCGGCTATATGAACCCCAGGGACCTCACTTATCATGAAGTGCCTGTCCGTGCTCCATCAGAGATCCGCAATACTGCCATCAGCCAGCTGATGGTGCATGATGACGGGAAAGTACTGCTGCTGCTCTATAAAGTTGGTGTGTTTGCCTACGATGAAATAAAACAGGAGTTCAACCAGGCAAATGTTCCGGTACAAACTCCAAAAGGATGGAATCCGATCTACGTCAAAACGGACAGTCTGCCGAATATCTACTGGATCGCCTGTGATTCCGGGTTGGTGAAATATGATGCAAAGAAAAAGGAGATGTCATTCCACGGACACAATCCTGGTAACGATCCCGTATTAGCAGCTGCCGGTGATCTGCGTTTTATGACCTTTCTTTCTTTTGATCATTCCGGCAGATTATGGATGATGGCTCATTCCACTACCGGCCGTAAAACATTACTCTACAGCGTTGATATCAGAAACGGCCGGTTAAAAGAATGGGATACGGAGATCGCGTCCATAATAAAAGATCCCAACTACCGGATGATAAACGTTCAGGAACAATCGGATGGTACCGTTTGGGTAATGGGACTGAACATTCTTGCCGGCCTCAGAAAAGGCGCATCCAATTTTGAACTCGTTGAATCAAACCTGCCCGGTCCCTTCGCGATCCGCTATGATGGAGTAAGAAATATTTATGAAGACAGAGAAAATAATCTATGGGTCTGCACGAACAAAGGTCTTTTCAGAGTCAATCCTACCCGGCAGTTTTTTCATGCAGTGCAGAATGGAAGACCGGGAGAGCCAAAGTACGCTTATCCGCAGGCGGTAACCAGTATTTGTCAGACAGAAAACGGAGAGATCATTACGGCAACCGCAGGAAATGGCTTATTTCGTTTTAATACGCAACTCGAGCCTCTTCCGGTGAATGCCATGACCGGATCATCGGGAAAGGATGAAGCGGTATCCTGCCTGTTCCAGCAATCAAATGGCGATCTCTGGAAAGCCAGTGAAGATGGAACGATTACCATCATTCATCGCAGCACCGGTAAAACAGAAAAGATTGGCCTTTTTACAGGGCTTACGCTCATCAGGCAGATCACAGAAGATCAGGACGGGAATATCTGGGTTGGTACACAAAGCGGGCGTATTGCAAAATTTGATCCGGTAAGTAAAAAAATGATCCATCTGATGCGGTTCAAAAACCGCATCATGCGTTTGATGGCGGATAATAAAAAAAATCTTTGGGTAGGCGTTTTACAGAATGGGTTATTCAGGGTTGATATAAAAGATAATTCGATCGCTGAAAATTACACGGCAGATGGGCCAAAAGATAAAAAGCTTTTTTCCAACGATGTATATGATATGCTCCGGTACAGCGACAGCTTGTATATCATCGCTGCGGGCGGACTGAACATGCTGAATGTGTATACCAAAACGGTCTCCCGGATGCCATCCACATCAGAACTGCCTTCCAGTGTTGTTTGCAATATCATCAAAGACCGGCTTGGATATTTGTGGGTCACAACACAGAATGGACTTTGCAGCGTGAACATGAGTACGCATGTGGTGACGAATTATAACGAACGAGATGGCGTTCATACCAATTCCTTTTCTCCGGCCACATCCATTCTGCTGAATGATGGACGCATCGGGTTCGGTACGATGCGCGACTGGATGATATTCGATCCGGCCACGATCGCAAAGAACAATCTTCATCTGCCGCCCGTGATCAGCATGACCCGCATCGGCGTTATGGGAAAATGGCTTAACCTCGATTCATTGAGCCAGCTTCCGGCATTGCAGCTCAATCATGATCAGAATTCTATTACACTGGAATTTTCACCGCTCACTTTTCAGAGCAGCTATGGCATCTTTTACAAAATGGATGGTTTGGATGATGACTGGCAATTATCCCGTCAGTTTCATCAGGCAGTGTATACATATCTTCCTCCGGGTGATTATACGTTCAGAGCTTACTGCACAAACGCCGATGGCATCCCGTCAAAAAAACTGCTGGAGTTCAGGATCCATATCAAACCGCCATTCTGGAAAACCTGGTGGTTCCTCGGTATACTTGTACTGGCAGGTGTGTGCGTACTGTACTGGCTGGATAAAGTGCGTATGCAAAAGATCAGGGCTACAGAAAGTATCCGGACGCGTATTGCAACCAGTCTGACAGAAGACATGAGCAACTCGCTAAGTAACATTAACATCTCCAGCGAGCTGGCCAAGGCAAAAGTGGATACGGATACACAGCGAACAAAAGAATATATCTCACAGATCAGCGAAACCAGCAGCCGTATGGTGCAGGCGATGTATGACATGGTGTGGAGTATCAATCCCGAGTCTGATACAATGGCTGATACAATAGAACGGATGAAAGTGTTTGCCGGTGAGATCGAAAGCATTTATGATATCAATATCGGTTTTGATGTGGAAGCTGCGGTGCAGGGTTTGCGGTTGAATATGGAGTACAGGTATGAGTTGTTGTCTGTATTCAAAGAAGCAGTAACCAATGCGGGAAAACATTCCGGCGGCAAATTCGTAGAGATCAGTATCCGTTACAGGAAATCCAAACTGATCATGATGATCGTGGATGATGGAAAGGGATTTGAGATGGATAATGTGACGATGATGGGACGGGGGTTGAGTGATATGAGACGAAGAGCTTCTGCGATCAATGCTTCGTTCTACATAGAATCGGAGTTCAATACAGGAACGATTGTGAAGATGGAGTTGGGGATTTGAGGTATTGGATGATCGATGGTCTGGCGTATGGTTCCCGCAGATCAACGCAGATCAAGGCGCAGATACGCAGATCTGCATCTAAATGCGGGAAAACATCTGCGAATCTGCGCGACAATCTGCGTTGATCTGCGGGAACCTTACGCCTACTAAGAGAAGAAGGATCGGTTTACAAAAGCCTCTGCAAAGATCTGCAGAGGCTTTTTCGATTTGATGTATACAGAAGAGCCGGATTATTTCCCCATCCATTTTTTGAACTCAGTCACTTTTTCGCGGCTAACGATCGCTTCTTTATCCACCGGTGGGTTAAGATGAAGGATCAACCTGTTGCCGAAGTAGTCATGGATCTGATCGATACTGTTTACAGATACATAAAAGGAACGGCTGATGCGGAAATACTTTTCAGGATCCAGCATCTCTTCCAGCTCATCCATGATATAATCCACTACAAACTTTTTATTATCGTTTGTTTTGAAGAAGTTCAACCGGCCATCACTGTAGAAGTAAGCGATATCGTTCACTTCTATGCTCACGAGCTTTTGGGCATGTTTCACCAAAAAGCGCTTGCGGTATTCTTTAGGTTGAAGTTTTTCCTGGAGTTGCTTTACCAATCCTTCCACATTCAGCGGATCGCGGCTCTCAAAAGTTCCGCCATAAAGACTTTTCATACCACGGTATTTTTCCAGTGCGCCGCGAAGATCTTCTTTCTGGATCGGCTTCAGCAGATAATCGACGCTGCTTACCTTGAATGCTTTCAGCGCATATTCATCATAAGACGTTGTAAAGATCACCGTGCTTTTGATGGCCGTGCGATCAAATATTTCAAAGCTCTGACCATCGGCCAGCTCGATGTCCATCAGGATCACATCGGGGCTGTCATTTGTTTCGAGCCAGTTTACAGAGGAACGGATGCTGTCCATTACACCAACCACTTCAGCGGCTGGCTCTACAGTGGCGAGGGTTTTCTGAAGCTTTTTTGCTGCCAGTTCTTCATCCTCGATGATCAGTACTTTCATATTAGAGTGGTTTTGGTTTTTTGATAGATCTAAGATAACATAGATAAGTGCGGGGAAGAATGGTGATACGTTAAGCTGGTGTTCTGCCTGTATGAATTGTAAATAACGCGAATGAAGCGCAAATGGCCACGAATGGCCGCGAATGAAGTCTGACAGGTTGGGACAATACTTATAAGGCGAAGGTCATACAGCACTGTACGACCTTCGCCCTGTTTATTCCATTATGGATCAACCTCCGTATCGTCGTACACCATTCGTGATCATTCGCGGCCATTCGTGCACTATTCGCGTTATGATTGGATGAGAGGCACCGCCACCGCAAACTCCTTCCCGTCATCTCTGACAGTGATCTCCTCCTGCTTCATGAGGCGGTATTTGTTTACGATATTGATCAGGCCAACCCGATTGGATGATACCATCCGCTCTTTTCTTTGAAGATTATTACTCACCAGCAGCTTTCCGCTGTTGGTCGTCATGATCAGGATCTTTAATGGCTGATCTTTTAAGATCATGTTATGCTTAACGGCATTTTCTACGAGGATCTGCAGGGTAAGCGGTGGAAGCATGTACACAAGATAGCGTTCATTGATGCGTACTTCCATTTCAAGGCCATCTCCGTAACGGGTTTTCAGCAAATGGAAATAAGAATAGATGAATTGCATTTCCCTGTCGAGCGAAGTCAGGCCATCCTCATTGGTCCGGAGGAGATAGCGGTATACCTTGCTCAGTTCATCCAGGAATTTTTCCGCTTTTTCAGGTTCATCGCTGATCAGGGAAGACAGCGAGTTGAGGCTGTTAAAAAGAAAGTGAGGATTCACCTGGCCTTTCAAACCTTCCAGCTGGCTTTGTAGATTTTCCTTTTTCAACTGATCGGCTTCGTCAACCAGCTTTCTCCATTTTTCATAGAAGGATGCTCCTTCGTTGAAACTGGTAGAGAGGAGATTTCCGGTAATGCCGACCACTACCATCCATGGATAGTGGGTCATTTTGACGGACAAACCCATCACCCGTATGTAATCATATCCGAAAAAAAGAATGGTAATGCCAATGATCGTTATGATCACATAGCATACAATGGCTATACCAATACGTTTAAATGTCTGACTGTAAAGAGGGAAGTGATTGGACAGTACAACAGTGATCATGCTGCAGAGGGTGTAGAGCACCAGTACCATGGCCATCGTGATCAGCATGGTCCATAGAAAACGCTGCCAGCCGTGGAAAAAGGCTGAACCAAAGATCATACAGTTGAGCGCGAATGCCATGGGAGGGATAAGGATGGCACCGATCAAACGTTCTTTACTGCTATAATTGAACATCGTCATGAAACACTAAGATATTCTTTCTGGCTCTTTATCCCGCATGTCAGGGGATAGATTGGGGTTAATAGAGATAAACTGTGATTTTGGAGAGGCGAAGCGGCGGCCCCCCTCTAAATCTCCCCCTTCAGGCTAATCGTTACCGCAATTTATAAAGGGCGTACAGTTCCCGCGGATTTCGCAGCTTGGGAATGACTATTATGGAAAATTCTTTGAACAAACGGTTAATCCTGTATTTGCATGCGCGGATTTCGCAGATAACATCTTTCTGCTGGAGCTAATCTGCGTAATCCGCGCATTCAAATAAGAACATGTACTCCTCTATGTGAAATTTTTTCATTGATAGGATAGCCCAAATCTGCGGAATCAGCGGGAACTGTACGCCCTTTATAAATTG
>VFQP010005249.1_pt1 | contig 11456 bp, 11 predicted proteins | sample 3512351 | NCBI WGS metagenome assembly VFQP01 (sample SAMN10412372, study PRJNA504923) | tailings metagenome | isolation source: Relicate 1 Philex TSF1 revegetated site | place: Philippines: Tuba, Benguet | collected 2017-08-29
TTTTTATTTAACCTTATGCTAAACAGTGTTCATAAACTTACAAATGTATTTTAAATATACTATATGAAATATCTACTTACTCTTTTTGGTATGATGCTCGGATATAGGGGTATAGCCCAGTCCGATTTGCTCAACAAGTATGTACAAGAAGGCTTAACAAATAGCCAAATTGTAAAACAACAGAACTTTCAACTGCAAAAGGCCATTTTTGCCCTTAATGAAGCCAAAACGCTATTCAAGCCCTCTGTTAATTTTAATACTACGCTTTCTTCGGCTTTGGGTGGGCGTACTATCGACATCCCTGTGGGCGATTTGGTCAATCCTGTTTATTCTACCCTAAATCAGCTTACTGGTAGTAATGCTTTTCCTCAAATACAAAATGTTAGTGAGCAATTGATTCCTAAGGATTTTTATGATATGCGTGTTAAAACAACCATGCCTTTAATCAACGCCGAAATCAAGTATAACCAAGGTATCAAAAAAGAACTGATTGCTATGCAACAAACCGAGGTGGTAGTCTATAAACGAGAATTGGTAAAGGATATTAAAATAGCCTATTTTAATTACTTAAAAGCCTCTGAAGCTCTAAAGGTATATGATAATGCCCTGAAAATTTTGAAAGAAAGTGAGCGTGTCAATCAAAGCCTTATTCAAAATGGTATGGCTAATCCAACGGTATTGGTCAGAACCAAAAATGAAATCGCTGGTATCATGGCCGAAATAGAAGCTGCCAAAGGAACACAGAAAAATGCCGCTGCATATTTCAACTTTTTGCTAAATAAAGATTTTGCTGAAACCATTACAATTGACTCGGTTTTTGAAACAAGTATGATTCCTCTCAAAATTGAAGCCAACCACCGTGAAGAACTAGATAAACTACAAGCAAACCTCAACCTGAACCGACAACTATTAGGACTCAGCCAGTCGTACAATAAGCCCAAAATTGGAGCTTCTCTGGATGTAGGTTCGCAGGGGCGTTTTGCCCAAATTGCAAGTGCCGATAAAAATTTTTTGTCGCCAAATGCTTTTTTCTTAGTTGGTGTTTCTATCGACCTCCCTGTGTATTCTTCTGGGAGAAATCAACTGAAAGTTAAGCAGGCCGAAATGGATTTAGCCGCAGCCGATACGCAGTTACAGTATGTCAAAAATCAATTAGACCTGCAGGTTGTGCTTGCCCAAAATGCCCTAAATGCCGCCCATGAAATTGTAGTTTCAAAAGCCACTCAGGTAGCTACTGCCGAAAGATACTACAAAGATATGTTGCGTCGCTACAAAGAAGGAAATCTCAATTTTATAGAACTACTCGATGCCCAAACCCAGCTCAATAAAGCCCAGCTACAGCAGGCCATTGCTCATTATGATGTATGGCTCAAGTGGACAGAGTTAGAAAGAGCTACGGCGGCTTATCAATTAAAATAATTTTTTGTAATCAGGATAAAAGCCCATCGGGGTATCCACAAATCTAAACAATACACAAGATGAAGACAATATACAAGCTCTCATTATATGCCCTTGTTGCTTTATTGATGGTAACGAGTTGCGGCAAGAAAAAAGCCCATAACAAAACCACCCTCGACGATACCGTAATACCTGTAAAATTGGTAGATGTAGCCCTAGCCAATGCTACAGAGCCTATCAAAGCTTCGGGCTTGATAAGTTCGTTGCACGAAGCCCGGTTGTCGTTTAAAACAGGAGGTATTATTGAAAAAATATGGGTAAGAGAAGGCCAAACGATTCGTAAAGGACAGCTTTTGGCAAGCCTTAATCTTACCGAAATTAACGCTCAGGTACAGCAAGCTCAAGAAAATGTTATCAAAATAGAGCGTGATTTAAGAAGAGTAAGCAACCTTTACCGAGACTCGGTAGCTACTTTAGAGCAAGTTCAAAATCTTACAACGTCGTTGAGTGTAGCCAAACAAGGGTTACAAATAGCACAATATAACCAAGGGTATTCTAAAATTTATGCTTCTACCAATGGGGTGGTAGTGAAAAAAATGATGAACGAAGGTGAATATGCCAATGTTGGTGTTCCTATCTTTTTTGTCAATGCAGCCAGTGCCAACGACTGGGTGGTGAAGGTTGGTATTGCCGACAAAGACTGGACTCGCCTAAAACTAGGCGACCACGCCAGTATTCAGCTCGACGCTTTTCCAGATACCCAATTTCAGGCTATCGTTACGACTTTGTCACAAGGAGCAGACCAAGCTTCGGGTTTGTACCAAGCCGAGCTAAAACTGAATACCCAAGGCAAGAAAATAGCGACAGGGTTATTTGCCAAAGCATTGATTAATCCTTCTATCAAACAACAATTACCCTCTGTGCCTGTCGATGCAATTATTGAAGGCAATGGCGATGAGGCTTTTGTGTACACTATCGAAAATGGTAAAGCCAAGCGAATCGCTTTGGTAATAGCCTATATCAACAACCAAAGGGCTTTTGTACAAAGTGGGCTAACGGGCATTACACAGGTAATTACCGATGGTTCGGCGTATTTGGTAGAAGGAGCAAAAGTAAAAGTGGTTCAATAAAACCTTTGCCCTTACGCATTTTTTCTTTTTGACAATCCCTTAAACCCTTGGTTTGAGCTTTACCATATTCCTTTATGAGAATCTCAGAATTTTCCGTAAAAAACTATCAATTTACCCTTGTGGTATTTTTGGCAGTACTTTCAATAGGGCTTTATGCTTTATTTAATATGCCTAGGGGCGAAGACCCCGAGTTTGAATCGCCTCAATTTGGGGTTACGATTATTTATCCAGGAGCAACCCCCAAAGATATGGAGGAGCTGGTTGTAGATCCCTTTGAAAAACGCATTAATGAATTAGATAATATCGACAGAATCAGAACGGTTATTTTGGATGGAGCTGCCGTATTTCAGATAGAATACGATTTTTCGCAAGACCCCGAAGAAAAATACCAAGAGGTAGTCCGTGAAGTAAATGCAATACGCAAAGATTTACCAACCGAAATACTTGATATTAGGGTACAAAAATTCCGCCCAACCGATGTCAATATTTATCAATTTGCTTTGGTTAGCGAAAATCTGCCCTATTCCAAATTAAAAGAGCAAGCCGACGAATTAGAAAAAAAACTTGAGAAGGTAAAAGCTCTCACCAATATCAAGTCGTGGGGGTTTCCTGCTCGAAAAGTAGCCGTTGAATTGAATTTGGCCAAAATGGCTCAAGACCAAATCCCTGTAAATCGGGTTTTAGGGGCAATTCAGTCTGAAAATGTAAATATCCCTGGAGGTAGTATCAATGTCACAACCAAAAAATTTAATATAAAAACGTCTGGAGCATACCAAGACCTTAACGAAATCAAGAATACAATTGTCTATACTAATGGAAGCAAAATAGTATATCTAAAAGACATTGCTCAAGTAAAATTTGCATACGAAGACGAAACACACCTTACCCGCTTGAACGGCCACCGTTGCGTATTTGTAACGGCTTGTCAAAAACAAGGTCAAAATATTATTGCGATTCGTAAAACGGTCGACCCAATAGCCGTATCATTTAAAGAGCAGCTGCCACCAAGTATCGACATGGTAACAGTATTTGACCAAGCCGATTCGGTCGATAAACGCCTTAGTCGTTTTGCAAAAGATTTTGGTATTGCCATTTTGTTGGTATTAATTACCCTTTTGCCCCTTGGTACACGTGCCAGTATTGTTGTAATGATTTCGATACCGCTTTCATTGGCTATTGGGCTTACGTTGTTGTATGTGTTTGGGTATACCATTAATCAGCTTTCAATAGTAGGAATGATTGTGGCACTAGGAATTTTGGTTGATGACTCCATTGTAGTTGTTGAGAATATAGAGCGATTTATGCGATTAGGAATACCACGGAAGCAGGCGGCTATAGATGCCACCAAACAAATAGGATTAGCCGTATTGGGCTGTACTATATTACTTTGTTTTGCTTTTTTGCCGATAGCTAATTTGCCAGAGGCCGCAGGCGAGTTTATCCGAAGTTTGCCAATGGCCGTGATATTTACTGTTTTAGCATCTATGATTGTTTCGTTGAACATTGTACCCTTTTTATCGTCGGTATTGTTGTCCGATTCGCACAATCCAGAAGGAAATATGATATTGAGAGGTATGAAAAGAATCATTTCAGCCACCTATGGTCGATTGATGGACTGGTGCCTAAAACACCCTCGTACAACGCTTACAGGAGCTTTAGGTGTTTTTGTGGGTGTAATGGTATTGGCCAAGTTTTTTCTAGGTTTTTCACTTTTTCCTACTTCCGAAAAGCCCATGTTTTTGGTCAATGTCGAAACGCCCGTTGGAAGTAATATGGCTGCCACTTCGCAAGCTGTAAAGTTTGTAGAAGAGAAGCTCAAGAAAGTCCCTGAAATTAAAAATATCGCCTCAAACGTTGGTCGTTTTAACCCTCGGATTTACTATAATGTTATCGAAAAAGGGCAATCCGAAAATACAGGGCAGCTATTTGTGATGTTGCAAGATATGGAAACATCAGAAAAGAAAGCTCTAATCGACCAATTAAGAACCCAGTTGGTTAATTACCCTAATGCAAAAATAGAAGTAAAAGATTTTGAGCAAGGGCCTCCTTTAGAAGCACCCATTGCTTATCGTATTTTTGGCGAAAACTTGGATACCCTCCGAAGTGTAGCTTTCAAAGTAGAAAAATTGTTGGCTAAGCATCCTGGAGCAATTTATGTCAATAATCCACTAAAAGTACAACCCACCGACCTAAAGGTAGTTGTCAACAAAGAAAAGGCAGGTTTACTAGGCGTGAATTCTTCTGAGATAGACCGAATCGTTAGGCTCGGCATTGCTGGCCTCAATATGGGAACCTATCGTGAAGATGGCGAAAAAGATGGCTATAATATCAATGTTTCTATTCCTAGAACAGGAACACAACAAGATTTTGAGGTATTTAATCGTTTGTATGTCAATAATGCTACAGGTACAGCCGTACCATTGAAGCAATTGGTTGATATTCAGTTTGAAACATCTCAAAATCAAATATTGCATTATGACAAAGAACGTTATATTACGATTTCAACTTTTCTGAAGTCAGGATATAATACAGCCAAAGTAAATCAGGAGATAATCAAAGAACTCAATTCATTTAAGTTTCCTAAAGGGTTTTCGTACCGTGTAGCAGGCGAGGCAGAAAATGCAGAAAAATCTTTTGGAGGCATAGGGGTAATAGTTCTGATAACTGTCTTTGGTATGATTGCTGTTCTTATTCTTGAATTTAGGAATTTTAAATCAACATTAATTGTACTGTCGGTTATTCCATTGGGTATTGTTGGGGCTATCTTAATGCTATTACTTTGGGGCGAAACCCTATCGTTTACGGCTGTTATTGGCTTTATTGCACTTATAGGAATAGAAGTGAAAAACTCCTTATTACTGGTTGATTTTACCAATCAACTTCGAGAAGAAGGGCACGGCTTAGAAGAAGCAATTCGAGAAGCGGGCGAGGTTCGTTTTGTACCTATCGTACTAACATCCCTAACAGCCATTGGTGGTTTGATACCGCTTGTTGTTGAATATTCTGAGCTTTATTCGCCACTGGCTCTTGTATTGATTGGCGGTATTATTAGCTCAACATTATTGGCTCGATTGGTTACTCCTGTAATGTATAAGCTTTTGCCACCAAGTATTAGTCAAAAGGCGTAAAATCTACTTCAGACATACTGTTATTGCTAGATTAAGGATTCTTTAAATAATTCAAGAATAGTCAGCGTGCATAACTTTTATATAAAATATATGATTTTTCTCAATTGTATGAAAAAAATCTTAATTCAAGGCACTTTTATTCAATAATTGTCGTTAAACTAGAATAACAATCGTCAAAATTTATAAATTAAAAAACCTATGAGATTCAGCACAGAAAAATTGACAAAATTTTTATCACGGAATTTTTATATTAGTCCGAGATTGATTGCTCCTCAAAAACGCTTTTATGCCGATTTGGGCATGAACTCATTAGAGTTTTTAGAGGTAGTAGCTTATTTAGAAAATACGTATGGTATTACATTGCCAGACAGTGAGATAGATAAAGTGCAAACGGTAGAAGAATTGGCCGCTTTAATGGAGGCCAATTTGGTAGCAGTACACGCGTAAAAGTATCGATTTTTGGTTACTAAAAGGTTCGAACACTATAGTTTGAGCCTTTTTTTATGCCCAAACTTTACAAGATTGCCCCAACGTTTTGCCCATTTATTTTATCTTTGTGACGTAACCAAAAAACAATCATTTGTATGTCTAGACAAAATATTTTGACAGGCTCTCCTTGGGAAGATAAAATGGGCTATTGTCGTGCAGTAAGAATCGGAAATATCGTTGAGGTATCAGGAACGGTGGCTATCGTTGATGGCGAAAAAGTAAAAGCTGATGATGCCTACGCCCAAACCCTCAATATATTGGAGCGTATCGCCAAAGTACTAGAAGAGGCAGGTGTATCTACAAAAGATGTTGTAAGAACACGAATTTTTACTACCGATATTACCAAGTTTGATGATATTGCCAAAGCTCACGGAGCTTATTTTGGCGAAATCAAACCAACTACTGGTATTTACGAGATTTCAAAATTAGTATCGCCTGATTACTTGGTAGAAATTGAATTTACAGCCATTGCTCAATAAATATCAAATAATATTGAACAAAATAAAAGCCCCGTTTTTTGGACGGGGCTTTTTGTTTTTTATGAGATATAATAACTAAACGACAAAGGATATAGAAAAGTTTCAGAGTTGAAAAATAGTTAAATAGTTTTTCAATTAAATCATATTTTTTTCTGTTTTGTTGAAAAAAAGAAATTTTGCCAGCTTTTGAATACTAAAAATGCTTGTAAACTTATTTTAGACAAGCTGTTATCATCTTAAAAAAGGGCTTTCTAGCGTTATGAAACAACAAACTATTTATGAGATTGCCGTCATATCGATTGGGTCTCTCAACACTGTTCGTGAGAAAGAACCTGTCCTCAATTACTTTTCTAATTTGAGTAAATGCCTCGACCAAGTGGCGGGTGCTTTGGCGGTACATGGCTGGAGTAGCAAAATTAATTATACAGCGGTGTATCGTGCCTTGAAAGCTAAAGGGAGATTTGTGGCAGAATTTAGTGTGGCGGGCAATAAAATTTTCAAAATTGTGATTACACCAAGGCTTATCAATCCTGCCATTAGTACTTTAGGAATAGAAGACAAGCCTTGATGGATACTTATAAATAGGGGTTATCTTTCTTGATTTGCATAAAATTTTGGGGTTTGTCGAGCGGACCAAAACCAAACTGCGTGTACAAACCATGTGCATCGTAAGTAGCCAATACCCAGCGACGTAAATTTTGTAAATCAGGATGTGCCAATACACATTCCATTAGCCATTTAGACAGTCCGTTGCCTCGATATTCTTCTAAAATGAATACATCGGCCAAATAGGCAAAGGTAGATAAGTCGCTTGTAACACGGCAGAAGCCTATTTGTTTGTCTTCCAAATAAACCCCAAAGGCAATAGAATTTTCGACAGAACGCTGAACTATTTCCATCGGAATACCTTGTGCCCAATACGAGCGATTGGCCAAATAATCCTGAACGATATCTAACTGTAATTTGGATTTATCGGTCGAAATACTAAAAGCATCTTTTTGATAATTAACTATTTGCATAATTTTGGAGAGCTTCGGTTTTCAATAATGTTTTGTCGATAGGTACAACCCCTACCGATTCACAAACTAATCCACCACCAAGGTTAGATAGACCTGCCACAAGCTCGGGCGATAGCCCAAGGGCAACACAGCAAGCTGCAATAGAAATAACGGTATCGCCAGCACCCGAAACATCGGCAATCTGACGAATATGAGCAGGGATATGTTTTTCTTGATTTTGAAAATTGATAAATACACCTTGTTCTGACAGTGTAACAAAGGCACCATCTACTTGTAGTGTATTTTTGAGCTGAGCTACAGCATTGGCTAATTCAGCAGGATTCTTTACATCAAACTGAATATTAAGTCCTTCTTTTAATTCTTTCAAATTAGGTTTGAAAAGTGTAGCATGCTGATAATTCAGAAAATTACGTTTTTTGGGGTCTACTACCGTTGGGATTTGATGGGTATTGGCAAATGCAATAACCTCGGCAATAAGCTCTTTTGATAACACACCCTTGGCGTAATCTTCAAAAATAATGACATTGGCATCACTTGCCAGTTGTGTGATTTTCTCAAGCAATAGGGTACGTTCTTCCAGAGTAATCAGTTGGTCGGTTTCGGTGTCTACTCGCACAACTTGCTGAGAACCAGCAATAATTCGTTCTTTTACAGTAGTAATACGAGTATTTGATTGCAAAATTCCTGCGGTAGAAAGGTTTTTTTCGGCAAGAAGCTTCAACAGCGAATCGCCGTAAGAATCTTTACCAATAACCGAGCAAATAATCGCTTGAGCTCCTAAAGCCTGTACGTTCATCACTACATTGCCTGCACCACCCAATCGCATTTCACGATTTTTTACATTTACTACAGGTACAGGAGCTTCGGGTGAAATACGCTCTACTTTTCCCCAAGTGTAGGAATCAATCATTAAATCCCCGATAATGAGGACTTTTAGGCTATTGAAATTATCAAAAATCTGGTTAATTGTCATTGCTAATATAGAATTGCCCATCCAATAACGCATTGGTGTTGTAAGATGATACAACATGGGATTTTTTGAATTGCAAAAATAATGGATTTAGTAGATTAGTCCTATTATCCGCCAATGGTAGTCATAGATTCGGTAACAAGCGATGTCCTTCTTTTTTCAGCCTCAAAGCCATCTTTCGCTCTATGCTGAAAGGTTTTAACAAATACTGTTTTGAGTTCGTCATCCGAAATACCCGAGCGTATCAGGTCTCTGATACTCAGTACACCTTCATCGTAGAGGCAGGTTTTGAGTTCGCCCTGAGCTGTCATTCTGATACGGTTGCAAGTGCCACAGAAGGTACGAGAAAAAGCTGCTATTACACCTATATTCCCTTTAAAATCAGGTATTTGGTAATTGTATGACGTAGAATAAGGAGCATCCTTTATTTTGGTTAATGCAGGATAAGCCGCTTTGATAGTATCTAGGATTTTATGAAGATTCCAACGTAAAATAGGGTAGTGTGCCCCTTCGCCATTGAAAGGCATTTCTTCAATAAAACGTACCGAAACAGGATAATGCTGAGTTAGAGCCACCAAAGGAAGAATATCGTCGGTATTTTTTCCATCCATTACCACGGCATTTATTTTTACATCAAAGCCAGCATCGAGCAAGTCAAATAAGGTTTGATATACCTTTTCAAATTCGTTTCTGCGGGTAATTTCAAAAAAACGCTTAGCGTCGAGGGTATCCAGACTCAGGTTAACTGATTTTATACCAATTTCTTTCATTTGTCGAAGATACTGGCCCGTTAGTACGCCATTGGTCGTAATATTTAGCTCGTCGATACCATCAATTGCCGCCAATTGATACATAAAATCTATCAAATTGTGGCGTACAAAAGGCTCACCGCCAGTAATACGTACTTTATGAACCCCTAATTCTGCCAAAACCCCTACAATTCTGAGCATTTCTTCGTAGGTAAGTAATTTACTTTTATGAAGATATTGAATGCCTTCTTCGGGCATACAATAAAAGCATCGTAAGTTGCATCGGTCTGTGACAGCCAATCGCAAATAGGTAATAGGCCGACCATGATTGTCGTACAAGACAGGTCGGGCATTGGGCTGGAGCGATATAGGGTTATTTGTTGTCACACGTAAAAAAAGATTAAATAGCCAATAAGGCTATATTTAGAACTGTCAAATAATTTGCTTTTAATTAAGCAATCAAAAAGCTTGTAAATTTGTTCACTGAAGTAAGTAGAAATCATTAGACTTGCTTAAACAAATATAAGACATAACCATACAACGAAAAAACTATCCGTATGAAATATACAATTGCTCTTTTTGGAATTACCAAAGAAATTGTGGGTAAGAGTAGTACAATTATAGAAACTGCCGAACCCGCCGATGTGCAAACGCTGTTGGAAGTATTAAAAAATCAGTACCCAAAACTAGCAGCCATAAGGTCATTGTTGGTGGCTGTCAATAGCGAATATGCCAACGGCCAACAGGTGGTAGAAGAACACGACGAAATTGCACTGATACCGCCTGTAAGTGGAGGATAAATGCCCCAAAGGCACAAAGTTGGTAGGGCTTTGTGCCTTTTAGATTTATTCCCAATAGTCAGGTTTATGTGCAGGAATGGCCTTGGATTGGTCAAAACGGTACAAATAAGGAGCCTTGTGAGCTCCGCCACCCCATTTTTTTTCTAATCGTTCTAAAATACCCAAACTTAACATTTTGCGTTGGAAGTTGGCTCGCAAAAGTTTTTTATTCAGAATTGTTTCATACAAACTTTGTAGCTCGCCCATGGTAAAGGTTTCGGGCATTAGGTTAAATACAGCCAGTTTGTGGTCTAGCAATAGCCTTAATGACTCCAGAGCCTTTTGTATAATATGAAGGTGATCAAAGGCAATATTGGCTGGGAGTTCATAAATATCAAACCACCCACTTTCTTCTTGGGCAATACTAGAAGTTGGATTAATTTGTGTAAAATCAACCAAAGCATAATACCCCACAGAAATAAACCGCTTAAATAAAAAATGTGTTGGGGGCAAATCAACCCCATTTTTTTTCATAACAGTTCTATGTATTTCGGGGTCAACTCGCTTGGGGTCACCAAAAACATAAAATTGCTCTAAATAAGTATTGCTAATACCTGTTCGGTGATTTAATATTCTTGTAGCCGCTTCATCCAAACTCTCTTCATTCAATACAAACCCCCCCGACAAAGAATAGATATCGGTATTTCCAAATTTTACTAATAAGACTTTTAGCTGATTTTCATGAAAACCAAAAATTACACAGTCGATAGAAACGGCTGGTAGTATATCTTTTTCTTGGTCGATGAGGTCTTTGTATTCTTTATTATGTTCCATAAATATAAATTTTATTCAAATTTTAGAAAGAATTGTAATATTAAAATAAAACAATTAATATTGTATCTGGTTGATACAATGATTTTTTCTTAATGTCTAAACGATTCAAAGGTGAAATTTTATGCACAAAGGGTAGGAATTCAAGTTTTTACTCGTAGAAAAGTGATAGAATTTATAAAAAATAAAACAAAATGCCGTGTCTGTCTACCCTATTTATTTGAGAAATTTGGTTTTTGAATAAAATTTTATCTAAAACATAAAGTACAGAAGCTCAAAATAGGCAAAATATCCGGCCCTTGACTCGTTAATCAAGAGATTTTTTACGATAATCAATAACCCAATCTATCCAAATCAATTAATACCTCCCCGTTAAACAATCGACGGTTTTTAGCGGGGTTTTCACAATCGCAAAACTGAGTACAGCTTTAATACTAAAACAAAAAAGGCTCAAAACACTAGTGTTTTGAGCCTTTTGATATAT
>VFQP010005250.1_pt1 | contig 11455 bp, 13 predicted proteins | sample 3512351 | NCBI WGS metagenome assembly VFQP01 (sample SAMN10412372, study PRJNA504923) | tailings metagenome | isolation source: Relicate 1 Philex TSF1 revegetated site | place: Philippines: Tuba, Benguet | collected 2017-08-29
GACTCACGCGCCTCTCCACCGCCTCTCCACAACAGCAGCCGGCAACGGGCTTCTTCTGCTCCTCGTGCAGATGAAGCGACAAGATGAAGCGCGGAATCGCGAGCAACTCAGCGCCGCCCTCCTCCCTCCCTCCGCATCAAACCTCGTCCTTCGCGGGGTGCAGGAGCTTGGGCGCCCGCCTCCCCTCCTCAACGCAACGCGCAGACCGTGTGTCAAAACTTTCGTGCTCTCGTAAAAAAGGGTAAAACACCGCGCCCCCTGGCCAACGGCAACGACGCCCCAACGGCATCACCGCCCCCTCCCGTCTCAGCCGGGCAGCAGCAAAAGCGCGGGCGCTTGCGTCGCCGCGGCAGGTGGTGCAGGTGGTGGTGGCGGATACAAACGGCCTCACATCAGCACCCACCCCCCTCGCTCATCAACAATTCATCTCGTCAAGCACCACCTCATCAGAATCTCTGGGCCTCCGCACCCCTTCTCTCGTGGTGTTCTTGTCAAAACTCCTGCTCGCCTCCTCCTCCGCGCCTGCCTGAAGCACCCGAGTGTCAATAGCAAAGGGTGCAAAGGGTCACTAGGGTGGACGACATGGACGTCAGGCTCCCGGCTCCCGAAGCCCCCAGCCCGCAACCGGCACACGCGCGAACCGAGGGCAGAGGCGAGCGCCAACAAGCGGGAAGACAGGGGCGCGCATGCTCTGAAAGCGGACAAGCCGCCCGCGCCGCCCTCGGGTAGAGAAAAATGGACAGGAGGTGCGCGCTTGTTTGGTGTGCGGGGCATGCTCCCAGGCCCGCCAGGGCACAGCAACCGCACATGCGTTTCTGGTCCCCTCGCTGCGCACACACGCAAACCTCAGCGCACGGCTCAGTTCCCGGCCCGGGGCGCGCACGCCTCCTTGTGTACAAGGGCGCCCCTTGCGAGCTGTAGCGGGCTAATCTCAGCCTCATCGCCCCAACAACAGCACCAGCGGACCGCCACTGCCCCTCAGGGCTCCCGCGCCCACACCGCCGTGCCCTGCTCCCCCTGGCGAGCGGCCTCTCCCGACGCCGATGGGGCGGAAAGAGGCGACGCCGCGCATGGCGACGCTGCGCGTGGCGACGTGGTTGGGCCGGGCGGTGCGGCGCAGGGCGCTGCTGGCAGCCGCGGACGGGCGGAAAAGGCTGTTCCTCATGCTGCTGGCCGCTCAGAGGTGCGTCTCGATCAGCTTGCGGAGCGCCGCCACCTTGGCGCCTGCGGGCACGGCGGGTCGCAGCGCTCAAGCATTGCTTGAGCATCCACACCCTCTCCTTTTGCTTCTAGAAGGGCTCAGTGCTTGCCAAGGTGTGTGTATATCAGCTGCTGGCAGGTGATGCAACGACGGCCGCAGCTAGAGCGCACCCGTCATGTCCGCCACGCGCTGGCCGTTCTTGTACAGGATGAACGTGGGCAGGGCCTTGACGTTTTGCGCTGCGGATTCGCAATTTGGGGCGTGCAAAGCAGCGCAGGGGCGTCGGCGTGGTGCTTCTGCAAGGGGGGTCCCCGGGGCGCGGGGCGAACACGTGCCCAGCGCTCTGCTCACCCATGGCCCACTTCTTGTTCTCGTTGATGGACGTGCAGTCGATCTTGGTGAAGATGACGTTGTCCTTGAAGTCCTCACTGGCCATCTTCTCCAGCTCGGGGGCAATCATCTGCGCACGTGGCGCGCGACGCCGCGGTGCACGGTGCTGGCAGGGCCTCCTCCACGGCACGAAAGAGGAAGCGGCGCGGCCCATCGACGCGCGACGGTGAAAGCGCGCGTGCGGAATGTGCGAGGAGGACTGTGTTTGAGGGCGAGGTGGCGCGCGGCGCGCTTTACCGGGCCTCCCACACCGCACGCGGCGTCGGTGGCTCTGCAAGGCCCTCCAGAGGCGCTCGACACGGGTGATGGGCGCGTCCGTGCACGCTGCCGCTGCGCCCGCGCGCTCCTTTGGGCTGCGGGCTGTTGCTGAGTCGCAGAGAGCCGCGCCGAGTCACGTGCGCCCCAAATCAGATCCCATGGCCCCAAGCAGCAGCCCAACAGCACACTCACTTTGCAGGGGCCACACCACTGCGTGTAGACGTCCACGAGCACGGGCGTGTCCTTTGCCGCTTCAAGCACCGCCGGGAGCGTCGAGGCGCTCACGCTGTGCACCTGGCCAGGCGCCACGGCCACCACCTCCGTCTCCGCCGTCGCGGCGGATGCGCAGCGCCGGACCAGCGAGGAGCGCGGGCGGGGCATCGCCACCAGGAGCTGCGCGCGAGGGGCGGCCCGCGCGGAGGCCGCAACGCTGTGAGGCGCCAGGGCAGCCATCTCTTCTCTGAGTCAACAAGTGGGTGTGTGCTGGTAGAGGAGGCAGCTGGCGAGGGGCGTCTGCCAGCGTCTTGCTGTTCGGTCTCTCTCGGCGCATGGCGGTAAGCCGCCAACGCGGGCGGATCTCCATCTCGATCAAGGTGCTTTTGCAGTGCAGGGCCGTGCGGGACCTGCAGGTAGTGCAGGTCAGTCGTGCCTGCAGATCTCAGTCGTCGTCGCCGTCGCCCACCAGCAACGCGGCCAGCTCCGACGCGCCCCCCTCAGGCTGCGGCACCTGCTGCCCAGCGGCCCCACCCTCCTGCTGCTGCCCCACCGCCGCCGTGAACTGCGGGAGCGTCTTCTCAATCACCGACCGCCAAATGCCGCCCGGCGACCCCCGCCCTGCCTGCTGCTGCTGGTGTGCCAACGCCGCCGCCGCCCCCGCCGGCTTGGGCGACGCCGCCCTGCCCTGCGCCGCTGCCCCAGGCGCAGACGCCGCGGTGGGCTTGGAGGTGGCGGTGGCGCCCGGCGGCCCCGCCGCGCGGGTGCCGGCGTCGGTGCTGGCCTGCCTGCTGCCGCCGCCGCCGGCGGCGGTGGCGGGCCGGGCGGTCTGGGCGGGGCGCTGCTGCTGCTCCGGCTGCATGGCCGGCGAGGGGCGGGAGCCGCCGGGAAGCTGCCCGTCCTCATCCAGGTGGTCCAACTCCACCTGCGCCTGCGTGAACGACGCGAACGTGACCCTGCTTGAGCTCTTTGGTTTCGTACCACAGCAGAGGCTTTTCGTTCAGAGGGAGCACGACGCGCACCTGCGGCTGCCGCTGGCGCGCGCCCGCCGCCTGCCCTGCCGCTGCTCCGGACCCCGGGCCCGTTGGCGGCGGCGCGGGCTCAGCGCCGTCGTCCGACTCGTCCACGTCCATCACCAGCCGCCGCCGCGCCTGCGCCGGCTCCGCCGCGACCACTGCGTGCTGCCGCTGCGACGCACGCTGCGACTTGGCCACCGCCGCCCCGCCGCCACCGCCGCCGCCGTTGGAGTCGTCGTGGTCAAGCGTCACCACCGGCACGTTGCCTCCCGCGCCGCCTGCGCGGCCCTCCTCCCCGCCGGCGCCGTCTGCGCGGCGCAGCACACCAGCGCCAGCGGCGACAATCCCACCAAGGAACGGAAGCGGCGGCCAGGCGCCGCGAGAAAAAGAACGCGACGCGTCTGCGGGCGCGTGTGGTTGGCGCACCGCCGCCGCCGTCGTTGTCCTCGTCCGCGCCGTCGTCGTCCAGGTCCAGCCAGGGGTTGTCCTCCCGCGCCTCCAGGTCGGGGTGCAGCGACTGGAACTTGTCCCACACCTGTTTAAGGAAAGGAAAGGGAAAAGAAGGGAAGCGTGTTGAGGAGTTCCAAGAGTCGTGGGCAGTCCACGGGGTCGACGGACAAGCTTCCTGGTGGAAAGGGCAGGAGGGAGAGATGGCAGCTGGCAGCAAGGCGCAGCTCTCAGCCTGCTCACCTTGCGCACTTGCATCGCGGCCTCGTCGGCCTTGAAGCGCTTGGTGCGGTCGCTCTCAAACTTGTACAGCATGGCCGCCACACTGCATGGATTGTGCAGGGGCGGGGAAGAGCGGTGGTGTGGCGGCCAAGGCCCACTGCAAGTGCGCTTCACGCGAGGACGGCTGGTGCTGCCATGCGCGGTGCAATGAGGTGACAGAGCTCCCCTCCACCCACCCACAACTCACTCGTTGAGGCTCTTGTAGCAGCTGTAGAGCTTCTGCGCCAGCTCCCCTCCACACCACCCACCCGCCCACCCACTCACTCGTTGAGGCTCTTGTAGCAGCTGTAGAGCTTCTGCGCCAGGTCGGCGTCGTCCAGCACCTGCTGCGCGGCGCCCTCGGCGGCACCCTCGGCGTCCGGCCCGCCTAACCGGGCCGCCGCCACCTTGAGAGCGCGCAGCACCGCTGTGCGTGCATTGCGACCACCAGGGCAGCGCACAGGGGTGAGTTCGGGTCGTTCTTCAGGGCAGGAGAGGGGGCGCAGCTCCACTGCGCGATGATTGGGGGTGCGTGCCGGAGGGCAGGAGGGCGGCGCGCTTTCAAGAGGCGTGCAAATTTGGGTCGCAGTGCAAGAGAGAGAGAGAGAGAGAGAGAGAGAGAGCGCAGCCCCGCTGCTTGCACACGTGTGCGCATCGGCGGGGCGGCGCACGAGAGCGCGGTTCAGGGTCACGGTGTGCAGTACGGCTGCGCGCCAGGGGTCCGTGCGTGTGTGCGGGGGAGGGTGTCGGGTGGCGGTTGCGCAGAGCGACTTCCGAATCGTCTCCCCACGCACGCCGGACAGCGCACGCGGGCGCGGGGCGCAGCGCGAGAGTTGAGCGCAGGAAAACGCTGGAGCCGCCGCCGCTGTGGGTGCGGGTTGCAGGCGCGCGCCCCCTCCGCCCACTCACCCGCCTCCATGCGGCGCAAAAAGTGCCGGCACATGTGCAGGATCTGGCAGCGCGCCCAGCACCGCCCTCCGCCAAAGTAGGTCACCGTCTCGGCCTGGTCCGAACCGATGGGCAGCCCCGGCGGCGTGCGGCTGAAGGTGATGGCGTACAGGTTGTGCCTGCGGGGTTCGTTTGGTCGCAGCCACACGCACGCGCCGCCGCGCTTGAAGCGACACACCACGTGACCGTGGGGCGATCGTGGGGCATGCTCAGCACGTTGCGCGGTGGCCGGCAGGAGCCGGCACTCCGCTGGCACATCAGGGGAGGGGGGGATTCTGCATGAGGCGGGGGCGCAGGTCCCCCGCCTCACGCAGGCAAGCGGACAGACAGCACCGCAACGCACCGGCGGCTGCGGCAGAAGCAGCAGCGGTCGACGCCCGTCAGGTTGTCCACGCAGTGCCACTCCTTTTGCGAGTCGTTGCCCGTCGGCGCCGACAGCTGCGGGCGCGCAGTTTAAAACGCCGCACGCACAAACGTGTCACCGCGCTGAGCGCCTCCCTCGTTGCGCCGGCGGCGCACAACAACTCGTGCTTTTCACAGGGCGGCGTGAACAGGGGCCCCTGCGCATACATAGAGCTCTCACGTTGAACGAGGCGTCGACGTGCCCGCCCTTGCCGGCGCTGGGCGGCGCGTCGCCGGCGCCGCGCCGCCGCCGCCCCCGCCGGCCCTTGCCGCCCTCGTCCTCCTCGCCCCCGCCGCCGGCGCCAAACTCGTGGTCCAGGTCGTGGTAGCCCAGCCCTGCGACACGGCACCATGAACCCAACAAAGCTGTTGAGTTCCATCACTCATGGTCTAGGTCGTGGTACCCCAGCCCTGTTCGACGCAACGACAGAACACCGTTGGCCCTGCTAACAGCACGCCACACACGCTTCCACGCCGCGAGCCTCCCAGCCGGCGCCACATGGGGCAGACGGCCAGAGAACCACCCTCGAGCCATGCGCACCTCGCTGGTAGAGGTCCTCCTCGTCGCCGTTGTCCTGGAACACCTGCGGGTCCTGCTCCAGCCCTGCACGCGCACGCAGCAGCGGCACGACGCCGTCAGCGTGTCAGCACGTGCGTGGCCGGGCGCCCAGCAAGGAGCAGCGGCAGCGCGCAGCACCGCCGTCGTCGCAGCGGCACGGCAAAGATGGTCGCCTGACTGCCAGGCCCGCTGCGCAATGAGGCGTCGCTGTGGCAGAGCCCTGGAAACCTTGGCCCAAAACACGCGGCACAGCGTGCCCTGGCAGGCCCCACTGATAGACAGCGTGCTGCGGCCACATCGCGCGCTCTGACCTGGGAACTCCTCCCGCACTGTGCAATTCTGAAACCTCGGCCCACCCGATGGTGAAGCTCACCCGGGAACTCCTCCAGCACCCTGCTTTCCGGTCAGCAAAAGCCCCCCTCAATTCCCAGTCAAAGAAAGGGAAGTCTGGCTCACCCGGGAACTCCTCCAGCACGCGCTTGAGCTCGGTCTGGTCCATCACCTTGGCCCAGCCAAACACCGTCGCCTTTTGGCTGCAGGCGCGAATAAAGGCAAACGAAAGAGTCACCAGGCACCTCTCTCCTTGCACCCTCAAACACACACGTGGCAAGGGGATCACGGGTGGCCGCTAGCCAACGAGCACCGAATGCAGCTGGCCGCGGACGCAGCACCAACAAGCCGGAGGTGCGAGCGCGGCCCGCACTCACTAGAGGAGGTGCAGCTGATCGCGCACGTGCTTGGCCGACATGCGCAGGCGCGGGATCTCGTCGGGCGCCTTGCCCTCGTCGTCCCGCGTGCCCGTCAGCTGCGGCGGCCAGCGTGTGAATCAGCCACGCCAGCAACGGCCACGAGCGCGCATCAGACCCCAGCGAATAAGCAAGCACGCTGCCCGCGGCGCATGCTGGCCAGGAAAGCGGTTTTGCTCGGGTGCAGCGGCGGCGGCGGTGTGGTGGCGGTGTGGTGGTGGAGAAGAGGTACGCGCGCACCTGCATGACCTGGTGCATGAGGGTGTGCGTGAGGTGGTCGCGCGCGGTGAAGTCCCGCTGGGACGTCTGCGAGCGCGAGCAAAGGCAGGGGCACACCGCGCACGACACGACGCCTTGCCTTCCTGAGTTCCTGGTGGGCGCGCCTGGCCGCCCCGTGCAGCCGGTGCCCCAGGTTTGCAGCCACCGCACGCCGTAACCGTCGTGCAGCTGAAAATCTGCGCCACCGCCACGCACCAAGTTGTGCAGCTGCTGCGGCCCCAAGGGGAAAGCAACAGGGAGGCACGCACCACGTGGTGCAGCTGCTGCAGCTCGCGCTGCGTGGCCTCGTCGTTGTCCTCGTCCGACACCACAAAGCCCGCCAGGTCCTGGTCCGGGTCCTCGCCCTCCTCCTCCTCGCCCTCCTCGCCGTCTTCGCCCTCGCCCTGCGTGGCGGCCATCGCGGCGACAACCCACACAGCTGCAGCGCGCGGACCCGAACGCGAACGCTGATGATCAAGGAACGGCGCCGGCCACCCAACACGCCTGACGCGGTGACCCACATCCCGCCCGCGCCGCAAACGAACCAGTCCGCACGCACACCTCGTCGCCGACGTCCTCCTCGTCGTCGTCGTCGCCGCCGCCGCCAGCGCCGCGCTGCCGCTTGCGCCGGAGCCTCTCAAGCGCACCCTGGAGCGCCCACTGCCGCTGGGTTTCGCCCCGCGCCGCCGCACGCACCGGCCGCGCTGCCGCTGCCGCCGCTGCCGGCTTGGCAGCGCCGCCGCCGCCGCCGCCGCGCTGCAGCCGCCCTCCCTTGCCGCCCCGCCGCCCCCCCTTCGCCGCCGCCGGCTCCTCCTCATCGTGGTCGTCGTCCCCTTCCAGGTCCACCACCACCTTCTTGGCAGCTGCCGCCGCGGGGCGCTGCGCCGGCCGCCGCGAGCCGACCACCACCACCTCCTCCTCCTGCCCGTCCTCCTCCGCCGCGGCGTCACCGGCGTCGGCGTCCTCCAAGCCCTCGCCAGGGCTCAGGTCCATGAGCTCGCGCCGCGCCTCGGCGCGCTGCGCCGCCGCCCTCTTTGCGCCAAGCCCCGCCGCCGCCGCCGCCGCCGCGCCCACCGCGCCGCCGTCGCGCCGCGCCAGCCGCCGCCGCTTGCCGCCGTCCTCCTCCTCCGCCTCCTCCGCCTCTGACAACGAGAGCGACGGCGAAGGGCTTGCGGCGGCCCGCCTGCTGCCCCGCGCCGGCTGCCGGGACGCACGCTGCCGACGCGGCCTCGCCACTGGCGCCTCCTCCTGCTCATCTTCCGATGCTGGTGCTGGTGCTGCTGCTGCGCGGCGCCGCCGCGGCCTCGCCGCTGGCGCCTCCTCCTCCTGCTCATCTTCCGATGCTGGTGCTGGTGCTGCTGCTGCGTGGCGCCGCCGCGGCCTCGCCGCTGGCGCCTCCTCCTCCTGCTCCTCGGAGCTGCTCCGCGCAAACACCGACGCCCGCTTCCTCCCACCGCCACCGCTCGGCGCCCCGGCCGCCGCCCGCCCGCTGCTGCCAGCCCGCCGCCCCCGCCCGTCCTTCTTCCCCTCCCCCCCATCGCCGCCGCCGCCGCCGTCCTCGTCGTCGTCGTCCAACAAGTCCACCACCTCCTCCGCCGCGGCCTCTGCCGGTCCGCGGCCCTCCTCCGCGCCTTCGTCGTCGCTGGCAAGCGCGGCCACAGCGCGCCGCCTCCGGCCCGCCGCCGCCGCCGCGCGCCCTCCCGCCGCCTCCTCGCCTCCCGTGCCGGGGACGCCCTTCGCCGCCGCCGCCCCGCCGCCGCCGCCGCCCAGGCTGCCGCTGCCCGCGGCCCTCCGCGGCCCTTTGCCGCCGGCGCCTCCGGCCAGCTTCCCGGCCCGCGGCCGCACAAACCCGAACGCCGCGCCGTCGTAAACCACCGCCCGCTCCTCCTCGCTGCCGCCCTCCTCCTCCACCAACAGTCCCACGCCCGCCGCCTCCACCTCCACACGGTTCGCCACGGCCGCGTCCGCCGGTGCTGTCCTAGCTGTACCCGGCAGCGCCGCCGCCGCCGCCGCCGCCGCCGTGACGGCCTGCACCACCTCTGCCGCGGGAGGCGGCGGCGGCGGCAGCTGCAGCGCCGCCGCCGCCACCTGCGAGGTGCCTGGCGTGGCCGCCGGCGCCGCCGCCGTGGCTGCCGGCGGCGGCGGGAGCGCGCTGCGCTTGCCGCTGCCCGCCGTGTGCTGCTGCAGCTGCGCCGCTGGCACCGCCGCCATCGTGGCCACTGCGGCCCCGGCCCTGCCGCTGCCGCCAGGCGCCACAGCGCTGGCGGCGGGGCCGCCCTTGGTGGAGGGAGGCGTGGGCGCCGGCGCTGCCGCAGCCGGCGCCGCGGAGGTGGGCAGCGGGGAGGGGGAGCGGCTGGGCCTGGGGGGCGCGAGGAAGGGTCGCAGCGCCAGCGAGGCGGCGGCGGCGTGGTGCGCGCAGGCGTCGGCGTGCCCGCAGGCCTGTGCGGCGGCGTCGGCCGGCGGCAGGCGGGCGGCGGCGCCGGCGGTGCAGGCGGCGCGGGCCAGCGCGGCGGCGTCGGCGGCGCGGCGCGCGAGCGTCTGCGCCGAGGTGTGCGCCTGGCGGAAGCCCGGCGAATCGGGCGGCAGGGGCGCGCCTGCGCGCGAATCATCATTGCGTTGGAGAAAAACAGCGAGAGCACGTTGAGGACAGCAACACAGCCCAAACGGCGAGGAGGAGTGTCGTCCCTTGGCACTGGCCAATGGCCCAGTGGGCAGTGGCGTCCGATCGGCCCCATGCCCACGCCCGACGCAACCCCCCTGGCCCCAAGGAAAAGGAGCAAAACGCCTGACAAATGCTCTCCCGTGGCAGGCGCCCCGCGCACCGTATTCATGCTGCCCCCTCCAGGCCGCCCTTCATCATCAGGAGAGAGCAACTCAAGCAACTCAGCGCACCTAGCGGCAGCGCCTCGAGCTCTGCCTCGGCCTCGCGCACGGCCGCGCGCACCGCCGCCTCTGCCGCCCGCGCCGCCTCGGTGAGGTGCTCCTGCGCCTCGAGCACCTGCTGCAGCGCTCGCAGGCGCGCCGCCGGCGACGTCGCCGCCGACGCCTGCGGGGCGCATCATCATGAGGGCGGGGGCACGTCCAAACCTCACTTGCTGTGCGCAAGGGTGCTGCGCAAAGGGCGCGGATGCTGCAACGGGGCCCCACACTGCACTCGCCGTCTCCGGTGGCGCGCCCTTTCCTTGGCGCTCCGCCAAACGTCAACCCAACACTGCACCCGCTCGCCCCCAACCGCTCTTGCGCGCATTGCGTCGCCAACAGCGCACCTGGCTGGGAGGAGCCCCCGCCGCGGCACCACGAGCAGCCGCCACCGCCCTCGGGGCAGCACCGCCACCGCCGGGAGCGCTGCCCTTGAACGGCGGCACGGCGCGCGTCTGCGGCGTGACAGCCCCGGCTCCGTTGGCGTGCGCCGCGGCGCCGGGGCGCTGCTGGCTCCTGTCCTGGGAGATGAGCATGGAGATGGGCAGGTCGTCGTCGTCGTCGTCGTCTCGTACCTCGGCCTGCGCGTTGGGTGCCCGCTGCGGCGGCGCCTTTGCCGCTGCCACCTGCAGTGGCGGTGGCTTGGCGCTCGGCGCCTGCTTGCTGCCGCCGGCCTGGGCAGCCTGGGCTGCGGCGGGCAGCGCGCGCGCCAGCGGCGGGGACGCTTCGTTGGAAGGGGCCTGTGAGGCGGAGGCGGGCCCCGCGTTCTTGACCTGCTTGATGACCTCCTTCATGAGCAGGCCGCGCATGGACACGGTGCTGCGCGTGGGGCGCGCCGCGCCCGCTACGCCCGCTACGCCCGCTGCTGCGCCCGCTGCCGCGCCCGCTGCTGCGCCCGCTACGCCACCCGGGGCGAGGCTGTCAAGCGCGGGCACCGCCGGCCTGGAGACGACGCGGCTGCCGGGCCCCACGGGCGCAGGCGGTGCCGCTCCACCGCGCCGCTGGCCCTGCTGCTGCTGGTGCTGCTTGCCGGCCATCGGTGTGGGCAAAGCGGTCAAGCGGGCGGGAGCCCTCGCGTCTCGGAAGCGATCTGGGACGTCGTCGTAGGCGTGCGTGCTGCGCTGCCCATCGCCATCGCACGAACTGTGCGGGGGCCGATCGCGACCGTAGAAGTGAAGAATCGGCATGCTGTGCCACCTCAACGTCGCCATCGCGCAGAAAGGCAAGCCAGAGCAGCAGCATGGCGCTTGTGACACCTGCACCAGCGGGGCCCCAGGCGCCCAGCAGCAGCCTGCAGCAGCTGTGCCTTTCGGCGGTCGGCGTCTACGTCACCGACTATGTGCAGGCGCTGCGTGAGCAGCTGGCCCTGCTGCCCGCGCACCAAAAGGCCACGCTGCTCGCCATCGCAAGGTCAGGCTGGCAGGAGCACAAGGCTGCAGGGAGCGGTGGCATGCACCTCGTGCGCCACCACGCACCACCAAGCGTGTGCTCACGCCCCGCACACAACGCAGGCGGAGGCGGACGCTGGACGACGACGTGCTGGCGGCGCTGGCCGACGAGGCCTGGCGGGTGCTGGACCTGTCGGGCGCCCGCCGCGTGACCCTCCAAGGCTGCCTGCGCGCGGCGCCGCAGCTGCTGCCGCCGCACGGGGGCGCTGGCCAGCTGCCGCAGCTGCAGGTGCTGGACATCTCGGGGTGCCCGCAGCTGTGCACGCGCGAGGCGCTGGGGTGCCTGGCGGCGGGGCTGGCCGCCGGCGTCAAGCTGCTCAGGTGCGGGGAACGCACGGTCAGGGAGGGAGGGCGCTTGGGGTGAGGGGGGGGGGGGGGGACGGGGAGGG
>VFQP010005252.1_pt1 | contig 11449 bp, 8 predicted proteins | sample 3512351 | NCBI WGS metagenome assembly VFQP01 (sample SAMN10412372, study PRJNA504923) | tailings metagenome | isolation source: Relicate 1 Philex TSF1 revegetated site | place: Philippines: Tuba, Benguet | collected 2017-08-29
GTCCAGTCATTGGAGAAGCTGATCATGGTCGTCATGAAGCTCGTCTCGGCGAGCGGTCCGAGGATGGCGCCGAGCACCATCGGCGCGATCGGAAAGCGGAAGCGCTCGAAGAGGTAGCCGAGAATGCCGAACGATACGATCACCCACAGATCGCCGACTGTTGATCGCGAAGCCATCGCGCCCATGAAGCAGAACATGACGACAAACGCGGACGTGATCGCCTCGGGGAAGGCGAGCACGCGCACGAGGAGCTTGATCGCGAAGTAGCCGATGATGCACATGCCGATCACGCCGAGGAACACCGACGCGAATACGGCATAGACAATGTCGCCGGATTTGAAGAAGACGTGCGGACCCGGCTGGATGCCCTGCAGCATGAACGCAGCCATGATGATTGCCGTAGCACCGGAGCCGGGAATGCCCATGGTCAGCAGCGGCACCATTGCCCCGCCTACCGATGCTGTGGCTGCCGACTGCGGCGCGACGATGCCCTCCGCAATGCCCGTGCCAAGTTCGCGGCGGCGCTTGCCATATTGGCTTTCGAGGCCATAGCTCACGAACGAGGCGATCGTTGCGCCGGCGCCTGGAATGACGCCGATGAGAAAGCCGACGAACGAGCCGCGGAACAAGGTCGACTTGATCGCGAGCACCGACTTGAGGCTCGGCAGCTTCGTGCGCAATTCGCCGATCGATGACACATTCACCGACTTCGAGCGCTGCTCCATGCGTGTAAGCACTTCACCGAGGCCGTAGGCGCCGACCATGACCAGCAGATACTCGATGCCGTCACCGAGCATCGGAATGTTGAAGTCGAACCTGAGCTCGCCGTAGGTGGGGTCCGTGCCGACGCTCGAGAACAGCAGGCCAAGCGCCAGCGATATAAGCGCCTTGGGCAGTGAGCTTCCGCCGAGCGCCACCACCGATGAAAGTCCGAGCAGGATCACGGCGAAGTACTCGGGCGTCGACAGTGACAGCGCGATGACGGCGACAGGTCCCGACAGGAAAACCATGGCAATGGCTGCAACCAGGCCACCCGTCAACGCGGCGAAGAGCGTCCAGCCGAGCGCGAGCGCGGGTTCACCCGCGCGCGCCATGGGATAGCCGTCCCATAGAAGCGGAACGTCGATCGGCTCGCCGGGGATGCGAAACAGGATCGAGGTGAACGCGCCTCCATACGTTCCAGAGACGTACATCGCAGTCAGAAGGATGACCGCCGGGACGATGCCCATGCCGTACGTAAATGGTAGGGCCAGTACGACACCCATGACCAGGGTGAGACCCGGCAGCACGGCAACCAGGAGGCCTAGGATGAGACCGACGATCAGGAAGAAGAGGTTGACCGGCTGGAGAACCGTGACGAACCCGTGCGCAAGATTGATGAGGGTGTCCATGTCGCCCCCTAGCGCACGCCGAAGAGCGCCATCAGCGCCAGCGTCAATTCCCTGAATGGGCCTGCGCCCATCGGTAGCGACACATAGACGATGCGCTGAAACACGATGAAGAAGACGAGCGCGCCAATACCCGAGATGACGATCGCGCGGAGCAGCTTGTCGTAGCCGGCGAATGTCATGATCGCCAGCAGCAGAAGAAAGGTCGAGATAACGAAGCCGAGATAGGGAATGACGACGACATAGCCGAGCATGGACGCGATGCCGAGGATCGCGAACACAGGCCGCTTCTCCCCATCGGCCCCGTCTCCTTCGAGATCCTTGCGCGTGTCCTCTTCGTGGCCGGCGGAGCGCGCGGCATTGGCGATGAGGATGCTCGTGTCGTCATCGGAGCGCGGCTTGAGCGCGGCGTCCAACACGCCCCAGAGTGCCGCGCCGATCAGGAGTATGAGGATGATCTTCGGCCAGAGGTCGGGCCCGGCGCGCCCGAGCGTCGTCGCTATGGCAAAGTCGTTGGCGACGGTCCAAAGCCAGACGCCGAAGCCGAGCACCGTCGCGAACGGCGCAACGCGCCGCACCAGATCGAAGATAGCCATCGTCAGCCTTTCGCCGGATTACTGCCAGATCGCCTTGAGGATCTTGATCTGGTCGGCGACGTAGGCCATGCCCGGCTCGCCCGAGATCACGCTCTTGGGATCGGCCCAAGCCTCCTCCAAGAATTTCTTGTACTCGGGACTGGCGCCGGCCTTCGCGACCTTCTCGCGGAGCAGCTTCAATCGCTCGGGCGGCGTCCCGGCTTTGGCCATCAGCGTGCGGTACTGATCCAGCACCAGGTTCATGCCGAGTTCTTTGGTGATCGGGATATCGGTGAAGGGTTCGACCTTCTCGTTGGCCAGGAACAGCACAGGGCGAAGCTGCTTGTTGTCGATGAACGAGCGCACGTCTCCGGCCTGCTCGTAGACGAGGTCGGCGTGTCCCCCGAGGACGGAGGCATAGCGCTCCGAGGGCTTGGCAAAAGGCACCGCGATCAGCTTCAATCCGCGGTGCTTCTTGAGTTGCTCGACGGCCAGCTCGTCAGGTGTTCCGAGGCCCGTGACGCCGACTTTCAGCTCGGTTGTCTTGGCCTTGGCCTCGACTTCGGCCCAACTTTTGAACGCGCCACCCTCCTGAACGAAGAAGCCCGACGGCTGCTTGATCAGCACCGCCACGATCGCGAGGTCGTTGAGCGACCAGCGCTGCGCGCGCGGCGCCGCGAGAAGCGACAGCGTGTCAGCCGTGATGAGACCGAGCTGATAGCCTTCCGGCTGGCCACCGAGCAGCTTGTTCAGTCCGGTGACGCCCGCGCTTCCGGCCACGTTCTCGACGGGAATGGAGACCTTCAGGTCGCCTTCGAGAAGCTTGCCGATCATGCGGCCGGTCTGGTCGGCGCCGCCGCCAGGGCCCCAGGTGACGACCATTTCAATCGGACGCATCGGATAGTCTTGGGCTTGCGCGGTCGAGTAAAGCGCAGCGAGCAGCGCGGCACACGCGAAAACGCGCCGGCCGTACACATGCCTTGCAGTATGCATGAAACACCGTCCTCCCGGGACTTACACTTGATTTTCTTGTGGTTGCGCAGCGTCATGCGCTGCCCGTGAACGATAGGCAGACACGCACGCGCCTGTATGTCAGCGCGATGACATTGGCCCTGATCTCAGGGCATGAGGCCCATCAGGCCGTCGACGTCATCAATGTACAGGCGGCGCCCCGCCTTTGAGATGTAGCCGGCCTGCATGAAGCGACCGAGAATGCCGGTAATGGTCTGCCGCCGGGAGCCGACGAGCTGCGCCAGTTCCTCGTGCGTCAAGTGGATCTCGGGGCGCTGATCCCCTGTCTCGACCTCCCGCTCGCGCCGCGATACCGCCAGAAGCACACGCGCCAACCGTTGCTCGACGCTGAGCGCCTGCAGATCGCCAACGCGAAAATGAAAGTCGCGCATCCGGTCGACGAGGAGCTGGATCAGGCTGAGCCCGAGGCCCGGATCATTGAGGATCAGCTCCTTGACGTGCTCGGCCGACACCTTGGCGAGGAGAGAGGGCTGGATTGCCTTGGCGGTAGCATCGCGCCACGGCACGCTCGCGAGCGCCGTCAGACCGAGGATGCTGCCCGGAAGATGAATGCGCAGAAGCGTCTCGTTGCCGGCGAAATTGAGGAGCGTCGATTGCGCCTCACCATCGAGCAGCAGGAATATGTGTCGAGCCGGCTCGCCCTGGCGGTAGATCACTTCGCCGCGCCCATAGGCGATCCTGGTGCCGGCCTGGCAAAGCTGATCCATCTGGGCCGGCGCCAAATTCGGCGTCAGATCCTCGATGACCCCAATGCTCAATTCGCGCATGCGACGGCTCCATAGCCGGCCATGCGTCACCTTGGCGGCATTGATGACGGCAGGCAAGCCGAAGCTTGGGCCCCGTGGTGTTCGCAACTGCGAAGGCAGAAGCGGGGGCGACTGCGGGACGTCAGGTGTTGCGCAAGCCGCTGCTGCCAAAACCTGGCAGGCGATTGATGAAGATCACCACCGTGAAGGTGAGCACGAGCATCGACAACCCGAGGATGGCAATCGCGCCGAGATCGCCGCTCTCCTTGAGATCGAAGATCAGCACCGACACCACCTTCGTCTCCGAGGTGAAGAGCATGATCGCCGCCGACAGCTCACGAACCGTCGAGACGAAGATGAAGCACCACGTGGCCAGCACGCTCGTACGCAGCAACGGAGCCGTGACGTCGCGCAGCGACCGCAATCGCGTTGCGCCGAGAATGCGGCTCGCATCCTCGAGCTCGGGATGCACCGCCCGGAACGCCGACTGCAGCTGCTGGTAGGCCGCCGGCAGCTCGATGGTGATGTAGGCGATCAACAGCACCCACAGCGTGCCGTAGAGCACGAATGGCGGCCGCGTATAGGCCAGGAACAGCCCGACGCCGAGAACGATGCCGGGAATGGCGATGGGGGCCGTCGCGAGAAAGCCGAGCACGCGATGACCCGTGATGGCTTTGCGCGCCGTCGCATAGCTGATGACCAGCGCCAGCACTGTGCCGATCGTCGCGGCGGCGGCACCGAGGATGAACGTGTTCTTCAGTGCGAGATGCGTCGTCGACAGCTCGAAGAACGTGAAGTGGAAGTTCTTCATGGTGAAGGTTGCCGGCGTCACGAGGTTCGTTGCGATGGGCGCAAACGCCGCGTTCAACAGTGCGAAGTACGGCAGGAACACGGGCAGCATCAGCACGATGATGATGAACGCCATGGCTGGTACGACGAACCAGCCGAGCCGGATGAGCCGCGGCTCGCCTGATTTGCCGCCGACAATCGAGTAGCCCTTGCGGCCGAGGATCATCTGCTGGCCACGCAGCAGCATGACGGTCAGGAACAGCAGAGGCAGCGAGGCGGCCGCTGCCAGCTCGGGTTTCGGCGGGTACTGAAACAGGCTCCAGATCTTGGTGGTCATGGTGTGGAAGCCGGCCGGCAGCGCCAGGATTGCGGGCGAGCCGAACAGGATCATGGCCTGGAGAAATGCGACCAGGGCGCCAGCGAGCAGCGCCGGCAGCACGAGGGGGATCGTTACGCGCCGTGCCGTCGTCCACGTGCTGGCGCCGAGGATCGAGGATGCGTCCTCCAGGTCGCCGGGAATTCGGTCCAGCGCATTCGCAACCAGCACGAAGACATATGGAAACGTGTAGCAGGCGATGACGAAGATGAGTCCGGGCATCGAATAGATGTTGAACAGGTAGGCATCCATCTCCGCGCCGGTGACGAAGCGGTAGAACTTGTTGAGGAGCCCGCTGTTGGGCGCGGCCAGGATCTCCCAGGCGATCGCGCCGAGGAATGGCGGCGTCACGAACGAAGCCGTCACCAAGGCCCGGATCACCTTGGTCATGGGCAGGTCCGTGCGTGCGACCAGCCAGCCCATCGGGGCCGCGACCACGCAACAGGCAACGCTCGAACAGATAGCGACGATCATCGTCGTGATCAGCGGCTCGACCAGATCCGGATCGCTGAGAAGCATGCGGAACTGCGCGAGCGTGAACACGCGCTCCTTCGTCGCCGGATCGACCTCGGTGAGGCTGTACATCACCAGCCACGAGATCGGCAGAAGGATGAGCACGCACAGCAGTGCCGCAAAGGTCAGCAGCACAGGGACCGAGAAATCGACCTTGAACCTATTGCGGGCTTCTGTCTGCGCAGGCAGTGCAAGGGTCATGATTTCGTGGATCCGCTGGAGCTGTGTCGAGGCGCAAAATTGAAGCGCGGACGCTGAGCGCGTCCGCGCGCGTTGATTGTCAGATGCTAGACCTTGAACAGAGCCGAGTATCGCTTTTTGATATCCTCGGCGCCCTTCTCGATGGCCTCGGCGTCCTCCTTCATCAGCTTGATGTCGGCGAGCTTGCGCACGCCCGGCTTCTCGACAGTCTGGCTGTGCGGCGAGTACTGGCGCGCGAAATCGACGATGATCTGCTGCCCCTCACGCGAGTGCATCCAGTTCTGGAAGAGCCGGCCGGCATTGGGATTGGGCGCGCTCTTGAAGATGACACTCGGGCTCGTGGCGATGGGTGTCCCCTCTGCAGGGTAGATGATGTCGACGGGATCGCCCTTTTCCTTGTACTGGATGATCAGATAGCCGGCGCCATCGACCATGATAGCGCGCTCGCCGAGAGCAATCTTCTTCGGTGTGTCGGTCGCCGACTGCACCTGCATGACGCGCTGCTTTGAGAGCTTCTCGAAATACTCCCAGCCGAGATCGCGCGCCGTCTGGAAAGTCGAGTTCATGATTGTGCCGCTGTAGGCGGGATGTGCCTTCACCATCTTGCCGGCCCACTTGGGATCGAGCAGGTCAGCGAAGCTCTTCGGCGCGTCCTCGGCCTTCACCAGATTGGTGTTGTAGCCGATCGGAGAGACCAGCACGCGCGTGACGATCTGGAAGCCCTCGGGATCGTAGTAGTGCTTGGGGTAATGCTTCACCACCTCTTCCGGCAGGTAGGGCGTGATCCAGCCGTCGCGCTTCCAATGGATGACGTGCGCGAGGTCGGACGTGTTCGCGAGGTCGACGGCGTGGATCTTGCTGGAGAACTCCTGCGCGATGCGCGTGAACACGCGCTCGGCGCCGGAGCGCTCGACACGTGCCGAGATGCCGGGGAAGCGCTGCTCGAACTCGCGGCCCAGGCGTTGGGCGAGGGTCAAGTCCATGGCCGTATAGAAGACGACCTTGCCTTCCTTCTTGGCCGCCTCGATCAGCTCGGGCGTAATTGCCGTGGCGGCCGGCGCCTGCGCGCGGAGAGGCTCAGCAAAGAGTGTGCCGCCCATTCCCGCGGCGGCGAGCGCCGTCGTCCCCTTGAGAACGTCGCGGCGTGCAAACTTCTTCTTCGTCATGGTTGTTTCCTCACACCTTGAATAGCTGCGTGTAGCGTTTCTTGATCTCTTCGGCTTGTTTCTCGACGCCGGCAGGATCTTCCTTCATCAGCTTGATGTCTTTGAGCGGCCTGTGGCCGGCCTTCTCTTTGACGTTGGGATGCAGCGAGCGCAGTCCGCCGAAGTCGATGATGAGTTGCTGGCACTCGAGGCTGAAGCAGAATGACTGGAACAGCCGCGCCGCATTCGGATTGGGCGCTGCCTTGAACACGGCGTTCGGCCCGATGACGAGGGGTGTGCCCTCGGTCGGATAAACAGGCTCCACGGGCTGGCCGGCCTCCTTTATTTGGAAGACGATGTACTCGCTTCCGTCGGCCATGACGGCGCGCTCACCAAGGCCAAGCTTTTTCGGCGGGTCCGTCGCAGACTGCACCTGCATGATCCGCTGCTTTGCAAGCTTCTCGAAATACTCCCAACCGAGATCACGAGCGATCTGGAAAGTCGCGGTCATGATCGTGCCGCTGTAGGCAGGATGCGCCTTGACGATCTTGCCGGCCCATTTCGGATCGAGCAGATCAGCGAAGCTCTTGGGCGCCTCCTCGGCCTTCACCAGGTTGGTGTTGTACGCCATGACGCTCAGGGTGGCGCGGAAGCTAGCGAACATGCCGTCCGGATCACGGTGCTCCGCTGCATAGTGCTTGGCGACATCCTCGGGCACATAGGGTGCCAGTAGCCCGTCGCGCTTCCATACGATCATATGCGCCGCGTCCGACGAATTGACGACGTCGACTGCATGGATCTTGCTCGCGTACTCCTGCCCGATGCGCTGGAATATGCGTTCGGCGCCGGAGCGTTCGACGCGCACGGAAATGCCGGGATACTTTGCTTCGAAGGCTTTCCCGATCCGCTCTGCCATCGGCAGGTCGATCGATGTGTAGTAGACGACCCGGCCTTCCTTTCGGGCTGCCCCGATGAGCTCATCGGTCACGGCGGCCGCAGGCGGCGCCTGGGCGCGGAGCGGTGTCGCGGCGAGGGTCGCCGCTAGAGCACCCGTGCCTTTGAGGACGTCACGTCTATCGAGTATCCGTGCCATCGTTGTTTCCTCTCTAGAGATATCGATGCCGCTTTGCGGTTCATCGCTCGTCGCGTGTGAAATGTCTCCTGCTTGGCTGTCCGCCGCTACGCACTCAGCGCCCTGCAGCTCTCGTGCGGCAGATGCAGCCATACGCTCGCACCTGCCGGTACGGCCTCCGCCGCGGACGTGACTACACGAAGCTGCGTGCCGTCGGCGACCTCGACCAGGTAATCGCGGCTGGCGCCGAGGAACACCTGCCGGACCACGGTCGCGGGCACAACATTGTCCTTCTCCGCGGGTTCTTTGGCCAGCAGCCGGATGCTGTGCTGGCGGATGGAGACCGCAGTATCGTCGCTTTTCCGCGCACTGGTATTGCTGACCCGCAGCGGTACGCCCGAGAATTCGACCCGTCCCTCCGCCAGCGTCTTGCCGCGGACGACATTGCTCATGCCGATGAAGCGCGCGACGAACTCCGAGCTCGGTCGATCGTAGATGTCCTCCGGCGAGCCGGCCTGCTCGATCTTGCCGCCATTCATGACGCAGATCACGTCGGCGGTCGTCATGGCCTCGGACTGATCGTGCGTCACATAGACCGTGGTGTAGCGATACTCATCGTGCAGGCGGCGAATCTCGAAGCGCATTTCCTCGCGCAGATTGGCGTCGAGGTTGGACAGGGGCTCGTCGAGCAGCAGTGTCTCCGGCTCCACGATCAATGCCCGCGCGAGTGCGACGCGCTGCTGCTGGCCGCCGGAAAGCTCGCCGGGATAGCGGCTGGCGAGCGGCTCCAGCCGCGTGGTGGCGAGGATCGCGTCCAGCTTTCGCTTGGTGGTTGCTGCATCGATCTTCCGCAGCTTGAGCCCGTAGGTGATGTTCTCCGCGACGGTCATGTGCGGCCAGAGCGCATAGCTCTGGAAAATCATCGACATGTTGCGGCGCTCGGGCGGCAGTGAACGCTGCGGGCTCGATACCTGATGATCGCCGACGCGGATTTCACCTGCGGTCGGCTCGACGAAGCCGGCAATAAGGCGAAGCGTCGTCGTCTTGCCGCAGCCGGATGGACCAAGCAGGCAGACGAGGCTGCCGTGTTCGATGGTCAACGAGATATCGTCGACAACCGCATTCGATCCGTAACGCTTCGTCAGATTTCGCAGCTCAACAGACGCCACCGCGCCCCCCTCCCTGTTCGCGCCGCATTTGAAGCCCGGCACGTATTGTTCACCAGAGTACCCCAACTCCCGCTCCGGCGTCCCCGACCGCGTCCGACGCAACTGCGACGGCAAAACCGGCGGACGTGCCAGCAGCTTCGGCGTCGTTGTGCGCTTGCGGCGCTCGTCCACGGGACCCTTGGAGCTTGTTCGCCTCTGCATACGCTACGAGACACCGCAAGCCGTCAAGGCTTATGGAATGTCGAAGGTCATTGTGATATATCAATAGGATACGGCGCATTTGGGGCCATTGCCCCAACGCCGGTGCCGCGCAATCCGGGGCTGAGGAAGCAGATCGCACGATTGCGTTGAAGGTGCCCGGCCTCGTGCCGAAGCCCAGTAGTGGTTGTTGCCGATTGCCAGGGTGACGGCCCGGCCGGCGCAATGCTTGCGCGCAATATTTTGCTGCGCGGGCCAAGCTCCGTGGCCGTCGGCCGCTCCAGTTCACATGGGCGGCTCGCGTGCTTAGGCGGCCTCTCCAATGACCTGCACGCGTGCGGTCCGCGCGAGAACACCTCGTGGATTTCTCAGGAGAGGAGATCTCGGAATGGCGACCTGGACACCCGATCCCACTTTCTATCCCTCCCCGCGCATGGCGATGAAGGCGGCGCCGGAGATGCTGGCCTATGTGGCGACATTCGATCCCGAGCGCAACGCGCCGGACGCACTCGCCGTTGTCGATGTAGATCCCAAATCGAAGTCCTATTCGAGAATTGTCGGCTCGACCGCGATGCCCAATGCCGGAGATGAGTTGCACCATTTCGGCTGGAGCGCCTGTTCCTCCTGCCTGTGCCCTAACGCGCCACATGCACATGCCGAGCGGCGCTATCTGGTGGTGCCGGGCCTGCGCTCTTCGCGGATCCACATCCTCGATACGAAGCCGGATCCTCGCAATCCGAAGATCATCAAGGTGATCGAGCCGCAGGAGGTCGCCGAAAAGTCGGGCTATACGCGTCCCCACACCGTGCATTGCGGACCCGAGGGCATCTATGTTGCAGCACTCGGCAATCGCGAGGGTAAAGAGCCGGGCGGCGTGTTCCTGATGGATCACGAGACATTCGATGTGCTCGGCCAGTGGGAGATGGATCGCGGGGATCAGCATTTGGCCTACGATGCGTGGTGGCACCTCGGTCACGACACGCTGGTCACCAGCGAATGGGGCACGCCAGACGTCATCGAGAATGGCCTGATCCCTGAGGTTCTGCTCGGCGCGAGGTACGGTCGCCGGCTTCACTTCTGGGACCTGCACAAGCGCAAGCACCTCCAGACGATCGATTTCGGCGACAAATATCAGCTCGTGTTCGAGTTGAGGCCCGCTCACGATCCGACCAAGGCCTACGGCTTCGTCAACTGCGTCATCAGCCTCGAGAATCTCTCGTCCTCGATCTGGACCTGGTACAAGGACGGCGAGAAGTGGGCGGTCAAAAAGATCATCGAGATTCCGGCCGAGCCTGCGAGCGAGGATGACCTGCCGCCCATGCTCAAGGGCTTCAAGGCGGTGCCGCCGCTCGTCACCGACATAGATCTGTCCATGGACGACAAGTTTCTCTATGTCGCCTGCTGGGGTACCGGCGATCTGCATCAATACGATGTCACCGACCCCTTCAATCCCAAGCTCACCGGCAAGGTGCGGATCGGCGGTATCGTCTCGCGTACGACCCATCCAGGCGCCAGCAATGGTGCGTTGAGCGGTGGCCCGCAGATGGTGGAGATTAGTCGCGACGGTCGCCGCGTCTATTTCACGAACTCGCTCTATGGCGCCATCGACCCGCAATTCTATCCCGAAGGGATCGAGGGATGGATGGTGAAGCTCGACGCCTCGCCGAACGGCGGCATCGCCTTCGATCCGAAGTTCTTTGTCGAGTGGCCCACACCGCATCGGCCACATCAGGTCCGACTGCAAGGCGGAGACTGCTCATCGGACTCGTATTGCTATCCGTGAGCGGCCTGAGCACAGAGGGCTCGCTTTGGCCGTCCGGTGAATGCCGGGATGCATCATGCACGACACACTGCCTTGGCTTGCTCTTGCTGGATTGGGAGCCTTCCACGGCCTCAATCCGGCAATGGGCTGGCTGTTTGCGGTGGCGCTCGGCCTACATCGGCAAAGCCGGGCAGTCGTGTTCGTCTCTCTCGTACCCATTGCTGTGGGCCACGCCATATCGATCGCAGCCGTTGCGAGCCTGTTGGCCATGGCCGGACTTCTAATCCCGCCCGATGCGGTGCGGATTGGTGCCGGAATTCTGCTGCTGGCATGGGCGGCGTACCATTGGCACTACAGTCATCGCCATCGCGTCCGCTTTGGGCTGCGCACGGGCCTCCTGGGGCTTGCGGCCTGGTCCTTTCTCATGGCGACTGCACACGGCGCGGGATTGATGCTCTGGCCCGCGATCATGCCCTCGTGCCT